>Ga0214472_10000137_pt1 | contig 100688 bp, 89 predicted proteins | sample RVTome_6_FD_207662 | JGI IMG/M metagenome (GOLD analysis project Ga0214472, IMG submission 207662) | Soil microbial communities from uranium-contaminated site in the Upper Colorado River Basin, Wyoming, United States - RVT140D175 | ecosystem: Environmental > Terrestrial > Soil > Contaminated >... | reverse complement strand
CTCCCTTCGGGAGAGGACAGCCGAGCGTCAGCGAGGCAGGTGAGGGCTTCTCAATCCGGAGCTCGAACTCGTAAGGCCCTCATCCCCCTTCGCTGCGCTCGGGTACTTCTCCCGGAGGGAGAAGAATGTGCTGGCCCATCGCCCTCGTTGGGCATCGTCACCGCAGCCAAGGCACTGTCCCCCTTCCTTGGGGACGAGGAGCGGAGCGACGGAGGGGGTGGCTGTGGTTTCTCAGCTTTGCATAAGGCCCTCATCCCCCTTCGCTGCGCTCGGGCACTTCTCCCAGGGGGAGAAGAATGCGCGCGCGGCTCTTTAGGGGACCATTGTCTTGTGTGCTCCTAGTCGGCCGCCATTTTGCTGGCTTATACGGCTTTGGCTGTGGGGATTTCCGCGCGGCGGAGGACGTCCTCCATGTCGGCATGGATGGCGGTTAGGGGCGCTTGGATGTCGCTGGCGGTGTTGAACCAGTCGAGGGGGGAAATACCGCCGAGGAGTGCGTTGACGCGGCAGAGCCAGTCGGCGATTGCCGGGCCGGGGAGCTCCGTGCCGACGGCGGCGACGATGGTGGCTACCTCGTAGCGAACCTCGTTGTCACGGAACTGGAACGCGGGGTAGGTCTCTTCGAGCCAGCGCCCATTGAGACGAACCAGGTCGGTGCGTGCGAGAAGCTGCGCACCTGTGATGCCGAGGTAGGAGGCTGCCTCGTCTCTTGTCCAGAACGGACCGACCAGGACCAGATCACTCATGGCACCGTCCTTGCTTGTTGTGCCTGGTGACCCAGTCGGCAAGCTACGGCGGGCCGTAAGCTATCGGAGACCGCGGTAGATCTCGAGCAGCTTCCTCTCCTCGTTGCCCCAGTTGTACTTCTGTGAGGCCGGTCCCGTCGCAGCACGGTACTTGTCGAGGTCGCTCAGGATGAGCCTTGCCGCATTCGCCAGGCTTTCGGGATCGGCGGGATCGGCAACTTCGCCGACACGTTCCTCTTTTACGATGCGGCCGATCTCCGGGGAGTCGGACCCGATCACGGCGATGCCGGCAATGATGTACTCGAACAGCTTGTTGGGCAGCGACGTGTAGTAGCTGAGCGACGAATTGATGATGTTGCACATTCCGATGTCGGCAGAGGCGGTCCAGGCAAGCAGCTCATCATTGGGGATCGGGCCAAAGAACTTGACCCGGTCGGTCATGCCACGCTTACGTACTTCTGCTTCCAAGGTCGGACGGTGATAGCCGTAGCCAACCACCACCAAGACGGCCTTCGGCAGCAAAGTGACCGCATCGATGGCGGGTTCGATACCACGGTTCTCCTGGATCGAGCCCTGGTAGAGCAGGATCGGGGCATCGGCCGGGATGTCGAGTTCGGCCCTCAAATCCCTTGGCTCTTCGATCTCGTCCAAGCCGGGAGTGTTGATGATGCTCACCGACGGGTTTGGCACTTTTCCGTATTTCTCCCGGTTGATCTCTATCCACGAAGGCGAGGCGACGATCATCGCATCGGCCCACGGCAGCCCCCTTGACTCGTTCCAACCCGCCCACCAACGCCACGACCGAGTCATCCGGTTCCGTTCCGTCTGAAGCTCATGCGAGTCGTAAACCAGCTTCGCCCCCGTCTTCCTCTTGCACCGGGTCCCCACATACAAAGTGTTGAGGTCATGGCAGTGGTAGACGTCGGCGTGCTCGGCTAGGCCGACCTGGATCATTCGCCGGTTGATCGCCAACGTCTTGAGAGCCCGGCCCTGTCTGCCCACCAGGAACTTGACCGCTTTGAACCCAAACCGGGCGAGCCTGGCAAACCCACGCAGCACCGGCGTGGTGATCCGTCCCCACAGCCGGGTGAGACCGCTCGTCGGTGCAGCCTGTGGCTGTTCGACTACGACTTCGACCCGGTCGCTCGGTGTGGCCGTCGACGTCGGCAGCCACTCGCTCAGCTCCCGGGCGCGACCCTCGTCGACTTCCTCGCCGGTGAGGCGCGAGTGGCGGGTCTCGATCGACCCGGCGTACCGGGCCGCGATCTTGTTCATGGTTCCCAGACCAAAACTGAGCCGGCTGACCCGGACCACGTTGATGCCATCCGGTGTCACCTCCCGCTCGGCAGTCTGGTCGGGGACGTGGATAGCAACCACAGTGACGTTGTGGCCGGCCCCGATCAGCGTCTTTGCTTCCTTCGTGACACGGGCGTCGTACTCGAACGAGTTCTTGACGAACATGCATATCTTCATAGAGGTCAAGAGCGTACCGCCCGACAGGGCAGCCTGAATCCGGGAGCGACCGGCTACTCAGCTAGCATCCGTGTTCATGCGAATCACCTTGGTTGCAGTCGGCCGCTTCTGCAACGATCCCCGCTCCAGGACACTTGCCGGCAGCCTTGCCCATGTCGGCCACGACGTCGCGGTCATCGCCAGCGGCCGGCCCACCGACTGTCCGATCGAAGGTGTCGAGATCAGCTTCGTGCCTACCCGCTACCCCGTGGGCAGGGGGCGGCTCGGCAAGATCCTGCGCCGGATGCAGACAACGGGTATGCGCCGACGCCTCCACCACGCCCGGTTGGCGGAAGCGGTGCGGGCCACCAAACCCGACATCGTCTATCCCACAACGGAGGCGGCGGTTGCCGTTGCTGCGGCCGCCGTGGCCGGTACCGAAGCCACCGTCGTGAGGGACCCCCGGTGGCCAAACGCCGGGCCCCGCGATCTGGTCGACCTGGCACCGCACCACCCAGAGTTGAGCGTCTCCCCTGCCGGCCCGGGTGGCCGCTACCTGACCCCGGCAGACGAGAGAGCGCCGTACACCCCCGAACCGGATCGGCACAAGCATCTCCGGATAGCGCTCTGCTACCGGAAGACCGACACCAACCCGGGTAAATACCTCGAGGCGGCAATGGTCAGGGCCGGGATCACCGTCGACCTGCACACCGATGAGATCGACTGGCGCAAGGTCCCAGGAAGCACAACCGCCGTCGTCTTTGTCGAAGGCCCCTACCCGGCTCTTACGGTCAAGGGGCTCAACCCTGGAATACCAGTTGTCTTCTGGGTTCACCACGGCGAGCACCACGTTCCAACCAACCTGCGTCTCGTTGAGCGGTACGGCGCCCATGCCGTGCTGCTGGCTCATTCCTGGCACCTGGCCCACCGCTTTCCGGTGCCGGTCCACCGGTTCACATTCGGGGTTGCGCCGGAGCTGGTGGACGCGTCGATACCGTGGCGGGACAGGAAGTACGAAGTCTCGATGGTTGGCGGTCAGCTGCGACGCAAAGGCGGCATCTATGCCCGGCGTCAGCAGCTCGTTGATGCTCTGGAAGAGGCGTTCGGGAAAAAGCACAGTGCTTTCAAATCCGACATCTCGGCCCACGAGATGGCCGACGTCTACGCCAACGCAAAGACGATCCTCAACGAAGGCGGTACCAGACACTACCCGATCACGATGCGGGTGCTCGAGACGATCGGCTCGGGGGCGATCCTGCTGACAGATGATCTACCCGGTACCGATCTCATCGTGCCCCGCAACCACTATTTCGTGATCGAGGATGACGTTGTTGCCCAGGTGAAACAGATACTTGCCAACGCTGATGAGATGGCTGCTATCGCCACCGAGGCACGTCAGTACGCGATGGGCCGGCACACCTACGACCACAATGTCGATGACCTCGTCGAGATCATCAAGGGCATCGACGCCCCGGTTGCCGAAGAGGTGGCACGTCACCTGAGCCCGATGGCAGCTCTGATCGACGAGGACGTCGAGGTGCAGCGTCTGGCACAGTTCGGGCTTCCGGACCTCGCCGGCGAGCTGTCCAGCCGCGAGGTCTGGGACGGCGATGAACGCATCGGGCGGCTCAACCCCGACACGATGGAGGCGGTCGCGATCGGGCCTAAGGGAACCAAGCACCTCAACCGGGCGCTACAGGCTGCCCGGCGCTACGTCTACGCGGCCGGTGACATCGAGGCCATCGAGCTCTACGTCATCCGTGAGCTGCCCGACGCCACGGTCACCCATCACGGGGATCTGCTCCGTGTCGACCTGAATGCCGAGTCGTACCGGGTGCTGGCCCACGAGCGCACCATCACCACCTGACCGGAGAAGCGATGTCACGGTATGTTGCGGCCGAAAACGACTACCGCGGGGTCCGGTCCCTGCCGCGGGGACCCGAACCGGTGGCGGCGGTGGTGATCCCGGTCTACAACCGTGTCGAGCTGCTCGCCAACACGCTTGCCGGTCTGGTGGCTCAGACGTACCGACCGGAGCACGTCATCGTCGCCGACGACGGCTCTGAGGAGGACGTTGCTGCGGTAGTCGATCGGTACACCGATGATCTCCACATCACGGTCGCCAGTCAGGAACACGACGGCTACGGTGCGGGCCGTGCCCGCAACCTCGGGGCATCACAGACCGACGCCGATGTGCTGGTGTTTATCGACGCCGACTGCATCCCCGACCCGGTGCTGGTCGAGAACCACGTCGCCTGGCATCGCCACGCAGACAACCTCGTCGTCATCGGATCACGCCACCATCTCGACACATCAGACGTGGAACAAGCGGATCTCCGAACCGGCACGGCGAGGCTGCGGGATCGCATCAGATCGAGCACCGAAGCTGAATCGAGCCTCGTGCCGGACGATTTCCGCCGGGTGTTCTACCGGCGCACCGCCGGGCTGCGGCTGGGCGACGAGGCGTTCCGTTCGCTGGTGTCATCCAATTTCTCGGTTCGCCGTCACCAGTTCCTAACCGTCGGCGGGTTCTCCGAGGATTTCGACCGGTGGGGCGGAGAGGACACGGAGCTCGGGTGGAGATTGTTCAACGATGGATGCTTCTTCGTACCCGAGAACGCCGCGGCGATCTACCACCAGACCCAAGAAGACGAAGGGGAGTCTCCGTACTGGCGGCAGCAGGCTCGGGAGGCCAACGATGGGATCATCCAAGCGAAGATTCCTCACCGGTTCTACCGCAAGTCGGAGCGTGGCTACATCTACGAGGTTCCCAAGCTGAGTTGGGTAGTAATGCCGACCGTTGCGCACCGCACCCGGGAGCTGTGGGAGCAGCTGCTCAAGCAGAGCTTCACTGACTTCGAAACGATCTTCATCGGCGGTGCGCCGGACGTCGACAAGCTGGGCGAGACGCTGGCCGGCGACCCACGGATCACCGTGCTGCCGGGTGGGGCCGATCTCGACGCCGCGGTGACAGCATGCCGCGGTGAGTACGTCGCGATCCTCCACGGGTGGGCGTCGCTCGATCATCGGTTGGCGAGCCGGGCGGTTCAGCGGCTCGACGCCAACCCGAGAGCGTCAATCGTGCGTTCCGGCTACCAGATCGTTGCCGGTGACGGTGCCACCACGTTCCTCTATGACGAGGCGGTGGGCGACATCGACTCGGTGTGGGGGAATCTTCCAGTCTTTGCGATGATGAGACGTCGCGAGTGGGCCAAGCTGAGCGCAAGCGGGTTGAGTCCCGGTGCCCGGTGGCGGGAGGTGGTCCGGCTCTCAGAGGTGAAGGCGCTCAGGGACGGTCTCGTGGCAATGCCGGGGCTGGGCCGCGACGACGAGCTTCCCGCGGAGTTCCCGGCGATAACGGGGGAACGAACCCATTTCATGAACGACCTCACCAAGGGTGGTGCCAAGCGTGCCGCACGCGCCGTGACCCGGTTTGCCGTCGCCAAGGCTCAACGTAAGCCGTACCGTCCGGTCGGGCTCGACACGAAGCAGACCACAGGAGCCAGGACGAAGGAGCGTGACGCACAGACACCGGGGGTCTCGTATATCGGCTGGCTCGGACGCGAGAACTTCGGTGACGAGATCATGCTGAAGGCGGTTCAGGAGCTCCTGCCGGCGGCCCGGGTCGGGTACGAGGCGCCGGGCGCCCGGCTGCTCCTGCTCGGCGGTGGAACGCTGATCAACCGGCTCACCTACCTCGAAGCGCTCCGGCGGCATGACAGTCCCCGTATCGAGAGAGCCGTCTTCGGCACAGGCGTCGCCTCTCCCGACTACTGGGGGATCACAGAGCCGATCGACCAGTGGCTCGATTTCCTCGACTCCTGTGTGTATGTGGGAGTGCGTGGTCCCAGCTCCGAGACGATCCTGCGTGATTGGGGTTACGCCGGTGAGCTGGAGATCGTGGGCGACCCTGCCTTGTCGATCCGCCCTGCTGAGGATGTGCCGCACCGGGATGGGCTCGTCGTCGTCAGTCCCGCCCACACAAGTAACCAGCTCTGGGGGGAGAGTGACGAGGCGGTGTTTGCGGCATTGGCAGAGATGGTCGAGAAGCTTCGAGCCGCCGGCCACCCGGTTGCTTATCTGTCCTGCTTCCCGGGCGACGACCGGTTCATCCTCGACATAATGCGGCGCTCCGGCTCGATCGATGCTGAGTACGTCGCCGCATACGCCGATCACGACGCCGGTGTCGATCTGCTGGCCGCAGCCGAGGTTGTCGTCGCCGAGCGTCTTCATGCCGCGGTGGTCTCCGCAGCTGTCGGCACCCCTTTCGTTGCCGTCGAGTACCGCCCCAAATTGCGGGACTTCGCCCGGTCGGTTGAACACGATATGTTCCTGGTCCGCAGCGACGAAGTCTCCGCCGAGCAGCTCACCGAGATGGTGCGGCTGGCCGGTGCCGACTTCGTAGCCAGGGAGCGCATGCAAGCTGCGGTCGAGCGTTACCGCACCCGCCAGCAACAAGCAGCCGCCTTGCTGAATGGGATCATCAGTTCCCAGTAGAGCCTGGCCTGTCGAGGCGTATCGGAAGCCGATACGTTGGCGAGGCAGGTGGGCCACGGCATTCCTCTCCCTTCGGGAGAGGACAGCCGAGGCGTATCGGAAGCCGATACGTTGGCGAGGCAGGTGAGCCACGGCATTCCTCTCCCTTCGGGAGAGGACAGCCGAGCGCCAGCGAGGCAGGTGAGGGGTTCTTCTAATCCAGCGCTTTGATTCACAAGGCCCTCATCGCCCTCGCTGCGCTCGGGCACTTCTCCCGGAGGGAGAAGAATGTCTTGTTTGAGGCACGACCCTGTTTGTCTGCCCGTTCATGGTATGGGCGCAGCGACCTTGAATTCATAAGGCCCTCATCGCCCTCGCTGCGCTCGGGCACTTCTCCCAGAGGGAGAAGAATGTGTGGCTCATCCCCCTTCGCTGCGCTCGGGCACTTCTCCCGGAGGGAGAAGAATGTGTGGCTCATCCCCCTTCGCTTCGCTCGGGTACTTCTCCCGGAGGGAGAAGAATGCGTTGGCTCAGATTTAATGTCTTAGGGGACCGGCTACAACTATCGTCGACTCTCATGCGAGTTCTGCGTGTGATCACGATGGTGGCAATCATGTCGCTCACCTCTGTCGTTGCAGCGGTGGGCGATCTGCCGCCCGGTGGCACCTTCACCGACGACAACGGCAACGTTCACGAGGGGTACATCGAGGCAATCGCGGCAGAGGGGATCACCATCGGATGTAACCCGCCGATCAATGACGAGTACTGCCCGAAAGACTTTGTGACAAGAGGACAGATGGCCGCGTTCTTGGTGCGCGCCCTCGGTCTCACCGACGACGGTGGTGTGGACTGGTTCGGCGATGACAACGGGAACGTGTTCGAGGCCGATATCAACAAGCTGGCGCAGGCGGCAATAACCCTCGGCTGCAACCCGCCGGACAACGACCTGTTCTGCCCATACGACCGGGTGACCCGGGGTCAGATGGCGGCCTTTTTGGTGCGCGCCCACGGGTACACCGACCCGGGGCCGTCGGACTTCTTCACCGATGACAACGGCTCGGTGTTCGAGGCCGATATCAACAAACTCGCGGAGGCCGGCATCACCAAGGGATGCAACCCGCCGGCCAACGATCAGTACTGCCCGTATTCCTATGTTCTGCGAGATGAGATGGCAAGCTTTCTCGGTCGAGCGGAAGGGCTGGAACCGATGGTTCCGCCGCCTGCGGTCGAGCTGGTGATCGAGACAGTGGTCAGCGGGCTCGACTACCCGGTGTACGCCACGTCGCCTCCCGGCGACCCGAGGCTGTTTGTAGCCGAGAAGGGTGGCTATGTCCGCATCGTCGAGAACGACACGCTGCAACCGGGTGTGTTCCTCGACGTCCACACCCTCGTCTCTGGTGGCAGTGAGCAGGGTCTGCTCGGTCTTGCCTTCCATCCCGACTATGCCGGCAACGGCCTCTTCTACATCTCCTATACCGATACCGATGGGGATTCCCGCATCGTCGAGTACACAGTGTCGGGTGATCCCGACGTTGCCGATGCCGGTTCGGCACGAAACATCATCGAGGTCGACCAGCCGTACTCAAACCACAACGGCGGGATGATCGACTTCGACGCCGACGGTTACCTGCTGTTCGGCCTTGGCGACGGTGGCAGCGGTGGGGACCCCGGCGAGGTGGCGCAAGACAACACCTCCCTGCTCGGCTCTCTCTTGCGGATTGGCGTCGACGGTGACGACTTCCCAACCGACCCCGGCCGTAACTACACGATCCCACAGGACAACCCCTACGTAGGAAACAGCGGTGCAGACGAGATCTGGGCTATCGGGCTGAGAAACCCGTGGCGATTCTCGATCGATCCCGACACGGGTCTGCTGTACATCGCCGATGTCGGCCAGGGGGCCTGGGAGGAGATCAATGCGGAACCGCTCGAAAACGACGGGCTCAACTACGGCTGGGACAACTATGAGGGTGACCAGTGCTACTCCGACCCGTCGGGGCCGACGGACTGCGGCTCCGCCGGTCTGACGTTCCCCATCTACCAGTACTCCCACGCCCAGGGATGCTCGGTGACAGGCGGCTACGTCTATCGGGGGGACGAGGTCCCAGACCTCAAGGGCCACTACTTCTTCGCCGATTACTGCATTGGTGAGCTGAGGAGTTTCCGGTATGTCGGCGGTGAGGTCGAATCGGACCGCAACTGGTCGAGCGAGTTCGGGAGTCTCGGCTCCGTTACGTCCTTTGGAGTCGACAGTCAGAACCGTCTCTACATCATGAACTCGGCAGGTGAACTCTTGAGATTGGCCGCGTCCGGCTGATGCGTCGCATCGGTTCGCTTCTTGTCACATGTGGTGTCGCCGCGACACTTCTCGCCGCCCCGTCGCCGGTCGCTGCCGCCGTCGGTGAGGGTACTGCCAACCTGTCGACGAACGAGTCGTGGTCGTGCGACCAACCGTCCACCGATGGCAGCTACGCCGGCCGTTCCGGTTTCCTCCCGGACTCCGAGTTGGTAGGCGGGCCCCGAGCGGACTTCTTCGGCAGAAGCATCGGCGAGATTCGCGACTCGCTTGTGTGGTGGACCATCCCGATGTCGGGCGGCCACAGGATCCTGATCCAAGAGAGGGCGCTCCCGGCATTCAACCGGGCGGCGGAAAACCTCGCAGCCGAACAGGCTAAAGGGAACTTCTACACGATCAAGCCGTCCCAGACGTTCGCGTTCTCCCCCCGGACCATCGGCGGCCGTTACCAGTTGTCGTTGCATGCCCACGGGATCGCCGTCGACATCAACAGCCTGAGCAATCCCTACCGTTCCGACGGGGTCCTGATCTCCGACATGCCGGCGTGGTTTGTCAACGCATGGAAGGACGCGGGGTTCTGTTGGGGAGGTGACTGGGTTTTCAGCAAGGACCCGATGCATTTCTCGTGGAAGGGGCCGGCAGCCACCCCAGGTTACGGAGCCATGCCGGCGGCCTATCCCGTCGATACCGTGGGCACCGACTACAGCCAGACAGTGTTATCCACCAAGACCCAATTCGAGACACCCGACCCGGATCGTCGGTACCTGCTCGGAGACGGTGACGGTGACGGTGTTGCCGACGTGTTCCAACTGCTCGACCGCGACAACGGCACCCGTCTCGAGTACTCACAGACGGATCGGGACCACGACTGGTGTGCCGTTGGTCGAGATCACGCTCCGGAGCTGACCGTCGGCGACCGGATCCCGCTGCTCGGCGACTACTCGCGTGTCGGGCGTAACGACCTCCTCATGGTGGACACGAGTGGCGCCACGCTCAGCATCGAGGTCTTCCTCAAGAGGGAAGGGTTCACCGAGTCGATCATGCTGGAGACCGCCATACCGGTTGTAGCCGGCGATGCCCATCTGCTCGGCGATCACAACCGGGACGGCTACGTCGACCTCTACGTGATCCATCGTACGGCCGAGACCAGCGTCGATGTCTACGACGGCAGGGACGACTATGCCACCCTGCTCGGGTCGTTCGTCACGCCATTGGGTGACACGGCCGGCAGCCTGTTTACCCTCGGTGACCGTGATCTCGACGAGCTGCCCGATCTGTTTGTAGTGACATCGAGCGGTGGCGAGGCTGTGGTCGAGGTCTTGCCAAACGGCTATGAGACGGCGGGCGAATCGTTTACCGTCGACATCTCCGACGAGCCGGCCGACGTGCTGGTCAACGACTACGACGGCGACGGGAGAGGCGATCTCTGGTTCTGGGACGTGTCGGGCACGGTGACGGTGCAGCTCGGCAACACCGCCATCCCCGGGACAGTTCCGGGTTTCTGGCACAACGACCCCGATTGGGAGTGTGACCCCGATAGTCCGCCGTACGTGTTCAACGGGTCGTTCCGTGACGATGACGACAACCTGCATGTGACGAACATCGAGATCATCCAGGCCGCGGGTGTCACCAAGGGGTGCAACCCGCCGTACAACGACGACTACTGTCCCGACGGCTTTGTGACCAGGGGAGAGATGGCGGCGTTTCTGGTTCGTGCCCTCGGTCTCACCGACGACGATGGTCGGGATTGGTTCACCGACGACGGCGAGTCGGTGTTCGAGGCCGATATCAACAAGCTGGCCACCGCAGGTGTCACCAAGGGCTGCAACCCGCCGGAGAACACCGAGTTCTGCCCCGAGGATCGGGTCAGCCGGGGGCAAATGGCCGCCTTTCTCGTACGGGGACTGCGGCTGACCGACGGGGCAGGGGACGACCGGTTTGTCGATGACGACGTCTCGATTTTCGAGGATCAGATCGACCAGCTCGCCGTATCGGGCATCACCCTTGGCTGCAACCCGCCCGCCAATGACCGGTTCTGCCCCTATGCCAACGTCCGCCGCGACGAGATGGCCAGCTTCATATCCAGGGCGTTACCCCTGGTCACCGGCTGACCCCCCTCTGTTCTTGCGTACATCGCCTACCGCAGTTGCGCTCAGATACGCACGAACGGCAATGGGCTACCAGGTTGTGGGAATCGACTGTGGACTCGACTGTGGAATCGACTGTCGAAATTGCAGTGGTGCCTGTACGATCATGTCGGATCCGTGGTGCTCAAGGCGGCCACGCTGTTGTCGATATTGGGTTGTATGTCTGTAACTCGAAACGTGAGCAGGCGCGGTGTCGCCGTCTTTGCCCTCATCCTTGCGATGCTGGTTCCAACCGGCACCGCTTCCGCACAGGAGGATGGTGACACGGTCTCGTTCACCGGCGCCGGTTGGGGACACGGCGTAGGTCTCAGCCAGTACGGTGCATACGGAGCTTCACGTGACGGGTGGACGGCGGAAGAGATCCTCGGATACTTCTATCAGGGTTCGAGTCTCGGAGTGATGGGCGAGGGCGGTCTGGCTCCACGGGAGAACCTGTGGGTCAACCTCGAAAAAGACCGCACCAACCTGGTGCTCATCGCCCACGAGACGGGTCTCGCCACTCCTGAGCCGATGGTCATCACCCGCGGAACAGACACATGGGACCTGGGGAAGGACTACAGATTGGTCATCGATTGGGACTCGAGCACCAACACCTGTGCCCTCGAAATCCAGGACGCCTCGGGTGTCGCCGTTGCCGATCAGCCCGGCAGCGGGCCTTGCAGCGCCGACATCACCTGGGACGGATGGGTCGAGAAACCCTCCCGGAAAATCGAGATCGATGAATGCGAGCTCATGGATTGGAACGCCGGGGCATACAGGCCGTGCGAGTATGCCAGAGGCGATTTGCATCTCAGGGTCGGCCCGGGCGGCATGGACCTGACCGTCGAGCTCGATATCGACGACTATGTGCTCGGTATCTCCGAAATGCCTTACTACTGGGCGGTGAGCGGTGGTGTCGAAGCATTGAAGGCGCAAGCCATCGCCGCCCGTTCCTATGCACGAGAGCTCCAGATCTCTCGTGAAGCACCGGGCGACAACTCATGTGCCGCCTGGTGTCACGTCCGCGATACGACCTTTGACCAGCGCTACGTCGGGTGGGGGCATGTCGGGACCGGAATCGACGAATGGATCGGCGCAGTCAAGGGGACGGCAGGCCAGGTCGTCACGCATCCGGCCGCACCCAACGGCGGTGTAGTCCGTGCTTACTACTCGTCATCGAGTGGCGGCGCCACCGAGAACGCGAATGAGATCTGGGCCGCCTTCCTAAGCCCGGTCCCGTACTACACGAGTGTCGCCGACCCGTGGGCCCTCGACCCAACGATCAACGGTAACGCAAGCTGGACGGCGCCGTTCACCGCTGCAACGGTGGCGGCGACAGTAGGCCTTGACGAGTTGACCGCGGTTGGGGTGATCGAGAGGAACACGTCGACGAGCGCTCGCACCGTCCGCTTCACCGGGCTGCGGGACGGTGAAGTGACCGCGCGAGACTTCACGAGCGCATCTGTGAAGTCCCTCTTCGGTTTGAAGTCCATCTACTTCGATGTGCATTTCGGGGACCTGGTGTTGGCGCCATTCGACGACATCGGCAGCTCGGTGCACTACGACGACATCGTCTATATCGCCGATCTCGGTGTCACCAAAGGTTGCAATCCACCCACGAACAGCCTCTACTGTCCCGACGACATCGTGACCCGCGGCCAGATGGCGGCTTTCCTGGTACGGGCACTCGGGCTGACAGATGGGGGTGACGATGACCAGTTCACCGACGACAACGGCTCGGTGTTCGAGGCCGACATCAACAAGCTCGCAGCCGCGGAGATCACCGTCGGCTGCAACGCCGATGGGACCAGATACTGCCCGGACGATCCCGTGACCAGGGGTGAGATGGCGGCGTTCCTGGTGCGAGGCTACGGCTACGACGATCCGGGAACGGGGGATTGGTTCACCGACGACGACGACTCGATATTCGAGGAGAACATCGACCGGTTGAAGATGGCCGGCGTGACCGTTGGCTGCAACCCGCCGACCAACGACCGCTTCTGTCCACAAGACCCGGTTTTACGTGACCAGATGGCCTCATTCCTGGCCAGGGCCCTTCGCAGCTGACAGAACAGATCTACACTCGTGCGGACGTTCGCTACGAGGATTGCCATGGACAACGACCGCGCACGATTCTTTGCTGAGGAGAGATGGACCGGGGGTGTCATCGGTCTTGGCTATGTCGGGCTACCCCTCGCTGTGACCATGGTGCAGAACGGTTTGCGGGCGATCGGATTTGACCGATCGGCGCGCCGGGTGGAGATGTTGAAGAGCGGGGTATCGCCCGTCGAGGATGTGTCCGACGAGGAGCTTGCCGCAGCTCTCGAAGCCGGTCTCGAGATAACAGCCGATGAGTCCGACTTGAGCCGGTCTGACGCCATCTTCATCTGTGTCCCCAGCCCTCTCGGCCGCAACCGAGAGCCCGACCTGTCCTACATCAAATCTGCAGCCGCCACCGTCGAGAACGTGGTCAAGCCGGGGATGCTGGTGTCGCTCGAGTCGACGACCTACCCGGGCACGACAGAGGACATCATCGTGCCGGCGGTCACCAACCGCGGTCTCATCCCCGATGAGGATGTCTTTGTCGCCTTCTCGCCGGAGCGGGTCTCCCCTGGCGCAGAGATGAAGACCGGGGACATCCCCAAGGTGGTGGGTGGCATCACGCCTGTGTCGACCGAGGTGGCGGCGGCCGCGTACTCTCGTGTGGTAGCTGCGGTTCATCCGGTGTCGTCTGCGCGCACCGCCGAGATGGCCAAACTGCTCGAGAACACCTACCGGGCGGTGAACATCGGGCTCATCAACGAGATGGCGCAATTAGCTCACGAGCTGGACATCTCGATCTGGGAAGTGGTCGATGCGGCCGCCACCAAGCCGTTCGGTTTCCAGGCCTTCTATCCCGGTCCGGGGGTGGGCGGCCACTGCATCCCGCTCGATCCACAGTTCCTGGCGTGGCGTGCGAAGGAGGCCAACTTTGCTACCCGGTTCATCGACCTCGCCGAGCAGGTGAACACGAAGATGCCCGAGTACACCGCATCCCGTGTGGCCGACCTCCTCAACCGTATGGGCCAGCCGGTCTTCGGCACAAAGGTGCTGGGTGTCGGCATCGCCTACAAGCCGGACGTTGCCGACGACCGGGAGTCGGCCTCCATCGAGGTGCTCAAAGACCTACAACGGAGGGGTGCCGAGATATCGGTGCTCGACCCCGTCGTTGGCAAGGAGAGAATCGAAAGCCACGGGTTCGTGGCGGTGGGTGCGGATGAGCCGCTGACGGACTTCGCCGTTGCCGTGCTGCTCACCGATCATGCCGATCTCGACCTCGACAAGATCGCAACCGAGGTGCCGGCGGTCTTCGACGCCAGGGGCGCCTATCGCCGGACAGGGCCCCAACCGGCCAACGTCGAATCGTTGTGACCCGTCGGCTTCTTGTCGTTTCCACCGTCCATCCGCCGGACGACCCCCGGATCCGACGCAAACTAATCGGCACACTCCAGGACGAATGGTCGGTCACCTTCGCCGGCAAGGGCCGAGGTCCGATCGACGCCACCAGGCTCACTTGGAGGGAGCTCTCCGGCGGCCGGATCCGACGCTGGCTCGGTGCCGGCTGGCTCCTGTTGGGCCGTGGCTACGACGTTGCCTCACTTCACGACCCGGAGCTCCTGCCGCTGGGTTTGCTGGCGACACTGCGCGGCAGACGGGTCGTTTTCGATATGCACGAGAACGTTCCGGCTCAGATTCGCACCAAGGAGTGGCTTCCGGTCATCCTCAGACGGCCGCTGGCTGGGCTGGTGGGCTGGGTGCTCCGTCTCGCTGAGAAGCGGATATCGATCACCCTGGCGGAATCCGGGTATGCCGTCCTCTTCCGGCGTGACCATCCGGTCTTTCCCAACTACCTGATCGGCACCCCTCCACCTCCACGCCCGGCCGACCCCGGGACCGGGATTGTCTATCTCGGCGATGTCACACAAGCACGGGGGCTGGCAGTCGCCGTCGAGGCAGCGGGCAAAGCGGGTGTCGAGAAATTCTCGATCATGGGGAGGTGCACGGGCGAGTTTCGCTCCCGGCTGCTCGGAATAGCAGCCGGCTACGGGCTCGACCTCACGTTCTACGGATTTGTGACACCGGACCGTGCGCTCGAGATCACGGCGGGCGCACAGCTTGGTCTGTCACCGCTGCTCGACATACCCAACTACAAGGACTCGCTACCGACCAAGGTGTTGGAGTATCTGGCCGTTGGGGTGCCGACACTCGCATCGGACCTGCCCGGCACCCGGGCAGTGCTCGCCGGTAGACCGGGTGTGGTTCTTCTTCCGCCCGGCGACACCGCGGTGTGGGCAAAATCCATCGCCGGGGCGATAGCAGACCAGGACATGCGCACCGCCGCCCGAGAAGGTGTAGCTGCAATTCGTGAGACGTTCCTCTGGCCGGAAGCAGAAGTAAGGGCGTTCTACCGGTCCCTTATCTGAACTTGCGTACGTCGGCCACGCCATATGCGGTCAGATACGCATGTTCGGTGAGAGGAAGCCTAGGGCCCAGGCTATGTGCATTGTGGCTATGGCGGCGGGGAAACCCAGCGCTGCGGAGTCATGGGTTTTGACGAGCTGCCGGAGCGTGCCAAGCGACAGCACGGCCACGTAGAGGCCGGGAACGACCGCGCCCAGCAGGCGCCACGGGGTGAACGCCACCACGAGGGACACAACGAGCGCAACGACAAACAGAGGTGGGACGAGCTGACGCAGGCGTGTCGAGCCGGGGTGCATCCTGATCACTCTTCGCTTCCACTGCCCGTATTGGAAGTACTGGCGCCACAACCCTCCGAGCGTTTGCCGCGGACGGTAGGTCACACGAAGCGTTGGATCGAACCAGACGACGCCCCCGTTGTCGCGGAGCCTGATGTTCAGCTCGTAGTCCTGGTTGCGGGTGAGCGTCTCGTCGAACAGCCCTGCGGCTACGAGCGCGTCGCGGCGGAACACCCCGAGGTAGACCGTGTCGACGGGCCCAGCCTCGCCGCCGTAGTGGAAACGAGCGTCCCCGACACCGATCGGTGATGACATGGCGAATGCGATGGCGCGCTGCATCCAACTCACGCCCTCCGCGTGCTGGACACCGCCGACGTTGACGGCTCCGGTCTCCGCCAGCAGTTCGACGGCCCTTCCGATGTAGCGGGGTGGCAACTCGGCATGACCGTCACATCTGACGATGACATCACCCCTGCTGGCGGCAATGGCGAGGTTCAGCCCGTTGGGTGTGCGCCGGGTGGGGTTGTCGACGTATCGAATCCGCGGGTCCCCGGCCGCCAACCGATCGAGGATGTCACGAGTTCCATCGTCACTCATCCCATCGGCGACGACGACCTCGATCGGGCCGGGATAGTCCTGACCTAGGATCGAGCCGATCGTTGCCTCGATGAACGGCGCCTCGTTGCGCACCGGGATGACCACCGACACCAGATCGCTAGACATCTTCGAGACCGGCCAGTTCCACAGCACGCTCCAGCCACGAGACGCCAACGTCGCCAAACGGCTCGTGACGGCTCTCCACGGCCACCGCGATCCTGGCGGCAGTGGCCCGCGCAGTGTCGATCAATCGTGGCGGGTAGTCCATCCGGATCTGGTGCTCCAGAAACTCGTCCTCGTCGAGCACCTGCACGCGGCCGTCGGGCCACCGCACGACATCGAGGTCGATGTCGACCATCGTCACTATCGAGCCGTTCCATGACGGCGGGGTGACGATGTCCACATACAGATCGACATGATGCCGATATGCCCAAATCGCGGTCCACCATTTGTCTTCCGGAACCAGCTTGACGTTGACCGCGCTTGATTGCCGCACCGGCTCGTCGCCACGCTGCATGTCGGTTCCCGCCGGCGACCAAAGCCACAAACCATGCTCGTCTTGACCGAGACGCTGCATGGCGAACTGCCAGTGGCGCCCACCATCCCACTTCCTGAAGTCAATCTGAACGTTGTCCACCGTCCGCCGAGCCTAGTCAGGGCTACTCGACAGTCCAGGTCCCGTGTTGCTCAACCAGGTCGGCAATCGATGTCGACTTGTTACGCTCCTTAGCGGTCTCGATCTGAGCCCGCATCAATTCGCCGTAGGTGTCCCGCAGGACGCTGCGGAAGACGCCGATCGGTGTCGGCCCCGTGGGTCCATGGGTAAGCCGGCTCAGGGCGAAGGCGACGCCGGGATTGGGGCGCGACGGGTCGTGGATCTGGATCGCATCGATGCCGACATCCTCGACGCGGACGATCTGGGCACCCTCGATCCCAACCACGACACCCATCTCGTTGTCCTCACCAAAGACGATGGGCTTGCCGGGCTCGAGATAGATGCGGTTGGCCTCTCGCTCCTGACGCCCGGTCAGCAGGTAGAACGCCTTGTCGTTGAACACGTTGCAGTTCTGGTAGATCTCGACAAAGGCGGTGCCGACGTGGTCGTAAGCGGCCCGGAGCATCTCGGCCGTGTGGTCACGATCCATGTCGATGGTCCTGCCGACAAACGTCGCCTCGGCGCCAAGAGCCAGGCTCACCGGGTTGAACGGGTAATCGAGCGAGCCCATGGGGCTCGTCTTCGTCTTCTTCCCGGCCTCGCTGGTCGGCGAGTACTGTCCCTTGGTGAGCCCGTAGATCTGGTTGTTGAACAACAAGACCTTGAGGTTCACGTTGCGGCGCAGCGCATGGATGATGTGGTTGCCACCGATCGACAGTCCATCGCCGTCTCCGGTGATCACCCAGACGGTGAGATCGGGGTCGGCGAGCGCCACCCCGGTTGCGACCGCCGGAGCACGGCCGTGGATCGAGTGCATGCCGTATGTGTTCAGGTAGTACGGGAACCGTGATGAGCACCCGATGCCCGAGATGAATACGTGCTTCTCCCTGTCGAAGTTGAGCGTCGCCAGGAAGTTCTGCACCGACGCAAGGATCGTATAGTCGCCGCAACCCGGGCACCACTTGACCTCTTGATCGGATTGGAAATCCGCCCTCTTGTAACGGGGCTCTGCTGTTGTGGTCATGATTGGTCCTCGAGAAGCTGGATGATCTTCTTGGTCACCTCGTTGGCCATGAACGGTGCCCCCTGCACCTTGGAAAGGGTCACCGTTGGTGTCAGGTATGTGCCGCGGAGCACCATCGCCAGCTGGCCGCGGTTGAGTTCCGGTACCAGCACCTTGCGGTACCCACCCAGCACCTCGCCCAGGTTCTTGGGGAACGGGTTCAGATGCCGCAGGTGCACATGGGCCGTCGGGTAGCCGTCGGCGATGGCGTTCTTCACACCGGCCCGCACGCTCCCGAACGTCGACCCCCACGAAACTACGAGCAGATCGGCGTCGTCTGTGCCAAACACCTCAACATCGGGGATATCGTTGGCGATACCGTCGATCCTGGCGGCGCGGGCCGTCGTCATCAGCTCGTGATTGGCCTGGTCGTACGACACATCGCCGGTGAGTGCCTCCTTCTCCAGCCCGCCCACGCGGTGCTCGAGACCGGGGGTGCCCGGGATGGCCCAGGGCCGGGCTCCGGTCTTGGCGTCCCGTGCATACGGGTGGAAGATGCCGCCAGGTCCGTTGGGTTCGGTGGCGAATTCAACCTCGATCTTCGGTAGGTCGTCGAAGTCGGGGAGCAGCCACGGCTCTGCGCCGTTCGCCAGATAACCGTCCGAGAGCACGATGACCGGAGTCATGTACTTGAGCGCGATCCGGGCAGCCTCCATGGCGACGGCAAAACCATCGCTCGGCGACGACGGAGCGATCACCGGCAAAGGTGACTCACCGTGGCGGCCGTAGAGCGCCATCATCAGGTCGGCCTGCTCGACCTTCGTGGGCATCCCTGTCGACGGGCCGGCACGCTGCACGTCGATGAGTATCATCGGCAACTCGGTCATCAGCGCCAGGCTCATCGTCTCGCTCTTGAGCGCTAAACCGGGCCCGGAGGTCGTAGTCACCGCGAGGTGGCCGGTAAAGGCGGCGCCGAGTGCAACGCCTACCGCAGCGATCTCGTCTTCAGCCTGGAATGTCTTGATCCCGAAGTGCTTCAACCGGGCGATTGCCTCGAGGATGGACGTGGCGGGTGTGATCGGATACGAACCGAGGAAGAGAGTCAGCCCGGCCGACTGCGCCGCGGCCACGAGTCCCCAGGCGAGTGCCTGGTTGCCGGTCACGTTTGTGTATGTGCCTTTCGGGAGGTGGGCGGGTGAGACCTCGTAGGTGTGATGGAACTCTTCGGTCGTGTTTCCGAAGTTGAACCCGGCCCGGAACGCTTCGATGTTCGCTCGACCGACCGGTGTGTCCGCACCAAACTTCTGGATCACCCAGTCAATGATCGGATCGGTCGGCCGGTTGAACATCCACGAGATCAGACCGAGCGCAAAGAAGTTCTTGGACCGGAGCACGGAGCGACCTTTGACACCGGTGTCGGCCACAGCCAGCTTGGTGAGCTTCTCCATCGGTGCGGTCATGACGTGGTAGCTCGACAGGCTGCCGTCTGTGAGCGGGTTGCTCTCGTAGCCGGCCTTGTCGAGGTTGCGGTCGTCGAACGCGTCTTCGTTGGCGAGGATGAGCCCACCCGTGGCAACTTCGTTGAGGTTGGCCTTCAACGCCGCCGGATTCATGGCGACGAGCACGTCGGCTTCGTCGCCGTGGGTGAGTATGTCCCAGTCGGCGATGTGAACCTGGAACGACGACACACCGGCGAGCGTCCCCTGAGGCGCCCGGATCTCTGCGGGATAATCGGGAAAGGTGGCCAGGTCGTTGCCAAACGCAGCGGACGACTCGGTGAAACGGGCACCCGCAAGTTGCATGCCGTCGCCGGAGTCGCCGGCGAAACGTATGACCACCTGATCCCGCTTCTCGGGCGACCTGGGGGGTGACAGGGTTTCTTCCTGCATATTGGAAGCTCCTAAAGGTGGCAGTCCTATTGCCACAGCTTGCCTCTTGTCTCCGGAACGTGCCCACAAAACCGAGCACGGCACCGATCGTCCAGTCTATGCACATCCATGCGTGTTGTTAACGATATTCACACAGTTGGCTGGCGATACCGGCTGATTCCGAGCCGTTCGATCGTCATCCCGACCTCGAGCAGCCGATGTTCCCCCCAGCGGGGCCCGATGAGCTGGATGCTCGGCGGCGGTGTGCCCGGCCGGTCGATCGGGAGTGTCAGCGCAGGGAGCCCCGTATGGTTGACGACGGCGGAGAATCGTGACAGCTGCGGCCGGTACGAGACCAACTTGCCGGCGACATCGATCTCCTCCTCACCAATTGGTTTGACACTTGCGGCCACCGCCGGGGTCAGCAGGAAGTCACAACGGGTGAGGGCTTCCTCTGCCGTGTGGGTGATTCCGGATCGCCAGCGCTGAGCCGCAACGTAACTGAGGGGATCGACGCCGAACACCTCGCTCATCCGCTTCGAAACGTCGCTCCCGTAGGTTTCGGGGTTGCCGTGCCAACGGTCGCGGTGCACCGCAGCCACCTCGGGGTATGCGATGTGCTCGATCTCACGTCCCGGTATCAGCCCCGGCAGGTCGAAGTCGACGAGGGTGAACCCGGCGGATGCCAGGTCGGATCGGGCCTCTGCGAAGGCGGCTGCGACAATGTCGGTCTGCGGCAGATCCACCCATGGATGCGGCACACCGATCGTGACCGATGCTGGTGGCGATGGATGTTCGGCGGCCGCTACGGGCTGCGGCGCCGACCAAGGGTCCGACGCGTCGTATCCGGCCATCACCGAGTAGACGAGCGCAGTGTCGTTGCTGTTGCGGGCGATTGGGCCCACCGTGTCCAGTGACGGGGCGAGAGGGAACACGCCGGTCAGTGGTACCCGGCCGTGGGTCACCTTGAGCCCGACCACACCACACAGGGCGGCCGGGACCCGGATCGAGCCTCCGGTGTCGGTGCCGATTGCCGCCGCCGCTAAACCGGCGCTGACCGCGACGGCCGATCCGCCCGAGGAGCCCCCAGGGGACAGGGCGGTGTCCCAAGGGTTGCGCACCGGGCCGAACCACTCGTTCTCGCTCGAGAACCCGAATGCGTACTCGTGAAGCCCGGTGCGGCCGATGATGATCGCTCCCGCGGCCTCGAGGCGGCTGACTACGGGGGCGTTGTGGGCGGGCAGGGTCGTTGGAAAGCTGCTACCGGCTGTGTTGGGACGGCCGGTCTGGTCAATCAGGTCCTTGATGGCGACCGGAACACCGGCAAGGACACCGGCAGGCTCACCAGCGGCGATTCGGGCATCGAGGTCGGCCGCGGCCGTCAAAGCCCCCTCCCGGTCGATCAGCGTGAAAGCATTGAGCTCGGTCTGGCTCGCCTCGGCACGGTCGAGATGCTCTGCGACCACGTCGGTCGCAGTGGTTGCCCCCGAAGCGACCGCCGTGGCGATCGCCGCGGCAGAGGAGAGGTCGATCACTCCCAGGTCAGTGGCTGCCCGGCTGGGAACACCGAGATCCACAGCCGCCCGGCGGGGATGACGATCGGGGTGCCGTCTTCCAGCGTCAACTCGAACCTCTCGTCGACGGTCTCCCTCTGCCATTGCCCTTCGACGACAAGGCCGTCGTAGAACACGTACGCGGTTCCTTCACCGACTGTGTCGAGTGCGGGCACGGCCGAGCCTGCGCCGCTCGACGCGGAGGCCCAATACTTTGTGGCTTCGAGGACAACGAGTGTGTCGGTCGAAATCTGGGTGTCTACCGGCTCGCTTTCGTCTGCTTCGGTGTTGCTGTCGTCCTCCACAGGCGCGCTGCGCCAGTTGTGTGGATCGTCTCCGTTGAACCGTATGTACTCGGTCCCGGTCCATTCCCAATGAACGATCGGGTTGTCCGACCAGTCGAGGTTGACACGGTCGGCGCCGGACTCGCCGGGAGTGGGGTCACCGAAATCGAAGATCGGTTCGGCCGGGGGATCGTCGAGGTACTCACGCTCGTCGGCTTCCTCACGCATCAACAGCGTGGAGCCGTAGAGGTTGTGTGGAGCGCTTCTCGTCGCGATCCTGAAGGTTGTGTTGCCGTTGTCTCCGAGCAGCTTGACACCGTACCCGACGATGAGGCTCGATACCCACGGTTGTGCGCCGGAGACCTGGAGAGGTGCGCCGAGGTACTTGACCAGGGTCGGATCGGTGGGGCGCCCGGATCGGATCGGGCCGAGGTATTCGACATCGGTGTGATGGAACAGGGCGATGAAGCGGGTGAGCCCGCCCTCGACCAGCAACTCGTATACCGCGTCGGCTTGCTCTATTCCCGACTGGGGTCTGGCGTTCCAGTGGTTGTCGATCTTCACTGCGATGACCCGCCTGTCGAGCAACTCTTCATCCTCGACCCCCATGCCATTGAGCGGCGACGGGGGGAGAGGAACGGCGGTAGTTGTCGTGGGCCTCGTAGTCGGAGCATTCGCCCCGGTGGTCGATGAGCCGTCGCCGCCGATTTCGACCGGGGCCAATGTGGTTATTGCTGATGTGGTTGCGGTTGCGTCGTCGCCACCGCACGATGCAGCCACGGCTGCCAGCAGGGTCATGAGGACGAGGAGTCGTATAGTTTTCACAACGGGTTCACAGGGGTTTCACTAGGGGTTCCACTAGGGCTTTTACGTTCGGGGAGTGTATACCCGGCACGGAAACAACGGACATCCCAAACGCTGGTAGCGTGCCCGGAATGGACGACGTCGTCGCATTCGTTGCTGCCGGGCTCAGCGAGCGCGCAGATCCCGAAAAGGCGCCGCGGATGGCGGCCTACATGAAGACGGACATGCCGTTTTACGGTGTCCAAAAGCAGGGACGCACCGAGGTGCTTCGAGGGCTCAAAACCCGGTTCCCCGTCGAAGACAACGAGACGTACCGGGCGATGATCACGGCGTTGTGGAAGCGGCCGCATCGTGAGGAGAAGTACCTGGCCGTCTCGATCGCGGAGACGTATCGCCGCTTTGTCACGAGCGATAATGTCGATCTGTACCGATCGCTGATCGTGGAGGGGGCGTGGTGGGACTTCGTCGACGATATCGCCGCCAACTGTGTCGGCACGGTTCATCTGAAAGAGCGGGATACGATGGCGCCGATCATCGAGTCATGGATCGACGATGACCTGATGTGGCTGCGCCGCACGGCTCTCTTATCCCCGCTCAAACACAAAGCAGACACCGATCACCTGACTCTCTTCGACCATTGTCTGCGCCGAGCCCACGAGACGGAGTTTTTCATCCGCAAGGCGATAGGATGGACGTTGCGTGAGTACGCCAAGACCAAGCCGCAACTGGTCCGCGAGTTCCTGCTAGAGCACAGGGACCGCTGGTCTGGGCTGACATTCCGCGAAGCTTCCAAACATTTGGACATATCATGACTTCAATGGATCAACGCGAACTGTGGAACGAGCGATACCGGGAGAAAGCAGCCGGCTGGGGCGGCGAGCCCAATCAGTTTGTCGCGGCGCACCTGGCCGACCTGGAGCCACGACGTGTGCTCGACCTCGGTGCCGGACAGGGGAGGAACGCCATTTGGCTGGCGGCCCGGGGGCATCAGGTGACGGCGGTCGATATCTCCGACGTCGCCATCGAACAGGCACGAGAGTTGGCCGGCCGGGCCGGGGTGGATGTCGAGTTCGTTGCCGCCGACCTCGAGGCATGGGATCCGGAGCCGGGGCGGTTCGACCTCGTTCTGCTTGCTTACCTCCAAGCGCCCGAAGCTGCACGAAAGCTGCTACACGCCAAAGTACGCAGGGCTCTCGCTGTCGGTGGGGAGGTATTCATAATCGCTCATCACTCCGAGAACCTCGATCACGGGATCGGCGGTCCGCAATCGCCGGAGAAGCTGTTCGATGAGGGGATGCTCTCAGGAGATTTCGCCGGGTTCGAGATCAAGCAGAACATGGCCGTGACCCGGCGGGTCGACAAGGACGGAGTCGTCGGCGACGCCATCGACCTGTTGTTTCGAGCCGTCAAGGCATGATCCGGCCGGCGGTGCGCAGCGGCCAGTAGCGCGCCACGACCCGCCAGCGGATAGTCTCACCCGGAATCGGGCCGAGCGTCCTGCCGTCGGCAGAAGAGGCGGCCCTATTGTCACCGAGCACGAACACTTCCCCCGGTCCAAGCTGCCACTCACCATCGGGGAACGTCGGGCCGTCGGCCCAGCGCTCGGCTAGTACATCACCGTCGATGTGGGTCTGTCCGTTGTGGATTGTCACAAGCTCACTGGGAAGCCCGACAATACGTTTGACGAGCTGGAAGTTCGCGACGTTCGGATGTTCGAGAATGACGATCTCACCGCGGCAGATGTCGCGCATCGGTAGGGCGATGACAAAGTCTCCGGGGTCGAGTGCGGGCTGCATCGAAAGCTCCACTATCTCGTAGCGTCTGAGGCGACCATGCACGACGGCGTAGGCGATAGCGGCTGCTGAGAGCCCGAGTGCAACTCTGCGCTTTGCAGCTCTGTGCTTGTGTCGCATCAGTTCTACTCCGGACCTGTTGGCGGGCGTCTTCCGGCGGTCGGATTCCAGTGTATGGTCGCACAAGAACCAAACACCTGAGGAGGTGACCTGTGGGAGTATTCCGACCCGGCAGAGTGGCTCATGCACACTGCGATCTCTTCTGTGGGGTCTACGACCCGGCGCAGGCGATGATCGAGGCCAAGTCGGTGCTGAATTGTTGCACCAAGTACCACGCGTCAGACGACGAGGTATTCCGCGCTCGGTGCATCAGTATCAAAGAGGAGCGTGCCGAGCTGGCCAAGCATCACCTCGACGTGCTGTGGACCGACTTCTTCAAGCCCCACCATCTGGACCAGTTCCCCAACCTGCATGATCTGTTCTGGAAGGCCACCAAGGCCGCTGGGGACGCCAAGAAGTCGATGGACCCCGAGGTGTCTCAGGGCCTCATCGATCGGATCCAGGAGATCTCAGATGTCTTCTGGCAAACCGAGGAGTCGAAGGCCGCCGGCGTATACCCGCCGAGCTAGACCAGCCGAGGCGTATCGGAAGCCGATACGTTGGCGAGCCAGGAGCCACGACATATTCCTCTCCCTTCGGGAGAGGACAGGCGAGGCGTATCGGAAGCCGATACGTTGGCGAGCCAGGAGCCACGACATATTCCTCTCCCTTCGGGAGAGGACAGCCGAGCGTCAGCGAGGCAGGTGAGGGTGTCTTCTAATCCGGACCGTGAATCTATAAGGCCCTCATCCCCCTTCGCTGCGCTCGGGTACTTCTCCCAGAGGGAGAAGAATGTGTGGCTCGCTTTGTGTGGTATTGGCGAGGGAGGTGAGCCACGACATTCCTCTCCCTTCGCTTCGGGAGAGGACAGCCGAGCGTCAGCGAGGCAGGTGAGGGTGTCTTCTAATCCGGACCGTGAATTTATAAGGCCCTCATCCCCCTTCGCTGCGCTCGGGTACTTCTCCCAGAGGGAGAAGAATGCGTGGCTCGCTTTGTGTGGTATTGGCGAGGGAGGTGAGCCACGACATTCCTCTCCCTTCGGGAGAGGACAGCCGAGCGTCAGCGAGGCAGGTGAGGGTGTCTTCTAATCCGGACCGTGAATCTATAAGGCCCTCATCCCCCTTCGCTTCGCTCGGGTACTTCTCCCGGAGGGAGAAGAATGTGTGGCTCCCAAGGGGAGAAGAATGCGTGGCTCAGTCGTGGAGTTGTTCTAGTTCTGTTGCGCTTACTTCGCTTGGCAGCTTTCCCATGATGATCATGCCAAGCACCTCGTCCTTGGTGACGTCGGTCTTGTTGACGGTGCCGACGAGCTTGCCCTGAAGCATCACCGAGATTCGGTCGGCAAGATCAAACACGTCGTGGATGTCGTGGCTGATCAGGAAGATGCCGATGCCTTCTGCCTTCAACTGCTGGATGAGGTCGTTGACCTGCTCGGTCTCGGCAGGACCGAGAGCGGCAGTCGGCTCGTCCATGATCAGGATCTTTGCGTTGAAGTGCACGGCACGGGCGATCGCCACCGACTGGCGCTGACCACCGGAGAGCGACTGCACGGGAACCTTGAAGTTCTGGAACTTCGGGTTGAGCCGCCCCATGACCTGGACCGCGGCGTTCTCCATGGCGCGGTCGTTCAGGGTGCCCCATCTCGTTGCCAGCTCGCGGCCCAGGAACATGTTCGACGGTGCGTCGATGTTCTCCGCGAGTGCAAGTGTCTGGTAGATGGTCTCGATGGCATGGGTCTTGGCGTCGCGCGGGGATTCGATGACAACCCGCTCCCCGTTGATAAAGATCTGGCCCGAGTCGGCCTTGTGCGCCCCGGAAAGTGTCCGGATCAGAGTTGTCTTGCCGGCGCCGTTGCCGCCGACGAGGGCGACAACCTCACCCGGGTAGAGGTCGACAGTCACTCCATCGACCGCGTGCACACCACCGAAGGCGACCCGGATGTCCCTCAGCTCGACGAGGGGCGTACCTCTGTCGGTTGTTGTCGTCATGCCGCTGACCTCCTTCTATAAACGGTGTCGAAGGCGACGGCCACCACGAGAACGACGCCGACGGCAATATCCTGGGCTGCAGTCTCGACGCCGACCAGCGCCATTCCCGATTGAAGTGACTGCATGACGAGTGCGCCGAGCATTGCGCCCGGGATCGTGCCGATCCCACCGCTCAGCGACGTGCCGCCGATGACGGCAGCGGCGATCACATAGAGCTCGGTGAGTTGTCCCAGGCCGCTGACTGCTGCGTTGAGACGGGCGACCTGCACGGCCGCGCCGATACCAACCAGGATGCCCATCAGGGCAAAGGTCTTGACGATCGTCGCCTTGGTCTTGATACCGGCCAGCTCGGCCGCCTCGGGGTTACCGCCGATGGCATAGACGTAGCGGCCAAACCGAAGCCTGGTTGCGATGAACGTGATCGCGAGAACCACTGCGATGGCGATCAGCACCGGGTTGGCCAAGCCAAATGCGATATCGCCGCCGCCCCGCTGTTCAGCAAGCCGGGGCGGCAGGAGGTAGCTGTTGAGGTACCCCACCGCGCCGAGCACGACGGCGATGCTGAACACACCGATGCTGTAGTCCGCCCACCGCGGTCGAACATGGAACCCGTAGCGTATACGTTGGCGCCGGTTGTTGATCAGCAGGACCACGATGCCGACGGCGGCCAGCACACCGACTACCCAGCTCCACGTTGCGCCGATCGTCCCCCGGGCGCCACCACCGAGAAGCTGAAAGGTCGCATCCATCGGTGCGATTGTCCTACCTGAAGCCATCATCCACGCCGCACCCCGCCAGACGAGCAGGCCACCCAGGGTGACGATGAACGACGGCACACCGACGTGAGCGATGATTACACCCTGGAATGCACCCAGCACCGCACCCATCACTATCCCGGCCGCCAGCGAGATGACCCAGATCCACGGGCTGCCGAAATCGAGGTAATCGGGCAGGATCTCCGCCTGGAGCATGGCCATCGCCATCCCCAGGACCGCCAGCATCGAGCCGACAGACAGATCGATGTTGCGAGACACGATCACCAGCACCATGCCCGTCGCCATGATGCCGACTGCCGCAGTCTGCACAGAAAGATTCCACAGGTTGCGGGCCGTCAGGAACGTGCCATTCGACCACGACCCCTTCCCGGACCAGAAATGGAAGCCAATCCAGATCACCAGCAGGGCGAGGATCATGCCGAGCATTCGGGTGTCGATTTCCATCTCACGGATGATGGAACCGAACCTGCCCCGCGCCGACTCCTCGACCTGGATCGATTCGATCTGCTCCTCTGGTGCCTTGGCAGGAGCGTTCGTCACTGCTGCCCCTCCTCCCGGTTGAAGAAACGCCGCGCCCCCGAATAATACGGAGGCGCGGCGTCAGATGTCATTTCATTCAGTCAACGTTTCAGGGGCAAACCGCCACAGTGCCGGACGGCACGTTCTGGCACAGCGTTGCCTCATCGATCCATTCGGCAGTGAGCACGACGTCCAGGTTGTCCTGGGTGATCGGGATCGGAGCCAGCAAGATCGACGTCATGGTGTTGCCGCCTGGCGAATCGAACGAAACCACACCGGCAATGTCACCAAGCGCGGTTCCCTGAGCGAGAGCAACGGCTGCCTCACCGGCTGCCTTACCCAGCTCACGGGCATCCTTCCAGACGGACACCGTCTGCTCACCAAGGGCGACCCTGTTCAGGGCGGCGGCGTCGCCGTCCTGACCGGAGACCGGAACGATCCCGGCAAGACCCTGGGCACGGAGCGCCTCGACTACACCGCCGGCGGTGCCGTCATTGGAGGCTACGACCGCATCGACCTCGTTGTTGATCTGGGTCAGGATCTGCTCCATGTTGGTCTGGGCAACCGCGGGATCCCAGTTGTCGGTGTACATCTCGCCGACATTGACGATCGGGCAATCACCTTCGAGCTCCTCACAGCCGGTCGCCTCGAGGAGAACCTCTTGCTGACCGCCACGTAGGAAGTCGGCATTGGCATCGGCCTGGTTGCCTTTGATGAACACGTAGTTGCCTTCCGGTACCGCCTCATAGATGGCCCGTGCCTGCATACGACCCACCTCGACGTTGTCGAAGGTGATGTATAGGGCTCCAGGGTTCTCGATGAGACGGTCGTAGGCGATCACGGGCACACCCTGATCGACAGCGCTCTGGACCGCAGGCAAGATGGCAGTTCCGTCCTGCGCCAAGATGATCAACACATCGGCGCCCTGCGAGATCAGCTGCTCGACATCGGTGATCTGCTGCTCGGCCGACGAACCTGCATCCGTTGAGATGTAGCTTGCGCCGGCAGCATCGAGCGCAGCCACGATGGCCGGTTCGTCTGACTTCGCCCAACGCTCCTCGTTGTAGTTGTTCCATGAGACACCGACGATCAGTTCATCGTCACCTGTCGCAGCGGTCGTTGTCGTTTCGTCGGTCATTGCCTCGGTGGTCGTCGTTTCGTCCGTCATCGCCTCAGTGGTCGTCGTGTCGTCCGACCCGGCGGTGGTTTCGGTCGCATCGTCGTCGTCTCCGCCACATGCTGCTGCCAGCAGCGCGAGGACGGCGAGAAGAGCGACCAATTTGCGTATGAACACTCTGGTTCCTCCTCCTGAGCCGGCTCCCTATTGTCAGAGCCATATCTCAGATCAGCTATTCAGCCCATTCGTGCAGTACTGGTGGCACCGCACTTTGCGAGCATACGATACAATTGTTCGACATTGCAACAAAATGCCTCGTGCGCATCGTGCGCCACCAGCGACACCCCGGTTGCCGCACATACGCAGCAACTACGGGTGAAATGGGGATCAGCCGAGTCTAATTGACGGTTGCTCGCTTGTTCATTAAAGAGGCCACTACCCCCTTTATAGTGGAGAATCCAACAATTGCGAGGAGAACCGTGACGAGGACAACAGGCTCGGGGTCGTCACGCCGGGCACGGGGGATCGCCGCCGAAGAGATGCGCCGCCACAACCTGGCCACGGTTCTTGGTCATGTGCATCTTCGGGGATCCGCGTCACGCTCCCAGCTGACCTCACTCACCGGTTTGAACCGGTCAACGGTTGCCGACCTGATAGGGGAATTGACCGAGCTCGGTCTTGTCACCGAGAGCCCCGGTGTCGCGGTCGCCGGTCCCGGGCGACCCTCCCCGGTGGTGAACATCCGCAGTGAAGGTGCGGTTGTCCTTGCGGTTGAGATGTCGGTTGATTCGATAGCAGCGGCCACGATCGGGCTTGGCGGCCACATCTTCAACCATGTGCGGATTGCTCGACCCCGCGGTCATTTCGAGCCTGAGGCGACCGTGCGTGACATCTCCGAGCTGGCAAGGCCTTTGCTGGCGGCGCTCCCCGCCGGTCACACCCTCGTCGCGATCGGGGCAGCGGTTGTCGGTGTGGTGAGACGTCACGATGGTTTTGTTCATATCGCTCCGAACCTGGGATGGCGAAACCTGCCGCTGGGAGCGCTGCTCGACAAGGAGCTCGGTCTCGGGGTTCCGATCCGCATCGCCAACGACGCCGACCTCGGCGCTCTGGGTGAGTACCGTCGAGGTGGGTACGGTGGGACATCCGATCTCGTCTTCATCTCGGGGGAGGTCGGCATCGGCTGCGGGGTGATCAGCGATGGCAAGCCGCTGCTCGGTGCTGCCGGATATGCCGGCGAGGCCGGGCACATGATGGTCAACCCGAAGGGGAGGGCGTGTCGCTGTGGAGCAACGGGATGCTGGGAAACCGAAGCCGGTGAGGAGCCTTTGCTGAGACGAGTCGCTTCGGTGTCCGCTACATCCGGGCTTGCTGCGGTGGATGCGGTTGCCGCCCTGGCTGCCGCCGGTGACGAGCAGACGCTCCGGGCAATTGCAGAGACCGGTCTCTGGTTGGGGATCGGGATCTCAAACCTGATCAATATCTTCAACCCCGAGGTTGTCATACTCGGTGGTCTTTACCACCGGCTCTTCGACCACGTGTACGAGGCCGTCTGTGACGGCGCCGGTCGGGCGTTCGCTGCCCCATTCGACATGGTGGAGATCCAGCCAAGCACACTCGGTGTGAATGGCGAGCTGATAGGAGCCGCCGAGCTTGCCCTTGCCGAGTTGATAAACGATCCGGCACGGGTGGCGATCACCGCGACTGCGGGGATGAGGACAGACGTGCCATGAAAAGGGCCCGGCTCATCGGGTTGATCGTCGTTCTAGCTCTGGCCGGTGTTGCAGCCGGATGGGCCCTGACCGGTGGCGACGGTGATGCCCTGGCGTGCCCGCCGATCACCGACAACCCGGATTGGACCGTGGCGAGGCGATGGGATGAGGTAATCCTCGATGCCATCCGCCGCGACCTACCCGCGCCCACAGTGCACTCGCGGAACCTGTTTCACGTATCTGCGGCGATGTGGGACGCCTGGGCCGCCTACGACCCGGATGTGACCGGCTACTTCGTGACCGAAAAACACCAAGCGGCAGATGTCGAGTCTGCCCGCGATGAGGCGATCAGCTATGCCGCCTACCGGGTGGCCGAGCACCGCTACATCAACGCCATCGGGGCTTCGGACACTATCCCGGAGTTCGATGCGCTCATGGAGTCGTTGTGCTACCCGATCGACGTCACTACGACCGAGGGGGACTCACCCGCCGCAGTTGGGAACCGGATCGCCGCTGCGATCATCGAGTTCGGGACAACCGACGGAGCCCTCGAGGAAGAGAAGTACCAGGATGAGACCTATGCACCGGTCAACGATGCGCTGATTGTCAACGAGCCGGGGGCGGGGAGCTTGACCGACCCGAACCGGTGGCAGCCACTTCAGATCGAGAACATGATCTCACAGAACGGGATCCCGGTTGTTGACGGCACCCAGCAGTTCATCGGCCCCCACTGGGGTTACGTGGCGGGGTTTGTCGTCGCAGACGACCCGGATGGCTTGCCGATCGATCCCGGTTCGCCACCCTATCTGCATGACGCCGAGACCGACGCGGAATACAAGCGGTCTGCCGTCGAGGTGATCTCGCTCAGCGCAAAGCTCGACCCGACGAGCGGCGTCATGATCGACATCTCACCGGGGTCCATCGGCAACAACTCTCTCGGCACCAACGACGGGCGGGGCTACGCGGTCAATCCGGTGACGGGGGAGCCGTATGAGGAGAACATCGTTAACGAAGCCGACTACGGCAGGTCCGTCGCAGAGTTCTGGGCGGACGGGCCCAGCTCGGAGACACCGCCGGGCCATTGGAACACGCTGGCCAACACGGTGTCGGACGGTGTCGGCGAGCTGCGAGTAGGCGGTACCGGCGATCTCGTCGATCGACTCGAGTGGGACGTGAAGCTGTACTTCGTTCTAAACGGCGCTATGCACGACGCCGCCGTCTCGGCGTGGGGGGCCAAGGGCTATTACGACTACGTGCGCCCGATCTCGATGGTCAGATACATGGGCGGTCTTGGCCAGTCGAGCGATCCCGAGCTGCCGGCGTACGATCCCGACGGTCTGCCCCTCGCCGACGGCCTGGTCGAGATCATCACGCCAGAGACGACGGCGACCGGCGAGCGCCATGACCACCTTGCCGGTCACGAGGGGGAGATCGCCATCCTGGCGTGGGGCGGCAACCCCGACGATCCCGAGACGGAGTTGGGTGGGGTCGATTGGATACGGGCAGTCGAGTGGGTGCCGTATCAGCTCCCCACCTTTGTCACGCCATCGTTCGCCGGGTATGTCTCCGGGCATAGCTCGTTCAGCCGGGCAGGTGCTGAGGTGATGGCGGGCTTCACCGGGGATGAGTACTTCCCGGGTGGACTTGGGGAGTGGACGATTCCAGCCGGCTCGTTCGATTTTGAAGCCGGGCCGGATACCGACATCGTGCTCCAGTGGGGCACCTACTTCGACGCCGCCGACCAGGCGGGCCGGTCGAGGCTCTACGGAGGCATCCATGTCGCCGCCGACGACCTGAACGGACGCCTGATGGGCGCCGCAGTCGGCCGGGCCTGTTGGCAGCACGCCCAGGAGTATTTCTCCGGGAGGCTGGATGGCTGACCAAACCCGGCGGCGATGGATGTGGCTCGGCATCACGGCTGCTGTTGCAGTGACCGTCGCCACCGGCTACGCGGCGTTCTCACGCGGCGGTGCGGTGACACCGGCGCAAGCATCGCCCGCTCCTGTATTCGTCGACGAGACGGGGTCGGCCGGGATCGAGCACGCATACACCGGCGAGTTCGAGTTCTTTGTCGGCGGTGGGGTAGCCGTCTTCGATTGCGACGACGACGGGTTGCAGGATCTCTTCGTAGCGGGGGGTGCCGGTACGGCGGCTCTGTTTGTCAACCGGAGTGACGTTGGGGGTGAGCTCGCCTTCGAACGGGATCGCCGCTTTGGCGAGATCACCCAGGTGACCGGGGGTTACCCGCTCGACATCGACTCGGACACGGTCACCGATCTTGTCGTGCTTCGCGTCGGGGAGAACCAGGTGTTGCGGGGGCTCGGTGACTGCCGCTTCGAACGAGCCGATGAGCTGTGGGGAATCGACGGCGGAAACCAGTGGACCGCGGCATTCAGCGCTAAATGGGAGGAGGGCAACGACCTGCCGACGCTTGCGTTTGGCAACTACCTGGATTGGCCCGTCGACAGGGAACAGGTGGCGTCGTGCGCGGACAACACGCTGCTCCGCCCCGATGGGGACCAATACGGGGAGCCAATCCGGCTGTCACCGGGTTGGTGCACGTTGTCGATCCTCTTTGCAGACTGGGACGGTTCGGGCCGGCTCGACCTGCGTGTCGCCAACGATCGCCATTACTACGTCGACGGTTCCGAGCAGCTATGGCGGGTGGCCCCAGGCGAGCAACCGCGGCTCTACACCGAAGCCGACGGGTGGAACGACCTCCAGATCTGGGGCATGGGACTTGCCGCCCAGGACGTTACCGGCGACGGGTACCCAGAGTTCTTTGTTACCAGCCAGGGGGACAACAAGCTCCAGACTCTCGAGGGAGATACCGGTCGGCCGGTCTACGACGACATCGCGATCCGGCGCGGGGTGACCGCTCACCGGCCGTTCCTGGGCGACGACGTGCTCCCGTCCACCGCATGGCATCCCGAGTTCCAGGACGTCAACAACGACGGGTTCCTCGACCTGCTGATCACAAAAGGCAACGTCGAGGCCATGGCCGAGTATGCGATGTCGGACCCGAACAACCTGCTAATCGGTCAGCCGGATGGGACGTTCGAGGAGGGAGCGGCTGATGCCGGTGTGGCCAGCCCGGCGCGGAGCAGGGGAGCGGCCCTTGTCGACTTGAACCTCGACGGGCTGCTTGATCTCGTTGTTGTCAACCGGGTCGAGAACGTTCAGGTTTGGCGGAATACCGGTGCCCGTGGCCACTGGCTGGCGCTGCGGCTCGCCCGGGATGCTCCCAACACGGACGCGGTCGGTGCCAGAGTCGAGGTGACCATCGGGGAGCACACAATCACCGAGGAATTTCTGGTTGGCGGCGGGCACGCCGGTGACCAGCTTGGTTGGATCCATTTCGGGCTGGGGGATTCCGGCGAAGCGGACATCCGGGTCAGATGGCCCGACGGCACCAGTTCCGAATGGACCGGTGTAGACGCCGACAGCTTCTACTTGGTCGGGGCCGGTGGCGATCTGCAAGCGTGGGAACCGGGCTCCTGACGGTCAGCCGGGATCCATCTCGCCTCTGGCGATCGCACGACGGGTCAGCCAGTCATACATAACGCCACCAAGCACAATGGCGACGCCGACAAAGGTCGCGGTGCCGAGCACGACCGTGGCCACCGAGATGACGGTTGTCGGCAGCGATCCCAACCGGGAGACGTCGACAATCTCGGCGACGGCGAAACTGACCAGGTACGCAGCAAAGCCGCCGAGCACGGCCAGTGGTATCACACGGCCTGTCTCACCGAGCACGAGCCGCAACCGGGCGGCATCGGGCCTGGCGTACCACACAGACGCAAGCACCGCGGCGTCGATGGCGAGTACCAGAGCCGAGGCAAGGGCGACACCCCGGATACCGAAGGAGTTCTGGAGGAGGGCATATAGGGGAATTGCCACGATGGTGGCGGCTGTGCCGACGACGACGGGTGTCCACATCTCCCTGCGTGCATAGAACGCCCGATTGAGGATCTGGAGGGCACCCCAAACGGGGATGGCGAAGGCATAGAAGAACAGCGCTTCCGCGGTCCCCACCGTGCTCTCCGCTGTGAACTCGCCCCGCTCGAACAGGGCGCGGACGATCGGGAGGCTCATCGACCCGATCAGGGCGGCGGCGATGATCGAGAGCACCAGCACGTAGCGAAGGGCACGGTCGACGGTGTCTTTCATCTCGCGCAGACGGCCTTCAGCAAACAAACGAGCCAGGAACGGATAGGCGGCAACCCCCGCCGCCTGGGCGATCACCCCCACCGGGACGAGCATCGTCCGTCTGGCGTAGTTGAGCTCGGTAGCAGCGCCTTCGCTGATGAACTGCCCGAACACACGCATGAACGTCTCGTCGAGCACCACAATCGACTGCCCGATCATCAGAGGGAATGCAATGAGCACGTATTCACCAAGCACCGGATTGCGCCAGGGAGTCTTCAGCCGGAGCCGCATCCCCAACCGGTGCGCTCCCCACCATTGCACCGCAAAGTTGCCGACGAACGCACCCGCCAGGGCTCCCCACACGAACCCTTCCGGCGATGCGTCCCCGGCGATAGCCCAGGCGACGCCACCGACGATGATGCCGAGGTTGTAGATGATCGGCGCCAGCGTTGGGATCGTAAATACGCCCTTGGTGTATTGGACCGCGGCGAACAGGGCACCGAGGACGAAGAACACCTGGGCGGGGAGGATGATCCGGGTGAACCGGATGGTGTTCTCCACCTGGATGTCGCTGAACCTGGGGAACAGCGTTTCGATGACCCAGGGAGCGGCGAACCAGCCCACCGCCACCAGGGCTACGATCGCAATGGCGACCGGCCGGATCACTGCGCTGAGAGCCTCCCACCCGCCCTCCTCGTCGTCGTCGGCGAGGTAGCGCGAGAAGATCGGGATGAACGTGATCGACAGGAAGCCGCCTGCGAGCAGGTAGTTGAGGAAATCAGGAACGGCGAAGGCGGCGACGTACTCGTCGGTCGAGGCATTCGCCCCGAGCAGGGAAGCGAAGATGATCTCACGCAGTTGGCCGAGAATCCGGGAGATCAGCACGCCACCCGAGACGATCAGCGCCGCAACCCCCATCCGTCTGCCCACGGTCGTGTTCACGCCCCCAAGCTAGTCGCCCGACCGCTTTCTGCCAGGATCAGTTGGCGAGGTCGCGGTTGCGGAGAAACACGGAGATGAAGCCGACGCTGATCGCAAACAGCACCAGCGCCTTGAGGGCGGCGCCACCCGCCCCCGGTGTGATCGAGCCGGTGGCAAACGTGGGCAGCTCGTCGACAAACCGTTCCGGGGCCAGCCCCGTCGTGGCGCTGAGCCCGATCCGCCACGGCGAGATGCCGGCAACGGCGGGCACGGCCGCACCGATGCCGTTCTCCCAGATGAACACGTAGGAGAGGCCTATCAGGGTGGCTCGCTTGAGTAGGTAGCCGAGTGGGACGAACACGGCGGCGTACGCAGCGGTCGCCACCGCGGTGCCGGCGAGGAGAGGGGCTATATACCGGAAGTCGTCGAGCCGGAACGCGGCGATCAGGCTGAGAGCCAGGGCACCGATCCCGGTGACGGCAAAGGTCTCGACAAAGGCGGCGAAGATCTTGGCTGCGGCGATCGTATACCGGCTGACAGGGCGCAGCACGAGAAACGACATTGTGTTGTCCCTGCGCTCATCTCCGAGCACGGAGGTTGCGATGATCAGCGTTACCACCGGCACCGCGATGTTCATGAACGTGCCGATCGTGATACCGACGAACGCCTCGAAAGCGTTCTCGTCGGAGAACTCCAAGTTGCCACGTGTGCTGAGTACCGCCATGAGGTACATGAACGCCGGCGCCCCTGCAAGCAACAGCAGCCCGATGGCACGGCGGAGCCTCAGTGTCTGTTTGATCGTGACACGCCCGATGGCGATAAACGCCGTCATCGTCGACCTACCAGGTATCTGAAGACGCTCTCTAGCGACTCGTCCTCGGGTGAGAATCGGGAGAGCCGGGTATCGAGGTCACGGGATAGCCCTGCGATTACCTTTCCCAGCCCGGCCAGGTCTGAGGTCTCGACGTGGATCCGGCCGTCCTCAACCGACACGCTGTTGACCGCGTCGTTGCCGAGCAGCGCGGCACCGAGTTGGCGGGGCCGGTCACAGTCGACTGCAACCCGGTAGGGGATGTCGGACATGGCCCTGCGGATGGCGCTGATGTCCCCGGCCGCGGCGAGCTTGCCGTCGACGATGGCGATGACCCGGTCGGTCATTCGCTCTACCTCCTGGAGCACGTGTGAGGAGACGATCACCGTGTTGCCCCGGCTGGCGAGTTCCTGGAAGAGCGTGATCAGATGTGCCCGCTGCACCGGATCGGTTCCGTTGAGCGGCTCGTCTAGTACCAGGATCTCCGGGTCATGCACGAGGGCCGCAGCCACCTTGGCCCGTTGCCGCATCCCCTTGGAGTAGCCGCCGACCGCACGGTCGCTGGCATCACCGAGCTCGACGATGTCGATCGCTCGCCGGGCCACCTGGTCCGGGTTGGAGATACCCGACAAGCGGGCGGCGTAGGCCACGTACTCCTGACCCGTGAGGTTGGTGTAGAGCGCGCTCTCCTCTGGCACAAACCCGATCTCCCGGTACCGGGCCACGTTGGTGCGGGGCGGCTGGCCCTTGATCAGGACCGCACCCTGGGAGGGGAGGATGAGACCGGTGAGCATCCTGAGTAGCGTCGTCTTGCCTGCGCCGTTTGGCCCGAGCAGGCCGGTGAGCCCGGGTCCAAAGGAACAGCTGACACCGGAGACGGCGACCTTCTGCCCGAACCACTTTGACACGTCGTCGACCTCGACGGACGGGTTTGCGGCAAAAGCGGGGCTCGCCACTGTCATAGCTCCACCCGGTACCTGCGATACATCAAAACGGTGGTTAGGACGGCCACCGCCACGATCACGAGCAACGACGCCCATGGGTCGAAGCCGGCTTCGATTGGGGCTCCGGTTTGCGCTTGGTCGAAGACCCAGTTGCGGATCACCTCCGGGTGTTGGAGGAAGGACAGCAGAGTTCCAAACCGGGCGCCGGCGAAGCTGACGTTCTGGAACGCCTCCGCAAAGCCGGCCGATCCGAACATGATGGCGAGGTAGATGCCGGCTGCAGGTCCGGTCCGTTTGGCGTAGGTGGCGATGAGGAGAGCAGGCGCACCGTACCCGACGATGTAGGCGATGGTAGTGAGCAGAACCTTGCCTAGGTCGTCCAGGTTGCCAACCAACGCAGATGCCATGCCTTCGCTATCGAGTGCCGCAAAGCCGAAGTACATGAGGATGTTGGGAGCCAGCACGAACGTAGCGACGACGGCGAACAGTGCCCCGGCTCTTGCCGCTATGTAGTCCCATGCTGTGATGGGGCGCGAGCTGTACACCGACAGCACTCCCTGTTCCCGGTCGGAGATCAGTAGCTCCGGAGCCGCAAGGGCGACGAACAACATCACGATTGCCCCGGACAGGCCCAGGTACTCGGAGTGCCCCCCGAACGGGCTGTCGGCTTCGGGGCTGAATGTGCTCAAGAAGAACGCAAGTCCCACAAAGACGATTGCCGGGAGCGCCAACAGCACCACCAGAGTCCAGGGATAGACCTTCTTGCGTGCTTTGCGACGAAGACCCATCACCCGTCGCATCCCGTCCTTGATGATGGCCCGTATTGCACCCGACCTGCCCAGTCGGGTGCCTTCGTACGGCTTGTAGCCGAGGTCGAAAACCGCACCGGTCTGCTCAGTCATGAGGTACCTCCCCGAGGAAGATGTCTTCGAGCGTTGTCGACCGCGGCCCCATCCTGCGGAGAGTGGCGCCGCTGTCTGCCAGCACATCACGGGCCAGAAGGAACGGATCAACGTTGTTGGAAGCCAGGATGATCGAATTCCCCTGGAGCTCGACCGTGGCACCCCGTCGGGTCAGTTCCTCGGCAATCAGAGCCGGATCGTCGATGAGCTCGATCTCGACCAGGCCGGTGTCGGTGAGCCCTGAGATGGGGCCGTTGCGCAGCACCTGCCCACCGTCGAGCATCACCACCCAGTCACAGGTGCGTTCGATGTCGGGAAGGACGTGTGAGGAGACGAGGACGTTGATGCCGAACCCGCCCAACCGGCCGATCAGTTCGAGCATCTCCTCACGCCCCGCCGGATCGAGCCCCGCCGTTGGCTCGTCGAGGAAGACGATCTCGGGATCGTGCACGATGGCTTGGGCGAGCATGGCACGTTGCTTCATCCCGGTCGAGAAGTCACCCAGGTACCGGAAGCGCTCCTCATGGAGCCCGACCATGGTCAGTATGTCGGATGCTCGCTGCCGGGACTCGCGGGTGGGAATACCGGCCAACTCTGCGGCGTAGGCGACAAAGTCGGCTGCGCTCTGATCGAGTGGGAGACAGTCGTCCTCCGGCATATAGCCGACCCGGTTGCGGACCTGGATCAGGTCCTCCTCCGGGTCGACGCCAAGCACGGCGACGTTGCCGACCGTCGGGGTGAGAATCCCGAGCAGGATCCTGATCAGCGTGGTCTTGCCTGCACCGTTGGCGCCCACCAGACCGATACGACCCGGGGGCACTTCGAGGTCGAGGTGATGCAGAGCCACGAAGTCGCCGTAGGCGTGTCCGAGACCATGAGCCGAGATGGCGGGAGCGTCCATGGGCGCGAGGCTAATCGGGTTCGACCCTGAGCGGGAATGGGGGATTACCCTCGCCTCACATCCCGCACCCGCCGCACGAGATACCCCCACACAGTTTGCTGACCGGTCGGGGCGGTTTCGGCCTGAGACGGCGGCTCGCGCCGGGGAGTCACCTCACCCGGCCGATCGAGTTGCTCCCGCATCTCGGCTAGACGCTCCCGCAGAAACCGCGCCTCGGTCTCGGCTTTGGCGGCCCGCTCTCTCGCTGCCGCGAGTTGCTGGCCCGCCTCGTGCAGGTTGCCGAGTTGGGTGAGGATCTTGTTCCACGCGTCCACGGGCACGATCATCGAGCCCTGGGCCGGTGTGGCCTCAGTTGCGTTTGGTGTTGCGGTCTCGGCCGGCTCCGGAGTTTCCTGCCCGAGCGTCTCTCTTCCGATCTCCGTTGCTCGTTTCTCGATCGCGTCCAGGTCCACCATGCGTAGGGAACTGCCACGATCGGTCTGTTCGAGATACGTAGGGATCGTGCCGCGGCGTGCCCACTTCCGTAGTGTCTCTACAGGGATTCCGGTTTGCCGGTTTGCCTCACGGAGTGTCTTCCATCGCTTGTCGTCGCCGGCGTCGATGGAGTCGGTCTCCGCCTCGACCCTGCGATGCGATGCTGAGCGGATCGCCTCCGTCTCCCAAAGAAATGCGGAATCGCGTTCTGCCATGAGCCCATGATAAGTCCCCGAGGCGCCGGGGTCTGTTCCTGTGTATTGAGGTATGCAAGACGGTGTACCACGGTACGCCGGAACCTCGTGCGGCGACCGGGACCAGAGGCAGGACTCAGTCGAGGGTTCCGGCGGGGGCGATCCACTCGGTCGGCTGGTTGGTCACGGCGGCGATGAGCCGGACATTCTTCTCCTTCTGGGAGAAGTACCCGAGCGCAGCGAAGGGGGACGAGGGCCTTGTGAATTCAAGGTTTGGTTTGAAGACCCCCTCACCTGCCTCGCCAACGTATCGGCTTCCGATACGCCTCGCCTGTCCTCTCCCGAAGGGAGAGGAATGTCGTGGTACACCTGCGGTGAGGTTGTGCAGCGGGTGCAAGCTACACATTCTTCTCCCTTTGGGAGAAGTACCCGAGCGAAGCGAAGGGGGATGAGGGCCTTATGAGCTCGAGAGCTGGATAACAGAAGCCCTCACCTGCCTCGCTGACGCTCGGCTGTCCTCTCCCGAAGGGAGAGGAATGTCGTGGCACACCTGCCTCGCCAACGTATCGGCTTCCGATACGCCTCGGCCTGTCCTCTCCCGAAGCCTGAATCCACGGTTGCAGATTGTCGGATCGCTCGATTAGCTCGTCACCACCGACGCTTTCCGCTCAAACACAGCTTCCCTGTTTCGGTGAACAACCAAAACTCGAGATCCCCCGGGCGCATTGCGGAATCGAGCGATTCCTCCACCACAAACCGTGGATCCAAGCGAAGGGAGAGGAATGTTGTGGCTGAACTGCCTCGGTGCCGCATCGGCTTCAGATACAGGAGGCTCACGGTGTCGGATCTCCTAGGATGCATCCAATGAGTAGCCGCTCTGAGAGGATCCCCGGTCGACCCAGTGCCGACGAAGTACGCGAGATGGTGTCGCGGATCATCGACGGGATCGTCGCTGGTGAGAACGGTGATCCGTCGCCGGCGAGCGAGGAGCCTTCACCTCGAGCCACCCATGGCAAAGACATCATCGCCATCGGGGCGGACCACGGTGGGTATCCCCTCAAGGAGAAGCTGGGTTTCCGTCTTCGAGAGCAGGGCCATCAGGTGATCGATTGCGGTACCGATTCGAGCAAATCGGTTGACTATCCGGACTTTGCGCATGCCGTTGCCGGGAAGGTCGCATCCGGCGAGGCGCGGTGGGGCGTCATCGTCGACGGCGCCGGGATCGGGTCGGCAATGGTCGCTAGCAAGGTGCCCGGTGTACGGGCCGCGCTCTGCTACGACCTGTCAAGTGCCCGCAACTCCCGTGAGCACAACCTCGCCAACGTGCTCACCTTGGGTGCGGGGCTGATCGGAGATAACCTCGCATGGCAGATCGTGCAGGAGTGGCTTTCCACAGATTGGGGTGGGGACCGGCACGCCAGGCGGGTGGACAAGATCACCGAGATCGAGCGACGTTATTCGAAGTCGGCTACATGAAGTCGTAGGAGAACCATGGACCGCGAACAGCTCATCGACGCCGTGACCAAGGAGGTGCTGGCCGCACTGACTTTGCGTTACGACGTGTGCAAGACCCCTGAAGGTGTGCGCACGGTCGTCAACAACGGCGCCGACCGGGTGAGCTTCCACGGGGACGCATCAGACGTGCCGATGGATCTCGCCAGATACATAGACCACACTCTGCTCAAACCCGAAGCCACCGCCGGGCAGATCGATACCCTCTGCGATGAGGCGCGGGACTACCGGTTTGCTTCGGTGTGTATCAATCCCACCTGGGTCAAGCGCGCCGCCGATCGTTTGCGAGGCACACAGGTGATCACCTGCACCGTCATCGGCTTTCCCCTTGGTGCCACCACCAGCGCCATCAAGGCGATGGAGGCTCGCAAGGCACTTCGCGAGGGAGCCCGTGAGGTCGACATGGTCATCAACATCGGCGCGCTGAAATCCGGGGACTACGACATGGTCCGCGACGACATCGCCAAGGTCGCCGAAGCCGCTCACGAGGTGGGAGGTCTGTGCAAGGTGATCCTCGAGACCGCCTTGCTGACCGACGAGGAGAAGGTCATCGCGTCGGCGCTGGCCAAGGAGGCGAAAGCGGATTTTGTCAAGACCTCGACGGGTTTCGGGCCGGGAGGTGCAACGGTGTACGACGTGGCCCTCATGCGGGAGACGGTTGGTCCGGATATGGGTGTGAAGGCGTCCGGCGGAGTCAGAACCGCCGAAGATGTGGAAGACATGATCGCCGCCGGGGCCACCCGTATTGGTGCCTCCGCCGGTGTTCAGATCGTGGCAGGGGACAAGGAAGGTGGCAATGGCGACCGGTATTGAGCTCAGATCGTATGCGTTTCTCGACAGCCTCCAGCCGCAGTACGCGGCGTTTCTCGGCACCGTCGCCCGCGGGTTCCTACCGCTGGCCAACGACGCCTCGCTGTGGGTCGAGGTGGCACCGGGGATAGAGATCAACCGGCTCACCGACGTCGCACTCAAGGCGACCAAGGTCTGGCCAGGGATGCAGATCATCGAGCGCTACTACGGGGTCCTCGAGATCCACTCGCCGGAGCAGGCGGAGACTCGCGCAGCCGGGGAGGCGATCCTCGAGTCGATCGGTCTCACCCAAGAGGACCGGATCAAGCCGCGCCTGTTGTCGAGCCAGATCATCCGGCGGATCGATGACCATCATGCCCAGCTCGTAAACCGGGATCGCCACGGGCATATGATCATCCCGGGCCAGACGCTGTACGTGCTCGAGTGTGAGCCTGCCGTCTATTCGGCGCTTGCGGCCAACGAGGCAGAAAAGGCCGCGGATATCAGCATCCTCGAAGTCCGCTCATTCGGATCGATGGGCCGCATGTATCTTGCAGGAGAAGAGAGAGACATCGACGTCGGTTGGCGGGCCGCAGTGGCCGCGCTCGAAGGCGTTTCCGGGCGCGAGAAGTCGTGACCGTCGTTATGAAAGGAGATGCTTGGTATGGCTGAAGCTCTTGGAATGATCGAGGCTCGGGGGTTTGCGGCGATGGTCGAAGCCTCCGATGCGATGGTGAAGGCGGCCAAAGTCGAGCTCGTCGGCTACGAGAAGACCGGTGGCGGCTATGTAACCGCAGTCGTCCGTGGCGATGTCGCCGCAGTGAAGGCGGCAATAGATGCCGGTGTTCGTGGTGCAGAGAAGGTCGGCGAGGTCATCGCGACCCACGTCATTGCCCGCCCGCATCTCAACATCGACCTCGTCTTGCCGCTCGGTCGGCAGGAGCAGGCAGAACAAGAACTCGGTTAGCCACCGGACGCGACCCCGGTCCCGTGTTGCCTCTTGCACACGGCCCGGTGGAGGAGGTAATCCATGCATCTGGGAAGGGTGGCGGGGACTCTTGTTGCCAGCCGCAAAGAGGAACTGCTCGAGGGCATGAAGTTCCTCGTGGTTCACCAGCTCGATGTCAACAACGACGAGACCGGCGCCTACGTGGTCGCGGTGGACGCGGTTGGCGCAGGTGTCGACGAAGTCGTTATGTACGCGTCCGGCAGCTCGGCCCGACAGACCACGCTGACCAGGGACAAGCCTTGCGACGCGGTGATCATGGCGATCGTTGACACGTGGGAAGTCAACGGCGACGTGAAATACCGGAAGTGAGCCCGCCGTGCTGAACGATCACCAGGTCAAGGCGATAATCGAGCGGGTCAAAGGGCGTGTCTCGGCGACCGAGATCACAGGACGTGCCGGCAAGACGCTCGAAGCCGCCGAGCAGCTTGCGGCCGTCGAGGAGCAACTCGGCGACGGTATCCACCCGACCATCGACAGCGCGGTCGCTGCCGCCCTCCAAGCCTTCGGGCAAGTGCGGGGCATCGGTCTCGACGGTCGCCGGACCATTGTGGACGCGATGCGAAAGGCAATGCTGGCCGAAGGGGAGAACCTCGCCTACCTGGCCCGTGAGGAAACAGGGATCGGCAGGGCAGACGACAAGGTCATCAAGAACCGGATCGTGACTCTAGGAACCCCCGGCCCCGAAGATCTCGAGCCGCACGTGGTCACAGGCGATGACGGCATGATGGTCACCGAGTGGGCGCCGTACGGGGTGATCGGGTCGATCTCACCGACAACCAACCCGACATCGACGATCATCAACAACTCGATAGCGATGGTTTCGGCAGGCAACGCCGTCGTATTCAACGTTCATCCGAGCGCCAAGCGTGTGTCCGTCGAGAACATCAAACTGCTCAACCGCGCCATCGTCGCTGCCGGCGGACCACGTGACCTGATCACTGCGATTCCAAACCCAACCCTCGAGAGCGCCCGTCAAGTCATGTATCACCCCGATGTTCGTGTGCTGCTCGTAACCGGTGGTCCCGGTGTCGTCAAGGAGGCCCTCAAGACGCAGAAGAAGGCGATAACCGCAGGCCCCGGAAACCCACCGGCGGTTGTCGATCAGACCGCCGACGTCTCGAAAGCGGCCCGAGACATCGTCAACGGAGCGTCATTTGACAACAACATCATCTGCACCGACGAGAAGACCACGATCGTCGTGGATACGGTTGCCGACCGGCTCATTCAGGCCATGACCGCAGCCGGTGCCTACCGGCTCAAGGAGCACGAGCTGAGACGTCTGGAGCGAGTCATCTTCAAGGAGATCGGCGACCCGGGCAGACCGGGGGTCATCAACCCGGAGTGGATCGGCAAGGACGCCCACAAGATCCTCGGATCGATAGGTGTCAGCACCGAACCGTCAATACGGTTGTTGGTGGCGGAGGTCCCGGCAGAGCACTCGCTCGTGTGGACAGAGCAGATGATGCCGGTGATGCCCGTCGTCAGGGTCAAGGACGTCGATGTTGCGATCGACCTGGCGGTCCGCTCCGAGCACGGCTTCCGCCACACCGCGTCTATCCACTCGACCAACGTTGCCACCATCACCAGGATGGCCCGCGAGATGAATTGCAGCATCTTCGTGGCCAACGGCCCCAACTACGCGGGGCTCGGCGAGGGTGGGGAGGGGTTCACTTCTTTCTCCATTGCGTCGCCGACGGGTGAGGGGCTCACCCGCCCACGGACCTTCTCGCGGGTGCGGAGAGTGACGGTTGTGGGGGCACTCAACTATGTCTGAGTTGAAGGGCGATATCCCCGAGGTCGATCCCGCGGTCGCGATGATCGAGTTCTCGTCGATCGCGGTGGGCATAAACGCCGGTGACGCCATGGTCAAAGCCTCACCGCTCGGCTCGATCTACGCCGGGACGGTGCACCCCGGCAAGTATCTCGTGCTTGTGAGTGGTGATACCGCAAGTGTCGACGAAGCCCTTGGTGTCGGGCTCGAAGTTGGCGCGGCGGCCGTTCTCGACTCGGTCTTCCTGCCCGACATCCACCCGGCCGTCACCGGGGCGATCTCAGGTGGTGAGGAGGCGGCGTGGATCACCGGTGATTCGCTCGGCATCGTCGAGACGGATCGTGTGGCGACCGTGCTTCAAGCGGCGGACGCCGGTGTCAAAGCGGCCTATGTCGAGTTGAGCGCCGTGCGTATAGCGGACGGGCTCGGCGGCAAAGGGTATGTGCTCTTCTCCGGAGATGTTGCCGATGTCGAGGCGGCCGTCGAGGCCGCCGAGCAGTGGAGTGTCGCTTCCGGGCATCTGCTCGAGTCGCGGTTGATTCCACAACTCGCCGCCGAGATGGCCTTCAACCTCCGCTCGGACCTAAGGTTCCGGCACCGTGTAGTGCTCCGTACTGTCGAACGGGGGCAGTGAGATGCAGCTTGGCCGAGTCGAGGGAACCGTGGTCGCCACAATCAAGTCAGAGGGGCTCGAAGGGATCCGGTTCCTGATCGTACAACCGCTCGACAAGCACCAGCAGCCGGTCGGGTCTCGTCTAGTCGCTGCGGATGCGGTGCATATGGCCGGTCCCGGTGAGCTCGTGTACTTCGTCGCGTCGCGGGAAGCTGCCGAGGCGTTGCCGGAGAGGTTTGTGCCTGTTGATCATGCCATCGTCGGGATCGTGGACGACGTCGAGGTGGCGCAGTGAAGGTGGGGGTGGTTGCCGGTAATGTCGTCTCGACCATCAACTTCCCGTTCTTCGACTCGAAGAAGCTGATGATCTGCGACCTTCTTGACGCCGGGGGGCTGCCGACCGGTGGGTACACGATCGCGGTCGACCGGGTCGGAGCAGGGGTTGGCGAGACCGTGCTCATCATCGATGAAGGGAGCTCGGCGCGGCAGATTTTTGGGTTGGCCACCGGCCCGATCCGAGCCGTGATCGTGGGCATCGTCGACGATGTCGACCTTAACTTCCGCGCAGATCCGGCCGACAAAGGGTAGGGTTGCCGCTGCCCGCTGGTTGGGGGCAGGGGAAGACCAATTCGACTCACACAAGGGAAGACCTATGAAGAAAATGTTGCTCGCCGTTGCCGCGTTCGGGCTCGTCGTCGCGGCGTGTGGTGGAGACGGCGGCGATGCCGGCTCATGTGCCGACATCGCAGACGAGGGGATCGAAGCAATCCAGGAGGTCATCAACGAGATCGACTCGATGTCGCTCGATGATCTGACAGCGCTTGGATCTGAGGATCCGCAGTTCATCACCGACATGGAGACCCGGATGGACGAACTAGATCAGCAGTCGACCGAGCTCGGCTGCTCCGAAGAGGAGCTTGCAGGACTCGTTGAGGATCGGATCGGCAACCTCACCGCCGACTCCGAATTCGGCCAGCTGATGCTTGACCAGTTCGGCGACGGCGGCTTCTTCGAGTAGACCAAGCCGTTCTAGCGTCCAATCTGGCTCGATACCGGCCAGATTGGACGCTCGAAGGTGGGGAGGCTTCACGGCATTTGTCGCGACGTCTCCTAATCTCACCGTCATGAGACACGGCGGCAGGATTGCGTTCTTTTCGGCACTCCTGCCGCTGTTGTTGTTTGCGTCGGCTTGCATCGGACCGGACTTCGATGTCGAGGAGCCGCTCGAGGTTGATTCCTGTGATCAGCTCATCGAGGTCGGGATCGAATTGGTGAACGACTACGTGTATACGCTCCAGGAGACCGATCTTGGTGAGACCCTGGGGGATCCGGAGCAGCTCCCGACGGCGCTGCTCACACTCAACGTGCGTGGCGAGGAGCTGGACGCCCGGATCGTCGAGCTCGACTGTGATGCCGTGGCTATCAACCAAGCCGTCGTAGATGCGACTGCCGGCATCGAGTCGGACGATCCGATAGTCGCCGCGCTCCTGGCCTCGGTGAGGGGCGGCATCGTTACGCCGATTCTTCCAACGTACGGAGAGTGGCTGCTCGAATCGGGAACAGTCACCGCCGAGCCGCTGGCGCTCGACCCTGCGAACCAGATCACCCTTGTCATCGAGCGTGAGGCCGTGAGCGGCTTTGCGGGGTGCAACGGCTACTTCTACCCGGCGTCACTGGTTGATGGGGTGTGGTCGTGGCCGGAAGGGACCGCAACCGTCACCGAGCTGCTCTGTGAGAAGGGCGACGAAGAAGACTCCGTTGACGTGATGGCGACCGAGACCGCCTACCTGGCAGGATTGGAGGCGGTCGCCAGATACACGCTGACCGAAGGCACACTCATCCTCACCGGTGACGGTGTCGAGTTGCGCTTCATCCGAGACTCGGGCGAATGAGGAGCGCAATCCTCGTCACTTCGCTCTGTTAGGGCAGAAGGATGCTGTGGTACACCTCCCCGCCCGCGACCAGGACTAGCCTCAGCGAATGGCGCGACGACTGGTAATCCGGTGGGATACAGCTGAGAAGGTCTCAGGACGGCTCGCGGTTCCCCATGAGGATCGTGGGATCGGCATCGTGCTGGCACACGGTGCAGGAGCGGGTCAGGATCATCGGTTCATGGTGACCTTGCGGGACTCGTTGGCGAATGCCGGTCTGGTTACGTTGACGTTCAATTACGCCTACACCGAAGCAGGCCGCAAGTCTCCCGATCGGGCGCCAAAACTGCTCGCCGTCCACCGGGCGGCCGCCGACCGGCTGACCGGTTATTGCGACACGATCTACCTCGCGGGGAAGTCGATGGGTGGCCGGATCGCGTCACATCTCGCCGGCGACGAGGGTTGGCCCGCCGCAGGAATGGTCTACTACGGATACCCGCTGGTCGCGATGGGCAAAACCGAGCCGCGCGACACGGCCCACTTGAGGCGGATCGAAGCCCCACAGCTGTTCTTTGCCGGGTCACGTGACCGGCTGAGCCCACCCCGGCTGATCGCCAAGCTCGTACCAGAGCTGCCGTCGGCCGAGGCTGAGATCGTCGAGGACGGCGACCACTCGTTCAAGGTGCCAAAGCGAAGCGGGCGTAGCCACGAAGAAGTAATCGCCGAGCTGGCGGCGAAGACTGCAGCATGGGCTCAGCCGCGGCCCTCGTAGAAGCCGGAGACGACCTTGCCGTCGACCATATCGAGGATCCATACCGAAGCCTTCGGCCACTTGCGGGCGCCACGAAGCGGAACCTTGTGTTCGCGCAGGTCCTGGATGAGAGGTGCAATCCAGTCCTTGTGTGAGCTGACCACAACCGAGCCCGGCTCGACCGAGGCAAGGAAGCCGTAGATCTCGTCGAGCGGCGTGTACTCCTTGAGCGCCTTGCTCACCTGAATCTCGATCCCCAGGTTGGTCGCTGCCGGTTCCACGGTCTGTTTGCAGCGCGTCGCGGGACTCGACCACACCGCAGTGACGGGATGGCGGGCCAGGATCTCGGCAACCGCGGCGGCTTGCTGGGTGCCTATCTCCGTCAGCGGTCGCTTCTTGTCGGGCCCGCTCCATTTGGCGCGGACACCAGCGTTGCCGTGACGCACCAGATAGATGCGGGTCGATGTGGCGTTGGAAAGCAGGGCGTGCGCCCGTTCCACCAGACGCGCGTCACGGTTGTAGGAAAGGAGGGCGCGGGCGCCGTGGAGCCCGACCCATTCGACCCGGTCGACTTCCTGGTTTGGCTTGAATTCGCCGTTCTTGGCCTTGAGCAGCCAGTACTTGACAACCTTGAGCCGATCGTTCTGGGTCTGGTAGTTGACCGCACCCAGGTAGCTTCGTATGGCCGGTTTGATCCCGGTTTCTTCCCGAACCTCGCGCACCGCGGCGTCTTCGAAGGTCTCACCGTTGTCGAGCTTGCCCTTGGGCAAAGACCAGTCGTGATAGCGGTTGCGGTGAACGAGGAGGAACTCGGGGCCGCTGTCGGGGTAACCGTCGCGATATAGGACACCGCCTGCCGCAAGTACGGGTCGAACCATCAGGTGCCCCTATCCGGTGTCGGGGCGAGGATGATCGTCGGCAACGAGGTCTCCTTGTGTTGCTGAGGGCACAGCCGGGTGCATCCTACCCGGCGTCTGAAAGCGGCCGCCAGCCTCCTAGGAATGCGACTTCTCGATGTCGAGGACCTTGTTGAGACGCCGCACGAACCGCTCATCGCGGATGAACTCAGCACCGAGGAATGCATCGACGATCTCCTCGGCAACGGCGACTCCGGTCACCCGGGCTGCCAGCGCCAGCACGTTGGCGTCGTCGTGTTCGACGGCTTGATGAGCCGTGTAGGTATCGCCGGCTTGGGCGCAGCGGACGCCGTCGAGTTTGTTGGCTGCGATGGCTGCGCCGGCACCGGAGCCGCAGACAACTATCCCGCGGTCGGCCCGGTCTGCAAGCACGGCGCGCCCGACGGCTGCCGCGAAGTCCGGGTAGTCGACGGCCTTTGTGGAATCGGTCCCGACGTCCAGCACGGAATGACCGGCGGCGGTGATGAGGGGCTTGAGCAGCTCCTTGAGCTCGAACCCGGCGTGATCAGATCCAATTACGACGCGCATATCTTCTTTCCGGTATCGCTCCCTGGTGTCCGAGAGTAATAGATGGAGGCACCCGACGGATCACCGTGAGACCGCTTTGCACCGCCCCCGCCTTACACTCCACCTATGTCATCGATAAGAATCGTCGGCGGTGAGCGGCTATCAGGGCGGGTCACCGTCCACGGTGCCAAGAACGCCGCCCTGAAGCACATGGTGGCGATGCTTCTCGCCCCAGGGCGTTACCGCCTCGACAACGTCCCGGGCATTCTCGACGTCGAGATAATGGGAGAGGTCCTCGACCATGTCGGTGCTTCCTGCACCCGGGACGGTTCTGTCCTGACGGTCGATGTGCCGGACTCGCTTCATCCCGAGGCACCGCTCGATCTGGTCCGCAAGATGCGGGCGTCCATTCTGATTCTCGGGGCTCTGCTCGCCAGGGTGGGACGAGCCAGCGTCGCGCTTCCCGGAGGCGACGACTTCGGCTCGCGACCCATCGGGATGCATGTCGACGGGCTGGAGCAGATGGGCGCCGAGTTCGATCTGCAACACGGCGTTCTCAACGCAACCGCCCCCGACGGCCTACACGGCACCGAGGTCTTTCTCGAGTTCCCCAGCGTTGGTGCGACTGAGAACCTGCTTCTGGCAGCGGTGCTCGCCAAGGGCAAGACCGTGATCGGCAACGCCGCCCGCGAGCCCGAGCTGGCCGACTTGGCCACATTCCTCAACGAAATGGGGGCGGATGTGAACGGTGCCGGCACTTCAACGATCGAGGTTGTTGGTGTGCCCGAACTGCATCCGGCAGACCACCTCGTGGTTGCCGACCGGCTTGTCGCCGGCACGTACGCCCTCGCCGCCGCGGCTACAGGAGGTAGCATCGAAGTCGACGGATGCAACCCCGACTTTCTTCGCATGGAGCTACGTAAGATGGAAGCTGCGGGCTGTGAGGTTCATAGGGGAGACAGCTGGTTCCACGTCACAGGTCCCGACCGGCCCCGTGCCCAGGACATCGCAACATTGCCTTTTCCGGGGTTCCACACGGACATGCACCCCCAGATGGTGGCCTTCCTGGCGCGGGCCAGGGGGACGTCGCTATTCACCGAGAATGTCTACGCGGCACGTTTTCGGTACATCGGCGAGCTGAACCGGATGGGCGCCGACATCCACGCCGACGGGCAGCACGTTGTGATCCGTGGCGTTGATGTGCTGAGCGGCTGTGAGGTCGATGGCTGTGATATCCGTGCGGCCGCGGCGTTGACCATTGCCGGGCTGTCCGCGGATGGCGAGACTCTCATTCGAGACGCCGAGCATATCGACCGCGGATACGACGGGTTTGTCGACGTGCTCGATTCACTTGGTGCCGACATCGACCGTTCGGAGCAGCCGTAGCCGCCATCCTTCTTATCGTCGCCCTCCTTGCCGGCCAGACCGCGTCCGGCGACCCGCCGGTTGCGGTTTCTCACGAGGCGGAGTCGGTGTCACTCGAGCCGGGAGCCGGCACCGCGCTCGTGCTCGGCCGTGGTGCCTACGAGGGCGAGCTCGACATCACTCCCTATCCGGCAGGGTTGGCAGTGGTAGAGGAGACGACGATCGATGGCTATCTCTTCGGCATCAGGGAGGTGCCGACAACATGGCCGGACGAGACCCTGGCCGCACAGGCCGTTGCCGCCCGGAGCTACCTGGCATGGACACTCGACCGGGGCCGGTCGATCAATGGCACCAATTACGACTACGACATATGTGCATCGCAGTTCTGTCAGGTCTATCGGGGGTCTGCCGATACGGAGGCTTCGTGGGCCGACGCCGTTGTCCGCACCACCGACGAGATCCTCGTCTACGACGGGCGTCCCGCACAGGCCCTCTATTCGTCGAGCGCGGGTTCCCGCACCCGATCCAACCAGGACGTCTGGGGAGGGAGCGCCGTCCCCTACCTACAGGCTGTCGATTCCCCCGAGGAGGGCTACACGCCTTATGAGCGTTGGGAGTTGCGGCTATCGGGAGCCCAGTTTGCCCGGGTGTTCGCCGCGGCCGGCTACTGGTTTGGGGAGCGGATCGACGACGTCACGCTCACCAGTCCCGGCGAGGGCAACGGGCCCGAGCGCGTAGAGGTGCACAGCGAGCTCGGGGTAACGTCCATCCAGGCCACCGACTTCCGGGCGGTGTTCAACGTCCACGGGCCTGACCTCTACCCGGGCTCGATGCCTGCAGCGCGATCGGACGGTGGGCGGTGGCCGCAAACGATCCTGTCATATACATTCGCCGTCGACTATCAGCCGCCCGCCCGGGCACGGAACCCGCACTTTCCACCCGGTGAGGTCGCGTCTCAGGGGACGATGACGGTGGTCGGCGAGGGGTGGGGTCACGGGATCGGCATGAGCCAGTGGGGTGCGATGGCGTTGGGCAGCGAGGGTGCAAGCTACCAGGCGATTCTCGACCACTACTACGGGCTGGCAGCAGACAACGGAGAAGAGATGCTTCCCGATGCGGTTCGGGTCGGTCTCTTCGTCGAAGAGCCGCGTGTCTCCCTCACCGCCGACGGGGCTTTCACGCTCAACGCACCCGGTTGGTATCCGGTGGCGCTTCCGGCAGGCGTTTACTCGTTTTGGTGGACGGGCGACGGCGTGATCGTGGTCGCCCACGGCGGTGTGCCGATCGAGTCGCCGTTCTTCCGGTTGCGCACGGTACAGCCGAGATGAGCGTCTCCAACGCTCACAGCCGGCAACACGACTTATTGCCCAACGTCGTCGAGGCGTATCGTTGAGGTAACGGGAAGCGAGGTGCTCTTTGCCTATCAGCGAGCTGGAGATGGTTTTCAGAGTCGCCCTCGCCGCCGTCCTTGGGGCTGCGATCGGGTCAGAGCGCGAGATGCAGCAGAAGACGGCCGGTCTGCGCACCCACACGCTGGTCGCGACCGGAGCCGCCTTGTTTGCGGTTGCCGGTGCCTCCTTCGGCGCTGAGTTCTCGGCCGCCGATCCGACGCGGGTCGCCGCCGGCATTGTCACGGGCATCGGGTTTATCGGGGCAGGTTCGATGGTTCGAAGCGGTCTCACCATTACCGGCCTCACCACGGCAGCGACGCTGTGGCTTGCCGGGGCGCTGGGAGTCGCGTCGGGGTTTGGGTACTACCTGCTGGCTCCCACGGCGCTCTTTGTCGCGCTCGTTTCGATGATCGGGTTTGCTCCGGTGCGCAAGTACATGCGGAGAGGAGTAGTGCAGCTGCTCGAGATCGAATACCACGCGGGGCACGGCACCCTGACTCCGTTGTTCGAGTCGTTGAACGCATTCGGTGCCACCGTCGACCGTATCTCGATGATCGAGGACGGGGGGACACGCAAGCTGACGTGTGGGATCGTCGGCATCGGCAGTGAGTCGCTCGACCATCTCGTCGCCTCGCTCCGGGCACGAGACGAGGTCATCAAGGTCACTCCGCCACCAAAATAGGGGGCGGGCACCGTGCTCGAATTGCATGGTTGGGGTGTACGATTCGGGTTCACCCGGGACTTTCCGATCGCACGAGGGATGATGCTGCCCGCCGCCATCGAGACTGCGCTGATCGACATCGCCAAGCGACTCGACGACCACGACATCGACTTTTGCGTCGGCGGCAGCGTGATGCTCGCTCTCAACGGTTTTGAGGTCGCCGTCGGCGACATCGACATTGTCGTGGCTGCGCCCGCCCGGGCGGCTGTTGACGAGATTTTTGTCGAGCAAACCCAGCGCACCCGTACGGAGTTCTGGAGGTCGGATTGGGCGGTTGGTTGCGCGTGGTTCACCCCGGCCGGTGACGTCGGTGTCGACATCATCGGGGACATGCGGGTTGCGATCGATGGGGGCATCGCCCGGTTTCCGATTATGGTCGAACGTTGGTCGGCGCTTGGTGACATCGACGTGCCCGTCGCGCCGCTACGACACTGGTATCACGTTTACCGGGTGCACAACCCAGCCAAGGCGACGCTGATCGCCGGCCGGCTCACCGATCAGGAGATCATCATCGGTGCCGGCGAGTTGGGAATCGGTGGTCTATTTTCACCTACACTGATAGTGCGAATCGGGAATGAATCTCAGCCGCAAGGGATTGAACAGAACATGAGCAACGAGCACCAGAGCTCCATCATCGAGGTTGCCTCGCCGACCGACCACAAGTTTGACGATCCCGAGTCGTCCGACATCGACATGGACCTCCTCAACGAGACCCTCGAGTACATTCGCCCGGCCCTCCAGGCCGACGGAGGCGATCTGGTGTTGCTCGGCACAGAAGGTGGCAAAGTCACCCTGCAAATGGTCGGTGCTTGCGGCGGGTGCCCTCTTTCGACGATGACCCTCACCGCCGGCATCGAGCGTATCGTCCAGGATCGAGTCCCCGGAGTAACCGAAGTCGTCTCGGTCTGAGCCAAGGTAATGTCCCGCTTCCAGGGGACGAGGAGCGTAGCGACACAGGGGGAGGCGTATCGGAAGCCGATACGTTGGCGAGGCAGGTGTGCCACGACATTCCTCTCCCTTCGGGAGAGGACAGCCGAGCGCTAGCGAGGCAGGTGAGGGTGTCTGCTAATCCAAACCTCGAATTCACAAGGCCCTCATCCCCCTTCGCTTCGCTCGGGTACTTCTCCCGGAGGGAGAAGAATGCCGTGGCTCCCGTAGGGAGAAGAATGGAGAGGAATGCTCGCTAGGCTCCGGCGGCGATGGCGCGTGTCTCTGATCCTGCGATTCTCATTCCCTACGCCCGTGGTGGTGATCGACGGTCTTTGGCGCGTTTGATCACCCTGGTCGAAGAGGGCGGTGGTACCGGCAACCGCATCTTGAGTGAGTTGTTTCCCGCAGGCGGGCGGGCCTGGACGACCGGGCTCACCGGAGCACCGGGTGCGGGGAAGTCGACGCTGACCGACCGTCTCATCGGGCACATGAGACACAACGGCTCCGAAGTCGCCGTCGTCGCCGTAGATCCTTCTAGCCCATTCAGCGGGGGAGCGGTCCTCGGTGATCGGGTACGGATGCAGGATCATATCGACGACCCGGGTGTGTACGTGCGTTCGATGGCCAGCCGTGGCCACCTCGGCGGTATCGCTGCGGCGACGCCACGGGTCGTCTCGGTGCTCGACGGGATCGGGTTCCCGGAGATCGTGGTCGAGACGGTCGGTGTTGGCCAGGCGGAGGTCGAGATCGCCGGTAACGCCGATACCACACTCGTGGTGGTCAACCCGGGGTGGGGCGACAGCGTGCAGGCGGCGAAGGCGGGGTTGCTCGAGATCGGTGACATCTTCGTCGTGAACAAAGCCGACCGGGCCGGGGTCAAAGAGACCGTCAGGGATCTGACCCAGATGCTCGAACTCGGCGAGAGTCGCGACTGGCAGCCGCCGATCGTGCCGACCGTCGGTGCCAGGGGTGAGGGGATTCCCGAGCTGTGGGACGCCATCTGTGACCATCGTCTGTACCTCGAGTCATCGGACCGGCTAGCGATGATCCGGACCAACCGGCTCGTGGCCGAGCTCGAGTCTTCTCTTCTGGCCGAATTGCGAGCGCGGGTTCGCACCTCGATACCGGATGCCCGCTGGGCGGAAGTGACCGATCAAGTCGCCCGGCGTGACATCGACCCATGGTCGGCGGCTACCAGCTTGTTGGGGTCTCTCGGAGTACGCTCGGAATAGGTTCGGACTAGCTTGATCCCAGGAGAGTGGAAGATGAGTCTTGTCGAGTATGCCGTCGACGGTGCTGTCGCCCGGATAACACTGGACCGGCCACCGGTCAATGCGCTCAACAGCGAGCTGATAGCCGACATCGATTCGGCAGTGGCCGAGGCAGAGGACCCTGCCATCCGTGCGGTTGTGATCAGCGGCAAAAAGCACTTCGCCGCCGGTGCCGACATCAACCGGTTTGTCGACGCCTTCGACAGCGAGGACCCCGAGCCCCAGGCCTCCGGGTTGAGCGCGGTGATTCTCCGCTTCGAATCGCTCGAGAAGCCGACGATCGCAGCAATCTCGGGGTATGCGCTCGGTGGCGGCCTCGAGCTGGCGATGGGCGCCGACTTTCGCTACATGGCCTCCGATGCAAAGGTGGGTCAGCCCGAGATCCTGCTCGGGATCATCCCCGGGGCGGGTGGTACCCAACGGCTACAGAGGATCGTGGGGTTCCGGGTAGCCAAAGAGATGTGTTTCAGTGGCAGGCACGTCTCCGCCGAGGAGGCTATGGCAATCCATCTCGCCGACAAGGTGGTGGCTCCCGAAGAGCTCATCGAGACTGCGCTCGAAGACGCGGCGCGGTGGGCCGAGGGGCCGACGCGGGCGTACTGGGCCGTGAAGAAGGCGATGGCCGATGGCAGCGGTCTGGCACTCGAATCCGCGCTCAGCGTCGAGCGGGCTGCTTTCGCAGAGGTCTTTGCCACAGACGACGCCAGGGCGGGGATAATGGCCTTTGTCAACAAACAACAGGCTGTGTTTTCCGGCAAATAACTCAGTTGCGGTTAACGTCGCCAGGTGGAAGAGAGCAGACTTGGCTACTGGCTGAAACGGGCGGGCGCGGCGCTCGTCGTCAGCCTGCTGATCGGTCTGCTAATCGGTGCGTTTCGCGGGTCCTCGGTGATCGCCGGTGACCTGCTTACCCCTGGGACGCGCCCGCCAGGCCCTCAGTTCGAAGTCGAGCTGGTGGGGGCAGGCCGGATCAAGCTTCCGAGAACCGACACGACAGAACGGGTCGGTATCTGGGGCGTCACCAATGAGGAAGGTGCGTACGGCCAGATGGCGGCGGTCATCACCAGGGACGCCGAATCCGTCGAGAGGTCCTTCCGGACGCTGAGTGGCAGATTCATCGCCGGTGATCTGGTGAGGTTTGACGATTACGCGGTCGGGTACGACCCGTTCGAGGCGTTTGCCATCGAATACGAGGAGGTTCGTGTCCCGGGGCAACTCGGTGTCAACCCGGCGTGGCTGGTCCCCGGTGAGCGCGATACCTGGGTGATCCTGATCCACGGGGAGGGTCTCGATGAAAGGGCACAGGCGTTGCGCATCCTCCCGGTGATCGAAGAGGCCGGGTATCCGGTGCTGATCATCACCTACCGCAACGACTCGGCGGCTCCCGACGACGGCAGCTACTACCGGTGGGGGCTCACCGAATGGCGGGACGTCGAGGCCGCCATCTCATTTGTTCGCAACCGTGACCCGGACGATGACTCCGCGAAGTTCGTCCTGTTTGGATACGGGATGGGTGGCAACATCGCGATGACGCACCTGCACGAGTCGGATTCGACATCCGATGTGCTTGGTGTGGTTCTCGACTCCCCCGTGCTCGATCTCGGAGCTGTGGTGGACCGCCTCGACGATGAGCGCAACATTCCGGCGCTGATCAGTAGTGCCGCCAAGGCGGTGGCCAGGGTCAGGTTTGGCCTCGAGTGGTCACAACTCGATCAGACGCACCGTGTCGATCAGTTTGACGTACCGATCCTGCTCATCCAGGGGATGGAGGATGAGATGCTGCCGATCGAAACCACCGAGGCCTTTGCCAACGCCCTGCCCAATCTGGTCACCCACGAGACATTCGAAGGGGCGGGACGCACCGAGGCCTGGAACGTCGACGCCGAGCGTTACAACGAGGCCGTGGCCGAGTTCTTGACCCGCATCACCGAAGAGGCCCCCTGAGCCGAACTGCCGATTCGACTCAGGTACCCGGCACAATCACGGTCCTGATGACATCACTCCACTGCGCGAGCTCGTCCATTGCCCGGTTCACCGGATCGGCTTCTAGAGGGACGGATCGCTGCACCACATCGGTCAGGTCGAGTTGCCCGTCCTTCGCCAGACCCAGCAGCTCCTCGATCTCTGCCGCGGTGTGGTCGGAGGCCCCGATGAGCTCGGATTCGCCATTGACGAGATCGGTGTATGGCCCGACCGGCATTGTTTCAGATGTCAGCCCTACCGCGACCGCTCGCCCCATCGGGGCGAGGGAGCGCAAGCAGTTCTCCATGACCAAGGCCGAGCCGACGAGGTCCAAAGCAACGTCGACGCCACCAGTTGCGAGCAGGTCTGCGACGGGATCCTGCCGGGCATCGACGGCGATTGCCCCTAGATTGGAAGCACCGGCGAGTTTGGCCGGGTTCATATCGACCGCGTAAACCTCGCGTGCGCCGAGAACCCGTGCCAACTGAATGGCAGATACACCGAGTCCGCCCGAGCCAAACACCGCGACCGTTTCCCCTGGCTGCAGGCGGCCCTTGCGGATGGCATGGAGCGCCGTTGCCGATGAGCACATCATCACTGCGGCCTGCTCGATCGGGACTGCGGGCGGGACGATTATCGCGTTTCGAGCCGGGATGACGATCTGCTCGGCGAAGCCTCCGTCACGGCCGTTGCCGATCATCCGGGCCTCGGGGCAGAACTGATCGAAGCCCTGCCTGCAGTACCCGCAGACGCCACATCCGACCTGGTAGTGGAGGCAGACCCGGTCCCCCGGCGAGAGCTCCGAGACGTCGGAACCAACCCCGCTCACGGTGCCGGCAACTTCGTGACCCAGCGTCAACGGCAGCGGGCCAACCTTCGGGAACCCGCTGCGGTAGTGGACGTCAGAGCGACATATGCCGGCGGCGGCCACCTCGACAACGACCTCGTGTGCCGCCGGCACCGGTGTTGGGACTTCGTTGAGCCGCAGAGGTTCGCCGTGGACGACGAGTTGCAGGGCCCGCATTGCTCTCCTGTTGATCGGCGCCGCCGAGGCTAGTGCGGTCTGCCAGACTGGACGCCTCATGCTGTACCTGGACCACGCTGCAACCACACGCGTCCGCCCCGAGACCCGGGCGGCGATGGCACCCCTGCTCGACGAGGTGTTCGGAAACCCGTCGGGTGTACATGGTGTGTCTCGCGAGGCAAAGAACGCGCTGGAGACGGCGCGGGAGGAGGCGGCCGAGTTGATCGGAGCCGCCCATCCGCTCGAGGTTGTGTTCACCGGAGGCGGCACCGAGGCCGACAATCTGGCAATCGTCGGCAGCGCGCTGGCGGGGGATGGTCGCGGTGGAGTCGTGACCACGGCGGTCGAGCACGAGGCGGTGCTCGAGTCGGTTGCCTTTCTGGAGCGGCTGGGTTGCCGGGTGAGCCGTGTCGGTGTCGATCGATCCGGAAAGCTCGATGTCGAAGAGCTCGTCTCCAATGTCGACGAGCACACTGCGGTTGTCTCCGTGATGGCTGCAAACAACGAGACCGGTTTGTTCTTCCCGCTCGATGAGATCTCTGCATCGGCTCGGGCGATTGCACCGGGTGTTCTATTTCACACCGACGCGGTCCAGGCGGTCATCACCGAAGAGATCACGGTGGAGACCACACAGGCAGACATGATCTCCATGGCGGCGCACAAGTTCGGCGGTCCCAAGGGCGTCGGTCTCCTCTACGTGCCGCGAGAGGTTGAGCTGGAACCCGTTCTTCACGGTGGCGGTCAGGAGCTCGGACGCCGCTCGGGAACCCACAACGTGGCCGCCATCGTCGGCATGGTCGCTGCGTTGCGAGCGACCGTTGCCGGGCGAGAGGCAACCAGGTCACGGATCGAGCGTATCCGTGACGAATTCGAAAGCGAGCTGCTGGCGGCGGTGCCGGATCTCGTCGTGACCGGATCCGGTCTCTCCCGTCTCGTCCAGCACAGCCACATCCGGATCCCAGGGGTCGATGGGGAGACTCTGTTGATCCGGCTCGACCAGGAGGGCGTGGCGGCCGCCGCAGGATCGGCATGCAACAGCGGGGCCGTTGAGGTGTCGCACGTACTGGCGGCCATGGGGATGACCGAGCAGGAAGCTGCAGAATGTGTGCGTTTCTCGTTTGGATGGTCGAGTGAGGCCGACGCCGGGACCACGGCAGCGAGGCTCGTGTCCAAGTTGGTGGGAGAGCTGCGGTGAAGGCACTCGTCGCCATGTCGGGAGGGGTCGACAGCTCGGTCGCCGCAGCACTGATGCTCGAGCAGGGATACGACGTCATCGGTGTCACCCTCAAGCAGTGGGAGGGGGCCGACGGCCAGATGCCCGTTGCCGGGTGCTGCACGGTGTCGGACGCCGAAGACGCCAGACGGGTCGCGTTCCAGCTGGATGTCCCGTACTACGTCCTCGATTACGTAGACGAGTTCACCGAGAAGGTGGTCGACCATTTTGGTGAGATGTATGCGGCAGGCAAGACCCCCAACCCTTGTGTGGAGTGCAACCGGCGTGTCCGGTTCTCGGTGCTGCTCGAGCGCACCAAGACCCTCGGTTGTGACGTGCTCGTAACGGGCCACCACGCCCGGGTGCGTGGCGACGACGCAGGCTTTCACCTGGTCAAGGCAGTCGACTCGAGCAAGGACCAATCGTATGTCTTGCACATGCTCGGTCAGGCTGAGCTGGCCAGGGTCCGGCTGCCCATCGGTGAGTTGACCAAGACCGAGGTGAGGGAGCGTGCGGCGGCGATGGGTCTGCGCACGGCCGCCAAACCCGATAGCCAGGATCTCTGCTTCGTAGGGAACGGGTCGTACCGCTCGTTCATCAGGTCGCGATTCCCCGATGTGGCGCGACCCGGGCCGCTGGTGCTGAGTGACGGTACCGTGCTCGGCCGCCACCATGGCATGGTCGACTTCACGATCGGTCAGCGAAAAGGTCTCGGAGTGGCGCTGGGCGAGCGTCGCTATGTTGTCGGAATCGACCCGGGCACGTCCACCGTCACGCTGGGCTCGCGCCGGGACCTGCTCTCGTCCGGTTGTCTGGTCGAAGACGTCTCATTTGTTGCGGGGTTTGCGCCCGTCGGCAGCCGTGTCGATGTGAAGATCCGGTACAGGTCACCCGCAGTGCCCGCAATGCTGGAGGACGCCGGCGACAGGTGGCGGGTCGAGTTCGCCGAGCGGCAGCCGGCGGTGGCGCCCGGTCAGTCCGCCGTCTTCTACCGCGATGATGAGGTGCTCGGGGGCGGGGTGATCAGCGAGGCGGTCCGGTGACTTTGCTGCGCACCGGGGTGGGAAGCCTTCCCCATCAGGACGTGTTCGACGCCGTCGACTTCGTCATAGCGACCTCCGACATCCCCTATCTGCCCCAGCTTCCCCGCCGTCACCCACAGGAGTCGATGCTCGTCCAATGGGGTGACGGGATGCTGGGCGCCGGGCCGAGGGATGCCGGTCTGACGGTGGGTGTGGCACCGGGAACGAGAGCAGAGGCGTTTGTCGGCGCCGCGGCAGTGCTCGCCAGGATCGAGGGTGACACGGTCAAGACGCAGGTGACCGGCCCGGTGACGTTGGCAGCAGCGCTGCTTGCAGGCGGCGTAAGCGGCGGCCCCAGCCTCATCGGGTCTGTCGCCGAGCAGCTCGAGGTCAGGATCGATGAGCATCTCGCTTGGATCCGCGACGAGTCGGACGTATCTCGGATCATCCTCATGATCGACGAGCCTGCGCTGGCGGCGCTTGGGTCGACCGATCGGCTCCCGGGCGAGGCCGCCAGGGCGCTCATCGACATGATCGAGGCGTTCGATGTCGAGGTCGGGCTCCACTGCTGTGGCGACACCGACTGGGGTGCGGTCGCACAACTCGGGTTTGACTGGTTGTCGTGGGACGTCGCCGCCCTCGCAGGCGGTTTCTACGAAGGTATCGACGCCATTGCGGCAGCGCTGGGCGCCGGGACCAGGGTGATGTGGGGGATCGTTCCGACAACGACCGGGCCGCTTCCCGACACAAATGTCCTACTCGGTAGGTACGGTACCGTCGTGGCCAGCCTCGTCGTCGCCGGTGCTCCCTACGAAGCGCTTGCTTCACGGGCGTTGTTCACCCCGGCCTGTGGTTTGGCCGGGATGTCGGTCAACAATGCGGAAGCCGTGGCGGATGCGCTGCGGCTGGTTGTGGAAGAGGTCGAGAGTGGCTGGTGATCCGAGAGAGCGCGTAGAGGAGTTGCGAACGGCATTACACCGGGCGAACCACCGGTACTACGTGCTCGACGACCCCGAGATCTCGGACATCGAGTTCGACGAGATGCTGCGCGAGTTGATCGCGCTCGAAGTCGCGCATCCCGATCTCATCGTCCCGGATTCCCCAACCCAGCGGATAGGGTCGCCTGTTTCTACCGCATTTGCCCCCGTTACACACCTCGAGCGTATGTTCTCTTTGGACAATGTGGAATCGGAGAAGGAGCTGGAGGCGTGGCAGGCACGTCTCAGCCGTGTGCTGGGCAGGGAACCCTCCGGGTATGTGTGTGAGCTGAAGATCGACGGTCTGGCCGTCTCGATCACCTACGACGACGGTCGGCTGGTCAGGGCGGCCACCAGAGGTGACGGCATCGTCGGCGAGGACATCACCGCCAACGTTCGCACCATCGACGCGGTGCCGTTGCGTCTCCAGGGCTCGCCTCCTGCGCTGCTCGAGGTGCGTGGTGAGATCTACATGCCTGTGACTGCCTTCGAGGAGCTCAATGCCCGTCAGGCTGAGCTTGGTGAGAAGCCGTATGTCAACCCGCGCAACACGGCCGCGGGGTCGGTGCGGCAGAAAGATCCCGCCAAGACGGCAGCACGCACTTTGTCGGTTTGGCTGTATCAGATGGGCCGGGTGGAAGGCGGTCCGGGGTTCACGAGTCATTGGGATTCGTTGGTGTGGTTGGGCGAGCTCGGTCTTCGGGTGAACCCGGCCAGCAAGCGGCTGGAGAGCCTCGCCGGTGTCGAGACGTATGTCGACGAGGCGCTCGCCGGGCGACACAAGAACGACTACGAAATCGACGGTGTTGTGGTCAAGGTCGACGACCTCGGTGAGCAGCAAGGGTTGGGTTTCACCGCCAAGAGCCCCCGCTGGGCTGTGGCATACAAGCTTCCGCCGGAGGAGAAGACCACCACACTGGAGGAGATCCGGATCAATGTCGGACGAACCGGTGCGGTCACACCGTATGCGGTTCTGGACCCGGTCTTCGTTGGCGGTGTAACCGTCACCAACGCCACCCTCCACAATGAGGGCGAGCTGCATCGCAAGGATCTGCGGCCGGGCGACACGGTCATCGTGCGTCGGGCAGGCGATGTGATTCCGGAGGTTGTAGCCCCCGTGATGTCGAAACGCCCCGACGGTCTCGCCGAGTGGCACATGCCCGACGACTGCCCGTTTTGTGGCAACCCGATCGTGCTACCGGAAGGGCAGGCGAAGGCCAAGTGCACGGGTGGGTTCTCCTGCCCGAGCCGGCTCCGGGAGTACCTCTATCACTTCGCGTCGCGCGGAGCAATGGACATCGAGGGTCTTGGATACAAGACCGTGGACCTGCTACTCAACGAGGGCATGATCAAGGACCCGGCCGACATCTTCACGCTCGACCCGGAAGTGTTGCTCGGCTTTGACGGATGGGGCGAGGTCTCGGTCAACAACCTGCTGGCAGCCATCGGTGGCGCAAAGGATCGACCGCTGGCGAGGCTGCTCGCCGCACTCGGCATCGACCATGTGGGAGGCACCGTTGCCCGGGCGCTCGCCACACGGTTCCTCTCGCTGACGGCGATCATGGACGCAACTGAAGACGACATCAGCGGTATCGAGGGAATCGGACCGGAGATCGCCCGTTCGGTGCATGAGTGGTCAAACGATCCCGACAACATCGAGTTGGTCCACCGGCTCGGTGAGGCCGGGGTGCGTCTCGACGATCCCGAGCCGGAGGCGCTGGGTGAGCAAGCAACGCCGCTTGCGGGTCTGTCGTTTGTCGTCACCGGCTCGCTCGACGGTTACAGCAGAGACGGTGCCAAGGCGGCCATCGAGGCGGCAGGGGGCAAGGTCACCGGTTCGGTGTCCGGAAAAACGGCTGCCGTCATCGCCGGTGAGTCACCAGGGTCGAAACTGGCAAAGGCCGAACAGCTAGGTATCCCGATCCTCGACGAGGAGCAGTTCGTCAAGTTGCTCGACGAGGGCCCCGCCGTCATCGGGGCCTGATCACTGGATCCTGAAGCTCCAGGTCCACTCTCCGGGATCGGGGACGTCGCTGACACGATCCCATCGCACCCATACGGTGTGGATGCCGGGTGTCCATTCGGGGATCACCGTCGTGTCGCCCGGTCGCCATGTGAATCTTCCGGTCTCGGGTGTTTCGACGATCTCGCTGTCGGGGATGGTGACGCCATCTACCACCAGGACGATCTCGTAGTCAACCGGCAGATCGATCTCGATCTCGGTCTGTCTGAGGACAGTGGCGGCGTCCGGCGGTGAGTATCCCTCGAGCACGTCAGGAAGGTCGGTCGGGTTGCCCGAAGGAGCCAGGGCGACAGCCCCGATGGCGACCAGCGCAAGGGCTAGTCCGAGCAGGATGAGGATGACTCGGTGACGGTTCACGCCAGGATCATAAGTCGAGTAGCGTGGCCCGATGCGACTCAACCCCGTCCTCGAACAGCTCGGCAGCTACCCGATTGCAGTCGTCCACGAGCGAGCAAGGGCGATGCGTGACGAGGGCAAGCAGGTCATCGACTTCTCGATCGGCGATCCGCGTGAGCCCACACCGACCTTTATCCCGGACACCCTCAAGGCGGCGGTTCCCGAGGTCTCGCAATACCCGACGACCGCTGGGATCTCCTCGCTGCGCACAGCCGTCGCCGGATATGTCGAGCGACGGTTCGGGGTGACAGTCGACCCGGAGACACAGATCATCCCGACGTCGGGATCGAAGGAGGCGGTATTCAACACGCCTCTGGCTTTTGTCGACCGTGACCGCGGCGATCTCGTCGTCTACGGCACCCCGGGATATCCGGTCTACGAGAGGGGAGCCCTGTTTGCCGGAGCCGGGACCCACCCGGTGGTACTAGAGGGCGACTTCGTGTTACGAGCCGGTGACGTCCCCGACCCGGTATGGGAGCAGGCTCGGTTGTTGTGGACTTGCACGCCACACAACCCGACCGGTGCCGTAACCAGTAGGGCAGAGCTCGAGGCTCTCTACAACACGGCCCTCAGCCGCGACACGCTGTTGCTCTCCGACGAGTGCTACGCCGATCTCTACGAGGAGGAGCTGTACCCGGGCGGTCCCGCATCGGTGCTTCAGGTCGCAGGATCGGGATCTCCGGGTGTGCTGGCCTTCATGTCGCTGTCGAAGAGGTCGGGTATGACCGGGTACCGGTCTGGGGCGATTATTGGTGATCCGGCGGCGATCTCGGCGTTGAAGAAGCTACGCACCGCGACCGGTACCGCATCTCCCGAGTTCGTCCAGGTGGCGGCCACGGCCGCGTGGTCGGACGACGATCATGCGACACAGCGACGCAAGATCTTCGCCGCCAAACGAGCGATCCTGCGCACCGCATTCGATCGGCTCGGCATGGAGGTCGTAGCCTCCGGTGCCGGTCTGTACCTCTGGGTGAAGGTCGACGATGACCTCGCCACCACCGATCTGCTGCTGGGCCGAGGCGTGGTGGTGTCACCGGGCCGGTTCTTCGGGCCGGGGGGTGAGGGATATCTTCGTTTGGCGCTCGTGCCTACGCTTGATGAGTGCGAGCAAGCGGTGGAGGTACTCGTCTCATGTCTGAGTTGACACAGGATCGGGAGGTCATCAGCGCGGCCTACGCCGACCTCGATCTGCTAGACGACGCCGCAGGCGCGGTGGAACGGACGATTGAGGCTCTGGACAAAGGGCAGGTTCGAGTTGCCGAGAAAGTGGACACCGAATGGCAGGTGAATGTGTGGGTCAAAGAGGCGATCATGCTGTACTTCCGGATCGCCAAACTCACGACGGTTACCGCCGGACCGTTTGAGTACCACGACAAGATTCCCACCAAGACCGGTCTTGCCGAGGCGGGGATCCGGGTGGTCCCGCCCGGCACCGTGCGGTACGGCGCCTTTTGCGAGCCGGGTGTGGTCGTCATGCCCGGCTATGTCAACATCGGCGCATTCGTCGGCTCAGGCACGATGGTCGATACGTGGGCGACCGTCGGCTCGTGCGCCCAGATCGGCGCCGGTGTCCATTTGAGTGGCGGTGTCGGTATCGGCGGCGTGCTGGAGCCACCGGGCGCCCGTCCTGTGATCATCGAAGACGGAGCCTTCATCGGCAGCCGGTCGATCGTTGTCGAAGGCACCATCGTCGAGGAAGCCGCCGTACTCGGCGCCAACACAACGATCACGTCCTCGACACCGATCATCGACATCACTGGTGGAGAGCCGGTCGAGTATCGCGGGCGTGTGCCTGCCCGCTCGATCGTTGTCCCGGGAACTCGACCCAAGTTGTTCCCCGCCGGTTCGTACGATCTGCAATGTGCCCTTATCATCGGGAAGCGCTCAGAATCGACCGACCGCAAGACCTCGCTCAATGAAGCCCTTCGAGTATTCGAGGTGCCCGTATGACTGCGCTACACGACACGCTCGCCGAACTGGTTTCGATCCACTCGGTCACCGGCAACGAGGGACGGCTGTGTACGGCCGTCGCCGAGCGGTTGCTGAAGGTGTGGACGATGCAGGGTGTCATCCGCATTGGCAACGCACTGGTTGTCGGTCAGCAAACCGATCGACCGCTGATCACTCTCTATGGCCACTTCGACACCGTCCCGGTTCAAGACAACGGTGATCCGATTGTCAAAGGTGACCGGATGTTCGGGTTGGGCACCGTTGACATGAAGTCGGGTCTCGCCACGATGATCCATCTGCTCGAGGACGACGCGGTTCGCAGCGGGCCGTACGACGTCGTCGGTGTCTTCTACGACAAGGAAGAGGGCCCGATGGATGACAACGGCCTCGAGGAGGTGCTCGACAAGGCAGCCTGGCTGACCGGAGCTGAGTTTGCGATGGTTCTGGAGCCGACAAACCTGGCGGTTGAGCTCGGCTGCAACGGTGCGATGAACGCCAACGTGTTTTTCGAGGGCAAAGCCGCACACAGTGCCCGGCCCTGGCTGGGCGAGAACGCCGTGACCAAGGCCGGGTCTTGGCTGGCGACCATGCATCAGCTAGAACCGGAGTTGGTGGAGGTCGCCGGGTTGGAGTTCCGTGAGGTCTTCTCGGTAACGATGGCGGAAGGAGGGATCGCCAACAACGTCCTTCCGGCGTCGCTGCGGGTCAACCTCAACTACCGGTTCCCTCCCATCTATGACTTCGAACAGGCCGAACAGAGGCTGCGGCAGATCGCAGCCGAAGCAGACCTCGTTGTCGTCAAGGATCGGGCTCCCGCAGGGAAGGTCGTCGTCGACAATGCTCACCTGGACCGGCTGCTGGAAATGAGCGGGGTGCCGCGCTCCTCCAAGCAAGGCTGGACCGATGTTGCCCGGCTGACCGAGAGGGGTGTGGCCGCTGTCAACTTCGGTCCGGGTGACCCCGGTCTTGCCCATCAGAAGGAAGAGTCCGTGGCGCTGGCTCAGCTCGACGAAGGCTTCAATATCCTTCGTGAGTTCCTCGTCGACGGCCAGGAGGACTCATCCGAGGAGCTGGCTCAGCTGCTCGTCGACTGAACGGCCTCGCTGCCGTATCAGCACTTCTCCCGAGGGGAGACGGGGTGTGTCCGTGTCCCGAGCGCTGGCGAGGCAGGTGTGGGGGTCCGTCCGTCCAGCGTTTGGTTCTATAGGATCCCCTCATCGCCCTCGCTTCGCTCGGGCACTTCTCCCGAGGGGAGAAGAATCGGGTGGGTCGCCGCCGTGTCGGCTTTTCGGGCCGGGGACTTGACGGTGATCTGATCCACCGGGCATGGTCACGAGTCCCGGGTACGCAACCAATCGACATAGCGGAGCACCTCGTGCACCTGGGCCGGGTCCAGCTCGGGTCCGGGATACTCGAGAGCGGCGTTGCCCGTTCCACCGGTGAAGCGGTAGGGCCGGGGGTCGACTCCGAGCCGGCTACGCAGCGTTGCGTCCACTGTCTGGAGCGCTCGGCGCACCGAATCGTGCTGGCCGCCGAGCTCTTTGGCGATATCGCCGACAGCTTCGATGAGCGGGGGGAGCGCCTTGCGGTAGACCGCTTCCCCGCGCTCGGTGAGGGTGACGATCGAAGACCTGCGATCGGCGGGGTTGTCGATGCGGTGGAGCTCACCACGGTGCTCACACCGATGGAGCACACCCGATAGCGTGGTGGGGGCGAGCCCGGTGGCTCGGGTCAGGTCGGCGGCGGTCACCGGACCGAAGTCGACGATGAGCCCATAGAGGGCGAACTCGTCCGGTGACAAGACGCTCGTGTCCAGGAGCTCAGTAACCAGCCGTGTGGTGAGCAACGACACAAGCCAGATGTCGACGAATATGTTCTTCTCGCTTGACATAATACGCATCCGTAGTGTAATACTGCTATATCGTATGAAAGTTCCCAAGCCCAAGAACGGGCGTCGCACCAATCTCGCTCTGCTCGCGCTTCTACCGCTGGCGGTGTTCACCGGTCTGTTCGCAAACACGATCGGGACGGCCTGGTCGATCCCACCTGCGGCAGTCCACGGCACGGTAGCGCTTGCGGTGTTGGTTCTGTCGCCGTGGAAGTCCGCCATCGTACGCCGCGGGCTTGCCAAGCGCCGCAAGTCCTCCGTTGTGTCGCTCGTGCTACTGCTCTTGGTGCTGACAACTCTCGGCACCGGGCTGCTGCATGCCACCGGCTTCCACGGCAAGCTCGGGCCGCTCACCGTGATGCAAGTCCACATCGGCGGGGCGCTGATCGCGCTTGTCCTTGCTTACGTCCACTACCGATCTCATCCGGTGCGTCTACACAAGGTCGATCTGGGTCGGCGTACCTTCTTGCGGACCACAGGCGTCTCAGCAGTGGCAGCGGCCGCGTGGTTGAGCGTTGAGGGAGGTCTGGATCTGCTGGGCCTGTCGGGCGGCGAGCGGCGCTTCACAGGCTCACACGAGCGTTCGTCGTTCGATCCGACCCATATGCCCGTAACCTCCTGGCTCGACGACAAGGTGCAGCACATCGATGCTGCCGCATGGCGTGTAGCAATTGCCGGCCGCCCGCACTCTCTCGAAGAGCTGTCCCTGCATCCCCAAGACGACTTGACGGCGGTATTGGACTGCACCAGCGCCTGGTATTCGGAGCAGGTGTGGACCGGCGTCCGGCTCGACCGGCTGCTAGACGTGGGCGACCATCGGTCGATTTCGGTGACCTCGGCTACCGGCTACGGGCGACGGTTCCCGGCGCATGACCTGAAGAACATGTGGCTCGTAACCCATGTCGGCGGCGAACCGCTGAGCGCCGGCCACGGGTTCCCGGCCCGCATCGTTGCCCCCGGCCGGCGTGGCTTCTGGTGGGTGAAATGGGTCGTCGCGATCGATCCCTCGAGCGTGCCCTGGTGGCTCCAGCTCCCCTTCCCGGCCACATGAGCCTCGGCAGGTGTGCCACGACATTCCTCTCCCTTCGGGAGAGGACAGGCGAGGCGTATCGGAAGCCGATACGTTGGCGAGGCAGGTGAGGGGTTCTTTGAATCCAACCTGCAATCTCATAAGGCCCTCATCCCCCTTCGCTTCGCTCGGGTACTTCTCCCAGAGGGAGAAGAATGTTGTGGATCATCCCCCTTCGCTGCGCTCGGGTACTTCTCCCGGAGGGAGAAGAATGCCGTGGCTCCCGGAGGGAGAAGAATTGGTGGCGTGGGGCCCTTACGGGTGAGTTGCCTGGGCGGTCCAGCGGAGGGTGCCGGTATCGACAATGGTGACCCCGTCGTCGGTGTCGAGGACGACGGCCATCTGGCGGGTCGCACCGGCTGGGATGTTCACGGAAGCGAGCTGGTCGCTGACCGAGCCCTGAGACACCGACATCATCAGTTGCCAGTCGCCGCTCGACCCGGGTGTCCCGGTCGGGGTTCCCACCGTCGCGATGTAGATCGACACGTCGATGTCGTCCCAGAAGCCTCCCGAGACATACGCGGGATCGACGGCAAGCCCGCCGGCAGGGTCGTTCTCCGAGACAAGTGTGACCGCAATCGCGTCGGGGCAGTTGTTGTTGAAGTGAACGGCGTCCGAGTAGATCAAACGGTCGCCGGCAAAGCCTTGAACCGACATCGTTTCCTGGATGAGGTCGACGGTGCCACTCGGATCCTGAATGGTGGCGCCGCCGTTGAACGTCAGGAAGCCGGAACCGCTTGACGCATCGGCGCCGGCGGTCTTTGTAAAGCAGGCGGCGTTGACCGAGACGTCGGCCCGCATGAAGTTCTGGGTGATCACCGCGGCAGATGCAGGAACTACGATCATCATCATCGCCACGAGAATGCCTGCCCACCGGCGTGTCATGGTCCAAGAGCTCCTCATTGCGGATCCTCCGTCGTGTCTTCATGCGTCGCACGGGACATACGCACTCTATCGGTACTTGCTTTCGACTGCTTTAGGGCGGTGGTCAGGAGCACGGCGCCCAGAATCAACTCAAAACCGGCGAGCCACGCCCAGTCCCAGCGCAACACTTCGGGCCAGACCCAGTGACGCAGCGCATCGAGTAGAAACGTCTCGGCTGCTATCCCCAGCCCGATCCCACGGCCCCAGATCGATTGGCTGTCCCACCCGCTTTGGAGCACAGGGCGGATCAGGAGGATCAGACCCGCGGTGATCATCGCGATCGTGGAGAATGTCACGATCGTCGCAAACGTGTTGGGGTCGGCGATGATCCCGAAATAGGGCAAGAAGCCGAGGAAGAACTGGATGGTGATGGTCGCCCCGGAGAAGTTGCCGATCAGCAGAACGGCCGCGACCTTGGCGAGCAACACGGTGACCGACGCGGAGAAGGCTGTGAGCACGAGCCGTTCATACGTTTGCTGGCTCTGGCCGCCAAGCGTTGGAGCCAGCTCGACCTCGTCGAGCGGTATCGGTGGGAACTCCTGTGGGAACATGTCGCGGTCGCTCACGGTGCCGTCACCTCGACCGCAAAGTCGGTCTCGAAGTAGATGGAATGAGAGCCCTGGTAGTCCAGCTGCCAGGCGAAGACGACCGTGCTGGTTCCACTTCCGGCTGCTGCGTGGTCGAGCACCACTGAATAGGGGTGATCGATCTGGAACAACAAAGGAGCGTCCACGGCCAGCGTCGCCGACTGCTGCACGCTATCGATTCCGAGAGCTTGGTTGGCAAATCGGATGGTTTCCTCAGTGAGGTTGGCCGCGTTGTCCGCGCCACGGTAGACGACGGTCGCCTCGCTGCCCGTGAGATCGGGAGCCGCCGTCTTCACCCTGAGCAGAAACGAACTGGTAACGGTCGGGTCGAGGGTGGTGGTCAAGGCGAACGTGGGTAGGCCGTTGAGAGAGCGGTCGAGCTCGGGGAGGGCGGAGTCGATGCCGACGGCGTCGAGTTGGGGGGTGACGGCGGCGTCACTTGTTTGCAGCACGACCCGCACCCGGATCAGACGGTCACCGTCGTGGCCAAAGTCTGCAACGGCCGGCAGGGAGCCGAGGGTGAAGGCCGTTGCAGATGTGCCGTCGGGGCCGACGAAGTCTGTTGGGGTACCGCTCGACGCGCTTGCTACCTGCACAGTCAGGCCGGTGTCGGTTGGCTCGGAGCCCGAGATCCGGACGTGTCCGAAGGTCTCATTTCCCGCGCCAACGTCGATCGTCTCGCTCTCCCACGTGCCGGAGCCCTCAAACAGGCCCTCGTCGCCGCCCGGTGTCACCAATGGCTCCGGCCAGGTGTACTGGCGCGCCTGCTTTGGCCCGAGTAGCCCCACCTGGTCGTCGGTGCTCGGATCTTCGTAGTAGGCCGCAAATGGATCCCCGAGATCAGAGGAGATGGAGATGCCGCCGCTCGTAGCCGTGAGATCGGCCGTGTCCGCGGCCCACGCCACGTCGGGACCCCCGCTGCACGTGACGGGCCGGTCGGGCGTCGCGGGGGCGGTGATCGTAATCGGGACGTCCGCCGATGCAGCGGTCGGGCATGAGAAAGCGATGTACTGCGAATCGGACGGTATCCAGTACTGACCGCTGAGCTCGAATGACGGCAGCGTGACCACGCTGTCGCCTCCGTCACCGTCTTCACTGCCGGCGACACCGACGGGCTGATCCGCAGTCACCTTGAACCCGTCGGCGGCTGCTCCTCCCTGTGTTGCCCCGCCTGCGATCGAAGTTGTGGTGCCACGGTTGCCCACTGTGGCAGCAGCCGAGCCATCGGAACCCGCCGAGTCGATGTTGGTGGAGTCGGTTGCGTACCCGAGCAGGATCTCGGTGGAGCGAACCGCATAGAAATCACCGGCAGTCGCCGGGTAGAGGGCGATCGCGTCTCCGGCGGTGTCGGAGCGGTGGGTGACGAGCACCGGCACGTCGGACTCGATGATCGCCGAGTTCCCATCGGAGATGTCGTCGGCGGTGTGGGTGTACGGCGTGCCCATGGTGACCGTGAAAGTGTTCACCAGTGTCGCCCCGTCGTAGAGGTCGACTGTGGCATCACCAAACGGCGCAACAAAGGAGAACTGCTGGGCGTCACGGCTGATCGGGACGACAAACGAGGTTCCGGCGAACGAGATCGGCACGAGCGTGTCTGCGCCGTCGCCGACGCCTGCCGCCGCGATCGGCCCGAGAACCGAGATCGTCGACCCTGCCGTTACGTCGGCTGCGTCGAAGGTCGTGGCGTCACCGGCGCTCGCCAGCGGTACCGCCGCGGCCCCGTCGAGCGAGATCTCGTTTGTATCCGTGTAGGTGACAACGTTGACCGCCGCGCCCGGTGTGGTGAACACGTCGGCGACGGTGTAGTAGATGTCCTTCGGTGTCGAATAGCTGAATACCGCCAACTCGGTGTGATCGGCCGGGCTGACGGCCCCGCCCGGTGCATACCCGAAGTAGACACAGACGTCGCTGGTTGTTGGAGCCGGAATCTGGTCCACTTGAATCCAGACGACGTCCGGCTCGGTGTCGTCCACCCACATGGGGATCGGGGTGGCTCCGTCTGTACCGATGGCACGCAGGTCACCGAGATCCGTCTGGAGGAACCCGTCGGTGATCAGACTCTCGATGGGGAAGGGGACACGGATGGCATATTCGGTTACGCCCGCCGCGCCCGGTGTCGTGTGGTCGACCTCGAAGCAGCGCCGGTTGGTCCAGTCGGTGTCCCACCACGAGATTTCCGGGTCGGGGGCAACCACTCCGGCCGGCCCGATCCTGTCGAGTACCACCGAGTTGGCGACCTCCACGCTGTTTGTGTCGGTGTAGGTGCCTGTGTCGAATTCGGTGGTGTTGCTCCAAGACGTTGTGGTCCCGGCGGTGTAGTCGAAGAACTCAACCGGGGCAGCGTTGACGCTGATGTCGGTCCGAACAAAATTGCTCGTCATCACGGTCGCTCCGCCAAGGGTCGGCTGGAGTGCGAACAGCATGAAACACACCCCGAGCGCAGTGACCCGGCGCACCACACGTTCCTGTTTCCGCCCTCTGGTTGCCTTCATCCAACACGTCTGCTCTGCCCGGGAGCGCACCCGGGGGTGAATCCTCAGACGTTAGTGCAAGGACGTTTGGTCGCGGCGATGACGACAGGGTCTATTCTCGCGCTATGCCCGTTGAGATTGACATTGCCAAAGTAGCTAGGCTCGCCCGGCTCGCACTATCTGAGGATGAGCTCGCCGGATACGGAGCCCAACTCGAAGACATCCTCGACCACGCCGAGCGGATCGGTGCCCTTCCCACCGAAGGGGTGCCACCGACCTCGCATCCACTGCCGATGACTAACGCGTTTCGTGCCGACGAGGTACGTGCCTCGCTCGACAGGGAAGAGGTGCTGGAACAGGCGCCGGCCCGTGAGGGCGTGTTCTTCCGTGTCCCCCGCATCCTGGGTGAGACGTGACCGATCTCGCCGACCTGTCGATCGCCTCTGCCGGTGTCGGGCTGCGCCGCGGTGGGTTCAGCTCCAGAGAGCTGACCAACGCGGTGATCCACCGTGCCGCCGTAACCGAGTCCCACCTGCATGCCTACTTGACCCTCGACCAGGAAGGTGCCCGTGCCGCCGCCGACAGAGCCGACGCAGACTTCTCGGCAGGGGTCGACCGGGGCCCGCTTCAGGGTATCCCGCTGGCGATCAAGGACAACATGACGACTCGAGGGATCGAGACAACAGCCGGTTCGAAGATCCTGTCCGGATGGGTGCCGCCCTATAACGCAACGGTGGTCGACAAACTCAACGCCGGGGGAGCGGTCCTGGTCGGAAAGACCAACCTCGACGAGTTCGCCATGGGCTCGTCAACGGAGAACTCGGCATTTGGCCCGACCCGCAACCCTTGGGATACCGACCGCGTGCCGGGCGGATCGTCCGGTGGTTCGGCTGCGGCCGTTGCGGTCGGATCGGCTCTCGGCGCCTTCGGAAGCGACACCGGCGGTTCCATCCGCCAGCCCGCTTCACTTTGTGGTCTTGTAGGTATTAAGCCGACCTACGGGATGGTGAGCCGCTACGGGCTGATCGCCTTCGCCTCGTCGCTGGATCAGATCGGCCCGTTCGCCCGAGACGTGAGAGATGCAGCCACGCTCCTCGAGGCTGTCGTTGGTTTCGACATCCGCGATGCGACTAGCTACCGCGGTGAGACCCCGGACATCTCGTCGCTACTCGACCGCGGCGTCGAGGGCATGAAGATCGGCATTCTCGCCGAGTTGACGGGCGAGGGGATCGCACCTGAGGTCGACCAGGCTTGCCGGGCGATGTACGACAAGCTCGCCGACGCCGGTGCCAACGTCCGGGAGCTCTCGCTCCCCGCCGCCGGCTACGCCCTGTCTGCCTACTACTTGATCGCACCTGCCGAGGCATCGGCCAATCTCGCACGGTACGACGGTGTTCGCTACGGGCTCCGGGTCGACGGCGACACCACCGAGGAGATGATGGCCAAGACCCGGGCGGAGGGATTCGGGCCCGAAGTGATCCGGCGAATCCTGCTCGGGACCTATGCGCTGTCGGCGGGTTATTACGACGCGTTCTACGGTCAAGCCCAGAAGGTGCGGACCCTGTTGCGCAACGAGTTCGCCGCAGCCTACGAGCAGGTCGATGTGCTGGTGTCGCCGACGAGCCCCACGACGGCGTTCGCCATAGGGGAACGGACCGATGATCCGCTCAGTATGTACTTTGCCGACGTGTGCACGCTGCCCAGCAACCTCGCCGGCGATCCATCGGGTTCGATACCGATCGGCCTGGATGGCGATGGGCTCCCGATAGGGTTCCAGGTCATGGCCCCGGCGCTTCATGAGGCCCAGTTGTTCCGGGTGGCCGCCGAAGTCGAGCGGCTGGCCGAATTCGAAGTCCGCCCTGCCCTGGCGACTTCGGAGGTGACTCCCGCATGATTGACTGGGAAGCCGTCATCGGCATCGAGACCCACGTCGAACTTCAGACCAGATCGAAAATGTTCTGTGGCTGTGCGGTCAACTTCGGTGCCGAGCCGAACACCACCGTATGCCCGGTCTGTTTGGCGCTCCCGGGGGCGCTGCCGGTCCCCAACGAACAGGCGATCGAGGGCATCCTCCGTATCGGTGCCGCATTTGGGTGCGAGCTGGTAGAAGACTCGCTGTTTCATCGCAAGAACTACTTCTATCCCGACCTGCCTAAGAACTACCAGATATCGCAGTACGACGTTCCGCTTTGCATCAACGGACGTCTCGATATCGATGTCGATGGGGAGGAGGTGACGATCGGGATCACCCGGGTGCACATGGAGGAGGACACCGGTAAGAGCCTGCACGGCAGCGAGAGCGGCAGGATCCACGATGCCGATTTCTCACTTCTCGACTTCAACAGATCAGGTGTGCCACTCGTCGAGATCGTCAGTGAGCCCGACATTCGCACCCCGGAGCAGGCTCGGGAGTATGCCGCCGAGTTGCAGCGTGTGGTGCGCAGTCTCGGCGTCTCCGATGTGCGTTTGGAGGAAGGAAGTGTCCGGTTCGATGCCAACATCTCGGTGCGCCGGGCCGGCGACGAGGTGTTGGGTACCAGGGCTGAGGTGAAGAACATGAATTCGCTGCGGTCCCTCCAACGAGCCGTCGCCTACGAGATCCAACGCCAGATCGGCCTAATCGAATCCGGAGGTGAGGTCATCCAGGAGACGCGCCACTGGGACGAGGCGAGCGGGACGACGTCGGGCATGCGGTCAAAGGAGGAGTCGGAGGACTATCGGTACTTCCAGGAGCCGGATCTCGTGCCGCTGCACGTCGATGACTCCTGGCGTGATCGGGTCTTTGCATCGCTACCCGAGCTACCGTCGGCTAGACGGCGACGGATGGTTGCCTCAGGCATCGACCGCCAAGCGGCGGCCACGCTTGTAGATTCGGAAGATCTCGCCGACCTGTTCGACTCGGCGATCGACCTCGGCGCCGACGCCGCCACCGTTGCCAACTGGCTCACCGGAGAGGTAGTGGCTTATCTGCGTCGCCATGATGTCGCTCTCTCCGGAACGTCGCTCGCACCGGAGCACCTGCGAGAACTGGCAGGGATGGTTGGAGACGGGACGCTATCGAGCACAGCAGCGAAAGACGTGCTGGGCTACGTATTGGCGGGGGAGGGGACACCGGGAGAAGTCGCAGCTGCCCACGACTTGACCCAGATATCGGATGCGGGCGCCCTCGACTCGGAGGTCGACCGTGTCCTCGCGGAGAACCCTGACGTGCTCGACAAGCTCCGCAACGGTGACATGAAGCCGATCGGGTTTGTCGTCGGGCAGGTGATGAAGGCGACCCGGGGGAAGGCCGACCCACAGCTCGTCAGCGATCTCATCCGGAGCAAAGCCGGGGCGAATTGAGCGAGCGCAGGACCGTCCGATCAAGCGCGGAACGTGTGATCGACGCGGATCCAAGCCGGGTGTGGGCACTCGTGGCCGATCCGGCGCGCCTGAGCGAGTGGGCAGGGGTGGTAACCGTCGGCTACATGGGGACGGAGCTGCCAAAGCCGGGCCAGCGGATCTTTGTAAAGACGCTCCGCAGTCTGCTCCCCGGCAGGCATCATCGTGTCGATATCGAGAAATGGCAGGCCGGGTCTGCAGTGTCGTGTGTCATCGACGCCGATCGGGCGTCGATCCGGTTTGAAGTGGCGATCCGCCCCCTGGTCGAGCGCGAGCAGATTGTTACCCAGGTCCGGTTGGCGCAGCGATCTGAGACGGCGTCCTATCTGGCTCTGTTCACACAGTGGAGACAGGACTCGAGGCTTGACCGGATGCTCGACCGGATAGACAAGGCAGCATTGCGTTGAACGGTGTGGTATTCGACTTTGACGGTGTGCTTGCCGACAGCGAGCCGCTGTCATGGCGGGCATGGGCGGTTGTGCTCGAGCCGTTTGGCGTCGCCGTAGTTGACGAGGATGTAGCTGCGTGCACGGGGACCACAAGCCGGGACACCTACGAGCACTTTGCATCCAGGGCCGAGATTCCTGCGTACCCGGATGTGCTCGCGGCCGTTGATGCCCATCGCCAGGCCGCATTCCAGACGGATCTGCGAGGCTTCGACGACGCCATTGACACGGTACGGCGGCTTGCGATGGTCGGGGTCCCGCTGGGAGTCGCCTCATCGAGCTCCCGGGCAAACCTCGACATGAAGATGAAGGTCCTCGATGTTGCCCGTTACTTCGAGGTAACGGTGGCGGGAGATGAGGTGGAGCGTGGCAAGCCCGCCCCCGACCTATACGAGGTAGCGGTCGAGCGTATGCGGATTGAGCCGGGCGCGTCTGTTGCGGTCGAGGACACCCTCATCGGTGCCGATGCTGCTGCGGCAGCAGGTTTGCGCACCGTGATCGTCGACCGGTCCGGCATGCCTACCGGCCGGCATCCGGTCGTCTCGGCGGTGGATGCCGATCTGCTGCTGCTATGGCTCGGCCGGCTGTAGCGGTACATATGCCCGATCCAGCGTTAACCTGCCGTCCATGAGCATCCTGCACCTCGCCCCTCTGGCCCAGATCGAGCTCGATGACCTCCCGCCCGAGGTGGTCGACGAGCTGCCATCCGAGGTAATCGACCAGATACAGGACGGTCTTTTGGACAAGCTCCCGGACGACATCGTGTCGCAGCTTCCTGACTCCGTGCAGGACAAGATCCCTGAGGGTCTGCTCGAGGCTGCGACGTCGAATCCGACGTTTCAGAAGGTACTACTCGCCATTGGTGTGCTGGCGGTGCTCGGGTTTGTGATCGGTCTGCTCAAGAGCGCCGTCAAATGGATGATCATCAGCGGCATCTTGGCAGTAGGCGCCTGGTACTTCTTCTTCCAGCAAGCCTAAGCGGCGAGGCGTATCGGAAGCCGATACGTTGGCGAGGCAGGTAGCCACGCCATTCCTCTCCCTTCGGGAGAGGACAGCCGAGCGTCAGCGAGGCAGGTGAGGGTTTCTTCGATTCAAACCCTGAGTTCATAAGGCCCTCATCCCCCTTCGCTGCGCTCGGGTACTTCTCCCGGAGGGAGAAGAATGCATGGCTCATCCCCCTTCGCTTCGCTCGGGTACTTTCCCAGGGGGAGAAGAATGTCCTGGCTACAGCACCAGCGCTGCTAGCCAACCGAGCGCAAGACCGTAGAGTCCGGCAACCACGTCGTCGGTGGTGACGCCGACCGCACCGGGAAGACGCTCCGCCGGCGCCACACCCGGCAGGACCTTGAATATGTCGCCGAGCCGGGCCACCACGAGGGCGACCAGCCACGGCCATCCCGTGAGCCCGATCAGTGCAACCAGGGTGCCGGCGATCTCATCGATCACTACCCAGTTTGGGTCGGCGTGATCGGTGGCGAACGGGACTGCCGCCCACAAGGACACACCGATGGCGATTACGGCGACCGTGAGGTCGATCCACCATGGCGCCGCCCACAGCGCCAGGCCCAACAGCGCGGCTAGGGCGGCTCCGACCGTACCGGCACCGGTGTCGGCGTTCCAGAGCTTTGCCGGTACGAAACCCGTACCAAACCCGCTTGCGACGAACCTTCGCATCTCAGGCAGGCTAACCAACCGGCACGGACGGTGAATCGACACTTGCAGACGAATAACTGTCAGCGTATACTCGCAAGCGAGTAAGAGGAGTAACAGATGGCGAAACGACGCAAGGTTGGGAACCCCATGGCACTCATGGTCATGGCAACCCTGGCCGAGCGACCAATGCACCCCTATGAGATGGCCCGGGTCTGGCGTGAGCGCGGCCAGGAGTCCAACTGGGACATCAAATGGGGGTCGCTCTATACCGTCGTCAACAACCTCGAGAAGCATGGGCTGATCGAAGTGACCGACACCGTACGCGATGGCCGGCGGCCGGAACGCACCATCTATACGATCACACCCGAAGGCCGCGACGAGATGGAGGACTGGCTCGAAGAGTTGGTGACGGTTCCGGAGCGAGAGTTCCCCAGGTTCGCGTCGGCACTCTCGTTGCTCGGCATCATCCCTCCGGACGAGGCGATTCGGATGTTGGAGCGGCGGCTGAAGCTGCTGCGCATGGACAACGCCGCACGCAGAGCCGGTCTCACCGAGATTGCTCGCGAGGTACCACGGCTATTCCTGATCGAGGAGGAGTATTCCATCGCCCTCGCCGAGGCGGAAGAAGTCTGGATCGTGGATCTTCTGGAACAGCTGGGCTCGGGGGACTTGCCGGGTGTCAAGGAGTGGCGACACTTCCACGACAGCAGAGACCTTCACCCAAGCCTGCTGAAAGGAGAGGCCCAAGGCGACTGACCGAGACCCGAGAAGTAATTCCCGGTGCGGTGCGCCAACACCACACCGGGATTGTCACAACGACGAACCGTGTCACCAGAAGGCCCACGATCCGAAGTGCCACCACCATCAGGATAGAGGTCTGGCTCCGGGACACGGTCACTACCCGAGAGGAGACCGTGATGATCCGCACAGTTCATCCCGCCGGCGACCTCGCCATCGAGACCGCCGGCCTGACCAAGACCTATGCAAACGGCGTTACTGCCGTCGACGACCTGTCACTGAGCGCGGTGCGGGGCGAAGTGTTCGGGCTGCTCGGCCCAAACGGGGCCGGCAAGTCGACCACGATCAAGATCCTGACGACGCTTGCCCGGCCCGACGCCGGCTCGGCAAGGGTCGCCGGTTTTGATGTTGTCCGAAAGGTGAGGGAGGTGCGACGTCTCATCGGAGTCGTTTCCCAACATTCGGGGACGGATCCGGCGGCGACAGCTATCGAGAATCTGAGGTTACAGGGTCGGCTCTACGGGCTCACCGGCGACGAGCTGAAGAGCCGTATCGGCCAGCTGCTCGACCGGTTCGAGCTTGCAGAAGCAGCCCGCCGGCCGGTGAAGACCTTCTCAGGGGGTATGCGCCGCCGGCTCGACATAGCACTCGGTGTGATCCACCGGCCCCTGGTTCTTTTCCTCGACGAACCGACGACCGGGCTGGACCCGGAGGCAAGGTCGGCGATGTGGCGTGAGATCGAGGAGCTCGCCGGCGACGGTGTCACCGTCCTGCTCACCACGCACTACTTGGACGAGGCCGATCGGCTTGCCGACCGGCTGGCGCTGATCGACAACGGGAGGCTGGTTGTGGCCGGTACCCCTGACGAGCTGAAGTCGCAGTTGAGCGGCGACGCCATCCACATCGAGCTTGCACCCGGTCACCGGCCTCCCGGTGAGGCCGCGGCGCTGCTCGGTGCCATCCCCGAACTAGGGGACATCGCGATGGAGCATCGGCGTCTGTCGGCCCGAGTCGCACACGGCGGTGTCGCGCTACCTGCGGCGCTCAGCGCACTGGATCGGGCCGGTATTGATGTTGTTTCGGCCACGATCGCCCGGCCCTCACTCGACGATGTCTACCTGAAGCACACCGGTCACAGCTTCGCCGGTGCCGGGCGGGAGGATGCAGCATGACCACCGAACGACTCGATGTGCGAACCGGGCTCGGGCGCGAGACCTGGTGGATGACGCAGCGGCGACTGATGGCCTTTGTCAGACAGCCGGCCTACCTGTTAATAACCCTGATCCAGCCCGTTGTGTGGCTATTCCTCTTTGGCAGCCTGTTCGAGAGCATCACCGACCTGCCGGGGTTCGACACGTCGTCGTACCTCGACTATCTGGTCCCCGGTGTGGTGGTGACGAGCTCTGTGGCGTCGAACATCTGGGCAGGGATGACAACGCTGGAAGAGATTGATCGGGGCACACTCGACCGTTTCCTGGTGACCCCGATGCATCGGAGTGCCATCCTCAACGGCACCGCCGTAGAGCAGGGAGTGAGCACTTCGATCCAGTCTTTGATCATCGTCTTGCTCGGCTGGGTGGCGGGAGCGAGTTACCCGGGCGGGATCGTCGGTGTGGTCGTCTTGGTCTTGTTCGCGGTGCTCCTCGGTACGGTCTTCAGCGGCTTCTCCACGGCCGTTGGCATGCTGGCAAGGGAGCGGGAAACCATCATCGGTCTGAGCATGATCACATTGCTCCCGCTGACGTTCCTGTCGACCGTATTCATGGCGGAGGACCTGATGCCCTCGTGGATTCGCACCGTCGCGGACTACAACCCCGTGAATTGGGCGGCGGTTGGCGCCCGTGAGGCGCTCAGCACCAGCCCCGACTGGGCGAGTGTGTTCATCCGGGTCGCTCTGCTGGCCGCTCTTGGTGTGGTGATGATGACGCTGGCGGTGCGTTCGTTCCGCATCTACCAAAAAGCCGTGTGACCAGCGTTGGGTTGGGGGCAACAGCCCCCAACCCAACTCAATGTGGCAACCGTGTCGGTGCGGGTCGATAGAGTGAAGCGACAGAGCAGAGAGGACCTAATGCGCCCCGAACAGCTTGGAGACTTCGCCACACCTTCTGATCCCCGGATGCACCCCGACGGCACACGTATCGCCTTCGTGGTCACCCGTCTGGATCTCGAAGACGACAAGTACCTCAAGCGCATTTGGCTGTGGGACGGCGAGGAGGCGCGGCCGATTACAACGGGCCCAACCGACATGGCGCCACGATGGTCGCCGGACGGCACCAAGCTCGCCTTTTTGCGCAAGATCGATGACGACGAAGCGAAGCCACAAGTTGCCCTGCTCAACATGGGCGGGGGCGATGCAGAGACCATCACCGATCATGAGCTCGGTGTTACAGAATTCGAGTGGTCGCCTGACGGCAGCCAGATCGCGGTATTGGCGGCCGAGTGGATCCCGGAACTGGCCGACGTCGAGGCCGACGAGCGGAAACGGCTTCCCCGGCGGGTGACCCGTTTTCCCTACCGGTTTGACAACATGGGCTGGGTGTCCGACCGTCGCAACCACATCCATATCATCGAGGTGGCGACAAAGGAGTCGATCCGACTTACCGAGGGTGACTACGACGACGGGTCCATTGTGTGGCACCCGTCTGGGCAGATGCTGGCTTTCATATCCGCCCGTCACGAGCGGCGCGGGCTCGACCCGGGGTCCCAGGTGTGGACGATCCCGTTGGCCGGGGGCGAGCCGGCGGCGCGCACCGATCTCGGGCTGTGGATCCATGCCACCTACGACCCCAAAGGAAGCCTGTACGCCACAGGGATTCTCGACGTGTGGGGCCACCCCGATGTCAGCCCCTCGTATCGCATCGAGGACGACGGGACCCTGGTCAACCTCACCGGGCACCTCGACCGCAACCTCCTCCCGCTTGCGCCGCCCGTGTCGCCGCCCGGACCGCAATGGCTCGACGACGGCAGCGCGTTGGTCACCGTCGAGGATTCCGGCTGTGTCCGGCTCGTCAGGATGAGTGCCGAAGGCAAGACGTCGGAACTGGTGAGTGGCGAGCGAGCCGTCACCGGGGCCAGCCCAAACCACGACGGCAGCCGGATTGCGTTTGTCGCCACGTCACCAACCGACCCCGGCGAGTTGTACCTGTTCGAGGACGGCAAAGAGCGTCGGCTGACCAGCTTCAACGACGGCTTTGCCGACGATGCAGGGCTCGTTGCGCCACAGCCCTTCGTGATCGCCCACGACGGTGTCGAGGTCGACGGATGGGTGTATCTGCCACCTGGGAACGAGATAGTGCCCGTCCTGTTCAACATACACGGCGGTCCCGCCTCGGCATACGGGAACTGGTTCTTCGACGAGTTCCAGGTATACGTTGGTGCCGGTTACGGCGTGGTTGCCATCAACCCCCGTGGCTCCCACGGCTACGGCTCGAAACACGTCCGCTCGATCGTCGGAACCTGGCACGAGGAAGGTTCGCCGGACATGGTCGATCTGCTGGCGGCGGTGGATGTTGCCACGTCCCGGTTCCCCAGGCTCGACCCGGATCGCGTCGGGATCATGGGTGGCTCGTACGGCGGTTACGCGACGGCTCGCGTGATTGCGAAGGACAACCGCTACAAGTCGGCAGTTGCCGAACGGGGGCTCTACTCGTTTTTGTCGTTCATGGGGACATCGGACATCGGGCCGTGGTTCTCACGGATGTATCTGGGGGACGGGCTCGACGACCTGGAGACGGCATGGCGAGCCAGCCCCCTGGCCGAGGTGGACGCCATCACCACCCCAACCCTCATCCTGCATTCCGAGGGTGACTTCCGCACACCGATCGAGCAGGGAGAGCAGCTATTCGTCAAGCTGCTGCTGAACGATGTGCCGACCGAGATGGTGCGGTTCCCGGCGCCGGAAGGTCATGAGTTGTCTCGCGGTGGCAAACCAAAGCACCGGGTGGAACGGTTCGAGGTGGTCCTCGATTGGCACGACAGACACCTGAAGTAGCCGGCGGCGTACCCGTTTTCTCGGCCCGCTCACGGGCAACTGTGGCAAGATAGGCCCTATGGAACCCACCAAACACATCTGGTTTGACGGCGAGATGGTCCCATGGGACGACGCCGAAGTTCACGTGCTTTCGCACTCCCTTCACTACGGCTCGGGGGTCTTTGAAGGCATTCGGGCATACGAGACGCCCGAGGGCACCGAGGTATTCCGCCTCACCGACCACATGGCCCGGCTCCACCAGTCCGCCAAGGCATACAAGATGAAGCTCGACTGGTCGGTCGAGGAGTTGGTGGAGGCCGCCAAGGAGACGCTGCGGGTAAACGGTCTAGAAGCGGGGTACGTCCGTCCGATCTCATTCCTGGAGCTGGGGTCGATAGGTCTCAACCCGGCAGGCGCCAAGGTGCGTACGGCGATTGTCGTCTGGCGTTGGGGTGCCTATCTGGGTGAGGAAGGTGTTCGTAACGGCATCAGGGTCCGGGTCTCATCGTGGCGACGTTTTCCCAACTCATCGTTTCCAAACGCCAAGGCTACCGGGACGTACATCAACAGCATCCTGGCCAAGATGGAGGCGGTGGCTTCCGGCTACGACGAGGCGATCATGCTCAACCAGGATGGCGTCGTCAGCGAGGGCAGCGGTGAGAACCTGTTCCTGGTTCGGCGCGGCGTCGTGTACACACCCCCGGTATCGGTCGGCTGTCTTGACGGGCTCACTCGTGAGGCGGTGATGACCCTGCTTGCCGAAGAGGGGTACGAGATCGTCGAGACGATCCTCGACAGGTCGGATCTCTACTACGGCGACGAGGTCTTCTTCACCGGGACTGCGGCCGAGGTGACCCCGGTGCGGGAGATCGACGACCGGCCCGTCGGTGACGGCAAGCCCGGCCCGGTTACCCGGAAGGCCCAGGCCCTCTACGCCGATCTGGTGACCGGCAAGCTCGACCGGCATCAGGAATGGCTCGAGTTCGTATAGGAGTGTGGTGAATAATTCGAGTTCAGGCTCGATGGAAATTCGACAACATTGAATTCTCGCGGCGCTGCGAGCCTTCACCGTGATCAATCACCACCCTCCTAGCGCGCCCTAGCATCCGCCTATAACCCGGAAGGAAAACGTGGGACAACAGCCGAACATCGAACTCGAGATCTCCGACCTCCCCAGACCGCGCAGCAAGCCGGCACCGGCTCGAAGCTGGGTTCCCAACCGGCCCGGTGAGTTGGGTGGTCCCGAGGACATGCGCTCGGGTGCGGGCTTTGGGAGGACCGGCCCCGACACCGGGTATGCGCTCTCGCTGGTCGCAGCCAGGGACTTGGAACTCGCAGAGGGTGAGCATCGGGTAAACGTCGACGCTGCCTTGACCTCCGTTGCCGCGGCCCGGGCGTCCCTGTATGGCCGGGCCCCGACCGGTAAGGATGTCGATTTTGCGCTGGTCCTGCTCGGTCTCGATCCCGGAGTCCCCGAGGGTCTACGCACCGAGCTTGCCGGGAAGCGGAAGAAGTGGTTCGCCGCGGCAGGTCACCACGCGACGAGGCTCTACGCCTTCGTGTCCTCCCTCGATACCGAAGTGTTGCGATTGACGGCCGATGAAGCACGTGGCCGGATGGCATCCGGCACTTCGCTCATAGCCGGCTGAGGGGGAGATCAGATGAAGATCGTTCGTGTCGACAGCGAAGTCGACGACATCACTTACGGAGCGGTCGAGCCGGAGGGGATACGTCTCCATCTCGGCACCCCGCTTGTCGCGTGGGAGCCCACCGACACGGTCGTGGCCTGGGATCGGGCACGGCTGCTGGCGCCGGTCATCCCTACCAAGGTGGTGGCCGTTGGCCGGAATTACGTGGACCACGCCGCGGAGATGGACAGCGACGTCCCTGAGAACCCGATGATCTTTCTCAAGCCTCCGACGTCGGTGATCGGCCCGTTGCAGGCAATCCGGTATCCGGCCGACAGTGATGAGGTGCATCACGAAGCCGAGCTGGCGGTGGTCATCGGCAAGGTTGCCCGTGACGTGCGTATCGAGGACGCCGGTTCCTACATACTCGGTTACACCGCAGCCAACGACGTCACCGCCCGTGATCTGCAACGCAGCGACGGGCAGTGGACCCGCGCCAAAGGGTTCGACACGTTCTGCCCGCTGGGCCCGGCTATCGACACGGATCTCGACCCGCTCGAAGGACTTCAGATCACCTGCCGGGTAAACGGCGATCTGCGCCAGTCGGGGTCGACCGCCGACATGGTTTTCGGTGTTGGGGAACTGCTTTCGTACATGAGCCGCGTGATGACCCTGCTCCCCGGTGACGTGATCCTCACCGGCACCCCGGCGGGGGTGGGTCCGATCGAGCCGGGCGACAAGGTCGAGGTGGAGATCGAGGGTATCGGTGTTTTGATGAACCCGGTCATAGCGCGATGATGGTGAGAGTCCGTTTTGCGCCGTCGCCGACTGGTTATCTGCATGTGGGCGGGGGCCGCACCGCCCTCTACAACTTCCTGTTTGCCCGTCACAACGGTGGCACGTTCATCCTGCGCAGCGACGATACCGACGAGGCGCGCAGCACCGACGAGTTCCGCGACGACATCCTGGAGAGCATGCGGTGGCTGGGGCTCGACTGGGACGAGGGGATCGACGTTGGCGGCCCGATGGGCAGCTACCGGCAGAGCGAACGGCTGGCCCGGTACCAGGAGGTTGCCGCCCGGCTGGTGGCAGACGGCAAGGCGTATCACAGCTCCGCCACCCCCGAGCAGCTCGACGGATTCCGCAGCGAGGCACAGAAGGCCGGTCTGGCGCCTGCGTATGACGGCCGGTTCGAGCCGTCGGCGGAGGAAACCGCAGCCCGGGTTGCCGCCGGTGGGCAGGCTTCGGTCAGGTTCAAGGTGCCCAGACCGGCGGAGACGGTGTTTGACGATGTGGTCCGTGGTCCGGTGCGCTTCGACCACAAACAGGTTGAGGATTTTGTGATCCTGCGTTCGAACGGTACACCGACCTATCACCTGGCCAGCACCGTAGACGACGTCGACTTTGGGATCACTCATGTCATAAGGGGTGAGGATCTTCTGTCGTCGACCCCGAAGCACATCCTGCTCACCGAGGCGATGGGCGTCGAGCCGGCGAGCTATGCGCACCTGTCGCTGCTCATGGGCCCCGATGGCAAGAAGCTGTCGAAGCGGCACGGTCACACCGCGCTCAAGGCGTACCGGGACGAGGGGTACCTGGCCGAGTCGATGGTCAACTATCTTGCGTTGCTCGGATGGTCACCGGGTGACGATGAGACGATCGTCGAGCTGGAGGAAATGATCGAACGCTTCGACCTCAGCACGGTGTCAAAGAACCCGGCCATATTTGACACCGACAAGCTGGAATGGATGAACGGCGTGTATGTCAGGGAGATGGAGCCGGGGGTGTTCGTTGAGGCGGTGACCCCGCTTATTGAGAGTGACCTCGGGCGGAGCCTCGACGACACCGAGGCGGCCACGCTCCAGGAGATAGCGCCCCTCATTCAAGAGCGAACGAAGCTGCTCACCGAGGTCGCCCCACAGGTTGCGTTCCTCTTTGGTGATATCGAGTACGACGAGCCGTCGTGGCAGAAGGTGATGACCAAAGACGGTGCAACCGAGGCGGTGGACGGAGCGCTGAAGCGGCTCGGCGGCATCGATGACTGGTCGGTCGGCTCGATCGAGGCCACCCTCCGGGGGATGCTCGACGACCTGGACCTGTCGCCACGGAAGGGTTTACAGCCGTTGCGGGTGGCGATCTCAGGGTCATCGGTCAGCCCGCCGTTGTTTGAATCGATGGCGGCGCTGGGAAGAGACAGGACCGTCGAGAGGTTGACGAGAGCAGCAGCCCGGATGACGTGACGGAACGGGTGGCCTCAGGTTGCCATTCGGGGTGCTTGTCCCTAACCTTCCGTCGCTCCTTTCGGGGGTGGTGTAATTGGCAACACAGCAGGTTCTGGTCCTGTAATTGGGGGTTCAAGTCCTCCCCCCCGAGCGAAGATCCGGGTTGATCGGCTGGATCACAATATGGCCCCGTCGTCTAGTGGCCTAGGACGCCGCCCTCTCAAGGCGGTAACGGCAGTTCGAATCTGCTCGGGGCTACCACTCTGGAATCCCTTGCGCCGCAAGGGATTCTACGCGTTTGGAGCGAGGTGTCGGGAGGGTCCTGTGTCCGCTCGGGGCGCGCTGGGGGCGCGAGAGATCGGGCGCTGGCGTCGAGATTGAGGCCATCTGGTCGCTCCACCGACCCCCGTCTGGTTCACGACAGTGTGCGGGAATCCGTCACGTGGTTAGTTCGAACGTGTCTCTGAGATGTGTTGTGTCCGTCGTCTGGGGCTCCGGTTCAACGAGTGAGAACCTCCCGAGCAGGCGACATCAATCGACAGCGAAAGCCGTCGCTCGATTCCCGTTCACATACCCGGTGGATCCAGCCGCTGACGGTTGTTCTGTCGGCTGCTGCGAGGCGGTGAAGGAGCGCCAGAGTCTGGGGGCCCATCCTCACGGGGTACGTGAGCCGAGAGACCTCGAGCGGTGCGACGACGCGGGTTCTTGCCGGCGATCGATCGATTGCTCGGGTCGGCGTAGTGGGCTGCTGCTTCTGCGTCGTTGTACTCGTCTGTCATCATCGTCTCCATCGGCTCGCGTCGGCAGAGTAGTGAATACGATCGAGGTCGCTTGTCTGACATACCTCATCGGGTCGGCAGTTGTTGACGAGGCCGGACCCAGGGCTGACCGTCGAGACCGATCGCTAGAGCCCGATGCCGGGAGGGTCCCTTGTCCGTTCAGGGGGTTTGGCAGATCGGGCCCTGGCGTCAAGGTGGAGGGCGATCTGGTCATCGAGCCCGTCCATCAAGTGCCCGTAGCGGTCCATAGTCACTGCGATCGAACCGTGCCCGAGGCGGGTCTGGATTGCCTTTGGATGCTCACCGTCGGCGATGAGCCAGGCGGCGTGGGTATGGCGCAGATCATGCACCCGGCACGGAGGACCGACGGATTCAGCAACAGCCTTTCGCCAGACCCGACCGAAGGACCCTCGCCGAAGCAGTGCTCCCTGTTCGGTGGTCCACACCATGTCGTCGACTGGTGGGTATGTCCTGAGATGCTGTGCCAGCGTTTCGGCGACGAAGCGGGGGAGCGTGATGGTTCGCGCGGATGCCTTCGACTTGGGCGGACCCAGCTGCGGCTCCTGTGCGGTCGCCTCGACCAGCGTCGAGCGCACCGTCAGTCGTCGGCGCGGGAGGTCGAGATCGGAGACGCGAAGCCCGGCCAACTCACCCCACCGCAACCCGGTGTAGGCCGCCACGATGACCAGGGAGCCGTAGCGGGCGGGGAGCGCCGCCGTCAGCGCGGCGGCCTCGTTCTCGTCGAGCAGACGCATCCTCGTCGCTCGACCTCGGGGCAGCCGCACCCCATCGGCGGGTGACGAGGCGATACGGCGATCCCGGACTGCCTGATTGAGGGTGAGCCGAACCCATCGCATCGTGCGGGCCACGGTCTCGGGTGCGTACCGGCCGCCGAGCTCGGCTGTCAGCCTGCGGATCAAATCTGGTGTCAAACGGATGAGTTCCACCTCCCCGATCAGCTCTTTGACACGTTCGTGACAGCGCCGGTCGGTTTCGACGGTGCGGGCAGCGAGATGCATGCGACCGGCCTGGAGCTGCTCGGAGTAATCGGCCCACGGGATCCTCCCGAGCTCAGGCGTCACCCACGCAGCCTGATCGATCTTGCTCTGTTGGTCGGTGAGCCAACGTTGGGCGCTCACCTTGGTTGCGAAGCTTCTCGACCGCACGAGACCGTCGGGTACGCGGTACCGGGCACGCCACCTCAATCCTCGGTCGCCTCGGTCTTCGATCCAACCTGCTCTGGCCACTGGTCCGCCTATTCGCTGACGGTCATCGTGACCCCAGACCCTCTGATCAAAGTCTCACGAGAATCTCATGAACCCTCTGACCAGAATCTCATGACGGTAATCGGCGGACTCTGGTTGCCCCAGGACGATTGGTGACAGGTAGTTCCCGACACGTGCGTGACAGTATCCGGGACGACGTGTGACACCGCTGATCTGTGCTTCCCGCGTTGAAAGAGCTCGTCGACGTGGGCCCTGGCGGCCGTGTGCGCATGCCGCGGCGGTGTATGCAGCTCCCGGGCTGACGATCCCAGCTTCGAATGAGACTCCAGTGAAAGGGTGCGTCATCAAGATGAGCCACGTACGCAACTCCCAGAGGAGGAACCCATGTCACAGGGACAACCGCAGCCCAATATCCCAGTGGATAGCACCTCTGAGATCGCGATCGCGATTCGCGCCGTACCCCTCTCAGCACCACACGCACGTGCAACACAGGTTGCTGATGCATAAGTTGCTGATGCATACACGCAGAGACGGGAGGACCTGATGGCGCTCTCCGGGCGCAGTATCTCGCGACTCTTGACAGGCGGCTGGCTGGGCTGAGTTGGGATGAGCGTCTGTGGGCGGTGTCGGTGCCGGTGTCGCAAAGGGAGGTGGTCGACGTAGGGCGCTACGGAGAGCGCCTTGACTGGATTTGGGTGTAGACAGTATCATGGTAGCAATATGAATACAGGTGTAGACAATATGGATCCACATAGGGAACAGGGGTTGATCGATTCCCGCGATGTTGCAGAGATTCTTGGCCTCGCACACCGGAATTCGGTCTCCGGCTACCAACGACGCTATCCCGACATGCCGCGTCCAGTTGTTGATCCCGGTCGTGGCCGGCCGAAGCTCTGGCGCAAGAGCGAGCTGGTGGCTTGGGCGAACAGTCAGGGACGCATGGCGTCCGCCCATGGTCCAGTGCGGGATCCGTTCTATCGAGCAATTCTCGAGGGACTTGACGCCGATCTAGATCCCCGTCTGTTCGAGGAGTGTGTTGCGGACCTACTCCACCCGGAGATTCCGGTCGCGCCCATCGCTGGAGGTGACGATCTCGGCATGGATGGTGGGGTCTTCGACGGGCAAGGAGTGAGTTATCCGCTCGTCACCACGACGGGCCAAGACGCCATCGGAAACCTAACTCGAAACCTGACTCGATACGTCGAGACCGGCGGGTCCAGGCGATTGGCCATGTTTGCTACTTCCCGAAAACTTAGTGCTCGCCGACGTCGGAATCTGGAGAAGCGGGCGAAATCACTTGGCTTCGTGCTCGGCCAAGTACTGGACCAACGGGGAATGGCAGATCGGCTCTACCGCAGCCCGCGGTGGTGCAAGCAATTGCTTGGGGTCACCGGAGAAGCTCCGGCTCTCTCTGTTGTCCCAGTATCGGCCCGGCCGCTCCGGGAGGTTCGGCTTGTCGGCCGCGACGAAGAGGCGCGGCTCATTGGCTCATCTCAGTCCGATCAACTTGTGGTGGGGGCGCCAGGATCTGGGAAAACCGCCATCCTCACAGCTCTCGCCCGAGATGGCGGGGGTCTCTTCGTGACAGACGGAGACCGGGGGAGAATCGCTGACGGGATTCGCCAGCAAAGGCCACTGAGCATCATCGTCGATGACGCCCACGTGCAGCTCGACGTCCTCGACACGCTGATCCAGATTCGAGCCGAGCTCGGCGCGGAGTTTCGGATCATTGCCACGTGTTGGCCCGGTGAACGTCATCTTGTAGCGAAGCGCTTGGGCATCTTCGACGCTGAGTCTGTCGAGATTCCACGCCTCACAAGAGATGAAGTGGTGGAGGTGGTGAAGGAGGCGGGGATTCTGGGGCCTGCTCACCTGATTCGAGAGATTGTTGACCAAGCCGAGGGTCTTCCGGGTCTTGCGGTCACACTGGCGATGATCTGCCTTCGTGCCGGTGTGCGCGACGTGGTCTTGGGGAACGCCATCAGTGCTGACATTCGATCGACGCTCGAACCACGGCTTAGTGCGAGGGCGACACAAGTGCTCGCTACGCTCGGACTCGGCGGGGATGCTGGGATGAGCCTCCGTGAGGTCGCGAGAGGGCTCGAACTGCCCATTGCGGACGTCCAGACGGTTGCGGTCGGGCTCGCTGCGGCAGGAGTTCTGCAGGAGTCTCGGACGGGGAATCTGATCGTCCGACCCGCGCGGCTTCGCCATGCTTTGATAAGGGACGTCTTCTTCGGTGACCAGCCCCGGCTGCCTGTGCAGCCGCTCTTGGCACAGGTCAGCCTGGAACAGGCAGCATTGACTCTTGTTGAGGTCGCAGCCATCGGCGGGCAGGTACCGTGGGATAATCTGATAGCTGCCCTCCGTAGGGCTGGCTCGGATCTCGCGTGGGCGCTGTGGGCACGGGCCGGGGTGCGAGAGGCGACTCAAGCCCTGCGAGAGAACCCGCAGGGGGTTCTCGGTCAACCCTGGCCGTTTCTCCATTGGATCCCAGAGGATGCACTACGCCTTCTCCTTGATGCTGCAAGGGACGATCGGCGAGAACTTGGCCCCAACCCGAACCATCCCCTGCGCCTTATCAGCGATTGGATCGACGGCTCCGTTCCCGGACAGGGGGAGGCCTTGGCGCGGCGCCGCATTCTGGTCAAGTCCGTGATTGAGTGGGCAAGCTCCGGCTCGTCGTCAGACTTGCCTGGACGGGTAATCGCCCTTGTCCTGAAACCCGGTTTCGAGTCCCACAGTACGGATCCGGGCATGGGCATGACCGTGACGCTCACATGGGGACTCCTGCCCCTGGCCGAGGTCGAGGACATCGCCGCGTTGTGGAGCGACGACGTACGGCCCTTTCTGACGTCGCAATCTACCGGCGTCCTTGTTCCTGTTGTCGACGCGATGCGAGATTGGGTGTACCCGGCGTTCGTGGCTCGATCCGACCCACCCGAGGACGTCGTCGACGCAATGGCTGCAATCGCGAGGCAGATGCTCACGGATCTTCACGACATGGCTGCTGGTCAAGCGGCGCTCCAACTCAAGATAGCGAGTCTTGCGACTGCGGTCGGGCTATCTGTGGGTTCGGTGGCCGCGGATTATGAGCTGCTTTTTGGAGATATCGACATGTCCGACTGGGAGCAAGCGACCGCGACCCGGCTTGCCGATATCGAAGCTCTCGCCGAGACCTACACGCGGCTTGTACCGGCTCAAGTCGCCCGAGAGCTCGCGGCGTACGAGGAGAGTTCACGCGAGGCTGGCCATACATGGCCGAGATTCACCCCGCAGTTCGCTGAGATGCTGGCTGCGAAGGTGGTCGACCCGATCGAGTGGTGTGATGCGCTCGTACGAGAGCAGATTGCAGCTGACGTTCTGCATCCCTTCCTCGTTCGGGCTCTCGAAGCGCAACCGGACCAAGCTTGGCGGGTCTTAGCCGATCTTGGCGACCGTCAAGGCTACGAGTGGTTGGCAGTGTCGATCGGGCTGTCACGGACGGATGCGCCGGGGGAATTCGTCAATGTGGTGTTCGACCAGGTTCTGAGGTTTGCGAGGGATCTCCAGTGGCTTGCACAACGCGGACAAATCACACCGGGGAACCTTCTGCGGCTTCTCGTTCATCCGGATGATGAGCTCGCGTCGGTGGTGGCCGTCGGTGTGTGGCTCAACAACCAGGAGCCGCCGACTGATCCTGGAATCGCGTCAGCATGGCGGCACGCGGTTCTCCGCTCCCCGGGCGATGGTGGGGAAGTCGGTCACTGGCTTGGTCGAATACTGACAGCGGATCCGCAGTTGGCGCATGATTGGCTACGTAGGAGGCTGCGATCGTCTTCACCTCCGTCGCTTATCGGTCCGAACCCCGTGACCGATGCGATATCCAGTCTCGACGACGAATCTCGCGCTTGTCTCCTGCGGGTTCTGACGGTGACATGGGCTTCGAACTTCGTGGTGCGTTCGCTCGTGGGCGATCGAGCGAAGGTCTTCCTGGCTCTGCTCACTGACGACCGTTTAAAGCCACTCCATCTCGCGCCCCTGGCCCGCCGTCCGGACAGTTCGTGGCTAGCGCTTGCCCGGATGGCGCTGAGAGTCGGGTACAACGCAAACGATGTGGCCGAAGCTGCGTATATGGGCATGCACTCGTGGATGGGCGATGAATCCGCAATGTGGCAGTCCTGGCTTGAATCGTTCTCCGAGATCCGCGAAGAAGGCGTCGACAGTCAGCTGCAGGACGTGGTCAGGAGAGGGGTCGAGATCGCCGCGGCGAGGAGAGATCAGGCATTGACCCGCGAGCGCGAATGGCTGATCTACGGTCGCGATTGATGTGGCGGTCGAGCCTGGGGATGCTTTGAATCGAGCCACCGAGGTCTCGCTTCGGACCACGGCTCAGCGGGACGCCCCGGGCGCTCGGTGCCGTAGCGATCCATTGTCGCACTAAGCAGAACCGCTAGTTCATCGAGCTGTTTCGCACCACCGGCACGAGGTAAGATTGCACTGCTTCTCGTGCAGCTCATTTACAGCGGCTGCAATCGGGTCGTCGCGGCCCCCATCAGTGAGCGACGTCACGACCGCCGTCTGCGAGGGGGCTACGGTCTGGAACGAGTCTCGAATTGCGGCCTTGAAGGTCACTAGCTCCGGACTCGAACTCTCATCCGCCACGACCACTACGACGGGCAGGCCTGTCGGTGGTTCCTCGTTAGCCATTCTGGCAATGCGCGAAGCTTCTACGGCAATGTCCAGATCGCGCAGCAGCTGAGGAATCGTTGCTACCCGGAACGCCCATGTCTCATACTCAACCACGGCCGTCCAAGAGAGACCTGACTCTGAGTCGTCGTGAACCGTTGGGAGCTCGCCCACCGCTGAACGAGAGCTGACTTGCGACAATCTGCTAGCCGCAGCAACCTGGAACTCCATGATGCGGGCGAGCCGAGTCACGAAGTGACCGCGCGGTGGCGGAAGGTCGTGATCGAGCCGCTGCCCGGTCATGCGCTCTATCGTCTGTTGAAGGCTTGACTGGAGGTCGGCACTCAGAGGCTCTGGCTCAGCGGGCCGCATATCATGTTCCGTGCCAACAGGGAGCGAAAAGTCGGATAAGCCGTTGGGCCAAGTAGACGTGGTTTCTCTGATCTCGTACAGCCATCCAAGATGGTGCCGTTGGTCAGCGATCCCTTGTCTGAGTTGTGCGACCGAATGCTCGACCAGCTTTCCAACCGTGACACCTCCGATCGTTGCTAGGCGTAGCAGCGCCGGTTGCGGCACCATTGAGACAGCGAGGGCTGCTGTGGCCGTGCCAGCTATCGCCGGCAGATCCTCGCGGACGCGTCTCCAAAGTGAGTCCTGTTGAACTCGTCGTTCTAGGTCCTCGTACTCGGCATCGAGAGTCCGGACAGCAGTGTCGATGAAGCGGTCCAGTTGGGTGTCGAGTTCTACGTTCGCAGCGTCTGCCACAATCTCCGACACTCGAGCGCCAAACGCATCCAGCGATGAGCCGACAGCCGACCGCCATTCGAGGATCAGTTCCATGGGCCACTTGACCAGGCCCGGGAAGGCATGATTGACGTAGGTCCGAGCAAGAATCAGCGACGTCTGGGCCATGGAGGAGGCCGTCGAGGGGGGTGGCTCGCTTTCACCAGGTTCGCTAGTCAACGAGGCTCGATACATCGCAGGCCCATCCCACAGAACTCGCCCCTGAAGGCGGAATGCCTCTTCCAGGTGTGTGCTCATCCGCGGCGGGTAGAACGTATGCTCAGCGGCGACAACCCTCAGAGCCCCAACATCCACGGCCATGTCGATCTCGTCGAGCAGAGCAGGGACTTGGGGACGGTATCTTGGATCAAGACCATTCGCCACGTACTCGTCGTCGAGGAATGCGGCCAGTGCACTCGATATCAGGATCGCACGACCTTCGATCAGGATCGACGAACGCAACATCTCGATCAGCGTCTGCGGGTGTTCCGCCGTGTTGACTATCGCGAGATCATCTCGGTCTCGAATGTCCGACCAAAAACGCATAGCGAACTCGTCATATGGCGTGGGCGGTGCAGTGCTCATGTTGCGCCTCGTAGGTGGTGCCCGTGCGTCGGCCCAATCGGAAGAACACTTCCAATTGTTGCTTGGGTGGCTGGTGCCGCCGGAGGCAGCTATTGGCGCAACGCAGTCGCTCTTGCGCACATGGTACAGCCTGGGGATGACGGAACGCAGCAGAGCGGCCGCGTATCCAAGCAATCTGACACGACATTCCCAGATCTAGCTAGCCCGGTGACAGACCACGCGTGGGCGACATGGGATTGGCGTCATCGCCCCGCACTTGGGCCCATTCTTCGAACGCCTGAGCCTGCGCGCCAGTCTTTGGAAGTTGCCGACGGTCGCTGACGGTGTGACGCCTGGGAGTCCGCGGATCCAAAGACCCCCTTTCCCCTCTGGGGTCAAGGCGTCGCTGTCCCAAACCCTGATTGCCCGACCACCGCATCCACCGCGGGCATGTCGCGGAACGCCTAGAGCGCTCAGATCTCCCACCAGTACGTCGATGTGTAGACGTAGCCGCGTTGGCTGGCCCAGTTGCGGCGGACCCACATGTCCCGTCGGGGATTGCCGCCGTATTTCGATGACTCGTTCAGCATGGAGTACACATCACTGGTGATCCAAGTTGGATAGTCGGCCGATTCGGCAGACAGCTTTGCGGCGTAGTTCGCCGCGCGCCCAACCCAGACGAGATCATTACTGCCGCGAATGCCAGTACGTGCAACCAGCAACTCCGACGTGTCGATTCCGACAACCTGTCGAACGGCATAGGTCGACTTTGGGTATTGATTCTTGAGTGCAGGCTGGATGATGTTCTTGACGGCCCAATTGATCTGTAAACCGCACTTGGCGGCAGCGGAGTTCTTTCCATCGCCTATGAACACAGCCATGACGCGATCCCCGTCGTACGAAGTGATCGCGCCGCCCAGTGATCGTATAATTCTCGCGGCAGAGTACAGGTATGTCTTGTAGATCTCGGCTGCGAATTCGGGTTTGTAGGCGTTGACCAGAGGCGTCGATGCGGTGAGATCGGCATAGAGCACCGTGGCATTGAGCTTCACCGCGTGGTTTCCAAGTTGGATATCCTCCGATACTGGAACCTTCTGGCCATCTCGAGTTTGCCACACATCGGCGAAGATCTTCGCCACCGCAGCCTCAAGTTCGTCCAGCAAAGCCATGTCTGCCCTCCTTCACCAAGCGAATGGACTCCTAGATGACAACGTCGAGTAGCGCGGCAATACTGCAGAGCACGAATCCGGTCGCCGCGAGGGCAAGCGCCGCCTGGACGAGTCGGTACTTCTGTACAACGATTCGACTGAGATTCCAGAGTTGGGCGACAGCCCGCTCTGTTTCATCGACTTTTTCGGCACCTAGTCGCTTTGCGAGTTCCCGTGGGCTCTTTGCTCGGGAGGCATCACCCCAATAGTGGATTGCTCCGGTTCTAGCCGGCACCACGAACCTCGGCCATACGGCACTGGCGGAAGCAGCCAATGCGACTGCTATTGACGAGGCTCCAAGCCACCACAACCATTCAACCCGGGGGTCGAGACTAAGTGGGGACCAATCGCCCGCCATCAGCCCGGCGAGGAGTGCGCCGACAACGATTCCGAGAGCGGCGAGGACGATCCCAGCCTTCGTATCTGCCTTGTCGGTCTCCGACCTGGCCTCAGCTAACAGGACGTTGACGAATTCTGTTCTCGGTTGTTCACGGTCGTCCATCGTTGCCTCGACAATGCGCGATCGGGTCTTGCGCCCGTTCCAACCCTAGGTCCTTCTAGTGACGAATTTCCGCCAAGTGATCTGGCCGACAGACTCGCCCGCGATCTCAGCGCAAGTGAATAGACCGCTGGGTGTTTACGAGGTGCACCGGACACCAGCCGCGAGGCTGGCCCTGTCCCCGCATCTTGGGGGTCCCGGATGATCGGTCCGTCTCGGACCGCCGGAAGAGTCGCTCGGGGCGCGCTGGGGGCGCGAAAGGATGAAGAATGACCAAAGACAATGAAAGACACCGAGCACTGACCGATGCCCACAATCCCCAATGAATACGGGAAGAATCGCCCGAATCCGTTGCCGTACCGAGCCTCCCGAGAATCGCCCGAAAACCCCCTGGGCCGCCCTCTCAAGGCGGTAACGGCAGTTCGAATCTGCTCGGGGCTACAACGCTGGAAACCCCTGCGCTGCAGGGGTTTCTGTGCGTCTTAGGTGCGACACCGCGAGGGTCGTCGATCCACTCGGGGCGCGCTGGGGGCGCGGGAGTTCGGGCTCTTTCAGCGAGATCGGGCCGATCTGGCCTTTTAGAGCGTCATCACTCTGGCGACGCTTGGCTGGGTTCGGCAACCCAACCGGCGATCAGAACAAGTTGACTGGATGGGTCGACGACCAGGAATCCGAACGGTCGATCAAACGACGCGTGCACCACCAGCGCAGTCTCTTGTGGCAACCCGGCTGCGACTCCCATGACAGCCGACACCGCGGCTGCCCTGAACCCACTGTCGGAGAATGCTGCCATGACCGATTGAGAGGCGCTCTCAACAGCAAGAGGAAAGGTCGAGAGTCCCGGGAAATGGCCCTCGGTTCGGTCCAAGGCAGTCTCCAAGCCGAAAAGCCGTGCGTCAGCCAGCAGGTCATGGCTGCACCGGATCTCGAACGGCGGCAGGGCGACAACGAGTCGGGAATCGGACTCGAAACTACGCTCCATGCGAACCGAAAGGCAGCCCCCAACGTCGCCCTCTGCGAGTTCTGAACCTTTGAGTTCCTCGACCTCGCCACACAACGCGTCAATTCCCACGCCCAGAACGTCGCCCGGTGCGTCGCCAGATGAACCACTCAGTAGATGCACCTCAAACCCACCCTGAGTGGGGCAGGTCACCCGGCCGACCGTTTGGGTGTCGCGGCGAAGAATCGAAGCGCGGTCGCGGTCGTTTGTGGTTTGCCTGAGCCACACGTGCCGCTGGTCTCGTCCCTGCCATTTGCCGGTGCCGACCTGAAACGGGGTTACCCAGTCGGCTTCCATGGCGAGGGCCGATGCCAGGATGAGCTCGGTGTCCTCGGTGATGGCACCCGGGAACGTGGGGATGAGCCCGCTCGTCCGATCGTTAGCCCACGAATCGAGGTCACGGATATCGGCAGGAAGCGAGTCAACCGTCATTCGCCGCATTGCGTCGCGAAACTCCGCACGGAGCGGCACATTTGGGTTGAGCCATAGCCCGACCGCATTTGAGACGCCCTCGAGTAGCGCGAGTCGATTGAGCTGCTCGTTAACTGCGTTCGCGGCGTGGTCTCCATCAACAGATACTGCGTGCTCGAGTTCCGCTCGCGTCGCGCCCGTTGAGGCTTCGAGAAGCGCCACCAGGAGAATCCATACACCAACACCGCTGACGGCGCTGTTCTCTTCGCCCGGCTGCTCGTGCACCCATTGTCGCGTCAGCAGGTTTGCTGCCTGCACTGTGCTCTGGCAATCACTCATTTGATTCCCCGTTTGCCCGGCCACCCGGCGGTGGTGGCTGGCTGTGTGATGGCGCTGACGGAATCAGCGAGCGCAGGATAGGTCAGATCCCGATGCCGGGAGGGTCGCGGGTCCGCTCAGGTCGCGTCGGAGGCGTGGCAGATCGGGCACGGGCGTCGAGGTGGAGTGCGATCTGGTCGTCGAGCCCGTCCATCAGATGTCCGTACCGGTCCATGGTCACTGCGATCGATCCGTGCCCGAGCCGAGTCTGGATTGCCTTTGGATGCTCACCGTCGGCGATGAGCCAGGCGGCATGGGTGTGGCGCAGGTCATGTACCCGGCAAGGTGGACCGACGGATTCAGCGACAGCGTTGCGCCAGATCCGTCCGAAGGACCCGCGGCGGAGCAGTGCTCCCTGTCCGGTGGTCCACACCATGCCGTCGACAGGCGGGTGCGTCTCGAGATGCCGTGCCAACGTTTCCACGACGAAGCGGGGGAGCGTGATGGTTCGTTCCGAGGCCTTCGACTTCGGTGGCCCCAGCGTCGGCTCCTGTCCGGTCGCCTCGACCAGTGTTGACCGTACCGTTAGCCTCCGACGGAGCAGGTCGAGATCAGAGACTCGAAGTCCGGCCAGCTCACCCCACCGCAACCCGGTGTAGGCCGCCACGATGACCAGGGAGCCGTAGCGGGCGGGCAACGCCGAGGCGAGTTGGGTGACCTCATTCTCGTCGAGAAGACGCATCCGAGTTGGACGACCTCGTGGCAGCCGTACGCCGTCGGCGGGTGATGAAGCAATGCGGCGGTCCCGGACTGCCTGGTTGAGGGTGAGCCGAACCCACCGCATCGTGCGGGCGACGGTCTCGGGTGCGTACCGGCCGCCGAGCTCGGCCGTCAGCCTGCGGATCAAATCTGGTGTCAAACGGATGAGTTCCACCTCCCCGATCACCTCGTCGACACGCTCGTGACAACGCCGGTCGGTTTCGACGGTGCGGGCAGCGAGATGCATACGACCGGCCTGGAGCTGCTCGGAGTAATCGGCCCACGGGATCCTCCCGAGCTCAGGCGTCACCCACGCAGCCTGATCGATCTTGCTCTGCTGGTCGGTGAGCCAACGTTGGGCGCTCACCTTGGTTGCGAAGCTTCTCGACCGCACGAGACCGTCGGGTACGCGGTACCGGGCACGCCACCTCAATCCTCGATCGCCTCGGTCTTCGATCCAACCTGCTCTGGCCACTGCTCCGCCTGATCGCTGACGGCTATCGTGACCCCGGACCCTCTGATCAGAGTCTCATCAGCCCTCTCATCAGAGTCTCATGACGAGATGTGGCATATTCTGTTTGCTCTGGGGGATCGGTGACAGATCGTTCGGGACACATGCGTGACAGTGTTCTGGGAAGATGTGGGACACCGCTGATCTGGGCGTTCTCGCGCCGGAAGAACTCGTCGATGTGGGCGTTGGCCGCCGTGTGCGCTTGCCGGGGCGGTCGATGCACGTCCCGGGCTGACGATCCCAGGTTCGCGAATGAAACTCCAGTGAGAGGGTCCCTCCTCACTATGCGCGACGTAAGCAACTCCTAGAGGAGGAACCCATGTCCCAGAACCAACCGCAGCCCAGTACCCCCGTCGATAGCGCATCTGAGATCGCGATCGCGTTTCGCGCCGGACCCCTCTCAACACCACACGCATCTGCAACACAGTTGCTGATGTATACACATGGACAGCGGACAACCTGATGGACCTCGATCGTGGTGCTCTGGTAAACCTTGATCGGCGGTTGCTGGCCGAGCTCGACCGGGAGGAGCGGTTCCAGATGGTGCGCTTACCGGTGTCGCCTACGACGTGGAAACGCTACTGCGACTCTGCCGGGATCTCGATGGGCAGAGCCATCGTCGCTCTGATCAACCGGGAGCTGGCAAACGTAGCTGACCTCATGGTCGACGATTCCCCGGTGGTGAGCTGCTGGCGAGACGAAAGGCGAGGTTGCGAATCGGGAACGAGCGGTATCAGCAGCCGAGGAGAGGCAGCGGGGCAGAAGTGAGCGTCTTCGTCGTTGGGAGGCCGAGCTACAGACACTGGCGCAGCGCCTCGAGTTGGCATCGAACCTAGCCGGCCAGCGCCAGGATGCCGTTCCGAAGGTTGGTCGCAACGACCGCTGTCCATGTGGGTCGGGGCTCAAGTACAAGCACTGCCACGGTCTGACGGGACGGTCACCCAACATGGTTTCCAGATAACGGCTGGCCCGCTCTGGATTGCTAGATATGCCTGTAATCCACTTGGGCTTTCGCGATCATTCAGAAAGGATGATTTCGAGGGTTGAGGAGGTCGGGCGATGAGTTGGGTGCCGTGTCGGGTTCGTGAGGCTGATCGGGGTGGC
>Ga0214472_10000134_pt1 | contig 101641 bp, 88 predicted proteins | sample RVTome_6_FD_207662 | JGI IMG/M metagenome (GOLD analysis project Ga0214472, IMG submission 207662) | Soil microbial communities from uranium-contaminated site in the Upper Colorado River Basin, Wyoming, United States - RVT140D175 | ecosystem: Environmental > Terrestrial > Soil > Contaminated >... | reverse complement strand
GCCCATTACTCCACGGGGGAGAAATCTTTCTTAGATCCCTCGCATTCGCTCGGGATGACGGACCTCGGCCCGTCACTTCGCGTCTTCGCGTCTTTGCGTCTTTGCGGGAGACATGGTTTTTCCGATCTCTTCTTCGTTTCCGAATTTCAAATACCTTTGGTTAGATTTTCCTCGCGGACAAAGTAGGCGAATAACAGATCCCCTATGGGGTGTCAACGCAATATCGGCGCGGCAATGAGACTTTGCGAGAATTCAGCAGCGAAAGCGATCTTGACAATCCCTGGTGATTGTGAAAATCACACTCCATATCTTCACTTGAGGAAACGTGCCCGTGTGGAATAGATTTTGCCGCCGCATTTTTACTGTCACTGCAGTCATTTTTTTGCTGACCGGCACAGCACATCCCAACGAAAACATCGTCGTGGCGTACAGCGGTGTTTCCGGTTTTCAGGGACCGTTGTGGACGTTTTCCGAGTTGCAGCTCTTCCCCAAATACAACTTGAATCCGGAAATCGTTCTGATCGCCGGCGGAACGCAATCCATGCAGGCGCTTTTGTCCAACACCACTCATTTTGCTCTAGCGTCGGCAACACCGCCGCTTAGCGTTGGACTCCAGGGAGGGGCCGTGGTGATCATCGGCGCCGCGCTCAACAAGTTCCCCTTCAGCTTGGTGACGCAAAAAGGGATTGATCATCCCGCCAAGCTTGCCGGCAAAAGAATCGGAATCGTGAACTTCGGAGGATCCAACGAACTGGCCGTGGTGTCGGCTTTAAAGGAATGGGGGATCCCTCGTCAGGCGGTGACCCTGATCCGCAGCGGCGACACCGCCGGCCGGCTGATCGCCCTTGCGAATCGAAGTCTCGACGCAACTTTGTTGTCGATGCCGTATACCCTTGAGGCTCAGAAATTGGGACTAAACGTTCTCGCCCATCTAGGTGATATGCAGGCTGCTTTTCCGATGACGGTGGTGGCAGTCAACCGCGCTTTCCTACAGAAGAAACGGGCGGTGGTGAAGCAGTTCATGGCGGGTTACAGCGAAGCGATTTACCGGTTAATGCGATCCAAAGACACCGGCGTCAGCATCTATAAAAAGTACCTCAAGCAGCAGGATGCCAAAATCTTGGAGGCTACCTATGATGATATTGCCGGCAAATTCTCCTTCCCGCCGCGGATCAATCGACAGGGTTTGCGCAACGCCGCCGAGTTGGTCTCTAAGGATGGGATGGGGGATCTCAACTTGAGCCAGTTCGTTGATGAAACAGTCATCGATGAGTTGGAACGAGAGGGTTTTTTCGAATTTTTGAAAAAGAAATAGCAAAGCGATGCGACTGAAAGGCGTTCCTTGACGATCCACGACGACGCGATGGCGGATCAACCTTCTTAGTTCCGCCCCGCTCCAGATTTCTCCTTTGCATGCAACCTGGGATTGTGCATCTTGAGGTGGACGGTTATATTATTATTCATGCAAGCTTCGACTTCTGATAGTTTTGGTTTGTAAGGTTTCTTCTCGCTGGTAGTGAGTGCCATGGAATACAGAACCGACGATCTAAGAATCAAGGAAATCAAGGAGCTGTTCTCGCCGTCTCATGTGCTGGGCGAGCTTCCGATCACCGAGCGCGCCGCGCGCACCGTGTACGAAACCCGGCAGGCGATCCACCGTATCCTGCACGGCGCCGATGATCGACTGCTGGTGATCATGGGGCCCTGTTCGATCCACGACGTCAAAGCCGCCAAGGAGTACGCTGGGAAGCTTAAAGAGGCGAAGGAACGTGTCGCGGCCGACCTCTTGGTGGTGATGCGCGTCTACTTCGAGAAGCCACGCACCACGGTGGGATGGAAAGGTCTCATTAACGACCCGATCCTTGACGGCAGCTTCCGTATCAACGAAGGGTTAAGCGTTGCGCGCCGTCTGCTGCTCGATCTCAACGAGACCGGCGTGCCCGCTGGTTGCGAGTTCCTCGACATGATCACTCCCCAGTACATCGCGGACCTCGTATCCTGGGGCGCCATCGGCGCGCGCACCACCGAGAGCCAGGTGCACCGCGAGCTGGCCTCGGGCTTGTCGTGCCCAGTGGGATTTAAAAACGGCACCGACGGCAACGTGCGCATCGCCCTTGACGCGATCCGCGCAGCGCACGCGCCGCACCATTTCCTGTCGGTGACGAAAGCCGGCCATTCGGCGATTGTATCGACCACCGGCAATGAGGATTGCCACGTGATCCTGCGCGGCGGCAGGCGGCCCAATTACGACGCCGCTAACGTCGACGCCGCGGGAAAAAGTTTGGCCGAGGCCGGCATTCCGGCGCGGCTGATGATCGACTTCAGCCACGGCAACAGCGCCAAAGAGCCGGAAAAACAGCTCGACGTCGGACGCGAAGTCGCGGCACAGATCGGCGGTGGCGACGCGCGCATCTTCGGCGTGATGGTCGAAAGCCACCTCCAGGCCGGCCGCCAGGACCTGTTCCCGGGCAAAGAGTTGGTTTATGGTCAGAGTATCACGGACGCCTGCATCGGCTGGGAAGACAGCCGCGCGTTGCTCGACGTGCTGGCGGACGTTGTGCGCCAGCGGCGGCTCAAGGCCGAGGCGGAAGCGGAAGCCGACTAGAACCGCGAAACCGGCCCCCTGCCCGCCACGAGAGAATGAGCCGGCTCAGCTTTCATGCCCGTCGTGCCCGCAGCCTAACTTCCAATTTTTTTGTTCGGGCTTTTGTATTAAGCAGGACTCGGAGATTGCACCGCCGAGGCGCAGAGGGCGCAGAGAAAAATCTTCCAAAAATGGCACCTTGAACAAGCCCTCCGTGAACTCTGTACTCTGTGGTGAATATCTCTTCACAGGAAACCCAGAAGAACCTAATTTTTAAAATCTGCGGTTTTCTAACCCCCGCGGTTTTGCTACTTGATACAAAAGCGGCGGATGTTTCGACGCCGTCGTCTATTCTTGCACGAGCGCCAGGATCGATTTCTTGCTAAAAAGATTCAACGGACTTTTCTACGGCTGGCGCATGGTTGCCGCCTCCGCCGCGCTCCGGGTGCTTGGCAGCGGGCTGCATAGTTTCGGCTTCACGATTTTTTTTCTGCCGTTGAGCCAGGATTTGAATCTAAGCCGGACCGCCACCTCGTTCGCTTTTTCTCTGGCGCGCGCCGAAGGGGCCATCGAAGGCCCCGTCGTGGGCCACGTGCTCGACCGCTACGGTCCCCGCCCGGTGATGCTAACGGCGGTCTTACTGATGGGCGTCGGCTACCTGCTGCTTTCCACAGTGGACAGCTACGCGATGTTTCTGGTCGTCTACCTCGGTGTTATTTCGCTGGCGCACTCCGGCGGCTTCATGCATGCGCCCATGGTGCTCACCAACAGTTGGTTCATCCGCAAGCGGGCGCGCGCGATCACCGTCAACAGCGCCTCCTTCAGCTTGGGCGGCGTACTGATCGCGCCCGTGCTCAGCGCCATCGTGCTCTCCTGGGGCTGGCGCTGGGGCGCCGCCTTTGCGGGGGTAATGTTCCTGCTGATCGGCGTGCCGCTTTCATTGACCATCCGCCGCTCGCCGGAGAGCATGGGTCTATTGCCGGACGGCGACATTCCGTCCGCGTCGGTGGAAGACCAAAAACACGAATCCGAATGGCGCGCGCCCGCCGAGGTGGACGTCACCACCCGCGAAGCGTTCCGCTCTTTCACTTTCTGGACCCTCGTGCTCGGCAACGCGATCCGCAATATGTCCTATCACGCGATCGCGACCCATTTCGTACCGCTCATGGTGTGGAAAGGAATGAGCCAGCAACAGGCCACCTTCCTGCTCAGCTCATTCGCTTTTCTTGGCATGACGAGCACGCTGCTCCTGGGCTGGTTTGCCGATCGGGTGAACAAGCCGCGCCTGGTGGCGGGCATTCTCTTCGTAGCGGCAGGCGGCATGCTACTGCCGGTTTTCGGCAGCTCGATGTGGCTGCTCTTGCTGTTCACCTTGCTCTTCACCGCGGTCGAGTCCACCTATGCCATCGGCTGGGCGGTGGTCGGCGACTTCTTCGGCCGCAAACACTTTGCCAAGATCCGCGGCTACATGAGCTTCTTTTACATGTGGGGCGGCGTCGCCGGTCCGGTGATCGCCGGCGCGATTTACGATCGCTGGCAAACCTATGAGCCGATGCTCTGGGCGCTGGTGCTGTTTTTCGCGCTCTCAGGAGCCATCTTCGGCATGCTGATCAAGCGGTGGGAAACGCTGCGCGGCGGCAAGCGGGGATAGCCCGTTCGCTTGCCCCCGAATCAGCGCGGCGATTCTTCGGGCACGACGCCGACCTTCATCTTTTTCCCGTCTCGAAGCAGCGTCAATTCGATTTTTTTCCCGAGCTGCTCCTCAGTCAGATGCCGATGCAGATCATCGATGCTCGCAATCAACTGATCGCCGTAGGCGACGATCACGTCACCTTCCCTGAGTCCGGCGCGGCTCGCAGCCCCTACGGGTTCCAGGGAAATCACCAAGACTCCACTGGCGAACGCAAGCTCATGCTCGCGCACCAGGCGGCGGGGCAGCATCACATTCTGCCCGGCAACGCCGATATAGCCGCGGCGGATCTTGCCGTCGCGAATCAGCAGACCGGCGACCAGCTTCGCCGTGTTGATCGCGGTGGCGAAGCAAAGACCCTGGGCCGGCAAAATCACAGCGGTGTTCACGCCGATCACCTCGCCGCGCGAGTTGACGAGCGGGCCGCCGGAGTTGCCGGGGTTGAGCGCGGCGTCGGTCTGAATGACATCGTCGATCAAATGGCCTGACTGCGATCGCAGCGAGCGGCCTAGCGCGCTGATCACTCCGGCGGTCACCGTGCATTGAAACCCGTAAGGATTGCCGATCGCGATGGCGAGCTGGCCGACGCGAATGGATTTGGAGTCGCCGAGATCCGCGGGCACAAACCCGCCGGCGTTGATTCGGATAACCGCGAGATCGGTGTCGGGATCTTCGCCGATCAACTGCGCCGCGAACCGGCGCCCGTCGGAAAGAATGATCCCGAGCTCGCTCGCCCGGTGCACGACGTGGCTGTTCGTCAGGATGAAGCCGTCGGGCGTGAACACGAAGCCCGAGCCGCTGCCGCGGCGCTCTGCCGGAGCGCGCGCTGAAGACGGATATTGATGATCGAGCCGCTGCGCGACCTCGATATTCACCACCGACGGGCTGACTTTCTCCGCCGCCGCTGTCACCGCCTTGGAATAGGCGTCGAGCAGTTGGTCGTCCGCCGGAGCGTCGCGCCGAAATGACGCTGATTTCTCTGCATTTTCCATCGATACGAGCCGAAGTGCCCGCATAAATTTGATCTCCTCAAAAGTGAAAATGGGACAAGAAAGTAATCATGGTGCGGCAAATTGTAAAGTGGCGGCTTTGCGACTCCGCTTATCAGCGCTCAGGCGGCGAACAAGAACTCGGCGTCACAGCTCCATTTGGAATTATATTGACAGAGACGTCTGGACGTCGTAGGGTCATATCCAATGAAAGTTGAACGAAAACAGAAACCCGATACCCGAAGGCGACCGGGCGAGATTCGAGACGCGATTGTCAATGTACTGTCGAGCAAACCTCGTGGCGCATCCATCAGCGAAATTCACGGCGCCGTCCGGGATTTGATCGGTAGCGCGGCGCCTTCGAGCATACGTTCCTATCTTCGACTGAACTCCGATTCGCTCTTTCTTCGCCGCGAACGCGGTGTCTACACGATCCGCGAGGCTCCGGCTGAAACATACGGGTTAAAAGCGCGACGCCAGACGCCATCGCGGTCTTTCGTCTTCGGCAGAGCAAGACTAATCGAGGCGGATTGCTTCGAATGGCTGGGAGAAGAACCTGAGAACTCGATCCATGCGGTGGTGACCGATCCACCTTACGGCTTGGTCGAATACAGCCCGCAGCAACAAGAAAAACTGCACAACGGCAAGGGAGGGGTCTGGCGAATTCCGCCGGCATTCGACGGCGCTAAGCGATCTCCGCTGCCGCGCTTCACGGTCTTATCTCCGCAAGATCTGGATGCGCTTGGGCGGTTCTTTCTTAGCTGGGGCCGGGCATTGCTTCCGGTCCTTGTGCCCGGCGCGAACGTTGTCGTCGCCAGCAATCCGTTGCTGTCTTACGTTGTCTCAGGCGCCCTGGCACGCGCGGGCCTGGAGCGCCGCGGAGAAATTGTACGCCTGGTCATGACAATGCGCGGCGGTGATCGACCGAAACATGCGCACGAGGAGTTTTCCGGCGTAAGCGTCATGCCGCGTTCGATGTGGGAACCGTGGATTGTTTTTCGCAAGCCCATCGAAGGACGTGTGCAAGATAATCTTCGCAAGTGGAAAACGGGTGGATTTAGGCGGCCCTCCGCAGACCGGCCCTTTGGCGATGTAATCCCATCATCGCCGACGCACAAATCCGAGCGTACCCTGGCGCCTCATCCCAGTCTCAAGCCTCAAGCTTTTTTGCGCGCCCTCGTGCGCGGTGTTTTACCGCTCGGGGAAGGCATCGTGCTAGATCCCTTCGCCGGGTCGGGTTCTACGTTAGCGGCGGCGGAAGCAATCGGTTACGAAAGCTTGGGGCTTGAAAACGACGCGCGCTACTATGAGATTGCTGCCAGGGCGATTCCGAAACTCGCCGCATTAAAAAACAGAATGATCCCAACATTTAAACCCAGCCATTGCCTATGCCCGACCGCAGAAGTCCCCTGATAGCCCTCGTGCTGTCGGCGAGCGTGCCCGGCTTGGGGCAGCTCTACAACAAGGAAACCGGAAAAGGGTTAGTGATCATCGGCTCTTGTTTGGGCCTGGGATTGCTCATCTACTCGCAGTCCGGATTAAACAGCATCACCTTTGCCCTCGCCTTGCTGCTCGTTTGGATCAGCGCCATTGCCGAAGCCTATAAATCCGCCCAGGCTTCGGGTCAGCCGCCGGATTTTTACTATCGAAAGGCCTACGTCGTTTCCTTATTGCTGCTCATCGGTCCTCTCGCATTACCGTTGCTTTGGCGAAGTCCGCATTTTTCACGGACGGCCCGCTGGACGTGGACGGTGATCGTCAGCGTCGCCGCGTTGCTGTTTATCTTAACGCCCCATTTGGCGAGTTGGGCGCTGCGGCAACCGTAACCGGAATGATGCGGCTTCAAATCTATCGACGGCCTTCAACAAGATTCGCTTTGCCTTCCTTGTATCGTAGTCGTGCGGAAGGTGAATGAAGCCAAAACGCACGGGCACCCGGCGGCGCTTTAGATAATCGAGGATCACGTACATGGAGTAATTGCACACGTAGTCGCCGGCGTTGCGGGAAAATCTCGCCGGCGAACCGATGTTCAATTCAAGGCTGGTGGGAAGCTGTCGCGGGCCGTCGCGAACAATCGGCTTTGTCTTCTCGCCCTTATCGTTGCGCCGCTTATTGACCGCGCGACGCTCGATTCTTAGGCGCCGGCCGCGGGAGCATTGACCCAAGCCCAAAACGACCTCGGGATCGTGCTTCCTGACGGCATCGATGAACTGACGCCGGTGAAATCTTACCGGAAAGATAATTGTTCTGAGCTCCCGCCGCCTCGGCAACCGGCGGATGAGTTTTTCCGTCACGTTGTGTCGGAATCGGCGATACGGGCCGAAGCCGTAGATGAGTATGCGCATGGAAGTCTAGCCAAACATATTTGAAATTTTTACTTCAGTTCCGGATTTTGGAACCGGGAAAGACATGTCTCCCGCAAAGACCGGCAAGGCCCCAAATCCCCCTCTTTCCCCCTTTGTCAAAGGGGGATGAAAGGGGGATTTTTGAGTTGCTTTGCGCCTTGGCGGGAGAAAATTCTTGAACAGAATTTGCCTAACAAACTTCATGATAGAATCTAAGGTGAAATGACCGTCAATCGTTTGCGCCCGCGCGCCGGATCGCCGGTACGTCGAAGATACGAATCTTGCCGCCATCCGGCGGATTTTCTACGGCGTGAACCAACGCGCTTGCCATCTGATCGATCGTCACCAAACCCAGGCGCTCGGCGCTGTCCTGCGTCGAGGAAAAACACTCCGCGATTTGTAAAACGGCAGCAGCACTATCGGCCAGCGATGGCCGGGGCCGAGGACATACCATGGCCGCAGAATCGTCGCCGTGAAGCCGGCCTCTTTGATCATCGTCTCGCCAAGCCCACGAACCCAAAGATAGGCGCGCATCACCGGCGCCGGCTGCGCCACGCTCACATACACGAGATGGCCGATGCCCACGCGTCGCGCCGCATTCACCGTTGCGCGAATCGAAGCGAGATCGATTTCTTCGAACTGTTTTGCCTTGGCGGGATTGGGATGGGGCGTGCCGACGAGGTGGACGACAGTGTCGTCCGGCCGAAGAGCGGCGGCAACCGAATCAGGATCGAGAGCATTGCCGACCACCGCTTGCGCTCCCGCAGGTACGCGCGCCAGTGAAGTCTCCCGCGCAAGCGCGCGCACCCGATGCCCGCGCTCAAGCAGCGCGGGCATCAAATGGCGTCCGACGTAACCCGTCCCGCCGGTAACGAATACGTCAACAGACTGCGGCATCGATGTTGTCTACCTCCTCTCCCTCGACGGGAGAGGACAGAGGTGAGGGTGAAATAATTGGAATCACTGGCAGGCTTCCTACCCAAACCACTGCTTCTGCCGCGCGATGAACTCCGCTGTGCGGCAGGCGAGCACCGTCGCCGTTGGCGGATATACTGCCTAGGCCTCCGACACCAACCAGACATACATCCGTGATCGGTTGTTCCAAAACGACCTCTCCTTCAGGTCCGGCTCCGCTCAAAGCGCTTCGCGCCATTGGCCGTGATGATGGGCTCGAAGCGGTCGAGGAGCCGGTCGGGCTCCTCCTCGACGAGCAGCAACTCACGGTGCTTGGGCTTGAGAAATTCCTGGTCCACGGCATGATTCATGAACCGAATGAGATGGTCGTAGTAACCGCCGATATTCAAGAGGCCGCAAGGTTTGTTGTGCAGACCCAATTGCGCCCAGCTCAGCACTTCGAAGAATTCCTCCATGGTGCCGATCCCGCCGGGCATGGCGATGAAGCCGTCTGACAAGTCGGCCATCACGGCCTTGCGCTCGTGCATCGACTGCACGACCCGCAGCTCTGAGAGACCGCGATGCGCGACTTCCTGGCTCACGAGCGCATCCGGGATCACGCCCGTCACATGGCCGCCGCATTCGAGCGCGGCGTCGGCAATCACACCCATCAGCCCGACGTTGCCGCCGCCGTAAACCAGACCGTAGCCGCGCTCGACGAGTTGCCGCGCGGCCTGGCGCGCCGCCGCGCGATACTCGGGGCGCTCTCCCGTTTTCGATCCGGTGAAGACGCAGATTCGTCCGTTCAAATTGCTCATAGAATGGAATTCTCCTCTAAATCTCCTCGTCCTCCTGCTTCGCTACGGAGCCGATTGTAAATGGAAGCATTGCGTTCGTCTATGGTCTGAGATTGAGTCAGGGCGACTTGTGTCGCCCAACGCGCCGGATCGGAAAAATCCCAACGCTGGTTGCTGGGGCACCGCGATGTCAGCACGACGAACTACACGCGTGTTTTGAATCGCGACGGCCGAGGCATTCAAAGACCAGCGGACCGGCGACTGAGAATTTGAAAACGCGAGGTCGCCTCGGGGATAGACTGCGGGTCCATAGGGGGATAGGCCCCCACGCCGGTGGGAATGGCCAGAAAACACGGCTTGACTTTCGAGCCGCAAGTGAGCGATACAGTCCAACAAGTCATCTTGCAAGTCGTGTAGAACTGTTTGGGATAGACGGCCAGCAACGGCGTGGCCTAAACGGGTCACTTAATAGTTGGGCATCGCAAGACGCATGGACTATCTAATACGCCGCAACAAAGGCGAGCTCGACTCCACCGGCTACATGGAGATTGGTCCCGGTCGTTATTCCGGCAAGCACTGGCAGGATGGATTTTTGTTCGTATGGGAGGACGCCTTTGGCATGGCTGAGGGGATTCTGGCCAAACACCTGCCTGAGTACGACCACTTTGGTATGAACGACATACCGAAAGAGACGGGCCTAAAGGTTATTGAGGAATGGGAGAGGACAGCTAACGCAATCACTCAATCAGGTCCATCGGAGGCCGCTGAGATGCTTAATCTTGCGGCCTCGTATCGTTCTAACCTTGAGAGCGAGATCGTTCATAACGTCAAAGCCATCGCCTCGATGCTTCGAGAGCTTTCGAGAGAATGTCGTCGGTTTTACGGAGGTTCCGAGTGGATATGCGTGCTGGGAATGTGATACCCAACCATGCGCTCCAGTGGACCGGGCAACACGCGCTCCGGAGGTTTAGTTTTATGAGGCAACTTTTGTTTATATCGCCATTGTCCGTCGCCAGTGCATTCTGGCCCGGCCACTGACCTTGATTCGTTAGGCGCCGCTACCGGGCTCGCGTATAAGCGGCTTGTTGTCTTTCGTGATTCTAATTAGAAACCGTAGCGCCTCATTCACTGACTCTGCACTGGGAAACGCTTCTGCTACATCGGGTTCTAAACGAACCACCGAGCCGCCGAAACTCTTACGAGCAGGGCCGAGCTTGCGCACCTGTAGACTCTTGAGGTCGTATTCCGGTCGCAGTTGATCTTTCATCTCCGGGTTAACCTTCTTCATAGGCTTTTCTCTCTGAAATGGTGACTTCTCTGCCGCTAATCAAGCGCACAGACTCTGCTCTTTCTGTGTGGGATAAGAGGGGATAAGAGGGACGCTGTTGACTAGATAGACAAACTAGAGTATGGAGAATGGAGAAGAACATCCGGGGTAGCGTATCGTATGCCGAGGCAAGCAAGACTCGATAGTCCGGGGACACTCCACCACGTGATGATCCGAGGCATTGAGAAGCGGCGTATCGTCGACGACGACACGGATCGAAGGGACTTTGTGCGGCGACTGGGTACCTTAGCAGAGGAAACCAGGACGCCGATCTATGCGTGGGCGTTGATGAGCAACCATGCTCACTTATTGCTTTGCAGCGGGGTCTTGGGCTTGGCCAAATTTATGCGGCGACTATTGACGGGTCATGCGGTGAGCTACAACCTGCGGCATCGCCGGCACGGACCTCTGTTTCAGGACCGGTACAAATCGATTGTGTGCGATGGCGACAGCTATTTTACCGAGTTAGTGCGCTATATTCACTTAAATCCGTTAAGGGTAAAGTTAGTGGGGGATTTGAAGGGATTGGAGAGATATCCGTATTGTGGACATGGAACGATCCTAGGAACGCAGGCCAACCCCTGGCAAGACTGCGAGAGTGTTCTGGCGCAATTTGGTACGCAAGATTCCGAGGCGAAAGAGGCGTACCGGCGGTTTGTTGCAGAGGGAGTCGCGTTGGGGCGGCGACCTGAGCTGGTCGAATGGGGGCTGACACGAACGGCTGGGGGATGGTTTGAAGTGAGATCCCAACGGCAACGTGGAAGACGGGAGCTAAGTGATGACCGGATATTGGGTAGCGCAGGATTCGTAGAGCGCATTCTTAGAGAGGCGGATGCGCGCACGGTCCGGCAGCATGCAGCAAAGAACGGAAACCGTAATGCCGAGCGTGTCGTGGCTGCGGCATGCAAGAAGAACGGAGTATCGCTAACGGAAATGCGAAGCGGGAGCCGTCGGGGCCGGCTGCCTGCGGTGAGAGCGGAGATAGTTCGAGGGCTGGTGGAAAATTACGGGTTGGCAATCGCCGAGGTAGCTCGCCAAGTAGGGATCTCGACATCCGGGGCTTCGAAGATCCTGATAAGGACTTTGTCCATCTAGTCAACAGCGTCCCAGATGACTGCCGGGATTATCCTTGAGCTTGATTACTCCCACGCTTTGGGGATAAAACCCTATACGTTGGGCAGACTAGGCGCAACCCGATCGGATTGACTGTTCATCCGCAGACCCGCGAGGAGAACCTACTCGAGCAGAAACCGTTGCCGTCCAGTCTACGCGAACATTTGCGCTAAGAAGGAACGAGGGTGGATACATGCGGATCAGCGTGTGGTGCCCCAAGTGCGATTTGACAAACGAGGTCCTCGCCGACGCCTCGTGGGCCGCAGGCGAAATGCACGAGAGCGGCTACGTCAAGGCACAGTGCAAGCTGGGTCACGCACCTGTGCTTGGCGTGCAAGAGCCGAAATTCGTACTGCTCTTCGACATTGGTGCATGTGCGTATCTCGACGGATACTACCGCGAAGCAGTCGGTACCATGAATACCGCGATTGAGCGTGCCTGTGAGTTGTTCGTTCAGGTGGTTTCGGAAACGCGCGGCACGCCTGTTGGCGGCTTTGATCGGTTCTGGGCAGCCGTCAAGAATCGGTCCGAAGCACAGATCGGGGCGTTCCTACTCGCCTACTTGTACGAGCACGGAATAGCATGTGGGTTTTTCGAGAAGGAGATCTCGGTGCGCGGGAAGCGAGCGTCGATTACCAGCTTTCGTAACCGCGTAGTTCATCAGGGATACATACCCAGCCAAGCAGAGGCATACGAGTTCGGCGAGAGCACACATCACTGGCTAACCGACCTTTCAGTTACGCTCCAAGCTGCTCATCCTGAATCGGTTCGTCGGATCCAGGAGGAGTACTGGGCGCTGCAATTGGAGGCAGCTGAGAAACAGCGTGAGAAGATCACAGCCTGGATGTCGGGCGGGACCATTATCGAGTGGGCGGGAGGCGTTGAGCATATGCGATGCAGCACATTCAGCGAAGGACTCCTCGACCTGAGCGATCATCGTATTTGGCAAACGGGGTTGGTTGACTTCCTTCCTCCGGGCGTCGAACGACCGCAGTCACATCGTGACCGTCTCCTCCGTCGAATGACGGCATTCTCACCGGGGCCACGGAAGCGTGATCGAACGACTACCCAGTCCCGGTTGAACTGAGCCACCGGAGAGAAACGGAAAGACCGTTGAACTGCAGTGCCAGCATGAGAAGCGTCGTACTGCCCAACCAGTGCGTCGAGCCGAGCGGCTTGAGCTTGCGTCCCAATCGTGAGCGTCCCTGCGCCGCCGGCTCACGCGCACGCCGTTAGGCCGTTTAGGCGACTACCGTTCCGATGACATCAACTCAATAAAGGAGAATACCGATGAAATACATGATCAGCTGGTTCGAACGTCCGCAAGGATCGCCTACGGAGTACGAGAATGCCCAGAAGCGGATACTGGAGGTTTTCACCCAATGGAAGGCGCCCGCCAATTTCAAGATTGAGTTGTTCGTGGTGCGGGTTGGCGATTGGGGTGGGTACATGTTGGTGGACTGCGATGATCCGTTGACCGTTCACAAGTTTTGCTCGACCCTCCCTGCTTTTGTATTCGAAGCACGGCCAGTGGTTCCCGTTATGGACGCTGTCCGGGTGGAGCTTGAAGCGATTGCCTTTCGTGATGGGCTAAAAGGCAAGTAACATTCGAGAGAATCGAATCGCATTTGCCGAGTCTGCGAAAGATGTATTCACGATGAGATTGAGAGACGACGCGTGGCCTAACCCGCGGCTTAAAACTGATGGCGAAAACGCTCGCCTTAAGGCTCGCTTTTTTCGCCACGGCTTAGCCGCATCACGTTAGGCGCCGCTACCGGGCTCGCGTATAAGCGGCTTGTTGTCTTTCGTGATTCTAATTAGAAACCGTAGCGCCTCATTCACTGACTCTGCACTGGGAAACGCTTGTGCTACATCGGGTTCTAAACGGACCACCGAGCCGCCGAAACTCTTACGAGCAGGGCCGAGCTTGCGCACCTGTAGACTCTTGAGGTCGTATTCCGGCCGCAGTTGATCTTTCATCTCCGGGTTAACCTTCTTCATAGGCTTTTCTCTCTGAAATGGTGACTTCTCTGGCGCTAATCAAGCGCACAGACTCTGCTCTTTCTGTGTACGACACAATCAGCAAACGACCTTGCCGCGACTCGCCCACGATAAGATAGCGATGCTCATCATCGAAAATGGGGTCAAGTCCGCTCTTGGCTCTTAAGGAGACAAAGACCGGCTAAAATCGATGACCTTCGATGCCGAAGACTTCATCCGCCGCCCCCTGCTCAACGTCCTGGCCGATGGCTTCATGCGTATCCGTCACTTCGGCTTTCTGGCCAACCGCACCAAAAAACATGCCCTCCCTCAAAAGCCGAAAGCTGTTGGGACTCAATCCCGCTTTGTCCGAAATCCCGAACCGATCAGCCCACGACCTCCTGCTGGAACTCACCGGCATCGACCTTTCTCGCTGCCCCCGTTGCCAGAAGGGAATGATGCTCGTCATCGCTGAGCTGCCCCGGATATCATGCTCCGCTCCACGGGATTCCTCATGAGAAAATCTCATTCCCTCTTAAGCCCGTTGCACTCTCAACTCGCCGTCTTCGCACGGGCGTGCCTGCCCGCGCCCTGGCAGGCGGGTCTGCCTGGGCGAAGAACTCGCTGCCAAGCCGCATGGCACCGTGGTAATCACAAAAAACCTACCCGCGTCGAACTCAACCTTCTCCTACTTCTCGATCTATCGCTAACGCAGCGCCAGACCCGGCACCGCTGCGCCACTTTACAATCCGCATAGCCGCAACGTCCGTGCGGCTCCGGGGTTTAGTCCAACATGTTTTATCCCTCTCGCCGCTACTGGCCAGATGAGTCTGCAACTTGATTACTCCCATGCTTTGGGGGATAAAACGCTATACGTTAGGAGGCATGTTGCAGCAAACTGCCAAGCCGACGTCCGAGGTGAATCTCTACTCGCTGGTGACCGGCGTAGGAGTAGCGGTTTGGCTGATCCCATGGTTACTCCTCGGCGGCAAGGAGGCATGGGATCATTGGTCTTACTTCTTCGTATCCCTTCCGATCATGGCGGTCGTCGCTGCCTACACGGGCTTCCGAACAAAATCTTGTTGGTGGCGTTGGCCTCTTACTCTGCTCGTTGCTCAATACGTCACTTCATTGGCCCTGGCTGGTGGACTTGGAAATCTCTTTCCTTTGGGCATAGTGGCGTTCGCAATATTTACAGTGCCGCTGGTGATAACAGCATGGCTTGGTGCATTGGTCGGGAGGCGAAGTGAGCAGCATACCTCCTAACCCCCCAATCCAGCGCGGACGGGCGGCGAGCGCATCACCACATCGAGCGCCGTGCTGGCCCGCCGCGGATTGCCGACGTTAGACGATCCAAGAAACATCAGCTATACATGAGCTGTGGCCGAACGAAAGCTTCCTGACGACCCCCTATCGTTCATCCGAGAATGCATTCGCGGCGGTCGGATTCTTTGGACTTACCATGTCAACATGCGCCTGGGACAGAGGTTCATTGCCCGTGAGACGATCATCCAGGCAGCCGACAGCTATGAGGTAGTCGAGGAATACCCAGAAGACAAATACTTTCCGAGTTATCTACTCCTCGGCCAACAAGGCGAGAACGTGTTTCATGTACTGTTCGGTACCGATGTAGATGGTCAGAACGTTCGCATTATCACGGCATATTACCCCAGCCCCGAGGAGTGGGAAACGGATCTAAAGACGCGGAGGAGGTCCCGATGAAGTGCACAGTCTGCGGCGCTCATATGCAGCCAATCACCACCGATTTGCCATTCAAACTGTCAGAGGAGCGTATTGTCATCTTGAAGCAACTGCCAGTCTTGCAATGCGAAGCGTGCCGCGAGTATCTCATCGAAGATACCGTAATGGCCCGGATCGACACATTGCTCGCTCGATCAGACAGCAGTATCGAGCTTGAAGTGATCCGCTACGCTGCCTGAGAGTGCGTCTAACCAATCCGCTTCACCTGTCGGCTGACCGCAGGTGAGCGGAAGCGTTCGCACGACCGCAGACGGTCGGGCGAACGGGGTGGCGAGTGAGCCGCCACCCCGTTAGGCCTTCTTCGGCGCAGGTGATATAGTTCGCGGTAGATGAATGGTCGCTTCTATGTCGACCCCGAAACCGAAGCTCCTCACATTTATAAGCATGGCATCGACGAGGAGGAAATTATCGACGTGCTCTCGAATCCCGGGGAGGATCGTCCAGGTCGGGAAGGGTCGCGCGTGGTAATCGGCAAGACACGAGCAGGGCGTTATCTCCGCGTGATTTATGTTCCAGATCCGGAACCGGAGAGCGTATTTGTGATCACAGCGTACGAGTTGCGCGGAAAGCCGTTGTTCGCCTATCGGAGACGCGTACGTAAGAAAGGAAGGAGATGAAACAGAGCAAATTCCCACCGGGTTGGGATGAGCAAAAAGTACGTCGAGTGCTCAAGCATTACGAGCAGCAGACGGAAGAAGAGGCTGTTGCCGAGGACGAGGCGGCATATGAGGATGCTACTCAAGCCATCATGGAAGTCCCTCGCGAGCTAGTTTCAACGATCCGAGAACTGATCGCCAAGCACAAACGGGCGCGTAGGGCCTAACCCGCCGCTTGCGCCGATTCCGAGTCAGCGGCATAGCGTTAGGTGTCAAACATGGCCTTCACTGACATACGGGTGATCAGAGGGCTAGATATTTTCGGGAAGTTTCTGCTCTGCTGGTTTGGGTTCAGCACGCTTATCTATTTTTGGTCGGGGCGTTTTTTCACTAAGCTTGAAAGCATCCCGATGTCTATCAGAAATGGTTCGTTTTGGTGGACCGTTCACGCCATCATCGGTGTGTTTGGCGGTGCAGTTGCCGTCTTCGTAATGGTACCGTTTCTGTTTAGGGGACATTGGTTTGGCTTGTTCATTGCTTTTTTGTATTGAGTTGTCGGATATATTCTCAATCCGTTCTGGTACTTGTTTCCCCAGGAATGGCAGGGCTCAAAATGGGAGGGGCCGACTGTCTTCTTATACGTGATTAACATTTTGTGGTGGGTTATCATCTTGATCGGAACTGTGGCCTTCTACTTTACGCGTCGTTCCGCAAAATATCTGGCGTTAACACCTAACCAACGCGCTTGAGCCCATCGGCGAGCAGCTCGTGCTATAAAACCGGCAGTGGTTTTTCAATCTCAGTTGTTAAATCGGCCGCCCGTGCCGTTTCCTCGCCTCATGCTCAGCGCTAAACGTTGGCCGTCAATACAGCTGCGTCTCTCCGATTGAGAAAGAGGAAAGAAGGTCAAGTCCACTCTTGGATCTTAAGGAGACAAAGACCGGCTGAAATCGATGACCCTCGATGCCGAAGACTTCATCCGCCGCTTCCTGCTCCACGTCCTGGCCGAGATGGCTTCATGCGTATCCGTCACTTCGGCTTTCTGGCCAACCGCACCAAAAAACACGCCCTCCCTCAATGCCGAAAACTGTTGGGACTCAATCCCGCATTGCCTGAAATCCCCCAAAACTCAGCCCGGGATCTCCTGGTGGAACTTACCGGCATCGATCTTAATCGCTGTCCTCGTTGCCAGAAGGGAATGATGATCGCCGTCGGGGAGTTGCCCCGGATATCATACTCAGCTCAATGGGATTCCTCATGACAAAGACTCATTCCCTCTTAACCCCGTTTCACTCTCAACCTGCCCTCTTCGCACGGGTGTGCCTGCCCGCGCCCTGGCAGGCGGGTCTGCCTTGGCGAAGAACTGGCTCCGAAGCCACGCCGCGCCGTCGCCATCACAGAAAATCTGTCGGCCTCTATCTCAACCTTCACCCAATTGCCGATCTATCGCGAACCAAGTGACACACTCCGCGCCGCTGCGCAACTTTACAATCCGCATAGCCACAACAGACGTGCTGCTCCGCGGTTTAGTCCAACACGTTTTATCCCTCCCGTCGCTCCTGCCGGGATCATCACTGAGCTTGATTACTCCCACGCTTTGGGGATAAAACGCTATACGTTCGGCGCCGAGGAACAGCGTGGTGCATGAGCTGAAGGCGCTTGCAGCGCTAGGAGAAGCAGGATTCGGAAGGAGGTTGTCATCACGTGAAGAAAGCTACGCAGGGCTGGGAAGTTGATTTCCCGATGCGAGAGGCAGTTGAGGATTTCTCAGGCAAGGAGAGAACCTTTGTGATCACCTGCCATGAAACTGGCCTTGGATTCACCGTGCGAGCCAAAGAAAAAGGGGGACAGGGAACTGGTTATGAGTTCGCGGCCTATAGTGAGACAAGCCCCTATAGCGCCCTCGGATGGCTGAGGCAGAAGATGTATCGCGGTCTGGCAACGCGCCATATCTCTGGTTCACCTGGAAGGTATAGAATGTTGCACGACAAGCTTAGGGGCCGAATAACCACAGATGGGCAGGGCGGTGTGGCCCTGATCGTCGATGGCGTTCCACTTGGGCTCGACGACCTCTCGTCGATCCTCGCCTCCCGCGAGGGCTGGGGCTTTGAAATGCAAATCGTTGACGCGCTCGAATGAGTCACCGAACTTGAGGTGGAACGGACGGGCCTGAGCGCAGTGCCATTACTAAGCATCGTGCTGGCCCGCGGCACAACACCCCGTTCGGCGCCACTCATCAATAATCAGCGGAGGATACATATGCGTAAGAAGGTATCAGGGCTGGTCACCGTCCGGGCCGTCAGCGGGACGCATGTTGTGTTTCTGGCGTTCAATATGAAGGAGTCCGACGCCAAGGGTCTCATGGGTTTTGCGATCCAACGGACCGACCTCACGGAAAACGAAACCATCTGGCTGCGAGGCAACAAGACGTTTGCCAGCATCCGGCCGTCCACCGGCATAGAAGACGCCAGTAGTCATGAGCATCCGTTCCAGGCGTTTCAGTGGGCGGACTATTCGGCAAAGCCCGGCTATCGGTATCGTTACCGCATCATTCCCATGTACGGCAGTCCAGGCGCGCTGACGGAGAAGACGGCAACCAACGTCACCATTGCTACCGAGCCGCTTGCGGGTCACACGCACGAAGTACACTTCAACCGCGGCGCCATCGCTTCGCAGGCGTTCAACAAACGTTTTCCGGGGCTCACACTCAACGGGGCTGGCGCGCCTGCCTATGAATGGCTTGCGCGCGATTTCCTGCCCGGGTTGCTCGAGTTCATTGCCAGAGCCAAGGACGACTCCTACAGTCTGCGAGCGGCGATCTATGAAGTGCAATGGCCGGCCGTACTCGCCGCTTTCAAGGCCGTCGCTGATGCCGGGGCCGATGTCAAAATCATCTGCCACGCGAAGGCTGACGACACCGGTGAGGAGAATGAGAAACGGATCGACGCAGCGGGGATCCGGTCGCTCTGCGTGCCGCGCAAGAACGCGAAGTTGATGCACAACACGTTTATCGTGCTCAGCAAGGCGGGGAAGCCGGTTTCCGTGTGGACAGGCTCCACGAACCTGAGCCGCAATGCATTGCACGGCCAGCTCAACGTGGGCCATGTGATTCACGGCCGCAGCGTGGCCAGACGCTTCCTCGGGTACTGGACCGCGTTGCAGTCGGATCCGACGCCCGATGCCCTCAAGGACTGGGCCGAAGCCGAGAACGCGCTCCCGCCGAACGATGATTCCGATGCGCTCACCCTGGTGTTCTCGCCGCACCGTGGCCGGCGCATCTTCGACTGGTGGATAGACCTCGCCAACGCGCCGGGCAAGCCGCTGTTCATGACTTTCCCTTTTGGTATCGTTAAAGACTTTCGCCCCGTGTACGACAAGAACGACGGCATACTGCGGTTCGGTCTGCTGGACAAGTATGTCAACGGCGGCACCAAGGCTTCGCGCGCGGCGGCAATCGCCGATATACAGCGCATTCGCAGGCACCCAAACATCGGCATGGCCCTGGGTGAACGCATCTTTGTGGACTGGATCGACGGCTGGCACCTGGAATCGAGCCCCATCGGCTTCAACGTCAACTGGGTGCATACCAAGTTCATGCTTATCGATCCACTCGGGGCCAAACCAGTGACGCTGACCGGTTCTGCCAACTGGAGCGAGGCAAGCGTGGACACCAACGACGAGAACATGATCGTCATTCGCGGCGACAAGCGCGTGGCAGACATTTATTTTGGCGGATTCATGCGCATCTTCGCCCATCACCGGTTTCGCGAGTCGGTAGCGCGGCATATCCAGCAATTCGGCCCGGCGGCATTCAACACATGGAAGCCGCAGGACCTCTGCGAAGACTGGCGCAAGTGGGTGCCAACGCATTTCAAGGCGGCTTCAGAGCACAGCATCAAGCGGCGGTATTTTGCGGATGAGTAGGCGACGCGTTATAAGGGAAATGACGTGCGCGGCACCCCATGATCCGCAGCAACAGAGATTGATCCGGTGATCGGCGTTTTGCCATGCGATCGTGCGATACGGGGCTTGATGCATAATGAACCTTGACCGTAACTAAACAGCCGTAACCGAATGGAGAGGAATCGCCATGGCAATGCAGAAGGTGGAGTTTCAATTCATCACCGGTTTGAAGCGGGCAATCTTTCGCAATCCCCGTTTGCGCGGCAGTTGGGACGGCAATGGCCGATATTCGGATGACTGGACGGAATCGCCGATGCAGGGGGAAGCCGGGGAAGATGGGTGCCCGATATTTAAAGCCTCGATCTCGCTTGACCTTGCCGATCAGAACAGGACGTTTAAGTGGGGCGTGGCCCTCGACGGGCCGCAGGGCAGCAATTTCTGGGGTATTCCGACCGAAGTACAGGATGTCAATTCCGTTGAGCGCTATCGACAGTTTCGACTCAATCGTGGGGGAGGCGCGACACAAGTCGAACGCTACTACTTCACTTACGGGCGTCGCTTAGGAGCCAACAAACACTTCGCGGCAGGAAGCGCCGCCGCCGGCCTGCGTTTTGCCGTGTGGGCGCCCAACGCGCAAAGTGTAAAAGTGGTCTTCGGAAGGCCGGCCAACGGCTACATTGCCAATGACGGCACCGGGGTCGATCCCGCGCAGCCGGTGGTCGCTCTTTCCCGCTCGACCGACGGTATTTGGGAAGGCGGGCCACAGGGGGATTTCGAAACTTTCAAAAGCCTACCTTACATGTATCGCATCCTGAACGCTCAAGGCCAGACCGTCTATCGCACCGATATTTTTTCCCGCAGCCAAATCGGCAAAGGCGCCATCAATCCCGTCAAGGCCGCTTGGCCGGGAGGAACGGTGGACACCTTGGACGGCACCGTGAGTTGCAGCGTGGTGATTGATCCCGATGTGGTGCGCCACGGCTTCGAATCCACGTCTCCGGGAGCAGAGCCGGATCTCATCCCGGCGGAGGAATTCTGGGCCACGGAATTCACCCTCGGTCTGCCGGTCCCCACCCGCCTCGAAGACCTCGTCATTTACGAGTTGCACGTCGGCTCATTGGGGTTTGGCAAAGCGGGCCCCGGCGATTTGAGTGACGCGCTGGCCCTCCTGGATCATTTAGTTGATCTTGGCGTAAACGCCGTCGAACTGCTGCCCATGGCGGAGTTTTCAGGCAATATCGCTTGGGGCTATGGCGACAGTCACCACTTCTGTGTCGAATCCAGCGCTGGGGGCCGCGACAAATACCGCCATTTCGTGCGCGAGTGCCACCGGCGGGGCATCGCCGTCATTCAGGACGTAGTCTACAATCATTATGACAATGAGGTAGAGCGCGCCCAGTGGCAATACGACTCGACCGCTCCCGAAGGGAACATTTATTACTGGTATGAAGGGCGCCCTTCTGATTACAGGTTCTCGGATGGCGGCTATCTCGACAACGGCTCTTCCGGGTACGCGCCGCGCTTTTGGGAAGAAATTGTGCGCCAGCAGTTCATCAGCAGCGCCGCCTTCCTGATCGAGGAAATGCACGTCGATGGGCTGCGCGTGGACTTGACTCAGGCGATTCACCGCGACAACGCGCTCCACGCGGATGGGCGTTCGATCGGCGACGCCAATGTCTTTGGACAGAAGTTCCTGCGAGAATGGAGCCGTACGCTGCGCATGATCCGGGCCACAGCGATCCTGATCGCGGAGGATCACACGGGCTGGGACGCCGTGACGAAACCCGCAGCTGAAGGAGGGCTGGGCTTCAACGGCAGATGGGAGGTGGCGTTCTATCACAATTTGATCGGCGACTCCGACATGGCCGGCGACAGAGCGCGTCTCTTGAAACGAGCTGGATTCGGCGGCAACGAGCCGCTCCAGATGGACCGGTTTTCCGGCGCCCTCTATGGCAGCCGCTACAACCAAGTCGTTTTCCACGAGTCTCACGACGAGGCCGGCAATGCCGCGGGCACGGCTCGGACTATGGTCACGGCGGTCAATGGCGCTCCGCTTGTCGATGCGACACGCATCGCCGCCGAGGCGCGTTCTCGCCTGTGCTTTGGCTTGTCCTTGCTCTCGGCGGGGACGCCCATGTTCTTCATGGGCGAAGAGATCGGAGCGCAGAAGCGTTATACGTTCGATAACTTTCTATCGAACCGCGAAGACATTCTCGGCGAAAAGACCGGGAACGGCAAGGCGCTCTTTCGCTTTTATCAAGATCTCATCGGTCTCAGCCGCCGACTGCGCTCGATCCGCAGCCACAACATTGACATCCTCCATCAGTCGAACCCCAATCGCGTCATTGCCTTCAAGCGGTGGAGCGGCGAGGAGGAAGTCATTATCGTCGCGAGTCTCAACAACACCTCGTTCGCTAACGGTTACGTCGTCGAGAAGGATTTGCTAGCCATTCCCAACGCCGGGTGGAAAGAGGTCTTCAACAGCGATGCCGCGATCTATGGTGGCCAGAAGATGGGTAATTGGAGCGCCATTATCCCCTCCAACCAAGGCCGTCTCTACGTGGTGATCCCCGCCAACGGATTTGTGGTGTTCGTGAAGCAATGACGCCAACAAGCAACCCATGCGCTCATAATCAACCTCATGGGCTAGGCAAGGGGACGTGTTCAAGCCCCCCTCTTGCATTGGCGGCAGCAATGATCAACAATCCGATTAAAATTGAGATTACCGACTTCGAACCGGGAGTGATCCTATGAAACGATTCAGTGGAATTTTTTTCGGCGTCTTTTTCGCCGGCCTATTCAGCCTCGCCACCGCTCAGGTTTCCCAGGCGCAGGAGCCGTTCTTCAAAGGAAAACAGATTCGCATCGTCGTCGGCTTGAGCAGCGGCGGCGGCTATGACCGCGCTGCCCGTCTGCTCGCCAGGCATATGGGCAAGTATATTCCCGGCAACCCGGATCTTCTCGTCCAAAATATGCCGGGCGCAGGCTCGGTGACCGCCGCGAATTATGTATGGGGCGTAGCCAAGCCCGACGGACTGACACTCCTCGCACCGCACAACAATGTCTATCTGAGCCAACTGTCCGGACAGAAAGAGGTACAGTTCGATCTGCCGAAATTCCAATGGATCGGCTCTTTGGAAAACGATGACATGATGCTCTTTGGGCGCGCCGACGCGCCCCACAAATCCATCGGTGAAATCATCCGGTCAAAGGAGCCGCCGAAGTGCGGCTCGACCGGTATCGGAAGCTCCGACTACGTAATGTCGAAGATTTTGGAAGAGACCATCGGCGCCAAGGTAACCCATGTAACCGGCTATCCCGGCAGCAGTGAGATCGCCATTGCCCTGGAGCGAGGCGAGGTGGCGTGCATGGGGCTGACGATCTCGACATTTTACGGACGCGAACCATTCCTGACATGGCTCAAGACCAAATTCGTCCGCTTCCTCGCGCAGAGCGGGCGCAAACGCAGCCCGCGGGTGGCCGATGCTCCGACGATCTATGAGCTCATGGACGAATACAAGACTTCCGCCACGAAACGCCGCGTTGCCGAAGCCATGCTCCAAGGGGGAGAATGGGCTCGGCCTCTGATGGCGCCCCCGGCGACGCCGGCGGACCGGGTAACCCTTCTCCGCGCCGCCTACGAAAAGGCCATGAAGGATCCCGATTTGCTAGCTGAAGGCAAGAAGTCGAGAATTGAGATCACGCTGACACCGGGGGAAGAGTTGCAGAAGATGGCCAAAGATGTGATGACCCAACCGCCGGAAGTCATCGAGCAAATCAAGAAACTGTTCGGGCAATAAGCGGGCCAGTCCACGCTCGCCTCGAGGGTTGGTGTAATCGGCGGTTCGGCCGGATCGCGGTGGTCTCATGGCAGCGGCACCTTTTGTGCCCGGCTCTGCGTAACTTTCTCCACCAGCGCGCGGAACGTCGTGTCCGCATCACATTGAATTTCGTACGCCGCGTGCAGCACTTTGATCAAATCGCTTAGCTGGATCGGGTTCTCTGCCCAGCCGACAATCTGTTTAAGACGGTCTTCCGGTTTGAGCCGTTTGATTCTTGTGCCGACGATCTCCGCCAATCCGGCGGCAATCTTCTGCGCGATGTCACGCTGCTCGGCGGGAAAATCCAACCGGATAAAGGCGACCACAAGCTCCCAATCCACCGCCTTCGGCCGGCGGCGCCATACCACGACAATCCGGCCCAGAGCCACCAGCAGAATCAGCGCGGCGAGAAATATAAACAGTTGGCCAGACATTCTGATCCACATCCCACGATCACGAGCCACGAGAACGAACGACGAGCACGCTCGGCGCTACCACCGCCCCCTGCCGGGTCCGTAGGAGCGGTTTCTGCGCGAACGCCCGCCGCCGAATGCGGGCTTTGGATTGGGATCGAGCAGGCGTGTGTATTCGTAGTTGAAACCTTCGAGTTTTACCCGCGGGATCTTCTGGCCGATAAAGTGCTCGATGGCGGCGACATCCTGGATATCTTCCGCCGTCATGATGGTAAAGGCGTCGCCGACGCTCTGCGCCCGTCCGGTGCGGCCGATGCGGTGGACGTAATCTTCCGGATGGTGCGGCACGTCGAAGTTGATCACATGGCTGATCTGCTCCACGTCGATGCCGCGGGCGGCGATGTCGGTGGCCACCATTACCTCGTAGCGGCCGTCGCGAAATCCATTGAGCGCCCGCTCCCGCTCGCTCTGCGTGCGGTTGGAGTGGAGCACGGCCACCGCGTGGCCCTGTTGCTGAAGCTTGCGCGCGACGCGATCCGCGCCGTGCTTCGTACGGCAGAAAATCAGCACTTGATCGAAGTCGGTGCGTTTGAGCAGCTCTTCCAAGAGCTGCTGTTTCTGGCCGGTATCGACCGGGTAAAGGGCGTGGGTCACGTTCTCCGCGGGCGCGCGGCGCAGGCCGATCTCGATCGTTTCGGGAGTACGCAGAGCCCACTTACACAGCTGCTCGATTTCCGGTGGAATCGTCGCGGAGAAAAGCATCGTCTGGCGGGCGCGCGGGCAGCGCTCGATGATCTTGCGCACGTCGGGAAGAAAGCCCATATCGATCATGCGGTCCGCTTCGTCGAGAACCAGGATCTCGATCCGGTCCAGGCGCAGCATCTTGCGCTGCATCTGATCGAGCAGCCGGCCCGGCGTGGCCACGACGATATCCGCGCCCTGACGCAGCGCCTGATCCTGCCGGCCGTAGCCGGTGCCGCCGAAGATCACCACGGTGCGCAGGCGGGTAAAACGCCCGTAGTCGCGGATGGCGGTCTCGACCTGGGCCGCTAATTCCCGCGTCGGTTCGAGCACGAGGGCGCGCAACGCGCCGTGCTCGCCGAGGCGCGAAAGGATCGGCAGCGCGAACGCGGCGGTTTTTCCCGTGCCGGTCTGCGCCGCGCCGATGCAGTCACGACCTTGCAAAATAAGCGGGATGGCGCGCAACTGGATCGGCGTCGGTTCTGTATAACCGGCGGCGCGCACCCCCTCGACAACCTTGGGTGAAAGCCCGAGCGTAGAGAACGGCATAAGCTGTTATAGGCACGAGAGCGGCGACTTCACAAACGCCGGCAATGGGTGTGACTGGCAACCAGGCTCAAGAACGCTCTCTTTTCGCTTGGGCAACTCGCGTTAGTCTGAAAGCGCACCAGCGTCCCGGATTAACGTTTGGTTTCCGCGTTCAGAAGAGCGCGCCACGGCGTCCAGTAATACTTCTCCCAGCCCTGGCTGACTCCGGCGAAATCTTCCGCCGGAACGTTGACGTGGACGAGCTCGATCCGCGCGCCATCCTTCTCCGGCCAGAAGGAAAGCGTCAGCACCGAGTCGATGGCCGTTGTCGCCCAGTTGGCCGAGCGCCAGGTTTGCACGATCAGCCGCTTGGGCGCAACGTGAATGATCGTTCCGGAAAGCATGTCGTTGAAGGCGCGAAACGGCGCGCCGGCGCGCGCCGCGATCGTCGCGGGAAACCCGGTAAACGCGGCATGGGCCTCGGCGTCGAGGTACATATCGAAAAGCTTATCCGGCGTCGCCGGCAATGAAGCGGCGATGATTACATTTCGTGACATAGGATAACGCTCCTCAAATTGAAGCTGCGGGATCGATCACGCTGGGCGGATTTGCCAATGCGACCCGCCCATCGCTCAGATTTCTGCAACGACCCGTCCAAGGATGGCTCCCGCCTTCAGCTCATCCAGCGTCCGGCTTACTTCCGACAGTGGCCGCGTCTGGATCGGAATCGGTTTCAGTTTGCCTTCGCGCGCGAGCGCGACCACGGCTTTCAATTCGGCGATGCTGCCGAGGTGGGAACCTTGGATCGTGAGGGCGCGCAGAATTGTCGAACCGACCGACAGCGGAATCTCGCCACCGAAAAGTCCGACGAGAATTAGCTTACCGCCTTTGCGCAGTGAGGCGAGCCCCAACTGCGCCGTGTCCGCGCTGCCGACGAAATCGACCGCGCCATAAAGCGCGCCGCCGGTAATCTCCTTGAGTTTGCTCGACGCATCGGCATCTCGTCCATCGAGCGTCGCAGCCGCTCCCGCCTTCTCCGCCTCGGCTAACTTCGTTGAATCGATGTCTACGGCAACAATTCGTTCATGCCCCAGCGCGACCAACACCGAGATAGCCGAGAGTCCGAGTCCACCCGCGCCCATCACCGCAATCCACTCATCGCGCGGAATCGGACGCAACTTCGAAACGGCGGAGTACGTCGACAGTCCGGAGCAGGACAACGTCGCTGCCCAGACGGGATCGATGCCGCTCGCGTCGATCAGATAGCGCGGATGCGGGACGATCAAATGATCCGCGTAGCCGCCGCGCCTCTGGATGCCGATCATGCGCGGCGCCATGCAATAGTTGTCCAGGCCTTCGCGGCAGGGCACGCAGTCCCCGCAGCCGGTCCACGGGTAGACGAGGCAATCGCAGCCGAGCGGGATATATTCCGCGTCGGGTCCGGCGGCGATGACCGTACCGAAGGGCTCGTGGCCGAGGGTCGCCGGCAAACTCATACCGCGCTCGCTCATCGGCAAACGCCTGCCGCCGCCGAGATCGAAATAACCGTCGCGGATATGCACGTCACTGTGGCACACGCCGCAGTGCTTGACGCGCATCAACACTTCCGTACCTTGCGGTCGCGGTGTCGCTCGCTCAAGTTTTTCGAGTGGCTTCCCCCATTCGACAACGTCGTAGCTCAGCATAGCGCCCGGTTTATTTCTCCTTGGCCTGCAGCGGCTCAATCCCCGGTGGGCGAGAGGCGGAATTCCTTCACCGAATCGACCTTGTTGAGCGCAGCGGAGAGTTTGCTCGCATTATCCGCGCGGGTGGTGCGGATGACCATCTGATACTCGAAAGAGTCCGAGTCGACGTCAAGCCGGTAATTCAAATTGGCGACGGTGAAGCCGTGATCGGTCAAGAGCCGCCGCATTTCCGGCTCGGGCATCGCCTGATGGCGCGCGAAGCGGACGGCAAATTGCGCGTAAAACTGCGCGGGCATCCGGTTTTCAATCCAGCGGAACACCGACAGCGTGCCCAGCGTCAGGACCGTGGCGAATGCCGCGGGAAAGTAAAAGCCGATGCCCAGCAATATGCCGATGGCCGCCGTAATCCAGATCGAAGCCGCCGTGGTAAGACCGCGCACGGACAGGCCTTCTTTCATGATCGTCCCGGCGCCGAGAAAGCCGATGCCGGTCATGATTCCCTGAGCCATCCGCGTCGGGTCGAGGGAAATGCGTCCTTGAGCGACGCTCGGAAACCAGCGCGTCTCATAGACCGTCACAAGCATCAAGAGGCTCGTCGAAAGGCATACCAGCGCATGGGTGCGAAATCCCGCCGGCCGGCCGTGATAACTCCGTTCGAGTCCGATCAGCCCGCCGATAACGAGCGACACGACCAGCCGCAAAGCGATGTCACCATAGACACCGTCGGAAAGTATGCTCTGGTTCATCCCACTCTCGCGGAACCGCGGGAATCCAGCGGTCCTTCAAAGTCCTTGATTCCGGCTCGCCTCCGGCTTTCGCCGGCGCTGGCCGGAATGACGTTAGGATTATTCAATAAACCTTAGAAACACCACACTAACTTTGGCTCAGAGTGTGTGAAAAAATAGCCGATCGCCCTTCGACAAGCTCAGAGCCCGTCCTGAGTTGAGCGAAGGAACGAACGGATAAGTACCTGAACTTCCATCTATGCTATCCCGTTCGTGGTGAGCGCGTCAAATTATGAACGATTTTTTCACACACTTTGAGTGAATCGAAGGGCCTCGAAATGACACCGTGCTTCGTCTCAAGCACGCCCTGAGCCGAAGGGGCGAGGGAGTTCCACGCTCCCCGAAGGATACACCCATGCCGATAGTTGTCTCTATTCCCATGACTGAAACTCGATAACGTTGCCCTCCGGGTCGGTCACGTAGCACCATCTCACGCGCGCGCCCGCCGCGGTCGTGAGCGAAACGATTTCGCCGACGGCTTTGCCGCCCGCCTCCAGGACCTCGCGCCGGGCCTCTGACACCGAAGCGACTTCGAAGGCGATATGTCCGAAACCGGGGCGGTTGACGGCCGGCGCCGGCCCAGCGGCAAGCCGCGAGTAGCTGAAGATTTCGAGCGTGGGGCCGTCGGCGCCATGGCCCGGCAAACGCAGGTGTACTCCTCGCAGCGCCGCGTTTGGAATGCCGGTGCCGGCTTCCAATTCAGGGCCGGAGTAGTCGCGCTCGGGCGGCACGCGGATGCACCCAAAGTGCGTTTCATAGAACCGCGCCAGCGCCTGCCAATCGCGCGCGATGAGATTCGTATGAACGTAACGAACACCTTCAATCATCGTAGACTCCCTCCTGCCCGCAGTGATTCAACTTGTTCACGAGAGAGATCGGGACGCGAGCGATAATGTTTTCCCCAACACCATCCGCGCGCTCATTGACAAAGGGCGTACGGTTTTTCTATGGTCGGAACATTCTATCTGGAGGATGTCACTATGGCCGACCCACTACTCATTAACAAGAACGGCGATATCACAACGATCACTCTGAATCGTCCGGAGGCGGGTAACCGCCAGACCGACGCCACATGGGCGCAGGTCACGCAAATGTTCGACGATGCTGCCAAGATCTCGCGGGTGATCCTTTTCAAGGGCGCCGGCGAAGATTTCTGCCTCGGCCGGGAAGCGATGGGGCAACCGACTCCGGTGCTGGAAGCCTACGCTGTGCGCGACCGCAGCGAGACGATCTTCAATCTCTACGGCGCCTTTCGCAACGCCAAGGTGCCGATCATCGGCGTGGTTCAGGGCCGCGCCGTCGGTCTCGGCTGCGCCCTGGCGGCGCTCTGCGATGTCACGATCGCGAGCGACAAGGCGCGCTTTCAATTCCCCGAGACCGCCCATCGCATCATGCCAACCATCGCCTTTTCCGCGCTGGTCGACCGCATGCCGCGCAAGGCCGCAACCTTCATGATCTACTCTGCTCAGGAGATCGACGCGCACAAGGCGCTGACCTTCGGCCTGGTAAGCGATGTCGTGTCGCATAGTGAACTGGATGCCAGCGTGAGCCGTCTCGTCGAGCATTTCACGAAAATGCCGATGGCCGCCGCGCTCGCGGTCAAAGAGTACGCCCGCACCGCGTTCAGCATCGGCACCCAGGCCGCCACCGACTTCGCCCGCAACCTGCACGCAACGGTGAACAGCTTTTCGGGTATGCGCTCGTAAACATGAAGCACCGCCTGCTTGACGAGCCTATCCGGCCCGGCGAGCAATGCAGTTCAAAGTTCCAAGTTCCGGGTTCCGGGTCTTAAAACCTTGAACGTTGAACTTTGAACCTGGAACTCGCAAAGCTGCGCCGTAGCCCCGCGAACTCCATCACACTGACACAAGGCCCCGTTGGCTATTTGTTGGACGCGAGCGGGATGCCGAGCAGCCGCGCGGCGTTGCTGGAGTCGATGGCGCGCCCGTCGACGTCGCTCAGCTTCAGCGCTTCGAGGTCTTGCAACTGCAAATCGATATCCTCGCGAAAGGGAATATCGGTGCCGAACACAATATGGTCTACGCCGAACATCGAGAGCGCCATGCGCAGAGCGGGAACGTTGCGGCACACCGTGTCGTAGTAGAAACGCTTGAAGTAGGTCTCGGGCGGCGCGCTAAGATTTTCGCTGCAAGCGGGAAAGCGCTCGTAGCCCCACTGAATCCGCCCCATGAGATAGGGCGCGAGGCCGCCGAGGTGCGGAAAAATCATTTGCAGCTTTGGGTGGCGCTCGAAGACACCGGCGAACACCAGGCGCGCCGCCGCCAGCGTGGTCTCGAACATAAAACCCACCACGTTGGCGAGATTTAACTCCAGCATGCAGTCGAGCCCCGGCGGAGAGATCGGATGGAGCAAAAACGGCAGGCCGCGCCGCTCAAGCTCGCCGTAGACCGGCATGAATGCGGGATCGTTGAGCGGCCGCCCGCCGGCGCTGCCCATGAGCGCCGCGCCCACGACCATCGGTTCATTGGCGAAGCGGTCTAGCACTTCGACCGCCAGCTCCGGAAATTGCAGCGGCAGCGTAAGCAAAACACGAAACCGGTCGGGAAACTTGCGAGCCGGTCCCACGATCATCTCGTTGGCCATCTGTGTCAAATCGACGGCCGCTGACCTGTCGGTGACCAGCGCGCCGTGGAACGGCACCGACAGTACTTGCATGGCGATGCCCCACTTCTCCATCTCTTCCAGGCGACCTTCGACATCGGTCATGCGCGGGTCGGTGCTCATCCATTTAATCAGCCGCTGCGCGTCCTGCCCCGTGGGCGAATTGTCTTTGCCGAAGACGCGCCGCAGCCCGTCGATGTAGGCTTTAGAAAACAGATGAGCGTGCACGTCGATGCGCATAACTAACCCTCCTTGCCGCTCTCGTTGATCCGTAGCTTGTGCAGCGGGACATTCTTGTCGGTCAGAATCTCGATCTCGACATAGGGTTCCCCGCCTTCCGCATGGACGTTGACGAGCCCGTAGTTCAAGTGTTTGTTGTTGAAGTACTCGAACCTCTTGGCGGTCCCCGTCGCCTTGCCCATTTGCGCCGCCAACGGTCCGACGATGACCTCGCGCAGCGCGGTGTTGCCGGGCACGCGCGCCACCGCAGCGTAGTGCACGTCCGCGGTAAGAAAGATCACCCCACGAAGTTTTTTCTGCTTGATAACTTTGAGAACCTCGTCCCTGTCGGCCGGATAGCCGCCCCATTTGTCCGCGCCAGGGCTGGAGAAAGGAACCGACGTGCAAACGAACTTGAAGCGCGCATCGGAAGCGGCGAGGCAATCCAGGAACCATTGTTTCTGCTGCGCGCCGAGAATGGTGCCGGTGGTCTCATCGCGGTATTGCCGGGTGTCGAGGATGAAAAGTTCCACCGCTTTGCCCCAACGGGCCGGGCGGTAGATGCGCTGGGCGTCCGACGGATCCTGCCTGACCGGCCAATAATCGAAGAATGCGCGACGGCCCACCGGCGCCAGCGGGTTCTGGGCGCGGTAGTTGTCCGCCACTTCGTGATCGTCCCAGACGACGAAGAGACTGGTTTCGGCAAACAGCCTTTGCGTCGGCTCGTCCTTGCGGTTGTTAACGTACTTGTCGCGATATTGGCTGAGGTGACGCGAGACGCCGTCGGCGTCAGCGTAAATCGTGTCGCCCAGATGGAGAAAAAACTCCGGCTGCTTCTCACGGATCGCGTCCATGATCGTAAACGGCCGGTAGCTCTGGCGCGTGTCGCCGCTGAATGCGAAGCGAACGTCGGTCAACTGATCGGCGCGCGGCGCGGTGACGAACCGCGCAGTCGGTCCGGGCTTTTTGTCCGCGACCGCCGCGCGATAGTAGTAGGTGGTGCGCGGCTCGAGATCGCGCAGAAAAACTTTTCCCGTGTAGTCGTTGTCGCCGGCGACTCGAACCGGCGGCGCCTTCAAAGCCTCCTGAAGCGCCGGCTCTTTGCCGTATTCCACGGCGACCGCGCTTTCCCGCTCGGCGCGCAGCCAGATGACGGCGCCGTCCGCGCTCACGTCGCCGGCGGCGCAGGGCAAAGACAGACCGGTCCCTGCGAGCGACCGAGCCCAAGCGCTCGCCGATGGCGAGAGCCACGGCGCGAAAGCAGCGCCCGCTGCCGTCGCGCCGGCCAAATTGAGAAATTCACGCCTTGTGAGTTTGCTTTTTTCTTTCATGTCAAACTGACTCACTCCCAGCTTCGAGCTGGGAGACTCGCCCTCGCTCGGCTAGAAGACGACGACAACCTCCCGCTCTCCCCCCACGATCAGTGAGTCGCCCTGAGCGTGAGCGAAGGGTCTTGTCCATACAAGATTCTTCGGCTGCGCCTCAGAACGCTTCGCGGATTTCTCGGCGGAGTCTACCCTGAGTCAATCGAAGGGCCTCGAAATGACACCGTACTTCGCCTAAAGCATGCCCTGAGACTATCGTCGAAGGGGCGAGGGATTTCAACCATTCCCGAAAGGGACCCTCCTTCCGGCCCCCAAGCCGGTTAGACCTACCCACTGCAAGCCTTTTTATGATAGCAAGATAGCGCGAGTCAATGCGGGATCACCGCCGTGCCCCAAAAGGCCCTATGCGACGATGGATGAAAGGTCGAAGTTTGTCGGTAGTTACAATAACCGTCGAAACGCAATAATATCAGTTTCATGAATACGGCACCCGGCTCTCACCTTGCGGCGCAATGTAGCGTCTGCGGCACGCTGTTATCGGGCGCGATGAGCGTGGTGTTTCGAGCCTTTGGCATCAAGCGCAGCCCGCGCAATCCCAATATTTGCACCCGCTGCAGCGCCCATGTCGGAGAGGGACGGTTGGTGGAGATCACCGTGCTCTTCGCCGATCTCTCCTCGTTTACCGAGCTGACCCAGGATCTCGGCGCCGAGAAAACCCACGAAGTGGTCGATGCCTACCTGCGCATGGCCACCGACGTGTTGGTCAAGCACGGCGCCTTTATCGACAAATATATCGGCGACGCAGTGATGGCGCTTTTCAACGTGCCCATTCGCCACGAGGACCATGCGCGGCGCGCCATCGTCGCGGCCAGCGAATTGGAATCCGCGCTGCAAAGCTTGAGCGCGCGCTTTGGACTTTCGCTGCAAGCTTCCGTCGGCATCGCCACCGGCCACGCTCGCGTCGGGCGGCTCGGCTCCGAAGACAACAAAGACTACACGGCGATCGGCGACGTGGTGAACCTGGCCGCCCGCCTGCAAGGCAAAGCCGGCACGGGAGAAATTTTGGTCGGCGCGGAAAGTTACGCCAAGCATGCGGCCGAGTTTCCCGATGCCCGGCCCGAGCAATTGCAGCTCAAGGGATTCCGCGAGCCGGTGACTGCCTATCGGTTGCATGGCAAAGGAGACAGACGGCTGGCCGATGATGCGCCTGAATCAGCAGTAAGAGACAAGGCGAGCGTGGGCGCGATCGTTTTCGGCATTCTGGGAGCCCCCTGCGCTATCACGACGCTCATCGGTCCTCTGGCCGTCGCCTTCGGCGCGGGCGGACTCTTCGGCTTGACCGGCGCGTTGGTATTCATGGACCAAAGCATCATTCGCGTTCCCGTTCTCGTCCTGACGACCCTGGCCGCGCTGGCGAATCTCTATACGGTCTGGCACGCGCGCAGGCTCCGAGCGCAAACGAAGGTCGGAGAACATCTAAAAATGATGACCACGCTGGAAAAACGCCGGACCATCTTTGTGCTCTCGGCATCGCTGGCGACGTTCGGCATCGTCGCCTTCGAAATCGTCGCTCACATCCTGTTGCATGGAGGGGCTTGAAGCAGACGGCGGCGTTGGGATGGAAATTGGCAAGTATGCTTGGCGGCCTGCGCGGCAATTGTAGATCTAGATTGCAATTCGTGTTCGTCGGGCACGAGCACGATTCCCTGGCAAAAGCGCGGAAGGCGCCAAGGTGCGAAAAGGGGAGCAATGATCGTTTACGTCCCGGTTAGAATACCGGCGCGCGGTGAATTTTGATTCCTATTCAGTTCGAGGATCGCTCGGCCGCGCGGCGTGAGAGCCACCTGGAACTGACCTGACTCGTTTGCTCTCTCGATTTGGACTAGGCCACCGATGATCGCGTCCTCCCATATCGTATGCCTGGGGCAGGTGCTCTGCCACGCCGCCATCGCGTCCTCATAGGTCCGACGGCGATCCGAGACCCAGGTCAGAAACTGCAACATCAGGCTCTCCGGTTCAGACATCACGCGCCCCGCAACTGTGAGTCTAATTGTACCCGGAATACCGAGCCGCTGGCAAGCTGGATAGGGGTTCAGTCTGGCTCAGATCCCTCACTGGGTGAGGGATGACAATTTGCGCACATGTCAGCTCATTCTAAACGAAACACAACCCGCCGGTTCATTTTTCTTGACTTGATCGCGCGGCGGCCTATAATCGCGACAATTTAGCTCGGCGACAGGAGGAAACGACGATGAATCTAACGGAGCGCGCAAAAAATATACTCCTCCAGCCCGTGCAAGAATGGCCGGTGATCGACCAAGAGCCGGGGAGCGCTGCGGAGCTTTATAAATCCTACATCGCGCCGCTGGCTGCGATCGGCCCCGTCGCCTCGATCGTCGGCCTGTCAATCTTTGGAATCGGCGCCAGCTATCGGGTGCCCTTGGGAAACGCCATCGGACATGCGGTAACGACCTACATCTTCGGGCTGATCGGCACGTACGTCCTGGCGCTCATTATCGACGCGCTGGCGCCGACTTTTCTCGGCACCAAAAACAATTTTCAAGCGCTCAAGGTCGCGGCCTATTCGAGCACCGCCGCGTGGCTGGCCGGCATTTTCAACTTGATACCCTCGCTCGCCTTGCTGCATATTCTGGGGCTTTACAGCCTCTATCTTTTATATCTCGGTCTGCCCGTTCTCATGAAAGCGCCCCAGGAGAAAGCCTTGCCTTACACGATTGTCGTGATTCTCGCTGCCATCGTGATTTTCGGCGTCATCGGCGCGCTCGGCAGTTGTTTTCTTACTCGCCCTCTGCCGTGATGACGCGCGCGTCAGCGACTCGACTTATCCGGCGCCGTGCTCGCTTGGCTGAGGCGATCTCCTATGAGATCTACTAATTCAAGAGTCGTCCACGCCGCACTCTTCTCCGGATTCATCATCATTGCAACGCAAGCATTCGGTCAGGCTCGCGAGCCGGTGCTGTCCCTCGCGAAAAAGGAAAAACCCGCCTGCTGGAAACCTTGAAAGGACTGGTCTCCATCGAAACCGGCAGCCGCGACGGCGACGGCCTCGAAAAGCTCGCGGCCCTGATCGCCGAGTGACTCAGCCGAGCAAGGTATCAGCCCGGATACTTTGTATATCGAGTGCGCGTCCGTGTCGCAGCCTCATCTATCCTCTATAGTCACGAGGTCGGCGGTTGGGGTAGGCGTTCGCGCCGGGGAAGTTGCGGGACCAACCGCGGGGCGGCGACGCCGGGCGGGCTGCCCGCGGCTAGCGGTCGCGCCGGTCCGGTTTGCGCCGTGGGGCGGACCTGTGGCGCGGCAGCTTCGACCTTGCGAAAATAATCGAGCGCCAGCTCGACTCGCGTAGCGCCGTTGGTGAACACTACGTTTTTGTCCTGTATCTGAGACAAGCTGAACCCTTCGAAGGTGTCGCCGAGCTTAAAGCGCATCGTTTGATTGGACTGTCCCTGGGCAGGTCTCGCCGCCGCTTGAGTCGCACTCTCTTGAATAATCGCGTAGCGGCTCTCGCCCAGAATTATGGTCCCGACCAATATCAAGCCTCGTATTCTTTGCACCGCGCGTGAGTTGGCTTCGACCTCCTTGGTTTGCCCCGCGCCGCGCTCCGGATCGAAAAGATTCTTGCTGATGATGATGTCGGTATTAGCCGCTCGCGGCTGCGTTGCCGTCACATCGAGTGTCGAGGCTGCCGCAGGCGGTGAAACGTTCGCTGGGATCGGCAGATCCCACGGCCCGTCGCGCCACAAGAGATACGTCTTCACCCCCAGCACCACCACGGCGGCGGCGAGGCAGATAGCGAGCAGCACGGATCGTTGAGGAATCGTCAAATCCATCTAACTTTGCTATTTGGGTGTCTCGGCGTGCACCGTGCCTCAGCAGTGAAATCTCCCAATCTCATTACACCGTCGAGACCCAGAGTTCGCAGAGGTTACTTTATGCGTTCCTCTCCCGGAGCCCTCGGCGCCTGTGCGGCGAGCTTTGCGCGTAGAGCCGGCAAAGTTAGCAATCGTTCTAGCTCAGCTTTTCCAAGACCGCTTGGCCCAGGGTGATGCTGTTAAAAGTCGAGGCCACGCTCCAATCGGCGGTTACGGAAAGCGTTTGTGCCACGGACGAATCCACTGCTGAAGTCCCTTGTCCCAGACCTGAACCGATACCCAAGCTGGAGTCGTTGACATATAGCTGCGGCGTGCCCACTTGGGCGTTGGTTGCCCCGTCGGCGGCTATAATAAACGTGATGAGTGCCATTGCGTTGCTAATGTCGAAGTCGGGGCCGTTACTCACGGTTATCGAGCTTAAAGTCGTCGCGCCGTACTTGAATCGCAACACGCAGCTCTCGCCGTGCCGCACGTCCAGGTCGGTAATTTGAATCGTCAAGCGCAGCACATTGTTCGTGGCGAACGTCCCGCCGGTGACCGTGAACGAATAAAGAGTGGTCTCGGGCGCGGTGTTGGTCACGGACGTATTTGCCGTGACCTTATCGATAGCCGTGATCCCCCCGGAATTGGGTAGATTGGTGAGCAGCGAGCCGTCGCCGCGAAAAGCCGTCGCGTTCACCGTGCCGGTGACGTCCAGGGGATATTGAGGATTGGTGTTGCCCACGCCGACACGGCCAGTGGACGGCTGCACCGTGAGCGGACTCTGGGCGTAAAGGTTAGCCGAGAAGGCTAACAGCAATTCCAACGCGATACCACCAATTGAGAATAGAGAACCACACGGGAAGCGGAAATTTCCACCCACCGAGCTTTTGCCAGCATTGTGATTCGTCACCATGACCTACCTCCTTGATGTTGTAACCGATGTGAAATTTCGCCGTATTATTCACCCCGTGGAATACTTCTCAGTCGTGGCGTTGCGTCTCGGCCGTGTTTATATTCCACAGGGTCACCACAGAGACGCGGAGTTCGCTGAGGGTTTCTTCAAGATAATATCTTTATTGAGTTTCTCTGCGCCCTCAGCGCCTCCGTGGTTAGCCCTATGGTTTCTGATCTCTGCTTCTGCTCTTTGCTCCACGCGCTTTGCCCTTTGCGCTCTGAGTCTACCGCCGCATGCCTTTGACGATCTCGATCAGTAGCGCCTTGAGATCCGGTGAAAGCCCTGTCCCATTGATGCGCGTCATAAGATCGCTCTTCCATTCGTCGTCAAAGCCTTTGACAAGCTCATCCTTGGGTCTAAGGACTATATTCCCCGAGCCGTCGCGTATGTATTTCCTGACGTTCGCTCCGGAAGGAATAACCACGAATGGATAATCCAAATGGTCGAAGCGCCGCCCGTCGTACTGCAGCGTGAAATCCCCGGCATCGACCACATTCCCCGTCGTCTTCTCCACCACGACGCGCTGCTGGGCGAAGGCGGGGGAAGAGAAAAAAATGACGCCGAGGATGAAAATGATGTATTTCATTTTAGCTCTCCTTGTGTTTGATCGGACTAATCGCACGCTTCTTAGAAACCAATCGTTCAAAGCAAAGTGTTACTGGAAAATCAGAATGTCCCCTTTTCTCCCCCCTCTTTCCCCGTCAAACTCCTAGCCAGCGACGCAAGATAGCCGGCAAGCACACGCCCACAAGAAAGGCGTATATCCAAGCATCAGGCCGACGGTACTGGTATATCGCCAGGAACGTGAAAACGGCGGCGGCGATATAAAGAAACTCGACACTGTTAAGCAGCTGGCTTATTTTCAACAAGATCTCGAGCCACGCAGTGCCGGGCGGGCGAATAGGCGGAGCTTGCTCGAACTTAGACAATCGCCAGGACACAAAAAGCTGCCACAAAATGTAGCACAAGGCCCCTACCACAGCAGCGATAACCTGCCTCCGTTTCGCTCGATTCTTTGGCAAGTCAGCCTGCGGATCCTCGACGACCGGTTCCCCGCGAAGGTAGCGAAGCAAAGGGTAATCGCCTTTATGAAACGGATTCGGGTCCAAATTTGCATCGAGAACAAAGTAGAGCCTTCCCCATGGAAAGAGGAACCTCTTGAGGCGGATGGAGCCAACGAGAGAAGAACATTCAACTCGCGCACTGACAATTTCATCTTTACGTAATATCGCCCACTTGAACAGCCGCCGGTACCGCAGAACACCGTCTCGCAGCTCAACAATGGCGAGCGAGGCCCCGAAGAGTGCGACAATCAGAAATGGGGTCGCAAGCAAAGAACTCCGACTGGGAAACTCGTCCGCAAACAAAGCCACTGAAATTCCCACACATAAAACCGGCGTCCATACCTTACCCAACCACACGTTGTTAGGCTGACTCCGGAGAATTAACGTCTTCATGCATTTCGACTTTCGTGAGGTTGATCATCTCGGACATATTGGAGTTACAGTCGTTCCGACAGTTGACAAGGCATGGCCGTATAAACCCAAACCAAATCCGACTGTCGTCGTCGCCTGAATGACGAATTGTCCCTGTGTACCTTTTCCGAATGTAAAATCTTGGCCGACGGCCAGTAGATCGGCATATCCAGCGCCAGCGTTGGCTCCGAGTCCCGCGACGTCCTGAGGCGTTGTGGCGTTTGAAACGCTAAATTGAAGTCCCCACCAAGCCCCCAATCCTGTTGAGGTTATCGCGAACGGACCCGTCCCAGCAGCACTGGTAACTGTCTCCTGGACCCCGACTTCCCCGGTGGGGCTAACCAAAATTTGATTTGAATAGCTAAACGAAGCACCGACCTTCCTGCCACCTCCAGCGGAACCACCAAGACCGAGTCCTATAGTCTGATTCCAATAGCTTGCTGCGGGTCTCAGAAGGGAGATCAGGACTTGCTGCGAGGAAGAGAATTCGACACAATACTTGTTGTTTGCGGGTTTATCATTCCGCAGAGGTTGGATAAACAGTGGCCCACCAAGCCCGCCTCCCGGATAATCATTGCCCGCATTCCCCGTCCCCCTACTGGGATCCCCACCCCTCTCGGGACACTCAGTGTACTTGCAAATATTTTCAAATTCCCCTTGCGTCCCTTTCCTTGCTGCTGGCTGATGGTGCGGGGTTGCAAAACCCACATGTCTTTTTCGCGTGAGCCGGATGTCAGGTTTTTTGTCGTCGCCGCTAAACCAATCAAACAAATCTTTAAAAAACTGAGCCCAGCCCAAAAGCGGAATGCTGTACTCACCGCTCGAAGTTTCGTACTCGTAACCCGTTGGATCGATAAAAATCTGCGGCCTGTTAAGGACGTAGCTGTAGCGGTTGAAGTTCTGGGGATCGGACGGAGACTGGATGAACGGATCGGCGGAGACGAATCTGGAGAGCTCGCCGTCGTAGTACCTGCCCCCATAGTAGTAAAGCTCTGATTCAGGGTCGAGCTCTTTTCCGGTAAACCGCTTGGTTTCCTCTACGTTGCCCTCGGCTCTGCTGACCTTGCCCCAGGGATCGTATTCGTTAAGCTGGACCATCACGGCCCAGATGTCGGTGATGACGTTGACGCTTCCCAGATGGTCGGTGTGATAGAAAAGCTTCTCGCCGCCTTTCTTGGCGGCCAAGGTCTCATTGCCGACGCGGATATATTTGGTGAAGAGAGTGCCGGTGACCTCGTAGCCGGCGAAGGGGAAGTAGGTAGACGCGGCACCGACGGTCTTCTTTATCCGGATGCCGGTGTGGTCGTAGACCATGTCGGCGCCGCTGACGGAGGCCACTCGATTCTCCACGTTCCAGGTAAGCGTGCGCCCGGCGCCGGTAGTCGTGTTGCCGTTCTCGTCATAGCAGTACTGTTTCCCGTCCGAAGTCGCCGCCACCGCTGAAGGATGAACGGGACCAGGGCAGTTGCCCGGGAGCGATGGGTGCTGCGGGTGGTTGGGATAAGAGTAAAGCACGCCGGCTTTGTTCAGAATGTTGCCGATGGCATCGTAGCTGTAGCCATGCGTGATCTCGGCGAGGCTTGGACCGAAATTGCCGGCGGCCGAGGTCAGGCGGTTCAGATCGTCGTAGGCAAACTCCCGGCTGCCGGTCCAAAGGGCATCGGTGATGGCGGTGAGGTTGCCGCCGTTGTCGAACTGGTAGGTCAAGTCCTGATAGGCGCCGGTGGTCCCGGCGCTCGTGTGAAGGTAGCCCAGCGTGGCTTGCAATACGTAACCGCTTGGCGGGCTGGAGGAAGTCGTGAGCAGATAATCCCCTGTGGTCGAGTTGTAGTGGCGATTGAGCGCCGTCAGTCCCGATCCTCCGGCGGTATGGAGATAGCCAAGCGTGCCGTCGGTTGAAAATCCCGCAGGCGCGTCGCTGACTGTTGAATAGTAGTAGTGACCCGTCATGGAGTTTGCGAAACGATATAACGGCACCGTGCCGGCGGTGGACGCTTGATCGATGTACCCCGTGATACCTTCAGAGGTATACCCATCCGGCGCCGGGCCGGGGGACAAGTAGAGGTGAGTGGTGTGGTTTCCGTTTTGAGGCAGACTCGTCCAGAGGTACGCCGAGGCGGTGCCCGTGAGTCCCTGGAACAACAGCCCATTGCTCTGAATGAAAGGACTTGCCGCGCTGGGAGCGTCCGGAGCCGTGGCAGACAAATATCCTGCCGGTGATCCGTTGATGTCCAGGCTCAAACCCCATCCCGTGCAACTCCCGGCTGAGCTGTAGCATGTGCTCCGATATACCGGCACCGTGCCAAAGCCGCCGACCGTGGAGATATATCCGATGGCGGGGCCGACGCCCGACTCGATCATGCTGTCTCCGCCGATGCAGTTTCCCGAACCGTTGGCAACGCAGATCCCTCCTCGGTAAAGGTTGATAAAGCCAGTGGGCGAGGTGGTCCAGGAACGACCCCAACCGGTGAGCGCGTTCAGATTATGCGTGCCGCCGCTGTAGGTGGTCTGGCGGCGCTGCAAACGGAAGCTCGGCGTGGTGTCGGTTTCGTCATAAGTGAAACTTGAGATAATGCCGTTGCCGTACTGGATAGCGGTCTTTTGCCCACGGGCGTTGTACTGGATGTCGGTAACGTAACCGGTGACCGACTTTAGCCAGCCGGCGTTGTTGTAGGTGTAGGTGATAGGCTGCGTCAGTTCATCGGAGAAAGTCTCGCTCTTGATGTGGTTTAACGCGTCGTAGGTTTGGTCGAGCGTATGAACGCCGTCGATGCTTCTTTGGGTCTCGGTGACCCGGCCCAATTTATCATAGGCAAACCTGGTCTCCGCAAGGGTAACGTTATCGACAACCTTTGTCAGACGCCCTTTGGGATTGTCCGCTGCAAGAGGCGGGGGCGGCGACAAGCTGCTGGTGTCGTAAGTCCAGGTAAACAGATTGGTGACGACCACCAAGCAGTTCGGCGTTTGCCCTTGCGTTTGTCCCTGCCATTTGGCCGTCGAGCGACCGAGCGGATCGTAAGCGAAACAAAGCGTTTGCTGTTTCGCGTCGGTCTGGGAGGCGAGATCGCCCGAAGGGAAGTAGGTATAGGTCCAACTCCCCGTGTTGGGGTCCTGCATCGAGGTTTTTCGCCCGGCCAAGTCATAGTTCATCGTCGTGACGTGATCCAGGTGATTTGTGGTCGTTAGCAACGCGCCGGCGGCGTCGTAGGTGTAATCCGTCAAGAAGGTCTCCAAACCGCTTTTCTCCTGCAACTGCGCGAGCCGCCCGTAGGCGTCAAAGAGCTGGACCCTCTGCTTGCCGCGCTGGTCGGTGATTGTAACTTTGCCGGGGTTATAAACTCTGTTCACGCTGGTCCCGTCGGGATAAATCACCTGGGTCTCTCTGCCCCGCGCGTCGTAGGTGAATTCAGTCCATCTTATCGTATCACCCACGAACCGGGGAACCGACTTTTTTCTAAGCAGTCCCCTGGAGTCGTAAACGTTCTGGACGATGATTTTAGGGCTGGTCGCCTCAGGCCCCTCGGTCGAGGTCAGGTCCACGCGCCCGAAGCCGTCAAAGTAGTGCTCCGTCTCAAGGACACCGGCCTGCCCATGTTCCTCGGTCTTCGAGATAACCACGCGTTGCACGTCCGGCGTGCCCCACGCCGGATAGGAATAAGTCTCAGTGCCGTTGGGAGAACCCGCGTCGAAATCGATCTGATTGGTGACCTGCGTGGGGCGCCCGAAAGCGTCGTACAGAAATGTGGCCGTCGCGTTGTTGTCCACATCGGTCTGCCTCTTGATCCCGCCATGCTCAGGCCAGTAGTCGAACGTGGTCGTAAACTTCGGGCTGGTAAGATTGCTGCACGCTATGACGGACGATGGATACGTATTGTGCGCGGTCTCATACAGCGTCGTCGTCGTGCAATTGCGCCTTACGTCTGTAACCGTCTCACGGTTGGCGAAATTGTTGTAAGTATATGTGAAGACGGGGTTGTTGGCGTTCCCCATTCCTCCACCGGCGTCTATTTCTTCTTTTGTCAGAAGTCCCGCCGAGCCGAGGGTGTTAAGGCTGCTGTTATTGCCGTCGTAGAATAGAAATTTTTGTCTGCGAATTTCCCCCGTCGGACTCGACCCTTCGCGCAGGATCGTCGTATGAGGGCGGAACAGCCACTCGCCGACGTTCATCGCCCATGCGGTCTCCTCCCGCCGCTCGCTATCTGCGGTGTTAACGACTCCTTCGTGCAGCGTGAGTGTGAGATTGCCAAACACATCGTGTTCGAAGGTCTTGGCCGTCAGCCGGCCCGTGGTTGCCTGGCCCTCTCGCTCATCGGTTTCCATCCGTTTCATTAACACTTGCTTTACGCCCGGGAACGATTCGAGACAAGGTGCGAGGTCATTAACCGGATCGCAGTACTTGGACTCGATGTCGAGTAGCATCGCTCCGTCGCTGGTCCGCTCGGTTTCCTGGATGTGCGGCAAGCCGGTCTTGGGGAAATACTGGTTAAAAAAAGTTGTCTGTCTTGAGCCCGCCGAACTGTCTACGACCTCCATCGTTCTAAACCCCAACCAGCCGCGTCCGTGCAAGTTAACTTTGCCTCCGCCGTAAATATGTGAAAAGAGGTAGCTATTGTCGTTATCGCTGACGGTCAGGTTAGAGACAACGTAAAGCGGGAATTGGACATCAATGTCGGGATAAGAACCGACGTATTGAGGCGCGGTTTCCGGGGTATCCTTGGCATAAACCGAGCCGTCGGTGATCGGCTTGTAAGTAATCTCGTTCTTACCCTGGAACGGGTTGGTTATTTTTACGAGAAGATCGGGGTAGGGGCCGCTGGGACCATAGGTATAGAGCTTGCCGAGTTCGACGGTGACCAGGTCTGTTTTGCCGTCCGCGTTCATATCGCCTACCCATACATAGTCCCGTGACCAGTTGTTATTGGGCTGGTTAAATCCGCCTGGAGGCGTTTGAGTGTAGGTGCCGTCACCGTTCGAGAGATACGTGTAAATCTTCCCAAGTTCGACGGTGACCAGGTCTGTTTTGCCGTCCGCGTTCATATCGCCTACCCATACATAGTCCCGTGACCAGTTGTTATTGGGCTGGTTAAATCCACCCGGAGGCGTTTGAGTGTAGGTGCCGTCACCGTTCGAGAAATACGTGTAAATCTTCCCAAGTTCGACGGTGACCAGGTCTGTTTTGCCGTCCGCGTTCATATCGCCTGCCCATACATAATTCGCTGACCAGTTGTTATTGGGCTGGTTAAATCCGCCTGGAGGCATTTGAGTGAACGTGCCGTCACCGTTCGAGAAATACGTGTAAATCTTCCCGAGTTCGACAGTGACCAGGTCTGTTTTGCCGTCCGCGTTCATATCGCCTACCCATACATAGTCCCGTGACCAGTTGTTATTGGGCTGGTTAAATCCGCCTGGAGGCGTTTGAGTGTACGCGCCGTCGCCTCCCTCTTGCCATTCGAAAACGTGTGCCGGCATGCAGGTGGCCCCAGCGCATTCTGTGATACTCTTCAGCCGGCTCCGCTTAGTGGCAGTGCCGTATTCATACTGGAGCACGTAATCGCGCACCGGGGTCTCGCCGACATAGGTCGTTACATGGGTGATCCGGTCAGGGATTGTGACCTTGGAGCCGGCCAGGTACATCGGCCATACGTCGGTGCGCGGCTCGGCGGTAAAACGAACCGAACGCGTCGCGGTGGTGACTCCGGCCGCATCGTTGTAGGTGTAATCGATGCGGTCGGGGCGATAATGGCCCTGCCCGTTGTCTATAAAATAACTGACCTTGAGATAGTTTCCCTTCCTATCCTGGAGCTTGTTGAGAGCCCACACGCGGATCGTGCTCTTGCCCTGCGCCGCGATTGCCGAGGTAGGGGAGTTGCCGAACTCCATGATCAAGCCGTCTTTAGTCCAGGCTTTAAAGTATTGCGGTCCGCTGCCGCCCGCGACCGAGCCGTAGGAAATCACTTTCACGAATTTATCGACTTCAGTGCGATACTCCGTCCCGGGTGCACCATACGCACCGCTCACCGCGTTCAGCCGGGCTCCGTCCATGCAGAACCGGTCCCCGGAGTCGAGATTGACACCCCCGGCAAAATTGTCTTGGGCGAAAGTTTGCGGGCAGCGATCGATCACCGGAAGCCCGCTGATCGACCAGCCCATGCCAAGCAATCCATTGCCTCCCTGACTGCTATAAACGAAAGCTAGATTCGGTCCGAGCCCAGCGGTTGGCGGCGGTGTGAGTACGGGAATCGAGTAAGTGGCCGAGCCGCCGCTTTCAACTTTCACAGCGCCAGGAAGCCGCCCGCTGAGACCGGGCACTTTGCCGGACTCCGCGGCGGAAAGTGTGTCCCGTTGGGCGAAAATGAGAGTGAGAGTGGCGAGAGCCACGATCTGAAGGCAGCAAGACAAAGTCCTGTGACTCAACCGCAGGTTAAGAAAATTTCTCGCTCTCATCCCAAGTCTCCGTTGTAAAACCGCGAGCATCGTTGAGATCGCAAAAACCGGCTCGCTCGAATGTTTCCTGGTTACTCTTTCCGCCCGCACGTTGGGCTAACGGGGACCTTTTTATTACCGTAGATCAACGGCAACAATCCCCCATTTGGGTCATTTTCGTGGCCCAAATGGGTCATTTTCAGCGAATACTGGAGGACTCAGAGCAGGCAGTCGCGTCTGGCGAGAAAAAGCGCTTCGAGGCGGCTGTGGGCTTTGAGTTTGCTCAGTACGTGTTTGATGTGGTTCCGGACGGTCTCGTTGGAGATAAAAAGTAGCGCGGCTATTTCCCCGGTGCGCTTACAATCCGCCAGCAGCCGAAGAACATCGATTTCCCGCCGACTAAGAGGCTTAGAACGCGCTCGCCCTGCCGGCGTAGCGGCCCGGAGCTCGTCAGTTTCTCTCTCCGGCTCGCGGGGCTTCAGCGTGTGAACGATCGTAAGCTGGGACGGCGACGGCGCGCGGACAAATACTACGGATAAATTAGCCCGGACGATCTCGGACTTGGCCTTGCGCAGATTGAGCTCGAAGTCGTGGACTGCCTCGCGACGGCGGGCCATGTTGACCAGTGGACAGGTTTTGTCGCAGAATCGGTTGCCGAACGGGTCCGTTGCGCGCAGTAATTCATAGCAGCGCTTGCCCACAACTTGGCGTGCCGGATACCCCAACAACCGTTCGGCCGCTCGGTTGCAGGCGACGACGTTGCCCTTCCCATCGGTGGCTAAAGCCGCTTCCGCCGTGCTCGTGACGATGTCGAGAGCTTGCATAAACAACCCCCGTTATCAATCTGTTTGACCGCGTCTTCGCGAATTCCATCCAGATGTCTGAGCAACACAACGGCCGTTGCTGGCGGTCGCTATCGGCGCCGTCATCCGAGGTCATCTTGCGGAGCGATCTAATCTCCTTGGGTCGGTTTCGAAGAATTCATCCGGCGACTTCATTCTTCCAGACTCCCGGCGTTGTAATTTTTCTACATAGACGCAACATGTCTCTTCCGACCAATCAGTCGAACTGAAACTCGTAGCGGCGAGCGGAAAGCGCAGCCGCCTAGCCTAGAATGGTCCCTTTTTATCTTAGGTGAAAGAACGTTGTAAAGAGCCAATTTTACAATTTTTCGACCCTTTCTTTGGGTCCACTTTTTATGGAGAGTCCGGGACAGGGGTCGATTATCGGAGGAGAAAGTGCGGGCGCCGATTGGACGGCACGGCTGCCTGATGTTCCTCGCCGGCCACTTGCAACGCCGCCGTTCCACGGCCTGTCCTGCGAATCGGCGAATGGGGGTGGAAGCGCCGACGCTAAATTTTCACGCTCGGTGGCATAAAACCGTGACTTAAGCTATTCATCGGCCATGCGCATCTGCTCTCTACTTCCCGCCACCACGGAAATCGCCTTTGCTCTCGGGTTGGGCGACGCGCTCGTCGGCGTCACCCACGAATGCGACTACCCTCCGCAAGCGAAGGAGAAGCCGGTGGTGGTGAGGAGCATAATCGATGCCGCACGGATGACGAGCCGAGAAATCGACCGCAAAGTCGTAGAAGTCTTACAAGCCGGCAAGGGCCTCTACGCCATCGATGAAGACGCCTTCATCGATGCAGCCCCGGATCTCATTCTAACCCAGGGACTATGCGATGTCTGCGCGCTCGATTACAACGAGGTCGTGAAAGCTGCCGAAAAGCTTTCACGACGACCTATAATTCTGTCGTTGAATCCGCATCGCATGGCCGATGTGCTCGAGGATATCCGGCGTGTCGGCGCTGCCACGGAGCGGCTCATCGTCGCCGAGGCGCTGATACAGGACCTGAAACGGCGCATCGATCGCGTCGCCCATCCGCGTCCGCTTCGTCGCCCGCGCGTGGTTTGCCTGGAATGGTACGAGCCGCTTTACGCGGCGGGCCACTGGGCGCCCGAAATGGTCGAGCTGGCCGGCGGCGAAGACATGTTGGGACGCAAGGGCGAGCCGTCGTCAAAAGTCGAGTGGCGCGATGTCGTCGCCGCGCGCCCCGAAGTTATTTTGCTGATGCCCTGCGGCTTTGATGTGCGGCGCACGGTCAAGGAAGCGACCCCATTGCGCCGAAGCGAAGGCTGGAACGATCTTCCGGCGGTCAGAGCGGGCAAGGTCTTCGCGGTCAACGGCAACGCTTATTTCAGCCGGGCCGGCCCGCGCTTGGTCAACGGGCTGGAAATTCTTGCGCGGCTGATTCGTCCCGAAGAAATCGCAGGGTCGCTCTCCCCTGCCGACGCCGCCCGATTCAACTAACTCAGAAGAAATTGACCGTTGCGGCAAGTATTGAAAACCTACGATTCTTCCAGCCGCTCGTCTCACCTGCGTGAAATCCTCGCCTTGGGCATCCCCGCGATGCTCGCTCTGGCGAGCCAGCCGCTTTTGAACATCGGCGACACGGCGATGATCGGCCGGTTGGGCGTCGAACCGCTGGCGGCGCGGGCCATCGGCGCGGCTCTCATCAGCGGCATCTATTGGATCTTCGCCTTCCTCACCTTCGGCACCACGACTCTCATCGGCCATCACTTCGGCGCCGACGATGCCAAAGCCTGCGGCGAGACTTATCTGCACGCGCTTTTTCTCGCGCTCATCGGCGGAGCCGCGCTGGCCGCAGCGGGATTTGTCTGCGCCGGCGATCTTTACAAGTGGATGGGAGCCGAGCCTGCCGTCGCCGACCAGGGAATTCCTTACTTCCGCATTAGCATCTCCGGCGCTCCCTTCGCGTTGATCCTGCTCGCATCGGTGGGCTTCTTCCGCGGCATCCAGAACACCAGGATTCCGATGTTCATCGCTTTCCTCGCCAACGGACTGCAACTGCTCCTCGACTACGGGCTGATCTACGGGAATCTCGGCTTGCCGCGCCTCGGCCTTAAAGGCGCCGCCATCGCCGCCTGGATCGCGCAGCTCACCGGCGCGACCGTGAGTCTGGCGATTTTCTTCGCCTCGCGCCGCACCGCGGCCTACCGCGCCGTCAGTTGGCGGATCGGCATGGCTAGACTGCGCCCGCTGTTTCGCATCGGCGGCGACCTCGCCCTGCGCACCGGAGCATTGCGCATCTCGCTGATTTTCGCCACCGCAACGGCCGCGCGCATGGGCGCCGCAATCCTTTCCGCCTACGAAATCGCCTTTCAGCTTTTCATGCTCTGCTCCGATGTGATCGACGGCCTGGCGGTTGCGGGCCAAGCCCTCGTGGCCAAGCACCTCGGGGCGCACCGTAGCGAGACGGCGACCCGCATGGGACGAGCCCTGATCGTCTGCGGCATGGTCGCGGGATTGTCGTTCAGCGCGCTGTTCATCGCAGCCGAGTCGTCGATCATTCGGTTTTTCACCGCGAGTCCGGAAGTGATCGCGGCGATCGGCGGCGGGCTGTTCTTGCTGGTGGCGCTCATGCAGCCGTTGAACGGCGTCGTCTTTGTGATTGACGGCCTTTTGATCGGCGCCCGCGACACGCGCTTTCTCATGTGGGCGATGCTCGCCGGCGGCTGCGGTGTTTTTATCCCGATTTCCTGGCTGGCGCTGAACTACGGTTGGGGCCTGGCGGGAATCTTGATCGGCTTAAGCGCCTTAATGCTCTGGCGCTGCGCCACCAACGTCTTTCGTTTCAACGGGAGGAAATGGACAGCGCACACGCCTTAGGTATCGGCTCATTTACTCCGGCGCGGCGACCGGTCGATTACATGGCTAAGGGCGAAACCCCGAAAAAAAATTGATGCATGTGGAGAAAAAAGCCGTACACCACGACGACCAAGACGATTCGCCACCCGCCGAGCTCGCCGATCATCAATGAATTACGCCCCTGCGCGATCGCCATAAAAGGGACGTTCGAAGTGACGGCGGCAAAGCGATCCCAATCATCGCCGTAAATCTTTTTTCTCTTTCGATCGATGGACGCGGGTCCCTTCAAAGCAAGGACGAGGAAAGAACCGAAAAAGATCACCGAGGCGAGATCACCATTGAAAATCAAGTGGACGAGCGACCACAGCGCCACACCCCAAAGAAACGGATGGCGGGTGATGCGCTGAATGCCCTGAGCCGGCGCCTTTTCCTTCAACATCGCGCCGCCGCGCACCGCCGTGGGGTTCGGCGAGGCGAAGGCAAAGACGACGAAGAAAAAGGCGATCAACATCGCGATCAATGCCAGCCAGCGAAACGCTTGCACCTGCCCCCAGAGTACCACATATTCAGCGCGCCCGTAGGCGCGCGACAACCAGACGATTCCGGCCAGAGAGAGAACTGAAAAAATTGCCTGGAATGCTTCCTCGCCGATCCGGCCGGTAATCTTCCAACGCAGCTCGGTGCCGGCGATCAGGATGTGAATGGCGTCAAAAAATACCGCCGCGGTGATCAGTGAACCCATCGCTCTCCGGTGACGCAGATTTACCTTGATCGTTTAGTTTATACGCGGGCGTCCGGCGACGTTTATGTGAACCTCATAGCAGAGCACGGATTCTTTTGCAAAATTCTTTCGCCTTCCAGGCAATCCTTTCAAAAATTTACTACCAGCATGAACACGTCCTTTTTGACGTCGAAGTTCAACGTACTGACCCCGTTGGACACGGGGCGAATAGCCTTGATGGCTGACGCGTTGCCGCCGGTGTCGATGGCGATCATTTGGCCGGCTCCTTTGCTACAAGTAAACGTCAATTTGGCGTTGCCCACCGGTTTCGTCGTGCTGTTCGCAGATTCAACGGGGTTTGAAACTCCCGTTGACAGGCCGCACTTTGCTGTCACCGTCGCGCCAACACTAAGGGTCGCCACCGCCGAACCCGCTCCAGCCGATAGATAATGCGGCAGCAAAAAAATGGTGGAAAGCCCAGCGAGCCGAATTGCGGCGCGGCAGAGAGTGAGTCTCTCCGACGGCTCGCAGCGACTCCGCGAGGAATCACGCCGGGCATCGCCCGGGCACCCTGCGCCTTCGGGCCCATGGCTGTGCTCGTGATCGCAAAAGGATCTTAGACGGGTGACGAGCTTCATAGTGCTCAGAAGCAAAGATGCAATCAACGGAATATGTCACTTCGCCAGGATTTGGCATCGTCAGTTACAAAAAACCAGAAACGCCAATGACTCGTTTCACCGCCGGCGCCGCGATCTTGTTGATGATTGCCGAGTTCATGGGATCATTCCGAAAGCTACATCTATCAATAAAGCAGCAAATATGCCGTGCCAAGTTTTCGTCGGCCGTCCCAGGGTGTGGCGATTTTTCCGGCGCTCTTTCCATGGGCCAACGTCCGCATGAATAAGCCTCACAGCCGAGCCGCTCAGACAATACCGTCTGAGAGTGTGTGGAAAAATCCGTTCCTAATGCGACACGCTCATCACGAACGGGATAGTGTAGATAGAAATTCAAGTACTTAGCCGTTCGTCCTGACTCTCGAAGGGCGGCCGGCGATTTATTCACACACTTTGAGGACCCGACCGCAATTCGATTAGAGCCTGGAACGCACTTAGCGGCTGCGTAGGCGTTGGAAACGCGAATCCGACTGAGACGTTGGACGTAACCGCTACGTCTAAGGCCACAGAATCCAAGGGCGACGGTTCGCAACTGCCGAATTCAAAACGGTATTGTTGACAGCTTGTTTTCAGCCACGGTATAAAGCCCTTTATTGAAACTGTCGGGAAGACTGCGGGGGGGCTGGGAATATCATGTGACGGCGTCCACCAGCGCAGCCCACGGCGGTTCGGCATTGCCGTTGGAATCCTATCCGGCCGAAGTCTGGAAGAGTTTCATTTTTGATCAAACTGCCGTCGCCAAGAAAATCGGCGCTTCGCCAAATCCCGTGGCCGAGGGCACGCGGCAGGCCTTTTATGAGCTGGTGAATAAATCGCGCCAAGCACAGACGCAGAAGAAGTAGTCGCAGCGCGCGTCCCGGCATACCGGCCCAACGGATCCGATTCCGGGGCTGGCTCAATCCGCGCTCAGGATTTCAATCAAGACTGCTTCCGGCTCAGCGCCCCAGCGCCAGGGAATCATGATGCTGCCGAGGCCGCGCGATACCACCAGTTGGGAAGAGCGAAAGGCGTAGACGCCCTCGTCCAGGCAGTAGCGGCTTTGGCGGATGAGCGGCCCGCCGTTAGGAAAGCGGATTTGACCGCCGTGGGTGTGACCCGAGAGCGTCAGCGGCACGCCGCGCGCTTCCGCCTCATAGAAATGATCGGGGTTGTGCGCGAGCAGGAGACGCGGCGCGCCGTGTAACGACGTCAGTGCGTTCCAGTCCGGTTTGCCCATGATGAGATCGTCGATACCGCCGAGCACAAAGCCGGCCCCGCCGTGGGTGATTATTACCGACTCATTTTTTAGCGTCTTGATATTCACCGACAGCAAGCCTTGGCGTATCTCTTCCGGGTCTCCGCCGAAGTAGTCGTGATTGCCGAAACAAAACCAGGCGCCAAGCGGCGCTGCCGACAGCGGCGCCAGCGCATCGAGAACCTGCTTCGCTTCCCTCGCGTGACCGCTGACGAGATCGCCACCGACAGCCACCAGGTCGGGCCGCAGTTTCATTAGGGAATCGACGATCGCGGACAACAGCTCGGGTCTGAGAAAGATGCCGGCATGGATATCTGAGATATAAAGTACTCGCAGCGGCGCGACTCCCTTCGGCCAACCGAGGGGCGACAACGTGGTCTCGGCCAGGGTGAAGCGCCGTTGCAGCAGCCAACTGTAGGGATTCCAGAGCTTGGATAGGTGCGGATACACGAAGCGCGATACCAGGATATCCAGGTTGCGTTCGATTACTTTTACCAATCCCTTGTTGGGATTAAGCCACCGGCGTTCCTTGCCCGTCACCACCCGTGGCGGCGCAAGCTGCCGTCTTCTTGGATTCACTGATTGGGTGTTGCTTGTCGAGACGAGCCCTGGAACGCCGAGCACGTCCAATCGGGAGCCGGCGCTCATCTCGCTTTCCCGCATACGCTCGGGGTCATAGACGGTCATGGAATAACATTTTGCCCCATCGGCCCCGGCGCGGCAATAGCGAACTCACCGCCCGGCAGCGCGCACGGTGGCAAGACGGCCAATGCAAAAGTAATCGGGGCAATAATTCCGAATTCCGCAGTTGCACATGAGCGAGGGGCGAACCTGGAGCGGCGAAGACACCCAGGCGTGCTGTTTCAAAGTCTTTTTCGCCGCTTGGCACAAAGTTTTATTACTCTGACAAAACTTGCAAAGCCACAAGATCCGTCCTGAGCTCAGGGGTAGAAAAGCATTGTCTTCGTTGCGCAAGGTTTGCCCCTCGCTCACAGCGTCACTTTTCCACTGCGGAATCCGGGATAATTCCGCTCAGCGCCCCAGGGGCATTCCCAGCTCTTGCTGGGCGCGGCGCAGGTAGCTCATGTCGAGGTATTTGTCCGGCGGGGGATAGGGGCGGCTTTTGAACAACCGGTCGCCCATCAAATCGATGAGCCGCTGAAATCCTTCGCGATTCACCGAGCCGTCGCGGCTGATGATGCCCTGGGCGAGATATTCCTCGACCGTGGGGCGCGTGTACTTGAGCTGAATTCCCGTGCGCTTGGTCACCAGGTCCGCCGCCTCTTCCTTATGGGTGTGCGCCCACTGCATCGCCCGCACCATCGCTTTCAAATAGCGCACGGTGAGCTGGCTGTTGGTCTCGGCCCAGCGGCCATCGACGATCAGGCTGTGGAATTGCAAGTTTGGTATGTAATCTTGCAAGCGCGCGATTTCGGGAAAACCAAGCTCCCGTGACCGAGGCAGATCGCCGCCCAGGATCATGGTCGCCGAGGTGTTGCAGCCATTGAGGCTCGCCAGCCGCTGGACGGTGGGGCCGTTCTGGATGATCGCGTAATCGCGATTGAGCTCCAGTCCCTGGGCTTTGAGCATCTCGCGCAAGAAAATCGTGCTGCCGGAAACCAAACTCACCACGCCGAGGGTCGTGCCTTTAAGCTCTTTGATCGTCTTGTACTTCGGACAACCGACCAATGTGTAGGCGGCGATGGGCACCGTGCCGCCGATAATTTTTAACGTCGCGCCGCGCTCGACCGCATTGATCGCCGCCGAGGGATCGACAATGGCGACATGCACCTGGCCGGCGATGAGCGCCTGGATCAGGGTGTCGGTCGAGCCGATCAAGACGACGTCGCCCTGAATATTTTCTTGAGCGAAAAAGCCTTTATCCGTGGCGGCGTAGTTCGGCAACTGCTCGACGGTGCGGGAGACGTTGCCGATGATTACCCTGTCCGCAGCATCGGTCAAGGAATGGCAAATGAGAGCCAGGACGCTGGTCAACAATAGTCCGGCCAATTGCCACGTCGCTGTATGTTTCATGATCGTCCCCCCAATTTATGGTTTCTGATAGTAGTTGGCGTAGTAGTAGTCGGCGATCTCCGCGCCGGTGGTTTTCCAGACGCCGTCGTGGGCGCAGATGTAGTCGAGGGCTTGATCGAGGTACTTGATGCGGAACGCCAGGCCGATGACGAACGGATGGAGCGGCAGGGTCATCACGCGCCCTTGCGTCGCGCCCTCGGCGTACAAGGTGTCGAACTGGTCGCAAACCATTTGCAACCAGTCTTTCGGCGTGTGGCCACCTTGAAACATGACGCGAATGTCGTTAAGCCCTTGCTGATAGGGAATCGCGATCATCCTCCCTGACTTGACGCGCATGGCGCAGGGCTGATCGTCGAAACCCCAGTCGCAGACGTAATCGAATCCCACGGCGGCGAGGTGATCGAGGGTATGCGGGCTTTCGTCGCCGCCGCCGGGGCCGAGCCAGCCGCGCGGCGCCTTGCCCGTCGCCGCCGCGATGGTGTCTTTGATCTGCCGGACAACGGCGCGCTCCTGGTCGGCGGGATATTGATTCATCCGGATGTTGTTGGTCACGCCGTGCCCGAGCCACTCCCAGTTGCGTTGGTTGCCTTCCTCAATGATCGCCGGATGGTGCGCGCAAACGTCGGCGTTCAAAAGCACCATCGCGCGAATGCCATGTTTGTCCAACACGTCCATCATGCGAAACACGCCGATGCGCGAGCCGTAATCGCGCAGCGCGTAACCCGTGACGTCCGGCAACTGTGAGCTGGGCGCGCCGGGAATCCCTTTGTCGATGTGAAAGAATTCAATATTCGGCGCGATCATCAAGGCGACGCGCGCATTGTTCGGCCAGGTAAACGGCTTGCGCCGAATGATCGGCGCGTAATCGTAACGATCGGTCTGCATCTCAGCGCTCCTGTCGTTCGTCGTCAGGTAAGGCGAAACTATGACATTCACAAGCGCAACGTCAAGGGTCGCCTTGGCGCCGGCGAGCGACGTCTCGCCGGGCGATGACCAACTTGCCGAACGGGATCTCTGTTGGCGGTATTGGCTTGGACGCGCTCAGGAGGGCGCCCTCTCAACGGGGTGCTGGATGTTGAATATCCGCAAGGCCCACGCGGCGCTCAAGAGCAAAGGCTGGAAGCCTGCTTCGTAACTGAAAATCACGGCCAAAAAAAAGCGGGCGCCGATTGTCTCGGAGCCCGCTTTCGATGCGCAAACTTAATTTTTGACCACTCTTCCGTCTTCCGGCTAATCTGCCTCTCCTTGCTGAACGCGACTCATTTCGAGCCCGCTTGTGTTGAGCTCCGTCAATTTTTCGCCGCAGCGATTTTCCTGTACTCAGGTTTAGAGTGGGAGCGTAACAACCAGCAATTTCCTACCACGTCGCACCGCCGGCAGACAGCGAGAGCGTTTTTCACTTGTCCGGTGGAGTTTCCCCTCTCATCAATGGTACCTCCTGCGCGGAATGGCGAGCAATGACCGTGCCAGTTGATCGGACCACGAATTTACTAGAATTTTTTCCACCGGCAGGAATAATTCCGCACAATTCCGTTGCGATTTCTAAGAACGCACGCCAAAAAATTCCCAATCTTCAGAACAAGCCGAGCCGCAACATCGATATCCTTTATGATTTGATTAACAGCGTGTTGAAGAATGTCTATTCTCCAAATTCTAACGACGCGAGAAAGGCAAAACAGGAATTCCCCTAATCGACCACGATTAGTTTGCCGTCGCGGTGCTCCACCGTTTTGCCGGTAAGTGCCATTCCCGCTTGTGTCGCTAAGACAAAAGCGTTGCCCAATGATTCCGGTCCGGGCAGACGTTTGCGCGCTTCTTCGGGCGCGTCTTCAGTGGCGATGGCCTGCCTCGGGCTGAAAGCGACGACGCAGATGTCCCATTCGCGCTCTTCTTCGGCGACAAATTTGGTAAAGGTACGGATGGCGTCTTTGCTGACGACGTAAGGGGAGGCGCCGTGATTTTCCGGCCGGCCGCCGCCCCAGAGGTTGACGATGTTGCCGGAGCGCTGCTCCTCCATGAATGGCACGACATATTTGGTGCAGAGGAAAGTGCCGCCGAGGTTCGTCTGGATGACACTGTCCCAAAAATCTTTGCTTAAGTGTCGCACCCGTGGCCAGCGCGGGATGCCCCAATTAAAATGCGGCACGACGCCGGCGTCGTTGATCAGCGCGTCGATTTGGCCGAAGCGATCGACGACTTCATGGACCATGCGGCGCACGTCCTTTTCATCGCGCACGTCCGTGGGGATGGCGAAGGCCTGCGCCTCGAGAGCCTGAAGCTCGCCCAAGGTCTTGCGCATCCGTTCGACATCCGTGTCGGCAAGTACGACTCTGGCTCCCGCTTTGACCAAAGTATGCGCGGCGTAGCGCCCGATGCCCTTGGCGGCGCCGGTAACAATGACAACTCTGCCTTGCATGTGTTTCCCCTCCCCGCTGACGGTAAATTTTCACAGACACTCAATTCCCAACAAGCCCATCCTCCGGTACACCAACAGTCCAATAATGGAGACCGCTCCGGTCCCTTGGAGCAATGGAATGATAGAGCATGGCTCGATCGATTCTCTCTAGCTTACCGCCTCTTCCACCTTGAAGCCAATAGCGCTGTAAGTACCGTCGCAGATAGGTACAAAATCAAGAGCCGTGGCATAGCGGCGCAATGAAGGCTCCTCCCTCTTCAAGCCGTATGGCAAATCGTGCTAATCTGAGAGTCGCCGGTATGAAGTCGCACCTGTCAACGCCCGCCGACCTCCGCTCTCGTTTAGCCGGGTTCGTTTTATGCCTGCTGGTCCTGGGCGGACTAAGCGCCTGGGCCTTTGAGACGCCTAGCTTACTCCCCTCCGCCAGCGACGCGATCACGAATCATGTTAAATTTCTCGCTTCAAAAGAACTCACCGGCCGCGGTGTCGATACTCCCGGCATCAAACTGGCGCGCGACTACATCGCCCGAGAGTTTGCCTTCTATGGGCTACGCCCCGGCGGCGACAATGGGACCTACTTTCAAAGCTTCGAGGTTGCTACCGGTGTGACGGTCAAGCAACCGACGTTGCTTAACTTGGGCGGCGACACTCTATTGACCTTGAATGAACAATGGACTCCGCTCGGTTCATCGGCCTCAGGCAGCGTCGCAGCCGATCTTGTCTTCGCGGGTTATGGAATTACGGCTAAGGACTACGGCTACGACGACTACGCCGGCATCGACGCTAAGGGCAAGATCGTTTTGGTGCTGCGCTACGAACCGCCGCCGAAGGACGACAAGAGTCCGTTTCGCAAGCATCCGGATTATTCAATCCACGCCGCGCTTCGCGCCAAGGCGAACAACGCCCGCGACCACGGCGCATTGGGCATGATTTTGGTCGACCTTCATCAGCCCGGCGATGAGCGACAAGAACTCATCTCGACGAGAAGCACTCTATGGCGTAGCGGAGAGGGCCTGGTCGTGGCCCAGGTAAGACGTGGTGCCATCGAAGCCTGGCTGGAGACGCGTGGCATATCACTCAAGGCGTCGAAAGAGAAAATTGACCGGCAGGAAAAGCCGGCGTCGATGGCGTTGCCGGGTGCCCAAATCACGCTAAAAGTGACCCTGGAAGAGGTTCGCCAGCGAACCGAAAACGTCGTCGGAATTCTTCCCGGAACCGACGCCGCGTTAAAGGATCAAAACATCGTGATCGGCGCGCATTACGACCACCTCGGCTTCGGCCATTTCGGCACGCTCGATTCCAGCACGGAGGGGCAAATCCATCATGGAGCCGACGACAACGGCTCGGGGACCGCCGCGCTCTTGCGGCTCGCGGACACACTGGCGCGCTCAGCGGCCAGGCCTGCCAGGACCATCGTGTTCGCGGCTTTTTCGGGCGAAGAGTCGGGACTGGTCGGCTCCCGCCACTACGTCAACCAGCCGCCTTTCCCGCTGGCGTCGACCATCGCGATGCTCAACCTCGACATGGTCGGACGGCTACGGGCCAATCGTGTGACGGTTTTTGGCGCCCGATCCGCCCAACAGCTCAGCGCCATTGTATTACAGGAGGCGCGCAGCTTGAGCCTCGAGATCACCGAATCGGACGGCGTGGGGCGGAGCGATCACATGTCGTTCTACAACAAGAAAATTCCGGCGCTCCATTTCTTTACCGGCAACCATTCCGACTACCACCGCCCCGGCGACACCTGGGAGAAACTCAACACCGACGGTATCGCGAAAGTAGTGGAGCTTGTTTCGGCCACGGCGCAAAGAATCGCGCTGATGAGAGAGCCGTTGAATTTTGTCAGCTTGCCTTCGCGCCCGCCGGGGAACGATGGAAGGCCGGGACAGGGATACGGCGCTTATCTCGGCAGCATTCCGGATTTCGGTGATAATTCCGAGGGCGTGCGGGTCGCCGGGGTGGCCGAAGGCAGCCCCGCGGCCTTGGCGGGTCTTCGGGAGGGCGACCTCATCGTTCGCTTCGCGGGCAACAAGGTGCAAAGTTTGGATGACCTCGCGGCGTTCTTGCGCGGCAAAAAGCCGGGAGAAGAAGTCGAGATCGTCGTGCTTCGATCGGGCAACCGGGTTACCGTCAAGGCGACCCTCCGCGCGCGCGGCTAAAGCAGCCGATCAGCGCGAAGCGGATCGGCGGTTTCGGCGCCTTTCTGCGCAACAAAAGATCCCACTTTTCGGTCTTTTTGCGAAAAAACCTCTCGCAGGTACCCCGTACATATGCTAAAGTAATACAAATTTATGGAGGATGGCCGCTGATGATCAAACTGTATACCTTCCCACCTTCGACCAACTCAAGAAAAGTCAGAATCGCCTTGCTGGAAAAGGGCCTGGAGTTTGAGCGGATCAACGTCGACCTGTCGAAACGGGAGCAAAAGCAGCCCGAATACCTAAAGATTCATCCCTTCGGGCAGGTGCCTGCATTGGATGATGAAGGGTTTGTCGTTTACGACTCCACGGTTATCAACGAGTACCTCGAAGACGAGTACCCATATCCGCCGTTGATGCCAAAGGATTCCGAGGGCCGGGCGCGCGCCCGAATGATGGAAGACTTTCGTGATACCCACTTCAATCCGCCGTGCGTCAAGATTATCTACGAGATGCGAAAGCCGGAAGGGGAGCGAGTCGCCGACGTAATCGCAACAGCCAAGGCGGATATCAACAAGTGCTTCGATCGGCTCGAGACGGAGCTGCGAGGCAAAGAGTACCTGGCCGGCTCTTTCAGCCTCGCCGATATCGCCTTCATGGCCAACCTCGAACTGCTGGACCGTTTTCAAATTGCCGTGGACTCCAAATACGCAAACACGGCCGCGTGGATCGCCCGCCTCAAGGCGCGGCCGAGTTTCGCCGCGTCCGCGACCTGATCGAGGTCAATGCCCTTAAGCCTCGTCCTCGCTTGGCTCGTACATTTGTACACAGCTCTCGGCGCGGTCATCGCCTTTGCCACCGTCCTTTGCATTGAAGAAAAACTCTTTCAGCAGGCTTTCTGGCTGATGTTTTTGGCGGTGGCGGTGGACGCCACCGACGGCACACTGGCGCGGGCCCTTCGAGTCAAGGAGCTGATTCCCTGGTTCGACGGCGACCGGCTCGAAGACATCGTGGACTACGCAAACTATGTGGTCGTTCCTTGTCTATTCATCTTTCGGGCCGAATTGCTGCCGCGGCCGGACGCGCTCTGGCTCGCAGCTTTGCCGTTGGTCGCCAGCGCCTATGGCTTCTGTCAGAAGGAGGCCAAAACGGCGGACCATTTTTTTCTCGGCTTTCCCTCTTACTGGAATATCCTGGCCTTCTACCTTTACGTGCTCAAGACCCCGCTCTGGGTCAATGCCTTTAGCATCATTGTTTTTTCTCTTTTGGTGTTCGTTCCCATCAAGTACGTCTACCCAAGCCGGAGTCCCTATCTCAGAAATTTCACCAATCTCTTTGCGGCGGCGTGGGGCGCGCTGCTGTTGTGGGTGATTTATAGCTTGCCAGAATCGATGCCGAGTGTTGTGTTTGTCTCGATTCTCTTTCCCGTTTATTATGCGGCGCTGTCGCTTAAGCTCGAACTTAAGCGATTGAGGTGCTAGAAACGGTATCGCCGGCAAGATTATGAGAGAAACAACGCCGTGACCGAATACGACTGATGCTGCCAATGATCTTTCTTCGTTCACTGCGGCTAAGCGCCGTGAGCTGCGGCCGAACGGATCGTCGTCGGCGTTGTCTCACTGCGCTGGTTTTTTGGCTTGGAGTACTAGCGGTTGGGCCTCCCTCCGGCTACGCCGATCGACTGGTGCTGATTTCGCCTCATTGGGAGGGGATCAGATATGAATTCGAGAGAGCCTTCAAGGCGCACTATCACCGTGAGACTGGCCGGGCTGTGAACTTCGAATGGATGGATGTGGGCGGCACATCGGAAACGCTTCGTTTCATCCGGTCGGAATTCCAAAACAAACCAAAGGGGATAGGTATCGATATCTTCTTTGGCGGAGGGCTCGACCCCTATCTGGTTCTAAAAGAAGCGAATCTCCTTGAATCGTACGCCTTACCCAGACCGCTCCTTGAAAAGATTCCGTCGCGATTGGCTGGTGTCCCCTTATTCGATCCGGATCACAGCTGGTATGGCGCTACCTTGTCGAGCTTTGGCATTATCTACAATAAGGTCGTGCTAAACCTTACTAAACTGCCCGTGATCACAACTTGGGACGGTTTAGCATCGCCGCAAGCGTTCGGTTGGGTGGGATCTTCGGACCCCCGTAAGAGCGGCAGTGTTCACATGGTCTACGAAATTATCCTTCAGGCCTATGGGTGGGAAAAGGGTTGGCGGATCATTACAGGATTAGGGGCCAATGTGCGCAACTTCACGAATTCGGCGAGCCAAGTTCCGAAAGACGTAGCCACCGGAGAGGTCGCCTACGGTTTGGTGATCGATTTCTACGCCTGGGCTCAAGTCAACGAAGCAGGGGCTGACAAGATCGGCTTCGTCATGCCCGACAATCTGACCATCATCACTCCCGATTGCATCGGAATCTTGAAGGGGGCGCCCAATCGAGAAGTTGCCAAGGCCTTTATCCGCTTTGTGATGTCTACGGAAGGTCAAAAGCTGTGGCTGTTGGCTAAAAAAACCGCCGACGGCCCCGAGCGTTTCGAACTGAACCGCTTCAGTGTTCTGCCCTCCCTTTATCAGCTTTCGCCCCAGAGCACTGCGGTCAAGCTCAATCCATTTGCATGGCAATCGGACTTTGCCTTTGACCCAAAGGTAGGTTCCCAGCGTTGGTCGATCGTCAATGACTTGATCGGTACCATGGTTATCGATCAAAAGAAGCTCCTAACCCAGGCATGGAAGGAAGCCATGGCTGATGGTTTGACCGAGGAGGAGTGGCAGAAACTGGCGGCTATGCCCATCTCCAAGGACGAGGCGATGGTACTGGCGAAGACGAAGTGGCAAGATCCCGTGTTTCGCAATCAGAAACTCAACGAGTGGACTCACTTTGCTCGGAGTAAATACCTGTTGGGCATCAAGGCGCCCATCATACCCACAGAGTGGTACAGCCTGTCGGCTTTTGCTTTTATCGCGTTCGGCCTGGTAGTTTACAGCTTGAAAAAAAAAGGCTGAAGGGCGGGGGCTTATCTCATGGTTAGCGTAAAATTTGCATCCGTCACCAAAGTCCTCGGAGAATCCAGGGCCATCGACAACCTGACGTTGGACATAGGAGCTGGAGAGCTGTTTTTTCTCTTAGGGCCGTCCGGATGCGGCAAAACAACTGCGCTCCGTTTGGTCGCCGGCTTTTATACTCCGGACGAAGGGCAAATTGTTTTTGACGGCCGTGACCAGACCCGGGTACCGCCTCACAAACGCAGCACCGGGATGGTATTTCAAAACTATGCGCTGTGGCCCCATATGGACGTCCGGCATAACATCGCGTACGGACTTAAGATGCGCCGTGTGTCCGAAGCCGAACGGGAAAAGCGAGTCAATCGCGCTCTGGAGATCGTCCAGATGCAGGCCTACGCGGAACGCATGCCGAATCAGCTTTCCGGCGGCCAGCAGCAACGAGTCGCGTTGGCCCGGGCCTTGGTCATCGAGCCGGACGTCGTCTTGTTGGATGAGCCGTTGTCCAATCTCGACGCCAAGCTGCGCGTGGAGATGCGCACACAGATCAAAGACATCCACCGACAAATTGGGCGCACTATGATTTATGTCACCCACGACCAAGCCGAGGCCTTGTCCATGGCCGATCGCATCGTCGTTATGCGCCGTGGTCAACTCGTTCAAGTTGGAACTCCCCATGAGCTATACACGCGCCCCGAGTCGGCCTTCGTCGCTGAGTTCATCGGAGGGACCAATCTATTACCGGGGACATTGGAAGAGGTGGGCGAGCTCCTGCTGGTTAAAACTCAGGTCGGCATCGTGCGGGCGAAATACGCTGTAAAGGGATTGACGCGAGGCGAACCGGTTTTTTGCTCGGTACGGCCCGAATCTCTGCGGTTAAGGCCCGCCGAAGCGCCAACCCGTATCGCTCCGTCTGATGGCATCAACGAGTTGAGCGGCGCAGTGCAAAGCGTCATGTATCTTGGCGACAACGAACAATACTCTTTGCGCCTCGCCGACGGCGTCACGTTGCGGGCAGTAGAGTACAACCCGACGGCGACGAAAGCGGGGGTTGGAGATCGGGTCGGGCTGCAGTTCGATGCGCGAGATGTGGTCGTATTGCGGCAGGAGGAATTGGGTGACTAGCTGGCTGCGTCGTTACGACTTGAATCGCGCTAATGCGGCGGTGCTCATCTTTCTCTGGCTGTTTTTCATCGTCTTCATGCTGTATCCACTCTGTTACGTGTTCTCCAACGCTTTTTTCACCTCCGAAGGGTTTTCTCTGGTTTTCATGAAGCTCATGTTTTCCAGCCCGAACTATACCACCATTCTGGCCAACAGCGTCAATTTGGGATTGGCCGTGACCTTATTTACGACGCTGCTCAGTCTCCCGCTGGCGTTTCTTCTCGTCCGTTACCATTTTCCGGGAAGGGGGCTATTGAACGGTCTCATTTTGATTCCCATGGTACTACCGCCTTTCGTCGGGGCTATAGGAATGCGTCAGTTGCTGGCGCGTTTTGGATCGGTCAATCTGTTGCTGCTGGAGACCGGCGTTATCAACCAGCCCATCGACTGGCTGGGCGGCGGGAGTTTTTGGAGCGTGGTAATCCTTGAAGTGCTTCATCTTTACCCGATCATGTATTTGAATTTGGCAGCAGCGTTGGCGAATGTCGATCCCAGCCTTGAGGAAGCGGCAAAGAACCTGGGAGCGAGCGGCTTCAAACTTTTTCGCACGGTTACTTTTCCTTTGATGCTTCCCGGTTATTTTGCCGGGGCTGTCATTGTGTTTATATGGGCGTTCACCGACCTTGGGACGCCGCTTGTTTTTGAGTATCGCGAAGTCATCGCGGTCCAAATATTCAACATGGTGACCGACCTGCATCAAAACCCTATGGGCTATACCTTCGTCGTGGCCGTTATAGCGCTCACACTTTTCTTCTTTTACCTATCGAAACGCCTCATGGGTGGCGGGCGTTACGAGATGATGGGGCGCGGCCATGTGACTTCGGCCGTTCGCCCTGCGTCAGCGTCCCTGACCGTAATCGCTTACGCCGTCGTGCTGAGCATTTCAGCCCTCGCGCTCATCCCTCACCTCGGTGTTTTCCTCACGTCGGTGACAAGCCGTTGGTTCTTCAGTGTCCTGCCAAGTGAATACACCCTTCGGTTTTATCAAGATGTATTCAGTCATGACCTTACGCTTCTCAGCATTAAAAACAGTCTCTTGCTCAGCACTCTGAGCACGATCGTCGATGTCGTTCTTGGGGTTACCATCGCCTATTTTCTGTCGCGCAAGCGGGTGCCGGGTCGCGATGTGCTGGACGCCCTCGCCATGCTTCCCCTGGCATTACCGGGTCTCGTTTTGGCTTTTGGCTATGTGGCGGCGTTCTCGGCAACGCCGCTCGATGCCCGAATTAATCCCGTCCCGCTGCTCGTCATTGCCTATGCCGTGCGCCGCTTGCCTTACATGGTACGCGCGGCTTACGCTGGCTTCCAGCAAACTAGCGTCGCCCTCGAGGAAGCCGCCATGAACCTCGGCGCCAGTCCCATCAAGGCTCTTTATCAGATCACCTTACCGCTGGTGTTCGCCAACCTTATCGCGGGGGCGGTGCTTTGCTTTTCGTTCGCAATGCTGGAAGTAAGCGATAGCCTCATTCTTGCCCTTAAAGAACCGTACTATCCGATAACCAAGGCCATCTACTCTCTTTTGGGGCGAATCGCAGACGGTCCCTATATCGCGAGCGCGATGGGGATGTTGGGTCTTCTGCTCTTGGCTGGAAGTCTTTTCATAGCCGGCCGCTTTTTCGGCCGGCGCATGGGCGAGTTGTTCAGAGCCTGAACATCGACGTGACGACGCAAAAGGAATCCTTTAACGCAAAAATTTGGAGGGAGGGATTCGGGGTTGCCGGCGCGAGAAACGCAAAACTCTGCCGGCAGCGGGCGTCTCAGGTTTCACTGAAACGCCCGCGACAAAAATTGCAGAACCCCTTCTAGAATTTACTTCGCCAGCGAGCGAACGTGGCCCAAAACCTGCTTTTGCTCATCCTTGCTGAGCGATTTCTGCGCTGGCATCTTGCCTGCTCCCTCGGCGAGCACTTTCAGGAGCTGATCGTCCGATTTCTTCTTGGTATCGGCGCCGACGATATTCAACCCTTTTTCGCCCAGAACTTTCGCCATCGCCGGATTGCCCTTGCCGTCCGCGCCATGGCATCCGACGCAGGATTTGTCAAAGATGGCCTTGCCAGAACTTGCATCCGCTGCGAAAGCTCCCGGAGTCCAGCCTGCGCCAAGCCAGAGTCCAATCGCAAACAATGCTAACTTTGTCTTCATAGTTTCTTTCCTTTCTCGTTGATTCTCATTATTGCCTTGTGGAAAATTATTTCGCCAGCGAACGCGTGTAGCTCAGGACATCGGTCTATTCCTGCTTGCTCAAGTTCTTGCTGCGTTTTTCCATGTGGGACCTCCCGTTCGTATTATTACGTCCTGTATAAAAGAACGCACTATCCTGCCGGTACTTAGACGATCTGTAGCTTGTTTTCCTTCACGACGCCTTAGCTGTGTGTTGCTCTCACACCATCCTCCTCGAATCCCGCCAAACTCATGAAGATACTGCCTCCTCCGCGCGTTCCGTTTCTGAGGCCGGAAATAATTTTAGCAGAATAGTCAGGATTATGAACGGGGTAATCGGCAAAACGATGGCTGCAATCAAGCCTTCGATCCTCACCCCTTCCGTTTTATCTTTATCGGCGCTCTTACAGGATTCTTGAGGCGTAGGTCAACGGCACCGCGACGCCACCGCAGCAATCGCGGCGCACCAACCCTGCCGAGTGAGTGTCGAGGTCTCGCCCCGGACGATTATACTTTGATCAGCTTGACCTTAGTATCGTAGAAGACCGCGCTACCGCCGGTGAGATCGGACAGGCAGGTGTTCGTGACCACCGGGTCGGTTCGGAGCGCGGCGTTGGCATGAATGCCTTTGGCGCGCCGCGCGTCGGCCGCGATGGTCTTTCCGTCCACCGATACCTCGCCTGCGCCGTAGGCCCAGTGGCCGTGGCCGAGCGAGAAGGCGATGACGCCCGGACGAATCCCCTGAATCACCTTGAGTTTGCCGACTATCGGAATCTTCTTGCCGTTCTTAAGATCCCATTCGCCTTTAAGATTCGTAGCGGAGACGACCTTTACCCTCTGGCCGTCCTTGAATTCGAGCCGGTCGGCATCGCGCTTGTTGATCAGGATCGCATTCTCGGGAAGCAGCGCGAGCAGCCAGTAGTCGGCCACGGTCCGCGACTTAGTGTGCGAGATCTCGCGATAGGTGATGAGGTTCAGATCGTAGCCGGCCTTCTCGTCTTGAATCGGCCGGCCGAGGGCGTCCGCGGGCGCCGGGATGTAGGTCGCCACGCCCGAGAAATATTTTCCGGTCATGGAGTTTTTGGTTTTCGCCGTCTTCTCCTGGTAGAAGTTGATCAACGTCCCGTGCTTGTTCTTCAACTGGTCCGCGTCGTAGCCGTCCTTATAGTCGTCGAAGCGTCCGCCGCGATTCAGTAGATAGACGACCTTGTTCCACCAGGGCCCCGCGATCTTCTTCCATCGGTCCGGATCGAAAACCGTCTTTGGCAGGTGTTTGCGCGAATCGACAAAGAGATTGACCTCCCGCGCATCCGCCTCCGGCAGCTCCTGGCCCGGTTTGTCTCCGGCGGCGATGTTGGCGGCCATGCGAAGGTAGAGATCTTCCGCGCGCTTGAAGTCCCGACCCTCGCCGAAGGCGTTCTTGCCGAAGCCCGGCAGCCCCATCTTCTCGGCGATGCCGAGCAGCACGGCCTCCAACGTGATCGGCATCTCTTCGCCGAAGACCTTCACCGTCTCCGTGAGCGGCGCGATCACCGGCTGGCGAACCGGCTGCACCTTCCACACCATGTTGGGATGCGATCCGGCGAACTCCCAACGCTCCAGGTAGGAGACGTCGGGGAAGATGTAATCCGCGTAGGTCGAGGTTTCGCCGATCACGATGTCGCTCGTGATGAAAAGGGGGATCTTCTTGACGTCGGCGAGTATCTCAATGTTGGTGTGTCCCGCCGGCAATGCATAGACCGGCGCACCCATATAGAGAAAGAGCGCCTTGATCGGATATGGGTACGCGTCTCCCGAAGAAGGGATCGTCTCCTGGTAGATATCGCTCGCCAGCGGGAACCACGGGCGGCGCGCGGGATAGCCCTTGAAAATCGTCGTGTCTTCGTATTTGGCGTTGGCGCGGATAATATCGATGCCGAACGGCGTGGTCTTTCCCTCCATGAGCTTTGCGATCGGGAAGGGCTGCGCCCACTTTCCGTCGCTCCCGTCCGGCAGCTTACCCTCGAAGGTTTTGCCGCCTCCGGCGTCGTAAGTCGATGCCTGAGACATGCCGCCTTGCCAGTCGTAGTTGCCGATCAGGAGATTCAGCGTGAACCAGGCGAAGACATTGTAAAAGCCATTGGTGTGCTGCGAGACACCGCGATGGATGTCCGCCGTAGCGCGCTTGCCGTGGCTGGTGAACTCGCGGGCCAGAGCGACGATGTCCGCGGCTTTGATATCGCAGATCTTGGCCCAGCCTTCCACGCTCTTTGACGACGCCTCTTCCCAGAGGAGCTGAAAGCCGCTCTTGACCTTCACACCCTGGATTTCGGTGTCGGCGAGGAGATCGCCCTCGACCGGGTTCTTCTCGTCGTACGGCTCGAAGGCGACCGGTATGCCACCCGACAACACGACGAACGGGTCGGATTCATAGCTCTTCTCTTTCTGCGTCTTTTTGAGCTTCGGCAAACCGATCTCCGAGGCGCGGACGAAACCGCCCGGCGTGCCGTCTTTTTCGATCTTCACCAGCCAGGAGGCGTTTGACCACGTCGGTTCGTTATCGGCCTTGGCCGCTCCCTTGTTCGCGTTGCGAAGATATCTTTCATCGTGGCGTTTGTTCTCAATGACCCAACGGATCATAGCCAGCGCCATCGCGCCTTCGGTCCCCGGCTTGATCGGCACCCACTTCCACGCCTTCGCCGCGGTCTTGCTGAAGCGCGGATCGACCACGGCGATCTTCAGCCTTCCCTCCTGGATGCCATTGGCGATCCGGCTCGCACGGTTGGTGGGGCCGTAGTTTCCTTCCAGCGGCGAGGCCCCGACGAACAAGATGAACTCGCTCTTCTCCGTATCCGCCTGCCAGTAGAACTTCTTGCCGCCGGTCCATTTATGCTTCAATTCTTTTTCGTCGAGCAGATACTGCTCGCTCATCGCCTTGCCGGTGAAGTAGAGCGACCCCTGGCACACGGTGGTGTGACCGTGAGCGTTGATCGAGCCGAAGGCGTCTTTGGCGAAACGGCCCACGACATCGCCCCGGCCTCCCTTCATCCGCCCCCACATGAAAACAAACTGATTGTTTTTCGGACCAAAGTCGGGATGGTTGGGATCGATGAGGAGATGGAGATGCTCTTTATGCTTCTCCTTGAACTCGGCGACCGTCATCTCTTTCTTCCAGATCTTTCCTGTGTCGTCGGCCATCTCTTTCGCGAGCTTGGCGTCCGTCAGCGCGCGAATGCTCCTTAAGCCCTCCACCTTGCGGTTCTCTTCGCCCGGCACGCGCTTGAAAAGTTCGCCGCCGTTGACGATCTCGCTGATCGCCTGCTCAAAGGGAATTGCCGTCCACTTTCCCTCGCCGCGCTTAGCAGAGCGCTTGAGTACCTTGACGATGCGGTAGGGATCGTAGGCGCTTTGAAGTCCCGCCTGACCCTTGGGGCAGAGCAGGGCATCGACAGCAGCAGTCCTGAACGGAGAAGTTCTGTACGAAACGTGAGGCGTCAGATTCCACGGGCTGTAGGGGCTGCCGTCGATCTTGGTGAGAATGCCGTTTTGGATTTTTGCTTTGATCCCGCACTGCGTATTGCACTGCTGGCAGACCGAATAAACAATCTGCTCCGCCTTGGCGAGAGTGTAGTCCGCATTAGGCGTCAGATAATCACTCTGCCCGTAAGCGAGAGTCTCCAAGAGGCCCGGAATCTGTCCGGCTACCGCCGCGCTGCCGCCGAGCAGCGCCGCGCTCTTCAAGAAGTCTCTGCGTGTGCAGGGAAATTTTCCGTCGCCTGCCACGCTCGAATGAGGCTGCGGATGTTGTTTTGTCTTCATGGCCCGCCCCCTTCCCGTAACGGCTCCAAGCCCGCGTTTGCCGGCCCAACAGGCGGCGCGTGCCGCCCATCCACAAAAGGCATCTTCTCGATTGCAATCAAAAATACCAGAGCAGCCGCGGCGACTACGCCGATGGCGATCAACCACTCAGTCGGACTGGGAAAATAGACAACGGACAGTCTGGCGTGAACGAAAGCTTCCGGCAAGGCCCGGAACTCGGGAACAGCCAAACCTAGATAGACGAAATTTTGCTTGGTGCCGGCGAGGCCGATGGCGATGAAGAGACCGGCGGTTCCGAGGTTGGCCGGTTTGCCATCGCACGGCGGAATCAGCAAGAGGGTCGGGAGCACAAGGCCGATGCCGATTTGCACAAGCCAGAACAACCACCAATAAGAGCCGAAAAGCATCAGGTCATAGGCCTCAGCAATTGCCGGCGTCGAAGTGTAGCTGGTAACCGAAAACTCGGCGAATTCAATGAGCAGATTGAACGCCAGAAAGCCGAGGACAAGATAGCGCAAGAACTCAACCTGCCTATGATTTTCCTGATCGGCCTGCCAGCGCCGGAAGGCGACGGTGCTAAAAGCGACTATTCCCGCTCCCGAGAGAAACGCTGAAAAGAGAAAACGAATCGGCTGGACGCCGGAACTCCAGGCGGCTTTGGAGCCCAGCACGCCAAAGAGAGCGCCTTCGCCCCCGCCAAAGGTGATGACTAGAATGAAGCCTGCGACCGACAACGGCTTGAGCCAACCCTGCTTCTCTTTCGCGAGGGCGTATAACATCGCGAGCAGTACCAGAGCGTAAACCGTGTAAATCCAAACCATCCAGCCGAGAATAGATTTAGGATTGGCGAAGGTGTAGAGCCTCCAGAATCGGTCCATGTGGCCCAGGTCGGCGAGAACCAAAACAAGGCCCGCCCCGAGCGTCGTCAGCGCGACGAGCAAGGCATAGGCGCTCGCGCGCCTCAGCGCGCGAATCCCCAGCGCGTGATGGAGAAAGACGATCAGGAAGGCGCCGGCGGAGAGGCCCACCAGATAAATATAGAGACCAACCCAAATGCCCCAGGGGATGTAACTTCCGAAGTTAAGGTTGGCCTTTCCGTTGGCAAGCCGGTCCCACGCGCCGATCGCGCCAAAAAAAACCGGCGCGATCAGGAGTGGAATCAGTATCTTGGTAGTCTTCAGCATGGCCGATCCTCCTACACGCGGTAGTAAACCTTGGGCTTGGTGCCCAACTCTTCCTTCAGCCGCATGACGTTGGGTTTTGCGATCAGTTCGGAAACCAGGCTCTCCGGATCGTTCGTGTCGCCGAAGTAGGTCGCGTAGCCGATGCAGGTGGTGACGCATGCGGGAAGCATCCCGACCTCTATCCGATGGATGCAGAAGTGGCACTTTCTTGCGTTGCCCACGGGAGACTTGTTTCCCGCTCGGTTCCACTCTCGTCCGTATTCAAAGTTGGGCTGCGTTTCGTACGCCTCGACTTTGGGAGTTCCCAGAGTGAAGAACTCGCCGAAGTCCGCCGTGCGCGCACCGTAAGGGCAGGCGGGGAGGCAGTAGCGGCAGCCGATGCACTTGTTATAGTCGATCTCCACGATCCCGTCCGGACGCTTGTAAGTCGCCTTGACGGGACAGACCGGTACGCATGGAGGGTTGTCGCATTGCATGCAAGGGCGGGGAGTGAACCGCCGTGTGACGTTGGGATATTCGCCGAACTCCTCGTCCAGGACCGGTCGATAAACGACGCCCGGAGGAAGCTTGTTTTCCGCGACGCAGGCGATGGTGCAGGCCGAACAGCCGATGCACCTGCTGAGATCGATCACCATCGCCCAGCGTCTCTGCTCAATCGGCTTTTTGAGTGCGCGCCGAAGTTCTCTTTGCATACGGAGAAGGGCGTTGTCACCCTCGGGAAGTTCCGGCAAAGCGTTTTCGGTTTTTTTTGCTTCCGCGCCTTCGGCTTTACCCGAGAGCCCACCCGCAATGGCTGAAGCCGCCAAGATCGTCTTTAGAAAGTCTCGGCGCGCGCTGGCATGTTTTTGAGCGTTTGTGCTTTCCATGACCGGCTCCTCATCTCGCCTTATCTTAAGACCGATATCCAAGCCTTCACGAACCAAGTTGAGCGGCTGCTCCCGTCAATTCCTGATGCCGTCTTGCACATTTCGCAAAGCCGTCGTGAGCAACTCTTATGCCGCAACGGTTACTTATAAGCGGTACTAATGGCTCGGGAATTATGGCTTATGCGGTCGATTGCCGGGCGAGTGAATTTGACAGATAAACAAAGGGGTTATAGCGTCGCGAAGCCGCAACGCGATCTCCCCGGGCGTAAGAATGACGCGCAGACACGTTCAATAGGAGATCGCACATTCTTCCAAAATTAAGGAAAAGAATGGCTGACCTTTTTGAAACTGGGAGTCCGGCGCTCGGTAAGACGAGGCATCGGCGCACAGGACGGCAGCGCTCTCCCTAGCCTACCGGCGACAAAACATTCCGTTGCGCCGGTTTCCCAAGACCGGAACGGCGCGTTCCAGCGTTATTTCGCCAGCGAACGCGTGTAGCTCAGGACATCGGTCTGTTCCTGCTTGCTCAAGTTTTTGCCAGAGGCTGGCATTTTACCCGCCCCTTGGGTGATGACTTTAACGAGCTGGTCATCTTTCTTGCCCTGGGTATCTTTGCCGACGATGTTCAGCCCTTTCTCGCCCATCGCCTTCGCCATGGCCGGATTGCCTTTGCCATCCGCGCCATGACAGGACACGCAGAGCTTATCGTAAGTCGCTTTGCCTGCCTTGGCGTCGGCGGACCACGCGGCGGAACCCGCCGCGAGCGCTAAGACGCAAACGCTCAGTAGCACCCTCAGTTGCTTGTTGCCGTCGACCATTTGACACCTCCCTTTTGTTTGTTTTTTTCGACAACGTTTCAATCCTGTTATTAGACAATTTTTCGGTAAATTCTTTCATTTATGACGCCTTGGCCGCTTGGCGGAAAGGATGGCAGTCGCGGCAGACCCCTTGGGTGTAATGGTTCGACTTGTCCGGATGGCAGCCGGCGCAAATCTCTCTCTTGGTCACGCTCCATTGATGCGGCAAGTGACAAAGAGTGCAGTCCGTCGCGGCGTGGGTGAGTTTGAGATGAAGTTCCGCCCGACCCGGATGGCAAGTGACGCAGGACACGAGCGGTTTTACCTGTTGCGCCTTGAGGTGGCAGCTCGCGCATGAAAGGGCGGCCATCGGCGCTCCCGTCGGGCGCGTATGGCAGGTCGTGCATTCCGGCGTCAGCCCGCGGCCGCGCCAGTGACACTGATTGCACGATAGCTGCGCATGTTTACCCAGCAGAGGCCACGGATGATTGAACTTTTCGGCCACCGCCACCTCGGTGGGTTTCGGCACCGTGGTTTCCTGCCCGATAATGGTATGGCACAGCTGGCAATCCTTGCCCAGCACCTTGCCTTCGCGGCTCGCATGATTTCCTTCGTGACAGCGAAAACAACCCGGGTAAAGAGTATGGCCGATGTTGTCGGGATGGGTGCGCCAGTCGACTTTCATCTCGGGAAAGATATTGGTCTGATAAATTTTTTGCACCTCCGCGATCGCCTTCTTGATCGCTTTGCGACGGGTTTTGTGAATCTTCGGGTATTGCTTGACGTAGAAACTATCGATCGAGGTGGCAATTCCCTCCCTAGCTTTTTCCTTATCGGGGTATATTTGGGTCAACGCGCGCACAGACTCTCTCTTGATGTAGGGTAGGGTCGAATCGATGAGGCCGGTGAGAAGGGCCAAATCCATCGCGCCATCCGGATCGCGGAAGATATGGCTCGGGCGGTTATGGCAGTCTATACAATCCATCCGGCGTAACTCGATCTTTTTCGTTTGCTCGGGGGTGAGGGAAACGGAACGATCGAAATACTCAGTGATTCTTCCTTGGTTGTCTTTGATGCGCACCCACGGAATCTTTTGCCGCTGCGGATCGGTGGCGCCGTACCACACCTCGTTGGCGATATTCATATGCCAGTGAATTCCCGCGGTGATCCCGGTAGTGGGGCTGCCTCCGCCGATGCGCAGCAGGCTTCTAACTTGGCGCACGCTGTTCTTCTCGTCGTGAGCAAACCGGGTGATGACCTTCAATTGGGCGCCGAAGAATTTTTCCGGCCAGTGACACTGTTCGCAGGTTTCCTGAGCCGGTCTGAGGCTATGAACCGGAGTCGCGATCGGACGAGGAAATTTCTGAAACAGCACCGAATAAATTTGATACACCCCGGCCAGCTTAGAGCGCACGTACCAGCCGGCGCCTGAGCCGACGTGACATTCGGCGCAGGTCACGCGCGCATGAGGAGATTGACGGTAGGCGACGGCTTCCGGTTCCATCACCGAATGGCATAGCTCGCCGCAAAAGGCCACCGACTCGGTGAAATGATAGGCTTGGTAACTCAGCGTCGAGATAACGCCGAGGAGCACGATCGACAACAGCACGACGAAGGCAAAGATCGTGCGGGTTCTGGAAATATTGAGATCGATGCGCGGATAAAGCGGCACTTCCCCGCCTTTGGCGCGCCGCCATCGCTCCCACAGCGCGCCGACCGGCACGAAAATAAGGCCGAGCATCAATAACCCTGGGTAAATCATGTAAATGAGTATGCCGAGATAGGGGTTACCCCGGCTCAAGGCTGCTTCGATTAAAAGCAAGAAGATGATCGAGAAAAGGCTGAATAGGCTCAAGCCGATGCCCACGAGACTCAAAGGATGGCGCGGGATGGAAGTGAGCAGAAACTTTACCATGCGGCGCTACCTCGGCCTTTCTGTCAGCAGAGAAAAAATAATCAGTACAAAGAGCAGAATGCCGATCGAAACGGCTATGGTGCCGATGATCCGGGAAAAATTTGTCATCCAGCGCGGCGGCGCGTCGGTTTTGAGCGCGTCCAAAATCCCCTCCTGCCGCCGCCGCTCATACTCCACCGGTCTTTCTTGCCGAAAGTCTTCCTCGCTTACGCGGCCGGTGAAAATGACCAGATCCATGGGAAACTTTTCCGGGCGCAGATGGCTGTTAAAAAAGTGAATCGTGAATATGAACCCCATGGCGAGCAGCGCCTCCTCGCCATGCAAGAGCAGAGCGACGTTAAAGATCCAACCCGGCAAGAGGCGCGAGAAAAAGTTGTGAAACCATAAAACATAACCGGAACAGCCGATAATCCCCATGCCCCAGAAGACCGCCCAGTAGTCAAACTTCTCCCAGTAAGTAAACCGCCCAAACGCCGGCCTCGGCCCCAAGCTCAAAAACCATTTCACATGCTGCCAGAACTCGCGCGCATCGTTTGGCTGCGGCACCAACGAATCCGGTCCCCAGAAAACCCCGCGCTGTTTGCGGACCAAGAATCGGCGCGCGAGTTCGCCCAGGTGCACGAAAAAACAAAGGGTCAGAAGGACGGCGAAGGTCCGGTGAAAAAATCCCATGACACCGAAGCCGCCCAAGGTATGAGAAAGCCAGATGGCCCACCCGGCTTGGTTGTAGCGGAGCGGCATGCCGGTGCCCACAAGGCCAAGAAAGCTCAGCACCAATAGGCCATGTTGCAATCGCTGCCCTAGAGTAAAACGAAAATAATAATTAGCCATTCTTCTCCTCTTCGCCCTCGCCGGTCTAACCGGGTTTGGATCGGCCGTTGTTGCGATGGCCCGAGGCAAAGATTTTTTTAATCCGCGCAAAAAGAGGCCGGCCGGCCCACAGGGCGGTATGCAGGCCAAAAAAGACGAAAACTCCAAACAAGAGCGCGGTCATGAATCGAGCCGTAAAATAGAGCACCGGGTTGCGCGCGCGGTCGGCGAGGTCCGCATGGGGGTCATACTTGGCGAAATTGGCGTTGGCTGATGGATGGCAGCGCTGACAGGTACCGACGATACGGCTCGCGTTAACCGACGAACGAGGATCCGCTTTCGGCAGCACATCGTGGGAACCATGGCAGTCCGAACAACGAGCCACGCGGGTAAAACCCAAAGCCGTTACCTGGCCGTGAAAGGAATCCCGGTAGGTTTTTAACGATTGCCCATGGCAGGTGCCGCACTCACGTACGATTTCCAATTTCCAGGCGTCCAGATCTATGCGTTTGATCTCGTGCGCTGTGTGGCAATCGATGCAAACCGGCGCCAGCGGATTTTTCGCCGTGAAAGCTTTCCCATGGACGCTGTTGGCGAAAATTTTCAGCACTCCGGCATGACATCTACCGCAAGTTTCCGGCACGCTCTCGCGGTTGACCGTGGACTGAGCATTCGCCCGCGGCAATATCCGATGGGAGCCGTGGCAACTGGTGCAATTGGCCGCAACCAAAAGGCCGCTTTTCTCCAGCGCGCGTCCGTGAATCGAATCCAGGTAAAGTTTGTAGGCGTTGGCGACGGGAATGTTATGTTTTTTCGCCAATTCCGGATTGCCGTGACAGGCGCCGCAGGTGTAGGGCAGTTGCAGTGGATAGACTTTAGACTGGGGGTGGGCCGCCTTCATGATGTCATGCTTCCCATGACAGTCGCTGCACGTCGCTGCGTCTCGGTCGCCGTTAAGTTGCGCACGGCCATGAACGCTTGCGCCGTATACTTCGGCAACCTGAGCATGGCACTGCGCGCACTGAACGGGTTTGAGCTCCGCGGCGTGGGGAACCTGAGAAATATCGCTATGACAGGCCGTGCACGGCAATGGCGCATGCACGGATTGGGAAAAACGCTGCGGATCGACGGTCAGGGAAACTTTTTTTCCTTGGCGTTCCTTTTCCAGGCCGGGCACCGAATGACATGATAAACAGACGTCGTTTGCGGGGGCCGGCGCACCGAAACCCGTAACGGGCAAGAAAATCATCGCGGTGAGGGCGATCAAGACCACCAACGCTGGGCATTTTTCTTCAGGTCTATGAACGCGAATAGGAGCTTCCCTCCCGTTGCGGCAATTACCGATGTTTTCACATGCCGCGATGCATTCCCATCGGCTGATTTAGCATGTAGAGACTGATTAACGTAAATAACAGCGGAAATGCGATGAAGGGGGTAAGCGATTTCCCAGAACCGCTTTCCCTTTTCTGGGATCCCGCCGAGTTGCTGTTTTTTCTATCTCTTTTCGCCATACAAGGCTGCGTCCTGACGCTGTCCGCTAAAGCGCAATTGGTATGCCATTTCGATATAAAAGCGGATGCCACGGCGCAGACGGTGGTGGTATCTAACCGTTCAATCTTTCAGTATTTTTTTTAACCTATCAACGATAAAAAGCTTTTTACAGTTTGGTGGACTAAATCGGGCAGTGGCGGTTCTCAATGCTGCGAAGTCGCTGCGCTAGAATTCGCACAGGCGAATTTCATTGAACCCGGATTCCGCAGTTGAAGTTACAATCTCTACTGAGCGAGGTGCGAGACTGGAGTAGCAGTGCCGCGCACCTAACACCCAGAAACTATCAAATGGGCCCGTCGAGAAGCTATTTCGTCGGGCTCATGGTGTATCCGAGGTAGGTTAATAAAATCGAATACAGGATCAAGGCAATCCCAAAAACGGCCGGAAACCGGCTTGGCCGTCCCGCCGCTGCCCGCCGGTCGAGGAACGGCATGAGAATCAAAACGGCGCCGACGGCGCCGAAGCCGAGGACGCCGATCAGTTCTCCTTCGATGCCCAAGATGTGACTGGGTATCAGCTTCAACGTTTGAAACATCGCCATGAAGTACCATTCCGGCTTGATGCCGATGGGCGCCGGCTGGAACGGATCGGCCTTTTTGCCCAGTTCAGCGGGAAAATAGGCCGCCAGCGCCGCGAGCACTCCGAGCGCGCATAGCCAGCCCACCAGATCGCGCAGCAAGAAATTCGGCACAAACGGCATCACCCGTTTCGCTCCTTCGCCGCTCTCCTCGCTCGGCGGCCGGCTCATGCCGTGTTTTTGCACGAGGAAAAGATGGAGCCCGAGGGCGCCCGCCAATAGCGCCGGCAAAATCGCCACGTGGATGCCGTAAAAGCGCGTGAGCGTCGCTCCGGTCACGTCATCGCCGCCGCGCAGCAAGCGCCGCATGAAAGGACCGATGACCGGAATCACGCCGGGGATTTCCGTGCCGACCCGGGTGGCGAAAAATGCCAGCTCGTTCCATGGCAAAAGGTAGCCGGTAAATCCGAACCCGAGCGTTAAGGCCAGCAAACCCCCGCCCGAGAGCCACGTCAGCTCGCGCGGAGCGCGGTAAGCCGTCAGCAACAGGGCGCTGAAGAGGTGAATGAACATGGCGAAGATCATCAAGTTGGCCGACCAGGCGTGGATCGATCGGATGAGCCAGCCGAATTCCACCTCGGTCATGAGAAACTGGATCGATTCGAAGGCCTCGCCGGCGCTCGGGCGGTAATAAAGCAACAGGAGAATGCCCGTGGCGACCTGGATCGTGAACAGAAACAAGGTCATGCCGCCGAAGTAATACCAAAAGGTATGCCGGTGCAGGGGGATCTCTTTTTTCTTGGCGAGCTTTTCGAGGTCCTTGAGCCCGATCCGTTCGTCAAGCCAATGCCAGAGCTTGCTGCCTTTCGGAGATCCCTGTTCCATGCTCAGCCCTTTTTGCTCACGACAAGCTGATCGCCCCTGACGTTGACCGTGTATTCTTCAAGCGGCTTGGGTGGGGGACCCTCGACGTTTTTTCCGTTCAAATCGAAATGGCCATTATGGCACGCGCACCAGATCTGGCCGAGATCCCCGCGATACTGGACGATGCAAGCAAGATGAGTGCATGCGGCCGAGAATGCCTTCAACTCGCCCGCCGGCGTGTTGACTAAGATCGCCGGCTGGCTGCCGAAGCGAAAAATCTGGCCGCTGTTGAACTTTACCTCTTGGGGTTTGATTGACAGCGTCACGGTGCGCGCGGAGGATTCTTCTCCTTTCGGCGGTATCAAATAGCGAGTGAGAGGATAGAGCACGGAAACCAAGAACGCTCCGGCGCTGGTGCCGAGAAACCAATTGAGAAAATCTCTGCGCGTCCCGTTCTGAACCGAAGATGCTTCGTCTCGCCCCATATTTTTTTTCGTCTCCGTTTCCGACCCTTATTTTTTCCCTTCCAGCCGCCGGATTTTTAGCACCAAACCGACAATCAACGCGACGATGAACAAGGCCGACACGGCCAATCCCTTGCGCCGGAATTGGAGTTCGTCGAGGGCCTTAATGCCCCGCGCGTAGGCTTTCTGGCTGGTCTCCAGTCCCGGCTTAACCTCAACCTTGACGCCGTCCAGATTGAAGCCGTGGATTGACGCGCGGGCTTTGATCAGCGCCGTTTTTGCACCGTTGAGATCGAATAGCGGCTGGCTGACTTCCATGCCCGCGTGCTCGGCTTTCGCTAGAACGGCGTAGGCCTTCTCATACTCGGTCCTGAGATGCTCGACCGACTGCCGCATGGCGGCGGCCGTGGTCCCACCTTTGTCCTGGGCCGTGTGACATCCCGTGCAGACGGCTTTTTCGCCGACCCCGAGCATCGCGTCGTTGGTTGCGAGAATTTCATGGTTGCTATGGCAACTGGCACAGCCCGGGATGCCCATCTGAACAAAAACCTTCGCGTGACGGCTCTTGTTGAAAAGTTCGGTGTTGACCGGATGGCACTGCCCGCAGACGTTGCCTACCCAGGATATCCCCGGCGGCGCCGCGCCATGGTTGCCGTGACAATCGTTGCAGGTCGGCGCCGACAAATCTCCCTTCTCGATCATCATTTTTCGGTGGACGCTTTTCTTGTATTTTCCCATTTGGTCGGTGGGAATTTTATAAGACGCCATATACTCCGCATTGGCGTGGCAAGAACCGCAGGTGTCGGCGACGCGGGTCGGATGCACCGAGGAGCGCGCGTCGTTGGCCGGCCGGATCGAATGAGGCTTATGGCAACTGGCGCAAGTCGCGACCTTATGATCGTTTTGTTCCTTTAAGCGCCGGCCGTGAACCGAGGTGGCATATTCGGTCACCTGATCGACCCGCAGGCTCGGATTATACCGTCGCATGAAATTCGCGTTGGCGTGACACCGGCCGCAGACCTCGATCACCTGGGCGGGCGTGGGTTTGCCGATATACCCTTTCGCCCGATCCATGGCATCTATACCGGAACTCGTGGCGTCGCCACCATGACAGGCCACACAGCCGAAACCTTTCGCGGCGTGAATGTCCTCTTTGTAATTCTCGGCGGGCTTCGTCAAATTTTCGACCCCGAGGGCGAGATGGCAAGTCGAGCAGGTGTCGGCTTGCGGTTGGCCGAACACAACGGCCGGAAGAATTAAAGTGGCCAAAAGTCCGAGCCGGAAGAGTTTGCGCGAGAACGGCCTCATCATTGCCGCATCATCCCGAGATTTTGTAAATAAACAACAAGGTCGCCCATTTCCTGTTCCGTAAAAACCGGCCAGGTGACAGATTTCTCTCGCATCTTGTCCGACATCGCACTTGCGTGATTCCACATTGACGCGACAATGGTCACGGGTTGGTCGAGCTCTCTTGACCGCTCGAAGTCCGGTCCCACCTTGCCTCCTCGTCCGGCCACCGAGTGGCAGCTCAGGCAGCCCTTGCTCGCTAAGAGTTCTTGTCCTCGGCGGGCATCACCGGGTCTGGCAAAGTACTGAACGGAATAAAGATAGGCGATGATGTCGGCCATCTCTCCAGCTTGAAGTTGCGGTTGCGGAATTTTTCTCCGCGTCATTTCTCTTAGCATGGCTGGGGCCTTGTTCCACATACTAAGGGCAAATTGTACCATGGTGAGCCTGGTTTCTCTTTGCGCCAACTCGCCGCCGGCCTGCCCCCCACGCCCTTTGACGCTATGGCACTCGATACAGCCTTTTTGCACGAAAAGCCTTTGCCCCTGAACGGGACGACCGGGCAGAATATAAAGTGGCTCTTTGCCGCTCGTGGGGGAGGCGGAGCTGATAAACGCGAGCAGGTTTTTGAACTCTGCCTGATTGAAGCTTGGACGCGCAATGCCTTGCGCCCGCATCGCGTCCGACATGGACGGCCCGTGATTCCACATCGCGGTGGCGAAAAATATCGGAGAGTTAAACTGGCCCAGGCTGTCGAGAGAGGGCCCGATCACGCCGCCGCTACCCGCTACCTGATGGCAAGCGATGCAGCGTTTCTGCGTAAAGACCCGGCTTCCTGATTTCGAGTCGGCGGCCGGCTCGAAATAGTTGGCCGTGTAAAGGAAAGCGATCAAGTCGCCCGCCTCGCTCGGGCTCAGCTGCGGACGCGCGATCCCGGCTTTTCGCATTTGCGCCGTCATCTTGGGGAGATGATTCCACATCGCCGCGGCGAGATCGTAAAACGATCGAGATCTTTGGGTGCGCGCGAGATCAGGGCCCATCCTGCCGCCAACGCCGAAGATCGCGTGACATTTCGCGCAACCCTTCTCACCGAAGATCCTCGAACCGACGAGTGGATCCTGCGTCGGGCTAAACAGCGGTTGAGCCAGACCCACTCCGCAATACCACGGGAGAATCGCGGCGAGGAAAATAACCCATCTTCGGGCCTGAGTCTTCATGACGTTACCCTCCCCAAAGCGCAACGAATGGCCGGGGGCCACTCGCTCGGGATTTCGCCCGAGACGCTCCACTTTGAGACTGTTAGTAAAGGATCGCCAATTTCCTCTCTATGAAACAGCTTCTCGAGTCAGTGCCCAGCGACAAATATAGCTCAGCGATGACGCGCTATTATCCATAAGACACGAGCAACGAGATGCCGATAAGCGTAATCTATTTTATTTTTCTTTGCGTTCCAATTTTTTGCCGTCAGCAGGAGCCGCCGAACTTTTGCGGGCCGACAACAAGTAGGTGATGAGATCCGCCATTTCGCCGCCCTTAAAGACCGGCCACTCCACGGACTCTTCGAGCATCTTCCGCTCCATCGTGCCGACGTGGTTCCACATCTCGGTCACGACTTCCACGGGGGTTTGCAGTTTTTGCGCGTTGGCCAGGTCCGGTCCGACGGTTCCGCTCACCCCCGGCAGCGTGTGGCAGCCGCCGCAACGTTTTTCTTGATACACCACTCGCCCCCTCGCGGCATTGCCGGAGGGATCGATAAATTGCAGAAAGTATAAGTAGCTGATGAGATCGGACATCTGCTCGGGAGCCAGCGATGGCACGTCGCCCATTTTCGCCCACATCTTCGGACCATGGTTCCACATGGCGCCGGCGATGCCGATCAAACTTCCCTTAACCTTGGTCCGGAGGTCAGGACCGATGCGCGTTCCTTGAGCGTTGGGAGTGTGACATTGCGCGCAGCGCTTCTGCACGAACAGCTTCTCGCCGATCTGCGGGTTGCCCGGGCGCAGGTAAACTCGTTCGACACTTCCGGCGGTGGTCCGAATGTAGGCTAACAGGTCGGCAATATCATTTTTGCCGAACGTGGGGCGCGGCACTCGCAACGCCTCCATTAAGCCGGCCATTGGTTTTCCGCGGTTCCATAGCCCGGCCGTGAGGTAGATGGGCGATGCGTAGCGTCCATAGCCGTCTAGTTTCGGGCCATGCTTACCCCCCTTCCCTCCCAGCGAGTGGCAGGTTTGGCACTGCTTTTCGCGGAAAAGGCGCGCGCCCGTCGCCGCGTCTCCCGGCGGGTCCAGCGATCCAAGGTAGTAAAGGAAAGATAAGAGACTTGCCATCTCCGCGGGCTTGAATTGTGGCAGCGCGGTGCGCATTTCTTGAAAGAGGTGGACCATTCCGGGAGAGTGATTCCACATCACCCCGGCGATATCGAGGAGAGGGCGCTTCAAGATTCCTTGTCCCAACTCGGGTCCCGCGACACCTCCCACTCCGTAAACCGAGTGACAGCCGAGACAGCCCTTGTCGGAAAAGAGCCGGCTGCCATCGAGCGGATTACCTGGGAGAAGATACGAGGCGGACTGCTCCGCAGCGAGAAGCGACGCAGCGTGACCGGTAAAACTAATAACGCAAGCCAAGGCGAGGAGCGCGAGTCTCAATTTCATCGGTCTCTCCCACGAATGGCCAGTCCCCAGAATACATAAAAGACCACGCCCGCCAGGGCCAGAAAAATCGGGATCGCCACAAGCGGGATGCCGATGGCGGCGGAAGGCACGTCGCCAAGCCACAACGCGGCGCGCATCAAATGAATGAACCAAGTGATGATTCCCAGCACCAAGACGATGAAGCCGGCCACCCATACCCACTGCAGTTTTCTGATGAGCCGATCGGAAGGTGAATGGTAATTTTCCATCTCATTTCTTTCTTGGTTTTTTACGCCGCTCCTTTGACCTCGTCCGGCAGGTAGCTTTTGACCCGTTCCTCGACCTCTTTAACTCCCTCTACACGACCCTCGCGGATCTCCCAGATCGAGATGATCGGAAATACTTTGGTGAAAAGCAGGTAAAATAGAGCGAACAGTGCGAGGCTGCCGGCGAATTCTCCCAACTCAACCCACGTCGGCACATAAATCGTTTGCGGAAACGGCAAGCGCGGAATTGACAGCGTCGGTACGACGATGATAAAGCGCTCGAGCCACATCCCAACGATTATCGACAACGACGCCGCGAGCACTTTTCCCACCGTGCGCCGGCCAAGCCGCACCAGACAGGCCAGCGGGATAAATAAATTGCAAAGAACCATCGCCCAAAAGAAAGGCCAGAACGGACCGGAGAACTTGGACCAGAATATTTTCATCTCCTCGGGTTCCGCTCCGTAATATCCCGTCAGATACTCGGCAAAGGTAAAGTAAAACCAAAGCAGCGACATGATCAGCAGCAGCTGACCGAGGTAGCGAAAATGGATAGGCTTCAAGTAGGGCTCAAGCCTGTAGGCCTTCCGGAAAAGGATCATGGCGACGATGAGCGCCGCGATGCCGGAAAAAATCGCGCCGACGACGAAATAGGGGCCGAAGATGGTCGAGTGCCACATGGGCTGAAGCGTCATGGAAAAAACGAAGGAGACGACGGTGTGTACGGAAACCGCGACGGGGATGACGATCACGCACATGATGGCGATGGCGCGGTTAAGAACTCGTTGCTGCTGTTCCGTGCCAGTCCAGCCGAGAGCCAGCACGCTGTAAAAGAGTTTCCACTTGCCGAGACGGTCCCTGAGTATAGCGATGTCGGGAATCATCGGCAGGTAAAGGTAAGTAAGGCTGGCCGTCAAATAAGCGCTGATGCTCGTGGCGTCCCAAAGCAGTGGTGACTGGTAGCGGCCATGACGTATGACGTTGAAGATTCGGTCGGGCCGGCCCATATCCACGAGGATCTGACCCGCGCCGATAAACAGCACCATCGCCGTGATCACCTCGGCCATCCGGGTGATGGGCCGGCGCCACTCCGCCCGAGAAAGGCGCAGGATCGCGGAGATCAGGGTTCCCGCGTGGCTGATGCCGATAAAGAAGACGAAGTTGGTAACGTAAAATCCCCAACTGACGGGCTGTTGGAGCCCGGTGACTCCTAGCCCTTCGTAAAGTTGCACCGCGTACGCGATGGCGCCCCACAGGATAAATACAGAAAGGCCCGCCACGGCCCAATAGAAGCCCGGCCCCGTGTGTGCGATGGGGGCGAGCAGAATATCTTCATAATCGTCCTTGTGATCAACCACCGCCTTCTCCCTCTGTCAGATAGATCACTTTGGGTTTGGTCCCCAGCTCTTCTTGCAATTTGAAAGCGCGCGGACTGCGGGCAAGCTTTGACACTTCGCTGCCCGGATCGGCAAGGTCGCCGAAGATAATCGCTTGCGCGGGACAGGCGTCGGCGCAGGCGGTATTATATTCACCGGGTTGGATTTCGCGATTCTCCGCATGCGCTCGCTCGCGCGCTTTTTGCAGGCGATGATGGCAGAAGGTGCACTTCTCCACCACGCCTTTCTCTCGCACCGAGACATCCGGGTTTTGTCCCGGTTGCTCTTTTTGGTACGTATACCAGTTAAAATATTTCACGTTGTACGGACAAGCGGCCATACAGAACCGGCAGCCGATGCAACGCGCGTAAATCTGCGCGACGATGCCTTCGGGATTGCGATAGGTCGCATAAACCGGACAAACCTTGGTGCATGGCGGGTCGTCGCACTGGAGGCAAGGCCGAGGAATGAAGCGCACTTTTTCCTCGTGGTGCTCTTCGTCCGTTTCCGTCAGCACTTGCATCCAACTGATGGTGCGACCCTTCGTCGCCTCTTTTTTGCCGACGGCAGGAACATTATTCTCGGCCTTGCAGGCCATGACGCAGGCCTGGCAGCCGGTGCAGCGATCCAGATCTATGACCATGCCCCAGAGCGCCACGTCATGCCCTCCTGATTCTCACCTGGGTTGTATTGAGCACGCCGAATCCCTTGAGCGTATCCGCTTCGTTGGCGATCAGGTCGTTGGGATTGGGGCCTTCGCCGCCGAATAGCGGAATATGAACCACCTCGGGCCGCGTGCCTGAATAAATCTTGACCCGCAGCTTGACGCGCCCCTTTGCCGACTCCACCCAGACCCAATCATTTTCTTTGAGCTTAAGATCGGCAGCCGTTTTTGGATGCACCTCTATCCAACTTTCCCAGGAAGCGTGAAGGTGAACCGCCGGCTGTTCGAGAAGCCAGGGCTGGTTTCTCCCGCCTCCCGTGGGCCGGCTCATGAGACGGTAAGTATTGAGGCGCAGCGGAAATGGTCCCGTCTGCACAGGACGAGGGATCGCCACCGCCGGGAGAAACAGCAGATCTTCGCTCTTGCCGGCACCCAGGGTGCTGACAAACGAGTTGGTTTTCCCCTCTTGCTTGACCGCCTTATCGACCAACTGCTTTAACCCCATCGAGTAGAACTCGAACTTGCCGGAGGGTGTTTTGAGCAGCGCCTTCAATCCCACCGGCAGACCCGTAGGGTCCCACCAGGCGCCGCGCTGGAGCAGCGCATTCCAAAACGCGTCGTAGTCCTTGAACTCAGGTATCCAGTATCCCTGTCGCTCGAGAACTTTTCTCAGCGCTTCTTCGGGGGGCGCGGAAGCGACGTATCCCCGGCCGGATTTGTATAAGCCCTCCGCTCCCTGCTTGAGCAGCTCTTCAAATTTTTTCCAGGGAAAGTTCTGCGCCACCGGCCCGCCGAGCGCTTGGGTCACCTGAAGCAATACGTCCGCGGTGTTGCGCGTCTGGTTAAGCGCCGCGGCGGCCGGCCGCGCGAGGCTGAAGCAAGTGAAACCGGCAAGGTGAGTTACCTGATCGTCCTGCCATCTCTCGAGATAGGTTTGGTCCGGCAAGATGAGATCGGCCAGTGCGCTCGATTCATCGAGGAAGGGCGAAAAGCTTACAATAAAAGGCACCTTCTTGAGCGCGCTGGCTAGAGCTTCTTTGGATGGATGATTCGCCAACGGATTGGTGGCGAAGAGAAACAGCGCGTTGACGGGATAGGGAGTTCCGCCGGCAATTCTCTCGGCCAACCGTTGCGGTGTGTCCGAGACCAACAAATACTGTTTTTCTCCCGCTCCGTCGATCCGCGGCTGGGCCGCTCCCTGCTTTGCCGCCGCATCCTGCCGAACCGCCGGCAACGCCGCCAGAGGCAAGTCGTCTTGCGCGCGCAGGCCGCCGGCAACGCCGATGTTTCCCGCAAGTGCGTTGAGACTATGAATGGCCATGCGCGCGTGCAGGTCATCGGGGCCGTAGACCGGGCCGCGCTCGCCGATGACGATCGCCGGCTTGAGCGTGCCGAGATTTCGCGCGATCTCGATAATGCTTTTTACCGGCACGCCGGTGGCCGCGGAAACGGTCAGCAGTCCGTATTCCCTCAAGACGAGATTTTTAAAACCTAAATGCTGTTGACCCGAGCTATCCACCCAGTCTTCGAATCCGAAAGTGTGGTCCTCGACAAAGTCCTGGTCATAGAGTTGTTCGCGGATCATCGCGTTGGCGATGCCGAGCGCCAGGACGCCATCGGTCCCCGGCACGATGGAAATCCATCGATCCGCTTTGATCGCCGTCGGCGAACGGCGCGGGTCTACTTGCACGAACAATCCGCGCCGCCGTTCGCTGCTGCGGCGCAGCCGGGCAAACGCGCGTGAATTATGCACCGGCCCGGTCCAGGACTCGAGCAGCCCGACGCCGAAGGAGAGAATGAATTGCGCTTCGGCGAGATCGTAACCCAGCGGCTCGGTCACGCCCTGCATGAAGTGATGCGCGAGAGCGGGCCGCTCGGGAGAGAAGCACCGGACGCGAATATAATTCGGCGTCCCGTAGCTCTCGGCGAAGCGCTGCCATAAGAGATCCCGGTAACCACGGTATTGCCCGCCGAGGATGACCGCCGTGTGCGCAAGATTTTTCGCTCTGAGATCAGACAGAGAAGTGGCAACCTTCGCGATCGCCTCATCCCAGGTAATCGGTTTCCATTTCCCCTGGCCGCGCTCGCCGGCGCGCGCCAGCGGTTCCTTGAGGCGGTTGGCGTCGTAAAGAAGTTGCAGCCCGCCGAATGCCTTGGGACAAAGCGAGCCGCGATTGATCGGATGCTGGCGATTGCCCGCGATGCCGGAAACTTGTCCATCGAGCGTGCGCACCATGAGCCCGCAGCCGCCGGGACATTGCTGGCAAATCGATGGAACCATCACCTCCTCGGGCGTGGCCCACCGCTCGATATCTTCGGCCGCCGCGCCGACTTTAGAAGAGAGTTGTCCTTTGGCGACGACGGCCGCTCCGGCGGTTCCGCCTAGCACTTGGAGAAAGGTACGCCGAGTAAATCGCATTTTCCCCTCACCGGTGACAGGTGTTGCAGTCGTTCAACAGGCTGCGCGCCGCTACGGGATGCGCCTGTCCCGTTTTTGTTTTTGCCGCCACGGCCTTCTCGCGGCTCTCATGGCAGCCGATACAGTCATTCATGTCGAGAGTTTTAAGCGGCGCGGCCGGCGGTTTGGTCAGCGTCTCCATCGGTCCGTGACAGGTCTGGCAGGTTATTTTTGCCACGACGACGTGCGCGCGATGCGGAAAGAACACATGGGTCGGCAGACGCCATACGCGCCGCCAGGGAACCTCTTGCCCTTTTTCTCCATAAGCGCGCAGCTTTTTAATTTCCTCGCTCTTGGTATCGCCGCCGGCGTGGCAGGCCATACAGAGAGCCGTCAGCGGCCGCCCCGCCACCGCGCCTTTCTCCGCCCGCTGGTGGCAGCCGGTGCAGGGCAGGTTGAGATCGAGATGAGTCTTGTGTGGAAATGCTATGGGCTGTGAAACGCCGCCGCTCACCCAGCCAGCGGAGTAACCCCAAGTCAGCACTCCCAACCCAATCACCACGATTAAAGCGATCCTTTTCGCACCCACGCTAAGCGCGCTCCTTCTTTGCAACCAGCGATTTTGCCGTTCAAATCCGCAAGACGCATGCCATCAAATTCGCTGCCATTTGTTGGCGAAACCGCTTGTTGTTTCTTGAGACTTAGAAAAAATCTTGGCCGTAATCGCGCAATTGCGAAACGCGAACTTAATGGAGTTGGAACTCAAAACACCGGCGCGAATTTAATCTCTACGGGTGTAATTCCCCGCAGCTTGCTGCGTCGCGATTCACGCGTAGGATGGGTCGAGCGTTAGCGATACCCATCGTTCCCCGCGGTGGGTATCGGCGCTTTGCGCCTCCACCCACCCTACAATTTCGCTCGACGTGCTCTTGCTTCGATACCCCGCAGCTTGCTGCGGGGTAGTTCATCAGCTGTAAAAGAATAAAAAACGCCTCTTCAGTTGTCACACTGAAGAGGCGTTCAAGGACTCTCGCGTTCAATTATTTTGCCGGCTTATTTAGCAAGACTACGAATGTAAGCGACGATGTCCGAGATCTCCCGATCGTTTAACTTTTTGGCACTGGCCGGCATGATCGGAGATTTTTTTTGCGACGCGCCGCCGTCTTTGATGATGTCGAAGAGATACTTGTCGCTGAGAGCCTTCATGGCTTTGCCGTCGGTCATGTCTCCCGGCTTCGGATTCAACGCCGCCGCCGCCGGGCCGTCGCCTTTCCCGGTCGCGCCGTGACAGCCAACACAATTGGCATCGTATTTAGTTTTCCCCGCTTTCGCGTCGCCCTTCGTTTGTGTCAGCGTCAGTCCCGGGAACAGCGAAACCAACAACAGGGCGGCGCCGGTGGAGTATGCAAATTTCATCTTCCTCGTTTCTCCCCTCGGAATTTTCGACTCGTGTCTCTCTTAGAACTTAAGCTTTACCGCCATGAAGCCGACATGAGCCTCATAGGGTCCCTTGAGCCGATCGCCCAAGAAAATCGAGTTGGCCGTTCCGGTGTCCACGTCGCCCATCCAGAGCTTCATGATATCGACGCCGACATCCTTTGAACTAAAACGGTTGAAATAGTATCCAAACTTCAGATCAACGTTTTTGTGCAGGGCATACTCAAATCTGGCAAGCAGTTCGTGCCAGCGGTTCGTGATCGACGGATAATCGGTGGCCCGGGTACAACTGGCACAGGTGCTCCCGCTGGCGTGAACCAAGCTCTCGCCAATGGACAATCCATACTGGAGGCGCAGGCCGAGGATTTTTTCGATGAGCTTCAAGTCCGTCCCTAAACTGAAGGTGTGAATGCGATCGGTGCCGCGGCTGGTCCAGCAGCGGCTTCGCCCCGTAGAATCGGGGCAGTCGGTTTCAGGCGATTGCGCTGCATTGTTCCGTTCCATGTTTTTCAGTCTCCAATCGAAGCGCTCCCAGTTGTAGTCTCCGAAGAAACTCGCCCACATGAGCGGCGCGTAGACAAAGCCGACCGACGGTGAGTAGTTGACGTCTTTTTGCGTGCCGATTTCGGTTCGCGGATAGTCATCATTGATAAAATCAAAACCGCCGTGCAGCGTAAGCATTTCCCACGGACTGATTTGGGCAAACAAGCTGACCTTGTCTCGCTCGCGTGCCGCCTCGTCGAGCTTTCGTAGTTCAAGGAGTCTATTGGCTATGATGTCCCCTACGTCATCTGTGGTTTCGTATATCACTTCCCTTCCAGCATTATACTCATGGGCATCGCGCAAATAGCGCCTGTAACTGGCGCGGAACAGGAACCAGGCTGCGGGCTTAATATCGAGCGTCGGGCCAAAGCTATGCTCATTCGCGTTCAGCACCTCACGCCTGTTCCGGTGCACCCTCTCCAAACCATAACTAAACTTGCCGCTGAGCCACTTGGCGAATTCGTAGCCAGCGTCAAGGCCGAGATTCTGCTTGGCATGGGCGTAGGGAAAGGAACGCAGCCCGTCGGCTGCGGCTGAAGCAGCAGGGCCAGTATCGCTACGAATGTAGCCGTCAGGCAGAAAGAGCCGCTTGCTCCGGTTGTCGAAATCATAGTACCGGTAATAGGCCTTTAGATCTAAATGGCGGAAATAACGGTTGACCAGCGTCACGTTGACCATGGTCGGCCGCACCTCGCCGTCCAAGCTGCTGCGGAGCAACCGAGGCGGAGTGATCAGAGCAGCGCTGCAAGCGGCCGGATCGGTGCCGAAACATCTGTTGCTCGTGAAGGGCAGAAATTTGTCGTCTTGGAGTCTCAAGCCGTGCGACACCGTCCCCAGAAAGCTTGTCATGAAAGGCAGTTTCGCCGTTCCCGTCAGAGTAAAGTTATGGGCTTGGTTGCTCGGGTAGAGATCCAGGCGAGCGCGGCAAGTCGAGTTCGGGGCGTCCACGCAGGCTGCGCCCAAGCCGGCGCTCGAGCTGAACGGATTGTCCCACATCAGCGTGCTGTCGTAATTGTGAAACAGCGACGCATTATATTTCAACCCAAGGGTCCACCAGCTGGCCGCGTACTCCCCGCCCAGCTCGATGTTGTGCGTTATGTAGTTGATCGGCTCGGGCAACTCGACGATGTTGGTAAAGCCGTTGGTGACGGTGCCGAAGGCGCGATCGCCATTGGTGCTCTGGGATACGTAACCGGCGCTGAACGTCCATCCCGGCGATGGGGTGTAGCGCAGTTTGAACCGCGCGAAACCTTGAAGGAGACTGAGATCGATTCCGTGCGAGCAGGTATTCACCCACCCGCGCACCGTGCCGTCGCTGGGGCAATTTCCGGCGGCGTTCCGCTTCGAACGAAGACTAAAAATCCCGTCGTGGCTGACGAAGGGGGTGGCCGCCGTGTCGCCATTGAAAAAATGAGGGATTTGGTCCCACTCGACTTCGACGTCCAAGAGACCGTATTTGCCGAGCCGCATGCGAAAATTTTGATCGTCGCGACCTGGCTTGGTGGCTTCCCATTCCAGGTAGTAATCGTTTTTCTTACTATCGACTTTAAGCTCAAGGCTAGGCACAATCACCGACTCCGGCAGGTCTCGGTACTCCTCGAATTTCGCCTTGTGGCCGACATGATTTTGCGGCAACCCGCCCACTTCGGCCGATCCGCTGATGGTATAATTCCCGACGTCGAGTTCGGCCTGCCCGACCGCGGTGAATGACAGGAGAGCCGCCAAGCTTATGATTGAGATCGCAGTGATTTTTTTGTGTGCCATCGTAGTACTCCCTTACCGCTGGAAGCGCCGTCCCGACGGGTGATTAGAGCCGTGAATTTGGCTGTGACAATTGGTGCAGCTCCGGTTGAAGAAAAACCTGGAATTGCGATCCCGCGGGGTGCTGGGATGTCGCGTGTGTACGTGACATTGGGTGCACAGCCTTGGGTCGGTGACTTTGAGCAGGCGATCGTTTACCGAGCCGTGCGCCTCATGGCAATTGGCGCAATTTTCTATGACCGGGGGATGCTCCCAGAGAAAAGGCCCGCGCCGCTCAGCGTGGCACATGTAGCAGGTTTCATTGACGCTTGCCTTTATGAGCTGAGAAGGATTCGGCGTGCCATGCGGGTTGTGGCAGTCGGTGCAAACCATCTTGCCTTCGCGCAAGGGCATGTGCGACGACCGCATAAGCTGGCCCTTGCGCTGCAAGTGACACTGACCGCAGACTTCGATCTCCGCCCGGTTGATGAAGAAAGGAGTCTTGTCGGTGAGTTTGGCGAGTTGTTTGCCGCTGGTTTTTTCCATGAGCGTATGGCAATTGACACACGCGATACCGCGGCCTGCGTGGGGGCCCGCTTCCCAATAAGTTTGCATGCCGCCCCGATGGCAGCCGAGACAGGCTTCATTCTGGACTTTAGCCGATTCCCCCGAGTCCTTGCGGAACGTGATCATCCCGCCCACGCCCTTGCCGCCACCAGCGGAGACATGGTTACTGCCGGGACCATGGCAACTCTCGCAGGCCCTCCTTTCAGCCTCGTTGCGCGCGTTGAACAGGAAAATTTTACCCATCCTGGTTTGGGAAAATTTCTCGAATTGCGGCGCGTGGCAGGCCTTGCAAACCTCGTTGCCCACGTAAGTTGCAGGAGCCGGCGTCGCCGTCCCCTTCTCCGCCGACCAGACCGTTTGCAAATAGCCCAACAGGATAGCGCAGCACCATCCTGCGACCAAGAATCGCCTCATATTTCCTCCCTCAAGCTTTCGGAAAGGCATGATCATGAAAAGTTGTTAGGCTTGCACATATCACAGTTTGATGCGTTTGAAAATTGGTCCAACGGCCCATTTTTCTTCGGCAATATTTATTTCCTCCTGCCCATTCTTTTTCTTTAAAGGACAAGCAAGATCGGAACCGTGCGGGCAGCCGGTGCTCCTTAGTTCATATATCGCCGCTGCGACGCGATTTTTTAACTGAAGTTTTCGCAGGATGTTCTCCAGGTGCCGCTTGACGGTAGCAGGACTGATCCCCAACGCCACCGCGATCTCTTTGTTGGTCTTGGCGAGCGATACTAGAGCGATGACTCTTTTTTGCGCGGGGGTTAGCTGCGTCATTTTCTTGACCCTGCCCGTCATAAATTTGGCGGCACCGTATTCCCTCGAAATCGTCTCGATGCCTATCGGTTTCGGATTTCTCGTGCGCTATTTCTTTTTAAGATCGAAATTGACATCCACCACCTCCCCGTCGCGGACGATCGCTACCCCGGTGTCCGTGGTGCCGAGCTGCGGATGCCAGACTTGCACGCGAAATTTTCCAAGCGGCACGCCGTCGAGACGGAAGTTGCCGCGTTTGTCGGGGGCCGCGATATAGGGGTGTTCCTTGACGACGATAAACGCTTCCATGTTCGGATGAGCGTTGCAGAGAACGCGCACGACGCCGGGTTTGTCGAACGTCTGGCTGCGCGATTTCCCCGGCGCGTAGAGTCCGAGATCGAAGGGCTTGGCGTCGGACTTGGAAAAAACGTTGTGCCAGCTCTTGTCGTTGTTCGGGAACTCAACCGTCGTCCCCACCACCACGGGCAATACAAACGGTGTGAATTTCACATCCCTCTGGTCGACGAGGGCTTTCTTTGATTTCGCAGCCGCCAGCCGCGCTTTTGCAGTCTCCCGCGGCACGCCTTCCACCGAGACGACCACATCCATCGTCGGTTTGCCCGCGATGGTGATCGTCCCCTTGACAATGCCACCCTTGGCCGCCGCATCGGCGCCGTAGGCGTCGGCACCGAGCAAAAGCGTCGCGAGAGCGATCCAGCCAAAACATCTCCGGCTCATTTTTTAACTCCCGGTTTCGGATTAAAGATAAAATCCACGTTGAGGGATGAGCCGGCCTTGACTTCCACCGACTTGTCTTCGGTCCCCAGACTCTCGTGCCACGCCCTGAGCCGATAATTCCCGGCGGGAACGTCGCTGATCAAGTACTCGCCATAAACGTCGGTGACGGCGTGATAAGGATGCTCCGTCACAATGATGTAAGCGCTCATCCAGGGATGAACTTCGCAGAGAATTTTGACGACCCCCGGTGTCACCAGCGGCTTTCGGCTAGTCCTTGCTGGGTAGAGTCCGACGTTGAAGTGCGGCTGGCCGCTGGCGAAATAGGCGTGCGCCGTGTGCAAAATCGGGTCGGTATTTTTCAGCAGCACGAACTGCCCGACGCTGGCCGTTTGCACGTGGGGAGCGAAGCGGCATTTGACATTGTCGAGCTCATGCTGGACTTCCCTTTCCACCGCCTTACCTTTAACGATCCCTTCGAGCGTCACCACCGCATAGCGAAGCCCCCGGCTCGGCCCCACTATTAAAGTTTCGTTGGGAACGTCGCGACAGACCTCTTTGTATTTGGAAATCTGCAAGGGTGGTAGCTTCGGCAATTGTCCCTGAACCTTAATGCTGCCGCGAATCGTCGCCCCGTTGGCGACCGCGACCTCCTCGTACGCGGCGAAAGTTGATGACGCGAACAGCGCGACGAACAACCCCAGCGAAAAAGCGAACCTGGCGATTTGTTTGGTCTTCATAGCACCTCGGCAAATGAGCAACGGCTGTGCCATTAAATCCGCACAGTTTCTCGACGCAAACGAAGAGTCGCTTCGCATTTTTGCGAAGAATGTCGTTCAATCGTCTTAACGCTAGGAACTATTTCCCTCTGCATTCGCCAAGTTCGGCAATGGAACGACGGATCGGGGCTTGGCACCGGAGGTTTCGCGGCTTCATCGGAGGGCGAATGGTTCTGAGGCTAAAAATAACGTTGTAACTATGCAACCGACACTCCCAGGAGCCAACCCACGGTGTAGGTGATCGCCGAAGCGAGCAGTCCGATGCCGAGCATGCGCAGCCCGCTTACCATAGGACCGCGCGCGGTAAAGATCGAAAGCATCGCCCCGACGGCAAAGAGCGCGAGACAACTCAGAAACGCGCTGGCGACGGAGGCGGAGAGGTCGGCGGTAATTAGATAGGGAGCGACGGGCACGAAGGCGCCCATCACGAAGGCGAGAAACGAGCTCGTCGCCGCGCGCCATGGCGAGCCCAGCTCCGATGGATCTAGGCCTAGCTCTTCGCGCGCCAGCGTGTCGATGGCGGTCTTCGGGTTTTCGACGATGCGCCGCGCCAACGCCGCGGCTTCTTTTTCCGGAATTCCTTTCGCCTGATAGATGAGCGAGAGTTCTTCTTCCTCCTCTTTCGGCGACATCTCCAGCTCTTGCTCCTCCATCGCGATCTGTTGCTCGAACAGCTCCCGCTGGGCTTGCATGGAAACATATTCGCCGGCCGCCATGGAAAATGAGCCGGCCAGCAGGCCCGCCACGCCGGCGAGTAGAATGTATTCGGGCTTGGCTTCGGCGCCGGCAAATCCCATGACCAGACTGAAATTAGATACCAGACCGTCGTTGACGCCGAATACCGCCGCGCGCAAACTTCCGCCCCTCGAGGTGAAGTGCCAGCGCTCAACGCCGATAATCGCTTCCTTGTCGGAAATCCCACCGAACATCTCTCGCAGCGTACGGCTATGGGCGCGCTCTTCCGCCGGTAGTCCTACGGCTTCCGGCTGGCTCATGTAGCCCGCCTCGTCGCGCGCTTCCAGACTGCTGATGATGGGAACGATCCTGCGGGTGCCGAACCGGCGCGCCAGCCAGCCGAGCATGCGCACTCGCGCGGAGGACCGGTGCGGTGGCACCACTCCACCCCCCGACTGAATCAGCATGGCCCATCGCTGGGCGTGCCGTTCTTCGTTCTTGGCCAGCTTTTCAAAAATCGCCGCGCGCTTTTCGTCCGTCTCGGCGCCCGCCATCGCGCGGTACAAAGCGATGCCGTCCATCTCCACCAGATAATTCTGCCGGTAGCGGTCGATGTCCGCTGGCGTGTTTTGCTGGGCCTGCATAGGGGAAAGTTTCTAGTTCCAGGTTTCCAATTTCAAGTTTGGGGGTCGGAACAACCCGAAACGAGAAACTTGAAACCAGAAACTACTTCTTGCTTTCCTTGCCACAGACTTCCGGCATAAGTCAATCTTCGCGGCTCGGCACGATCACCTTGCGCCGGCAGGCCGTTTCATTCTAACGTTGGCGTAACATGATCACTTTCGTCGATGTCGAAGAAGCGCGCGAACGGATCAAAGATCAGATCTATCTGTCGCCGTTCCCCTACTCCGAAACCATCAGCCGGATGAGCGGTAACCGAGTGTTCTTCAAGCTCGAAAACCTGCAAATGACCGGCTCTTTCAAGGAACGGGGAGCGCTCAATCGCCTGCTGACACTCGCCCCCGAGGCGGCAGCTCGCGGCACGATCGCCGCCAGCGCCGGCAATCACGGCATGGCGGTCGCCTTTCACAGCCAGCGTTTGGGCATCGCCGCGACCATCGTCATGCCCAGTCACGCGCCCTTGATCAAGGTCAGCCGCGTGCGCCAGTACGGCGCGCAAGTCTTACTCTACGGCGAGGACTACGACATGGCCTTCGCCGAAGCGCGGCGCCTGAGCCGGGAGCGAGGCCTTACACTGCTCCATGCCTTCGACGATCCCTGGGTTATGGCCGGGCAGGGAACAATCGGCCTGGAGATCTACGAGCAGAATCCCGACTTGGACGCGGTCATCGTTCCCGTAGGCGGCGGCGGCCTGATCGCGGGTATCGCGCTGGCACTCAAAACCCTTAAACCGGACATTCGCATTATCGGCGTCCAAGCCGAGTCGATTCCTTCGATGAAAGCGGCTCTGGAGAAGGGCGAACCGGTCGGTCTGCCGCCGGCGCTGACTATCGCCGACGGCATCGCGGTGCGCGCGGTGGGCGCGACACCGCTGGAGCTGGTGAAAACTTTCGTCGATGACATCGTCACGGTTGGCGAAGGAGAAATTGCCAATGCCGTCCTGCTGCTCTTGGAAATCGAAAAAACCGTGGCCGAGGGAGCGGCGGCGGTGCCGTTGGCCGCGCTGCTCAAAAAAAATATGTCCTTAAATGGAAGGAACGTAGGGCTCGTCGTCTCGGGCGGCAACATCGACGTGAACCTCATCTCCCGCATCATCGAAAAAGGGCTCATTCAAGGCGGACGTCTCAGCCGCGTTTCCGTCGTTATTCCCGACCGCCCCGGCAATCTCGCGCGCCTGGCACAACGGATCGCCGATCTCGGCGCGAATATTTTGCAGATCGCGCAGACCCGCGGCTTCGGCCAGATGGCCATCGGCGAGACTGAAGTTGAACTCATTTTGGAAACCACCGGCCCCGAACACATCGAACGATTATGCGCCGGCCTGCGCGCGGAGGGCTTAAGATTCAAGACGGAATCGTAGCCGGCTGCTGACCGGTGGATGCGGGGGTAGGCGTGGATTTGTGATTCTGTGGCCTACCCACTGCTTTTTCCTCTTCTCCGGGAGCTTACCCGGCGCGGTACGCGCGGGTTGGCCGTGAATCATCTGGGCTATCGCTGGGAACGCACCGACTTCTCTTCGCCCTGCCAGAACCTGCCCAACACTTGCCCCACTTCGCGCAGCCGCGCAGTGCGATGAGTTACGAGTAGGCAGGTTCAGCTTGACGCCGAACCGGGATCGATCGATGGCGCGCCCTATCTCTGGCTAGACCACTGGCCACTCGGTTAAATGACGTTCAGTCCCTTCCGCTTCACGGACTTCCCCAACGCGAGCAGAAACATCACGCTCCTTCCCGTCGCGTGGGGCGAGAAGAATTCCGTCACGTCGTCGTCGAAGAAGGTGAGCCCGGAGGCGCCGAGGCGCTGGGCGTAGGCGGCCAGATAAAGTTTTCCGCCCATGATGCTGGCGTCGAGTTGGGCGGCGCGATAGCCGCGGTTACCGAAGCGTTCCAAGGAGCGGTTGAGATCCGTGAGAAAATAAATATTGACGCTGCAATCGGCGGGAATTTCCTGGCCCAATCCGAGATCTCCAGCCTCGCGGCGAAAGTCGCCTTCTTTGAGTAATTCGAGCGCGCGCTGATCTCGCCGAAGGTAGTAAGCGCCGGACGGGAGGTCGTCCACGGCATGGACAATCAGGTAAACGTCGTTGAGTGATGCTTCGGCTGAGTCCAAGAAATCCGCGGGAATTCCGCGCGTGGCGCGGTCGAGCAGGGTGGAGAGCTGCGCGAACGTAATCGATTCGCGGGCAAACTGCCGGGTTGAACCGCGCCGGATGACGACCTCCTCGATCTTATCCTTGGGAATTTCCTCATCACCCAACGCCTGAAGAGAGAAAAGTCTTGCTGCTATTCCGCCCTCATCCTTCCGCCTTCCGCCTTTTTGTCGCGCCTCGCCGCGCCAAGCCGCAACCTCCTCTTCGCTCGCCAATGAAGAAGCCTCGTGCATGGCTCTCATCGCCGGATAATCGACCTCGGTCTTCGACAACGGCACCGTCTCCAACGCCAGCGGCGCCATTGTCGGTAGCGGCACCGGCGCGTGCGAGGTCGTGCGGCCGAGGGCTACTAACGAAAGCGGCGCCTCGCGTTTTGCATCTAGGCTCAACAACTCGCTCACGGCGGCATCGACGAACCCGATAACCACTTTCGCCGGCAGTTGGCGCGCGCTGGCCGCCGCCAACAGATTGGCGAGAATGGTGCCGTTGTCCCAGTAGCAGTGGCGATAGGCGCGCGCCTGGTATTTCCAGGCATTGCGCCAAAAGGTCGAAACGCAGACGAGCATGGCCGGCGCGTTGACAATCGACGGTTCTCTTCCGCTCGCACGAACAAGCACCGCGCGGTAGTCGCCCTGTCGCAGCCTGCGCAGGGCGAAGTCATGCGGGCTAAAGTGATACACTCCGGCTTCGAGATCGTCGAGGTCGCCGCACGCAAAATAGAGATCGACGTGATAGAGCGCACCCGTGCAGGCTGCCGCGCGAAAGAGCATCTCGCCTCCCGGATAACTCCTGCGCCTGGTGACCCCCGCGGAAAGAAAAAGAATCTCCGCCAGGACTTGACTCGTCGGCCTGACGGATTCTTCGCCGGGAGCGGTGATAGCCGCAATCGCGGTAAGCGCCGGCATCCCCGAAGATGCTAGTTGTTGGCGCAATGGAATCGGCTCGAGCCCGGAATAGATCTTAAAGGGAATCGGCTGGTTCTCCCAGTCCAAATAATGCGGGTTGGTGCGGATGCTCTGGTAGGAATGTTTCGTGCCGTCATGGTAAGCCCATGCTGCTTCGGTCTCTCGGTTCTTCATGGCAATCCTCACTAACCCGGTACGACTCTTATCACTCCGCGGCCCTCGTCACTAGCGTCTTTCACGACCTTTCGGCCGACGCGTTTAAAGATTTCAAATTTCCCGGCGTCTCGTTATAATATGTTCACTATGCTTGTGAAGCATCGATTGCCATCATGAAAAGACTGCTCGTCTTGCAGCATGTCGCCCACGAGCTCCTCGGCACGCTCAATCCGCTGCTGAAGCGCAACGGCTTTCGCATCCGCTACGTGAACTTCGCCCGTCATCCGGACGCGCAACCCAGCTTGGACGGCTACCACGGCCTGGTCGTGCTGGGCGGGCCCATGAGCGTCAACGATACGCGGCAGCACCCGCACCTGATGACCGAGCTGCGCGTGATCGAGGAAGCGATGCGGCGAAATCTTCCTGTATTGGGGATCTGTCTCGGCGCACAACTGATCGCCAAGACGCTGGGCGCGGCCGTTTATCCGAACCAGGAAAAAGAAATCGGCTGGTACGACGTCACCCCGACGAAGGATGCTGAAGAGGACCCGTTACTGGCGGAGTTTCAGAGCACGGAGAAAATATTCCAGTGGCATGGCGAGACCTTCGACCTTCCTACTCGTACGACGCACTTGGCTTTCTCCCCGATCTGCGCCAACCAGGCGTTTCGCTACGGCGTCAACATCTACGGCTTCCAGTTTCACCTCGAAGTCGACGAACCGATGATCGAGCGCTGGCTTCGGGTGGTCGAGAACCGGCGCGAAATCGCGAGCCTCGGCGGTAAGATCGATCCGGCGGCGATCCGACGCGACACACCGCTCCATCTGGCGCGCTTGCAGCAATTGGGCAATCAGGTCTTCGGCGAGTTCATTCGTCTTTTCGGGTGAGCAATCGTCGGCCGTAATATGCTCGCCGCCGGCTAACAAGGCCCCGGCGACCTGAATATCCAGGTTAGCTACGGGGAGCGACTACGACGCTGATCAAAGGTTGGTTGTGACATCGCCAAAATTCCTTTTGAAGATTCCCCTTGGCAGCCCCACCCGATTTCGACTAATATTATCCGAGCGCCGATCCGGGATGTGGCGACTTTGACCCGGCCGGTTTTCCGAGCGGAAACCCGATCCTCGTAGATCTCGCAATTTAACTGACTTGAAAAGGGCCGAAGAAAGTAAAGACTTAAAAGTCTGCCCCAGAGATATGGCGACTAAAGATATCGCACCGATTGAGCATATAGAGCGCTCCATTTTCCTGATTCGCGGCCATAAAGTGATGTTAAGCGTACACCTGGCAGCGCTCTTCGGGGTCAAGCCTCGGGTGTTGATTCAGGCTATCAAGCGCAATATGGAACGTTTTCCAAAGGATTTCATGTTCCAGTTGAGTCAAGCCGAGTGGGGAAACTTGAAATCACAAATTGTGACTTCAAGTTGGGGCGGCCTCCGTCGTGCTGTTCCATACGCGTTCACGGAGCAGGGCGTGGCGATGTTGTCCAGTGTTCTCCGGAGCAAGCGTGCCATACAGGTCAATATCGAAATCATGCGAACCTTTGTGCGCCTGCGGCAACTCCTCGCTTCGAACGAAGAACTCGCGCGCAGGCTCGACGCCATCGAAAACAAGTACGATCAGCAGTTTAAAGTTGTCTTTGACGCGATCCGGCAACTCATGACGCCGCCGGAGCCCAAGAAGCGAAAGATCGGTTTCCTGGTCCGGGAGCGAGCCGCGCGTTACGGAAGAGCCTAGCGGCGTCATTTCGACGTTTTGAGAAGTCTCAAAACGTGAAAAAGTGGCGTCGACAGGAAGCTGAGCTTTGTCGTAGATCAGCCGGGATTGATGAAAAACGTTATCGGGAGTCGCGTCTATGCTGGCTGCTGGGCAATCCGGTGGTGTATCAGCTGGTGCTGTTCCTGGACACCGGCGCGCCGCTGACGCCGAGCAAGCTTGCAAAGCTCACCGGCCGCCAGGTCTCCACCGTCAGTATTCACCTTGCCAAACTGCGCAATGCAGATGTCGTGCGCTATGATACGTCCGGCCGGGAAACCCGCTACTGGCTCAAGCATCCGGGCGAGACTCGGGGGCTTCTAAAAGCGTTGGGAAAGATGATCGATTGTTCAGTGAAAGTCGAATGAGCGTCATTTTGACGTTTTGAGAATTCTCAAAACGTGCAAAGGTCCCGCCGAGTTTGTGTGTACACGAATCCTGAACTGCTTTGGTTCGTAACGACTTGAACGTTTGGAACGACTGTAACATTTGGAAAGGGCTTCGGTATTATTCGAAGGGCTGGAACCGCCTTGTCCCGTTGGAGCGGCAACCGGATCCCGCCGGTCCGCCAGACCTCCAACCCTCCCGACCAGCCCCGAAATTCGCCCTTGGCATCCCGGCCCGGTTTCGACTAGTATTCCGTAAGTGCTGATCCGAGATGTGGCGAGTCCGACCCTACCGGTTTTCCGAAAATAAGTTCCGGTTACGGAATTTATGATGATTTAATGAACTACACGCCTGAACAACAAGCAGCAATTCAGGCCATCAACGGCAATCTTCAAATCATCGCTTGTGCGGGATCGGGTAAGACCGAGGTTGTCGCTCAGGGGGTCGTGGCGCTGCTGAAGAACGGGCTGGCGCCGCGAAACATCGTCGCATTTACTTTTACTGACAAGGCTGCCGCGGAACTCAAGGAGCGCATTTTAACACGATGCCGGGAGCAACTCGGCATCATCAACGGTATGGCCGAGATGTACATCGGCACGATTCACGCTTTCTGCCTCGACCTACTCAAAACCGAGGTGCCGAAGTATCTCAAATTTGACGTGTTGAACGAGGTCCAGCAATCTCTCTTTATCGACCGGCAAAGTACAAAAAGCGGACTCACTACGTCAACGGACCATGCTGGCAAAAAACTTGCCCGTTACAAAGACACGCCCCACTATCTCAGCGCGGTCAGCATTCTGCGCGAAGCAGAAGTTGATGACAAAGCCATTACCGCTTGTTCCGTCGCCGCTGGCCTCGAATCCTATCGTGCTTTACTCGATCAGACGCGATACTTTGACTATTCCGCAATTCTGGAAGCTGCGGTCGATGTACTGACTCTCGAGACTGGCCTTCGAGAACGCCTTGCCGAGAGAATCAAGCATGTCATTGTCGATGAATACCAGGACGTAAACCCGATCCAGGAGGCGATTGTATGGTCGTTGCAAAGCCTCGGCGCAAAACTCTGCGTTGTCGGCGACGATGATCAAACGATCTATCAATGGCGTGGGAGCGACGTTCAGAATATCCTTACCTTTGACACGCGTTATCCGGATGTCAAACAGCGCCGCTTAGAGGACAACTTTCGCTCCACCGAAGGCATCGTGGAAACCGCGCGCCCGTTCATTGAACAAAACAACGACCGATTACCAAAAAAGATGCGCCCGACCGAGGCTCAGAGCTATGAGCAAGGAGACGTCGTGGCGCTGTCCTTTGCAAACCCAGCTCAAGAAGCGGCCTATATCGCTCAAACGATAGCTTCCCTTCGTGGTGTCGCAATAAAAGACCGAACGGAAAGCGAGCCGGAGCGGATGCGCGGGATCTCTTGGTCAGACATGGCGACCTTGCTCCGCAGCGTGCGTGCCAACGCCGAGCCGATTACTGGGGCTCTCGATGCGGCAGATATTCGTTACGTGATCGTCGGCATGAATAACCTTTTCAGCACACTCGAAGCGGAAGCATCGCGTCAATTGTTTTACTTCATGGCCGGTCGTCCAACCATCGACGCAAGTACGCTCGAAGGGTTGTGGTTGAACGCTGGACTCGGTCTTAACGCCAGCGACGTGTCTCTTGCCGTCGCGACGGCAGACAAGTCGCGCGCCATGTTCGATAATCCTACGGAGCGGTTTGGCTTCTATTCGATCCAACGGACGTTACAGACCTTTTTGGACGAAGCAGGTGTACGAGAAGAGAAAGTGCCGAATGGCCGAGGCGAAATTGTCTTTTACAATTTGGGAAAATTCAGCCAACTAATCTCTGACTACGAAACAATCCACTATCACTCAAAACCTAAGGAAAAATATACGTCCTTTGCCAACTTTCTGGAGTATCACGCTGAGGACGCTTATCCCGAAGGCTGGCAAGACAACCAATACGCCAATCCCGATGCAGTCCGGATCATGACCGTTCATCAGGCCAAGGGACAGCAATGGCCGGTGGTGTTCGTACCCGCTCTACTTAAGAACCGCTTCCCCTCAAAAAAACAAGGCGGTCGGAGCGCGTGGCATCTTATCCCGAGAGCGGCTGTAAAGGGTCAGGCGCGTTACGAAGGTACACTAGAGGACGAGCGGCGTCTGTTTTACGTCGCGATGACCCGGAGTCAGAAGTTTCTCCATCTCACTTATGCTCCAGTACCCGGAAACCAGCTCTTTCAAAAGAAATCTGAATTCTGGGACGACGTTCTGTCATCAAAGTTTGTTAAACGTCGCCCGCCCGACTATTCGTCACGGCAACGGTTGACGCCAACGCCGCGCAAAGGTGTGTCGAACGTTGTGTTTTCGTTCTCGGATCTCAAATATTTCTTTGAATGTCCGTACCAATTCAAGTTGCGCATACTCTACGGTTTCAACGCTCCAATTCACGAGGCGCTGGGTTACGGGCGATCGCTGCACAACGCCTTAGCGGAGGTACACGCGCGCGCAGTTCTAGGCGACTACGCCAGCGCAAGCGACGTCAGAGCGCTTGTTGACACTCATTTGCACCCGCCCTACGCGTATCCGGCACTAAAAGAGAAACTTGAAGCCGCAGCCGAAAAAGTTCTCGCAAACTATATTCAGGACAACAGCTCCCTCTTCGACAAAATTGAGTTTTCGGAGAAGCAAATCGATATCAATTTGGACGACGGCGTAAGCGTTATCGGGCGCATTGATCTTGTCCGTCGCATCGACACGAACGAGACAACCATAGTCGATCTCAAATCATCGCGGTAGGACCGCCAGTTGCCCAGCGGCCCCCGCACAGATCCCGGCGTGCAGTTTTCCCGCACCGGGCTCTTCAGAAATACTCGCTTCCGCAATCCAGCCCTAAGCCACTAAAGTC
>Ga0214472_10000133_pt1 | contig 101977 bp, 75 predicted proteins | sample RVTome_6_FD_207662 | JGI IMG/M metagenome (GOLD analysis project Ga0214472, IMG submission 207662) | Soil microbial communities from uranium-contaminated site in the Upper Colorado River Basin, Wyoming, United States - RVT140D175 | ecosystem: Environmental > Terrestrial > Soil > Contaminated >... | reverse complement strand
GCCGGATGGCCGACGCGTGGCCGCCGTTTGCACCCTTGCCGGGGCAGCCTTCGTTTACGGACATCAACACGCACGTGAACAAGTACAAGGGCATTCCGTTTACACCGGGGAACCCGCCGCTCGGCGGTGCCCCGGAGTGGCACACGCTGGAAAAGGGCAACGTGGTTGCCGACTACAACGTCAGCGTAGTGAACAAGAAGGTCGGCTTCCTTGACATTGGCGTGGCCGTCGACGGGTACAAGGGGATTCCGTACAAGGAGCAAGGTCCGTGCAACCCGGGCACCGGTGTGGACAACTGCGGCAACGCGTGCAATACGGCGCCGTAGCGGTCCCGCGAGGAGGTAACTGCTGCTCCGTTCCATCGGTGCCCGCAACGTGACGATACACGCGATTTGGCGCGACCTGGAGAATCTCGTTACAGTTCCACAATTGGCCGCTGGGCGCGGCCGCGCCGGCCCGGTACGGTGGGCCGAGACGCGGCCCGGCGGCGTACCGCTGTAAGGCAGCCTGGCTTCGATCCGGCGGCGCGGCACGGCGGCGTGTGGAACTGCGGATGAGGATTGTTTTTTTCGGTTCGGGGGCGTTCGGGGAGCCGACGCTTCGCTGGCTCGACGGGAGCGACGTCGAGATCGCCCACGTGATCACTCAGCCGCCCCGTCCCAGCGGGCGCGGCCGGCGGCTGGCGCAGACGCCGATCGGCGTTTTGTGCCGGGAGCTCGAACTGCCGGCGTCCGAGGTCGAGGACGTCAACGACGCATCGGTCATCGACCAGGTCCGTGCGACAGGCGCGCAACTGGGCATCGTCGTCGCCTTTGGCCAGTTCCTCGCTGCCGAGCTGCTCTCGGCCCTTCCCGCCGGCTTCATCAACCTGCACGCGTCACTCCTGCCAAAGTACCGCGGCGCGGCGCCGATCAACTGGGCCATCGTCCGCGGTGAGCAGCGCACGGGTTGCACGGTGTTTCGAGTGGTCCGACGGATGGACGCCGGCCCGATCCTGACGTCCCGTTTCACCGAGGTCAAGCCGGAGGAGACGGCCGGGGAGCTGCACGACCGGCTGGCCCGGGTCGGTGTTGACGCGGTGCAGGCCACGCTGAAGCTCTTTGCAGAGGGTGCGATCCCGCAGGGCGCACCGCAGGATGACGCACAGGCGACATTCGCCCCGAAACTGCGGAAGTCCGACGGGGTGCTGGACTTTGACCGCCCGGCGAAGGAGGCGGCGGATCTCATTTGCGGCATGTCCCCGTGGCCCGGCGCGGCCGTGCGGTACCAGGCCGCGAATGGACAGTGGGAACGAGTGACGCTCGTCCGGGCGCGTGTGGCGGAGGACCCTTCGAAGCCCGATGTTCCTCCCGGGACGATCGATGGGCGGCGCTACGTGGCGGCGTGGGACCGTTACGTTCAGGTTCTGGAGATCAAGCCGACGTCGGGGCGGTGCATGACGTGGCGCGAGTACGTCAACGGCCGGCACGTGGCCGAGGGCGACGTGCTGGTTCGCGGCGAGTAGCGTTGAAGGGGTTTTGCCACGGCCTCTTTACCCGGCGCGCCGCCGCAGGTCGTGCGGGGCGCGCCGGGCCGGAGGGGAAAGAAGCCGGATCCCATGCGGCGGACGCGGTTGGGCATCCGCCGGTTGCGCAGCGCTAGAACGTCACCACGACGTCGCACTCGGCCGCGAGCAGGCGGGCCTTGGACACGGGAATGAAGGGATCGTTGCTGATCTTGGTGACGAACAGCGTCTGGTTGCCGATGATGTTCATCAGTGGCGAGCGTCCCGGCTTGATGGCATCCTCGGGAACGCGAATGAGGTGTCCGCTCCAGTTGCAGATGTAGCAACCGGGCTCGTTGATCGCCTCGAACGGCAACTGCGTGCCGAAGCCGACCGCGGACTGGTAGAGCTCTCTCGACTTCACGTTGGTGGGTGTGGTCATCGAACAAACCTCCTTGTTTGAACACACTTCCTGCGATTGACGGATCGCACCGCTGCGAGCCGCACCGCGCCAAAGGCTAACGTACCCCTCCCCTTCGCATGGTCAAGAAAAATCCGGACCATTTTTCGAACATCCTCATCGGCGTTTTCCCTTGGTTTTCATCGAGAAGCTTGTGACATATTCGCGCGCCCGGCGCGCGGGTACGACGGTTTCAGCATTGGGAGTGCGGTTCCCGCACCGCGGGGTTCATGGAGTCTCATCGCTGCCTGCCGTATTTTCGCGCCCACGGGCCCGGAGCGCGAAGCCTGTGAATTGCGTCAGCGTCCGCCTCGCAGGCGTTGCTCCAGCCGCCGAGCCACGTCGAGCGGGACGAGCCGCGCCAGGTGGTCCGGGTCATAGTCCCCGATCTCCACGATCTGCTTGATCAGCGCGCTCGAGGTGAGGATGTGCTGTCCGCTGGTCATAAGGAAGATCGTCTCGATGTCCCCGATGATCCGGTTCGCCGCCGCGATCTCGAGCTCCGCATGCAGGTCCACCGTGTCGCGGATTCCGCGGAGGATCACGCGGGCCCCGACCTTGCGGGCGAACTCGACGGTCAGCTCCGAGTACGTCTGCACCTCGAGGTTGGCGACGCCGCGGGTGTGATCCTCGAGCATCGCCTTCCGCTCGGCGGGCGTGAAGACCTGCTCCTTCAGCGGGTTGTCGCCGATGGCAACCATCAGCCGGTCGAAGAGCTTCGCGGCCCGCTTGATGATGTCCAGGTGACCGAGGGTTACCGGATCGAACGTTCCGGGGAAGAGTGCCAGGTTTGTGGACGTCTTCGTCATGATGCCGGGCCGAACGGACTGGTTGCGGCGATTCTAGCCGGGCCGGCCGGTTTCCCCAAGCGTGGCGGCGTCAATGCCGTCGGCCGAGCGGCGCCGGTCGCGCCCGCCGGTGCCACGTGGCTTCCGGTTGACCGCCTCCGGCCCGCCGCTACACTCCAGGCGGCACCCCGGCCCGGGTGGCGGAATTGGCAGACGCGCAAGCTTGAGGTGCTTGTGTCCGATTTAAGGACGTGCTGGTTCAAATCCAGTCCCGGGCAGTCCGAATCCGCCACCCCGTTCCCGTGATGACGCGCCGGCCGAAAGGCGTGGGCCGGGTCGCCCGTCACACAGCATCCACCCCGGTGCCGTATTGTAGCGTACCCGCGAGCTGGGTTCACCGGGGGACGCGGCCCGACAGGTTGCGCGCTGCGAATCACGAGCCGTGGGGCGCATGCGCCGCACGGCCTATAAGAGTAGACCGGATGCCCGTGGGTCGGCAGGGGATGGAACTTGGGGCCTGTCGGATGCAAGACGCGGCCCTGGTCGCGACATGCGCATGGGTAGGGTTAGTGGTTGTGGGAACGGTTCGGGGGCGGGATGGAATTGACAACACTTGATCGTTCGAGGCCGATCGGGCATTTGCGAATTTGGGCGAGCGTCCGGTTTGAGGCCCGGCTTTCGGGCCTCCGGAGAGGAGACGGGGGCGGGGTACGTCCTGCCGGCGCCGCGGCGCTCGGTGGGACGTACCGATGCCGCCTGGGCCCGACGTCTACGATGAGGGCGGTACCGTGAGGCGATGCACCGGACTCAGCGTGCTCGCGGTGCTCGTCGTCCTGCTCCACGCTGCGCCCGCGCAGGCGCTCTTTCACCTCATGCAGATCGAGCAGGCCATCGGCGGCGTGAACGGCGATACGAACAAGCAGGCGATCCAGCTTAGAATGCGTTCGTTCTCGCAGAACTTCATATCACCGACGCGCATCCGGGTGTTCGACGCGGCCGGGCTGAACCCGGTTGTCGTGGTCGACTTCACCCAAAACGTGCCGCTCGGGCGGTCGGGCGACCGCATCCTCGTGGTCAGCTCGGGCTTCGACGCAGTGACGGAACCGGCGGCGTCGGCGGACTTCATCATGACGAACTTGATCCCAGGTTCGTATCTGGCGGCGGGGAGCATGACGTTCGAGCAGGACGACGGACTCATCCTCTGGCGACTGAGTTGGGGCGGCGCCGCGTACACGGGCCCGACTTCGGGCAGCGACATGAATGACGTGGACGGCGAGTTCGGGCCGGCCTACCCGGGCCCACTTCCGTCGGACGGTACGCAGGCCGTGCGGTTTCAGGGAACGGCTACCGCGTTAAGCACGAACAACGCGGCGAATTATTCCCTGACAACGGGTCCGGCGGTCTTCACCAATAACGACGAAGACGCGTTCACGGTCCGCGGCGCGGTGGTGCCGGGCGATCTGGACGGTGACGGAAAGGTGGACCTTGCGGATCATGCGGTGGTCGCAGCGTGCCTGGGTGGACCGCAGCAGGTCAGGCCGGCGGAATGTGATCCGGCAATGTTCGACGCGGCGGACTTCGACGGTGATTCGGACGTGGACCTGTCGGATGCGGCTGAGTTCGCGGAGCTGTTCGGCGGGGGCGTCGAGTAGCACGGGCGCACGGCAGGCTCGTGCTCGAGGCTCTGACCGGGTGGCCGCCGGATCGCAGCGCAGATGTTCGGCTACGACTGCTTGACGAACACGTAGAACCATCCCACCTGGAAGATGTACTCACTTCGGGCGACCGGCCTGTGCGTCCCGGGCGACGGGTTGGGGACCGCGTCGATCCTTGGGGAAATGACGATGATTCGCGGGTAGGTCTGCACTTGCGCTTTGAGATCATCAGCCATCGGCTCGCGCAACAGGAGCGTCGGGTAACGCGTCTCGCCGAGGTAGTGAACGATCGGAGCGTGGAACTGGGGGATCCAATCGATGGGCCAGCCGACGGCGTCGTATATCACGAGGTCTTCGGGCGTCGCGACGGCGCGGAGCTGTTCGGCGGCGGCGCGGGCGTGCGGATGAGCGCTGGCGGGCAGCTCGAGCCGGAGGGCGACCGCGACGAGAAGCCCGATCAGCGCCGTCCACCGCAGCGGCGTCCGGAGCCGATCGAGGGCCAGCGCCACGAGCCCAGCCATGCCGGGGACCGCGACCGCCGGATACCGGAGGTGTTTGAGGAGTTCCTTGTGCGTTGCGAGGTCCAGCGCGAAAAGAAGCAGCGCCGGGACCACGAACCAGACCGTGCAGGCGAGCGCGGCCCGGTCCCACTTTCGGGCAAGCAGGAGCAGCGAGCCACCGAGGAGCAGGAAGCCGGCGGCCGACTGCCACCAAAAGGTCTTGAAGGGCGTGGTTTGGAGCAGAAGACGGATCGGCAGGTCCGTGAGGCGGAGGAGAGTCTGCCACAGGTGGTCGGGGCCCCGCGGGGCGAGCCACGGCTGAGTCCGGATGAACGCGACCTGTGCGACGAACGGTACGAGCCAGGTGCCCGCCGCGGCTAGGGCGGCCGCCAGTGCCGTGACCGCCCAGAGGCGGAAGGCGGGCCCGCGCAACCGTACCGCGGCGTATGCCACGTGGCCCAGAAGCGCCAAGCCCGCGAAGTAATGGGTAAGCACGGCGAGGTACAGCGACGCTCCGTAGGCTGCGCTGATGACGAAACGGGCGCGACGGGTGCCCGTGGACCACTGCGGCTCTGCAAGCACCAGCAACAGATAGGTGCTGCTCGTGATGAAGATCGACATGCTGTAGGGGCGGGCCTCCTGCGCCATACGGATGTGCGCGAAGGAGACGGCGAGGATCAGGCCGGCGAGGAGTCCGGCGCGGTGTCGCCCGACGGCGCTCAGCAGCAGTATGACGGGAACGATGGAGAGCACGGACATGCCCGCCGAGAGCGAGCGTACGGCCGCCTCGGTATCGCCCAGCGCGCGGCGCCAGAGCAACAGGGTCATGAAGTACAGCGGGGGATGGCTGTCGTGGCGCATGGAGCGCCACGCGGCCCCGAGTGTGGAGCGATTGTCCAGGTCGGTCCACACGATGGATTCCTCGACGATCCGCCCGTAGGTGAAGAGTTCGAACTCGGCTCGTTTACCGGCGGAGCTGGCGAGCGAGTGGAATTCGTCGAGCCAGTAGTCGTCCTGACCGAGGTGGTAGAAGCGCATGACGGCGGCGACGGCAAGGATCAGAACAAACCCGGCGATCCAGGCGCGCCCCGGAGTCCACCGGCGGTCGGATCCGCTTGCACGGGGTTCGCGGGCGGCGGATGTTGCGGGTGCTTGCAGTGTCAATGCGTGGCACTCTATTCCCGGAGCCGGCCGGGGCCGGGGCGCGACCCGGTAGGACTATCTACCGCCGGGCGCGGGGCAACGGAAGGACGGGGCGTTCGGGGATGCGCCTGGGCCGGCAATCGGACCGGGCGCCGCGGCTCGGTGAACTTCGGACGCGGTACGCGATTCTCGGGATCGCTTTAGTCCTATAATGATTGCACTTACGCTTGATTATGGTCATTGATTCGTGTTTTGCTTCAATTTTAAGTATTTCGGTTTGGTCTTGATTTCCGTGTCGGGTCCGAGAGATAAGGGCTTGACGGCCCTTGGGATTCGCATACGATGCTGTGCTCGCCGCACTTGGCGGCGGCTGCTTTTTGACAAGTGAAACGGGTTTTTGTCGTCGTGAGAATGTGGGGCTTTGGTCCGCCTCGTCCGTAAAGGGCGGAGTAAGGTCGCAGCGCCGGGGCGCTGGTGTGTGCCCGGTGCGTCAGTGATCTGCCGGTTCGTCAGGAGCCGGCGGGCCTTCATTCTCTCGGACGGAAGAAGAAGGCCTTAACGTCGATTTCTGGCGCTCGTGCTTTCGGGCACGGGCGCGTGGACTCGAACTTTCAAGTGGAGAGTTTGATCCTGGCTCAGATCGAACGCTGGCGGCGTGGCTAAGGCATGCAAGTCGAGCGGACGTATCTTGAAGGCAACGGATGGATACGTTAGCGGCGAACGGGTGAGGAATACATGGATAACGTACCCTCAGCACGGGGATAGCGGCGGAACTTCGGTTCCTAGCGAAAGCGCCGGTAATACCCGATGACCCCGCGGGATCGCATGGTTCTGCGGGCAAATGCTCCGGTGGCTGGGGATCGATCCATGTCCTATCAGCTAGTTGGTGGGGTAACGGCCTACCAAGGCGACGACGGGTAGCGGGCGTGAGAGCGTGACCCGCCACATCGGGACTGAGACACGGCCCGGACACCTACGGGTGGCTGCAGCAACGAATATTCCGCAATGGACGCAAGTCTGACGGAGCGACGCCGCGTGCAGGAAGAAGTCCTTCGGGATGTAAACTGCTGTCAGGGGCTGGAAATTCATGATCGGCCCCAGAGGAAGCACTTGCTAACTCCGTGCCAGCAGCAGCGGTAATACGGAGAGTGCTAGCGTTGTTCGGAATTACTGGGCTTAAAGGGCGTGCAGGCGGAGCCGCAAGTGTCGAGTGAAATCCCTCGGCTCAACCGAGGAAGTGCCCGGCAAACTGCGGTTCTTGAGGCAGGCAGAGGTGACTGGAACGACTGGTGGAGCGGTGAAATGCGTAGATATCAGTTGGAACGCCTGAGGCGAAAGCGGGTCACTGGGCCTGTCCTGACGCTGAGACGCGAAAGCGTGGGGAGCGAAGAGGATTAGATACCCTCGTAGTCCACGCCGTAAACGATGCGCACTTGGTATGAGAGGTTCTGACACCGCTCGTGCCGCAGCAAAAGCGATAAGTGCGCCGCCTGGGGAGTACGGCCGCAAGGCTAAAACTCAAAGGAATTGACGGGGGCTCACACAAGCGGTGGAGCATGTGGATTAATTCGAAGCAACGCGAAGAACCTTACCTGGGTTTGACATGCACGGATGCCCTCTTGGAAACAGGAGTAAGTTGCCTTCGGGTGAAACGTGCACAGGTGCTGCATGGCTGTCGTCAGCTCGTGCTGTGAAGTGTCGGGTTAAGTCCCTTAACGAGCGAAACCCCTATCGCTAGTTGCCAGCGGGTCAAGCCGGGGACTCTAGCGAGACTGCCGGCGTCAAGCCGGAGGAAGGTGGGGACGACGTCAAGTCATCATGGCCTTTATGCCCAGGGTGTCACACGTGCTACAATGGCCGTTACAGAGCGACGCGAGACCGCGAGGTGGAGCAAATCGCACAAAGGCGGCCCCAGTTCGGATTGGAGTCTGCAACCCGACTCCATGAAGTTGGAATCGCTAGTAATCGCGTATCAGCCATGACGCGGTGAATATGTTCCTGAGCCTTGTACACACCGCCCGTCAAGTCATGGAAGCTGGTAGTACCCGAAGTCCGCTTAGCTAACCGCAAGGAGGCGGCGGCCGACGGTAAGACCGGTGACTGGGACTAAGTCGTAACAAGGTAGCCGTAGGGGAACCTGCGGCTGGATCACCTCCTTTCTAGGGGATTACCTAGAACGCCGGCGACCCTTCGGGGTCTTCGGCTCTTCTGTCAGCACATTCTCGGTAGACACGACGAGCGCTCGCCGAAAGGCGACTGCGAAATCAGCCTGCGCGTGGCCGGGGCGACCCGAACCACCCGACGACAACCCGTTTCTCTTTCAGAGAGCACTAGACTATACATAACTTGAACTACAAGGAGCTTAAAAATGCATGAAAACCAGAGGAAGATTCCGTTTTCTGCGCGGATCCAAGCCAAGGTCGACGAGGTTGTCCGCCTCCTTCGCGAAGCATCGAAGCACCCTTCCGAGCATTGGGACGACGTTTGTGCGCGCGTGACGGAAGCAACCGGAGTACGTGTTTCCATCGTGGAGCGCCTAGACGAGTGGACATCCAAGGCATATGTGCCGCATGGTAACAGATCGATCGGGACGGCACTCGCACAGGGCTATGTAGAGGTCACTGACTGGGCTGATTGGAAATGGGAACAAAAGTGGCGGCTAGTCTTTAAGCTACGCGCGTGGACCTGCACGCAAAAACCGGATGACTCCTGTTCGCAAACAATCGTCTCGCATCCGCCTCAAGAAGGCAGGGAGACGGATGATCTGGGGCAGATAGAGCCCACTGCGGTGCACGCTTCGACGGCGAGTGCCGCGGACGGCGGGCCTACCGCCGGTCACGTAACGGAGAGCTCGGGTTCAAGTGATCGCAACGGACCCCAGGGAACGCGTCGAGGCCCCGAATACAACGAGGCTGCCCTGATTCGCGAGTTCGACCGGCGCGAAAAGGAGCACGGAGCGAACAAGGCGGGGTTCATTGTGAACGACCTTCTGCCGCGGATGGGGTTTGACAACGCCGATGCGAAAAGGGTCCTCCGCGCCATGGAGGCGCAGAACTTGGTGCACACGGAGCGAAGGCCCAATCCGAACAATCCCGACCGCCCCACTTCGTTTGTGACGCTCAACCGCGCTCATCCGGCCGTGAAGAAGGCGCTGGGCAACGAGGAAACTGGACCGTTTTTCGAACCGGTTCCGATTCGGGGCGAGCCGGCGTCCGCCACGCTCATCCGTGAACGGCGTTAGGCGAGCATGGCGCATTACTTTCTCGACTCGTCGGTGCTCGTGAAGCGGTACATTCGTGAGGCGGGGACTGCCCGAGTGGTTGAGCTGGTGCGCGGGAGCACGCGACTCGGCGTGGCGCGCATAGCGATCGTCGAGGTGACGGCAACGCTCGCCCGGCGGTGCCGCGGGGGCGACCTGGACGTGAGGGTCCTGGCGGGAATCCTGGGCGCTACGGAAGACGAGTTCGGCCGGCGCTTCGAGGAACAACCCCTCACGGACGCGATACTTGCACAAAGCGTCTATATGGCCCGGACCCACGCGCTCCGGGCGGCGGACGCGATTCAGCTTGCGAGTGCGGTTTACTTTGCGGACCAACTCGACGATCGAGCGGAAGTGGTGTTCGTGTCGTCCGATGAGGAACTCAACGAAGCGGCCCGGCGGGAAGCCCTCGCCGTGCTGGACCCGGCGCTGGAGTAAAAGTGGACCGCACCGGCTACGCCAATCGGGCCGTGCAGGCATCGGCTCCGGAAGGGGAGGCGGCCGGGTCGCAGGTGCCCAGCGGTGCGGCGGCAGCGGGCACGCCGGTTCAACGCCCGTTGACGCTGTGGCAGTGGGCTTCCTTCGGGGCGGTGCGGGGCGCGGTGCGGGCGCTGTACGTCGTCCTCGGGCTGCGGGGCCTGTACCGATTCGGGAGGCTGTTCGGCAGTGCCGAGTGCCTGATCAACTTCAAGCGCCGCAGGCGTTTTCATGCGACGCTGGCCCATGCACTCGGGCGAACGCCCACGGCCCGCGAGCGCCGGGTGCACGCCCGCGACTTCTTCGCCCAGCGCCGCTGCGACAAGCTCTTCTACCTCGTCTTCGATGCCATCCCGCGGGAGCGGGCCATTTCACTGCTGACGATCCGGAATCAGGCACTGCTCGATGCGGCGGCGGCCCGCGGGCGGGGCGTGCAGGTCGCGACGGCGCATCACGGTCCGATGCACGTCATGGGCATGCTGCTCGCGCTCAGGGGCTACAAGGTGGCGGGGGTGCGCGAGCCGCATGAGGGTGCGATGCGGCAGTACGTGCAGCAGCTTTTCGACCGGCGCTACCCCGAGTTCCGCCGGGCCCGCGTACTGTCGTCGCAGAGTTTCCCTCGGGCGATCCTGCGGACCCTTCAGGAGGGGTACGTGATCGGCAGCTCGATGGACGTCAGCCGGATCAAGGCCCCGAACCAGAAGACCGTCGAAGTCGACATCTTCGGCGAGCGGCGCCGCTTCCTGTCCGGGCCGATCTGGCTCGCGCTGCGATCGAAGTCCCCGGTGCTACAGGCGTTTGCGGTTCCCGAACGGGACTTTCACTACCGGCTCGACGTCGTTGAGATGCTGCTCGATCCGGAGACCGTTTCCGATCCGGAGGCCGCCGTGGATGCGGCGATGCGACGGTATGCGGCCAACATCGAGCGTTACGTCCGTGCGCGCCCCGGGCTGGTTTCGCGTGTAGCCGACTGACGACGACGGGCCCCGCGGCGACGCGGGTTACGGGTTCGGGCGGCGGAAGAAGTTCGGGGCAAGCGGGACGTTCACGGCCACGGTGCGTTTGGCGTCATCCTCGTCATCCATCTCCTCGCCGTCGAACCGCATTTCGGGGCGCTTTGGCAGGAGCACACCGCCGGCGGATTCGAAATCGCTGAAGATGCGCTCCACCTTTCCGAGCATGGCCCCCGGGCCCCTACCGTGATACGCCTGGAACAGCACGCGCCCGGACTTCGGATCGATGCCGAGGGTGCTGGTAGCGCCGCGATAATGCACGGCGACGAGTTCGACCGGTGTTGACTCGCCGTCGTCATCGATCTCGTCGCTTCCGATGTGAACGGCCGTGAGCGCGGGATTGTCCCGGTTCTTGAGAATCGCCAGCAGGTTCCGGCCGAGATACTGGGCCTCGGCCACCCGGCGCTGCTGTGCGTGCATGCTGAAGGTCTCGCGTGGATGTTCCCTCCAGGCGTCGTCCGCCGTGACGACCATGGTGTAGCGATCGTCTCCCCAGACGTGGTCGGTCCGCACCTTGTCGGGGAACTGAATGGTGACCAAATCGATCACCTCGTACGTCGTGCCCTCCCACTCGGACTGACTCTCCTCGCGCTCCTGATAGACCGAGATGGCGTCGATGGGTCCGGCGCCGCCCATCGCTCCGACGGCCTTGGCGAGCAACGCGCGCCCGGCACGCTTGGCGGCGTCGGATCCCGTGGGCACGGCCTCGGGACGGTCGAGGACGCGGTCGGGATCGTCCAGGAAGGTGTGCCGGCAGGCCTCGGAGGCGAAGATGTATATCTTGCCCTCATGGACGGCGTACAAGTCGGTCTGGCCGGTTCCGGACAGGGCGCCCATCCGGGCGCAGGCCCCGCCGAGCTGGATTTCGAATTGCTCGGGGTGCTCTTCGAATTCGGCCTTGTTGGTTTCGTTGGCGAAGAGATACCGGAATCGATAGTGGGTCGCGGCGAGTTCGGGCCGGCCCGCCACCTCGTTTCCGCGGATCAACTCGACCGGATCGACCTTCAACGTCCCGGCCGGCTCACCGGCGACAGCGCCACCCACAACAAGCGCGAACACCGCGAGCATTCTGCATGTCATGGTACACCGCTTCCAGGTTTGTCCGTTTGGATTCGCAGGACGTGATTGATGCCGCGTACGCGCGTGCAAGGCCTTGGCCCAGGCAACCACGCCGCCTCACCATCGCGCAATGATAGCATCCGCTGCCACGTTTTACCATCGTCTTCCCATGGACGCGGGTCCGCGCCGCAGGGTCTTTGCCGCGACCACGGCCGCGGAGTAGCATCGGACCCGGTCGGGCCGAAGCCGGCAGGGAAAGCCCAGGAACGAAACAGGGGACGGAACGATGGCCAGGAGATCGAGCACGTCCGGGAAAAAGGGCCCGGCGGCCCCGCGGAACGGGAAGGGAACGGAGTCGCGGCTGGAGTCGCTCGCCCGGTCGGTGGTCGAGATGGCCGATCGGAAGAAGGACCCGGAGGTGCTCATCCCCACGCGGGCGCTGAGCAACGTCGCGTTCAACGGGAAGACGAAGCACGTCGAGCTGGGCGACAGCAAGCAGTCGCGGAGCCTGTTCAACTACGGGCAGGCCAAGCGGTTCATGCAGACGCTGCTGGTGGCGTCGAAGTGCAAGGAGCTGATCGGCCGCGGCAAGACGGCCAGCATCCGGCAGATCTACTACCTGTCCAAGCACACGATCAAGGGAACGAACGAGAAGACGTTCGACGACCAGGCGGAGTCGGACCCGATCATCGAGGACCTCGAGGTGGCCATCGATTCGCTGCGCGAGGAGCTGCACGTGTTCGCTTCGAACCGGGGCAACCTCGCCGGGCCGATTACGCTTGTCGACGCGGGGAACACGCTGGACTGCGCGGCGATGGGGTCAGCCGGCTACGCGGTGCCGAGCATCTGTGAGCCGGACGTGATTCAGTTCAAGAAGTGCAAGGCGAAGTTCATCCTGCACGTCGAAAAGGACACGGTCTGGCGGCGGTTTCACGAGGACCGCTTCTGGGAGAAGCACGGTTGCGTCGTGTCGCACGGGGGCGGGCAGCCGGCACGGGGGATGCGGCGGCTGCTGCGGCGGATGCACCAGGAGCTGAAGCTGCCCTTGTTCGTGCTGCTCGATAACGACCCGTGGGGGTACTACATCTACTCGGTGATCAAGCACGGGTCGATCAACCTGGCGTACGAGTCGCGGCGGATGGCGGTGCCGGAGGCGAAGTTCATCGGCGTGTCGGCGTTCGACTATGAGCGCTGCGGCATGACCGACGACGTGAAGATCGAGCTGGATCAGAACGACATCAAGCGGGCCAGGCAGATCCTGGCCTATCCCTGGTTCACGAACAAGCGCCCGTGGGAGAAGGAGATCAGGAAGATGATCTCCAACGGATTCAAGATGGAGGTCGAAGCGATGATCTCCAAGGACCTGGAATATCTGACCGAGGAATACGTTCCGATGAAGCTGAAGGATCGGAAGCAGTGGCTGGATTAGCGAGGCTACGGCGCTCTATGTTCTCAGACTGACCGATCCTTCCGGATGACATGCCCTCGTGTCTTCTTTCGCCCCTCCTGGGCTCGGTTTCGTGGTCGGGCCATTACCACGGGCTCACGCCCGTGGCTACTGTCGTGCCGCCCCGGTCGGGGCTGTTTTCCCGACGAAATCGCAATGCTCGAGCCGAGCACCGGTCAGTTTGAGTATGTTGGCTCGCAGTCGGCTGCGATCGTGTACCCCATGGCGCGGATGAGTTCGCGCATCTGTCTTGGTGCGGGGTTCAAGTGGAATCGGTAAGACCTGCTTTGTGCACGACGCTCCGCCATTCCGACCGTGCCGCCCGCATCTGATCGCGTTGGGCCGTGGCCGCCGTGCTCAGTCCGAGAGCCTGGCGGCGAGGGTTGAGGACCAGTCCTGCGATTGGACGGCCCGCGTGATCTGTTCCGCCAGCGCGACGGCGGCGTAGCCTTCCTCGGCGCTGGCGGCGGCCAAGGCGGTCGGCGGAGCGTCCGATGGATCCGGGCCAACCCCCTTCGCTCCCCCCTTGGTACGGGGGGAGGCTGCCGGTGCCCCCTGGGCGAAGGAGGCGCGGCCCTCCTTTGCATGGGCGGAGGTGGTTGCACCATCCGACAGGCGGGCCCGGACCGCCGTGAGGAACGACTCGATCTCGGCCCGCAGGGGTTCGGCGTTGGTCACCTGGAGCGGCTCGATCTTGACCATCGACCCGAAGTCGAAGTGCTGCATCTGCGAGAGGTCGTCGAAGTTCCGTTCGCGGGCCAGGCGGATGAGATCGAGGTTGTCGCTGAGCTTGATCGCGATGCCCGACTTCTGCTGATAGTCCATCGACAGATAGGCCGTGGGGCAGAAGACGCGGATCTTCCGTTCGGTCTTCAGTGCCAGCCGCGACGCAGTCAGGTTGGCCACGGTCTGATCGCCGAACCGCAGCCTCGCGTTGGCGACGTCCTCGTGGACCCCAAGCACGTTGACCCCGACCGCGTCAATCGTGCATCCGAGGTCCAGGCCCGGAGCAGCGCGGTGATCCCTCGTGCCTCCGTGGTTTTGTCGCTCTGTGGCTTCCCCCTCCGTCCCTTCGTCCCTTCGTCCCTTTGTCCCTGTCGTCCCCACCAGGTGCAACACGATGTCGATGTCGTGGATCATCATGTCGAACACCACGCCGATGTCGGCGCTGCGGAAGGTAAACGGGCTGATGCGGTGGGTCTCGATGAACCGCGGCGTCACCGCGAGCTTGATCATCGCCTGCACCACCGGGTTGAAACGCTCGGAGTGGCCCACCTGAAGCAGGCCGTTGGACGTACGCGAGGCATCGAGAAGGTGCTTGGCGCTGATCGAATCGGGGGCCAGCGGCTTTTCCACCAGCACGCTCACGCCTCGCTCGAGTAATGGGATCGCCACCTCAGCGTGGTAGACCGTCGGCACCGCCACGGTGACCGCGTCGAGCCTTTCGCGAACGTCGGCAACGCGCTGGGCCGGCTCGCCGCCGAACTCCGTCGCGATCTTCCGGGCCCGGTCGAGGTCCTTGTCGATGACCGCGACGAGCTTGCAGCACTCGAGCCCGCCATAGATGCGGGCGTGGTGCCGCCCCATGTGCCCGGCCCCGACGACGCCTACGTTGAGTCGGTCGCTTTTCAAGAATCCGCCTTTCCGCCGTGCCGCCACCTCGGCCCGGGGCTTACGGTATCAGGCTCGCCGCCTTCGGCAAGGCAGGACCTGTCACGCGGATTCAGGATGGTCGGCTTGGCATGTAGGCATGTATCGTATACACTGTAGGCACGATGGCGAGGCGAAAACCAGCGAGGCAATACACCATCCGCAACGTGCCCGACGCGGTCGACCGGGCGCTGCGGCGGACCGCGCGGGGCCAGGGGCAGAGCCTCAACCGTGTCGCCCGTGACGCCCTCAGCCGTGGCGCCGGGGTCGAGGGCGACGCAACGGTGTTCGAGGATCTCGACACGTTGATCGGCAAGTGGGAGGACGATCCCGTGTTTGACGCGGCGCTGGCTGACCAGGACGCGGTGGACGAGACGCTGTGGCGTTAGGCCTCGCAATCGATGCCAACCGCTACGTCGACTTCTGCCGTGGAATGCCGGACGTGGTCGACGTGCTTCGGCGCGCCCCGCGGATCGTCGTCCCGTTCATCGTGCTCGCCGAATTGCGTGCAGGGTTCCGCTGTGGGACACGGTCGCAGCGCAACGAAAGGAACCTGATCAGGTTCATGCAGTCACCGCGGGTGGAGGTAGCGTTCGCCGACGAGGCCACGACCCATTTCCACGCGTCGCTTTTCGCCGAACTGCGCCGGGCCGGCACTCCGGTACCGACCAACGATCTGTGGATCGCCGCGCTGGTCTTGCAACACGACCTCGTCCTGTTCACCCGCGACCGACACTTCGACCAGATCCCGCACGTTCCGAGGCAGTAGCCACTGCACGCGGCCCCCTCCTGACCGACTGGAAAGTCGGTCCCAAAGTGGACGGCTTCACGCGCACGCGTGTTTTGTCGTCGTCAACGGGCCGGCGTGAAGGTGGCGGCGATTTTTACGTCGCGGTCCAGGAGGATCGTCTGGGGGTTCGTGCGGCCGTAGACGCTGCCGTTCCAGCCGGCGAAGGTCCAGCCGGGTTCGGCCAGGGCGGTGAGCTCGACCGTTTCATGCGGCTCGTTGTTCGCGGGGTGATGGCGGCGCTCCACCGAACCGCGCCCGACGACGCTGACGGTCAGGCTGGCCTGCTTCTTGATGCGCCAGGAATCGCGGTGCACCGGATCCTGCCGGAGTGATTCGAGGTAGCGGCCGTGGCGGCCGTGGGCGAAGGCCCGCAGAAGCGACTCGCAGAGGTACTGTGCGTGCGGATTGAGCGACGGGGTGTCGAGCAGGTTCTGCACTCGGTCGCGGATGGCGACACCGCTCTGTCGTGCGCGGCGGGAGTACAGCTTCATGAAAGCGTCCTTGAGGGCGCCGATGTCGTCGTGGGAGAAGCCGCTGCGTTGGAGGCCGACGCCGTTGATCATCCGCACCTCGGTCCGCGTGCCCCGCGCCGCCACGACGACCACGTAGGGCGGAACGTCCGCGGTCACGCGGGTCATTCCCCCGATGAACGCATGCCGGCCGATGGTGACGAAGTGATGCACGGCGGAGTGGCCGCCCATGTTCACGCAGTCCTCGACATGCACATGCCCGGCGAACTGGGTGTAATTCGCTATCACGCAACGGTTGCCGATCCGGCAGTCGTGGGCGACATGAACGCCGATGAGGAGGAAGTTGTTGTCCCCGATCGACGTAACCCCGCCGCCGTTGGCCGTGCCCGGATGCACCGTCGCCATCTCACGGAAGATGTTGTTCCTGCCGATTTCGAGGCGGGTCTGTTCGCCCTGGTACTTGAGGTCCTGTGGCTGGAGCCCGATCACGGCCTGCGGGTACACCTCGCAGCCTTCGCCGAGGACTGTGTGCCCGTCGACCGTGACATGATGGTGCACCTTGCAGCCGTCGCCCAGCACGACCCGCGGGCCGACCACGCTGTACGCCCCGATCTCGACGTCGTGTCCGAGCTGTGCCTCGGGGTCCACGATCGCCGTGGGATGGATCTTCACGGACAAGTTGCGTCTCCGAATGCCACTCAATGACCCTCTGCGTCGGTCAGGATGAACTTGATCTCACCCTCAGCGACGAGGTCGCCGCCTACGCGGGCCCGCCCCATGACATGCCCGGTCGTCGACCGGACCCTCAGCGCCTCCGCCTCGAGAATCAACTGGTCGCCGGGCCGGACCGAGCGGCGGAACTTCACCTTGTCGAGCCCGAGCAGCACGGCCACCTTCCCCTTGTGTTCCAGCTCCTGACTGAGCAGAACGCCGCCGATCTGGGCCAGGGCCTCGATGATCAACACACCGGGCATGATCGGATCGCCGGGATAATGCCCCTGGAAGAATGCCTCGTTGGCGGTAACGTTCTTGAGGCCGACCGCCCGCCGCGTGCCGTCCAGCTCGATAACCCGATCGATCATCAAGAACGGGTAGCGATGCGGCAGGATGCGCTGAATCTTGTGGATGTCGATGGCCGGCGGTTGGGTCAGGAACGCGGCGCGTTTCCGCGACTCGTGGTCCTCACGCAGGGCGCGCACCAGCGCGTGGTTCAGGGCATGCCCGCTCTTGCGGGCATAGACCCGACCGACGATTGGCAGACCAAGCAAGGTCAGATCGCCGATCAGGTCGAGGATCTTGTGGCGGACGCACTCGTCCGGAAAACGAAGCTCGTTCTCGATCGGGCCGTCGCTTCCGAAAACCAGGATGTCCTGGTACGTGAGGTGGGTCCCCAGCCCGCTCGCGCGCATTTGCGCCGCCTCCTGCTCGAGCACGAACGTCCGTGCCGGGGCGATGGCAGAGCTGAAGATCTCGGGCGTAACGACCACGCGCAGGCTCTGTCGGCCCACCGGGTTGTCCGGCCCGTAATCGAGCTCGTAGGCCACCTCGAGGTTCTCGGGGTCGGGCCCGATCGGCGGCAGGGCGACGAGCTCGCTGTCGCCCTCGACAACCCGGATCGGCCCCTTGACGACGTAGACCTCGCGCGGCGCGTCCTGCTCGCACACACCGGCGGCCTGAAGCCGATCGACGAAACCGGCGCAGCTTCCATCGAGTCCGGGCAGCTCGTCGGCGTTCAGCTCGATTTGCAGGTTGTCCAACCCGAGGCCGCCGCACGCGCTGAGCATGTGTTCGACGGTCTCGATGGCGACGGTTCCGTTGCGCAGCGACGTGCGGCGCATTCGCTTGGACACGTTGTCGACGCGAGCGGCGATACAGATCGGCGGGCTCTGATCGGTCCGAACGAACTGGATGCCGGTGTCGGGCGCGCCCGGGCGCACGCGCATGGTGACGGGTTGCCCGGTAAACAGACCGCGGCCCTCGAGCTCGACCTCATTCGCGATGGTCTGTTGCTTTCTCAAGACGTTCCAACCGCGCCCGGAGGTCCTTGACTTGCTCGGCCAGCGTCGGAAGCCGCCGGATCCACGCTCGCTCGCGCAGCTCCTTGCGGTGCTCCTGAGCGGGCCAGCCCGACACCGTCATGCCCTCGGGAATATCGCTCGTCGCCACAGCCAAACCGGCGGCCAGCCGCGCCCCGCGCCCGATCGTCAGGTTGTCGATGGCACCGGCCTGCCCGGCGAAGACGCAATAGTCTCCCACTCGGGTGCTGCCGCCGACCCCCGCCAGCGCGACGAACATACAGTGCTCGCCGATCCGACAATTATGTGCGATCTGCACCAGATTATCAATCTTCGTGCCGTTGCCGATCGTCGTGTAGCCGAACTTGGCACGGTCTACGCAACTACAGGCGCCGATTTCCACGTCATCCCCGAGGATCACGCCGCCGGTATGCGGTACTTTATTGTGTCGCCCCTGATCGAAGTAGAACCCCAGCCCGTCGGCCCCAATCACGACATTGGGGTGCAGCATAACGCGGTTGCCGACCATACAGCCCTCGCGCACGACGACGTTGGGCCAGAGGACGCAATCGTCACCGATGCTGGTGCCGCGGCCGACAAAGACCCCGGCGTGGAGGGCCGTCGCGGCGCCGATTCGGGCATCGGCCTCAATCACGACATGTGGTCCGATGGCGGCGTCCGTCGCGATCTTTGCGGATGGATGGACCACGGCCGATCGGTGGACGCCCCGATCGGGCCGCGGGATCGGCTCGGCGAAGGCCTGCAACAGACGGGCGACGGAACGATCGACGTTCTCGCAGAGAATGGCGGGCATGGGCGTCGGGCCGAAGTCCCGCGGGACGAGCACGGCGCCAGCCCGGCTGGCGGCCAGCCGGCGTGCGTACTCCGGACGAGAAACCCACGTGGCCCTGTCCGGCCCGGCCTCGGATACGTCGCCGACGCCGACGATAGTCGTGCTGCCGCCGCCGCGAAGCGTGCCGCCCACGGCGTCGGCAAGCTCAGCGAGCGTGTAGGTTCGATTCATGACACTGCTGCGTCACTGTCCGCCGGGCGCGTCGCCGGGTCCATCGGGTGCGGACGCCCGATCGTGCGGCTCGCGCGGTGGCGGGGCCGCGGGTGGGGCCGGCGGCTGGCTGCGGCGGTAGTTCTCATTTAACTGGGCCACGACGGCGTCGGTGATGTCGACGCGGGGATTCCAGTAGACCACCTTCTGGAGCAGGATCTGCTGGCGGACCTGCCCCGACGATTCGGGCGCGGCGTCGGGAAGCTGGTCGCTGGCGAGGACGATGTCGATGCCGCGCTGCTCGGCGACCTGCCCGACGGCGGTCTTGATGTCGAGGTAGATTTCCTTGAGCGACCCGCCGAGCCCCTGCTCGACGCGCTGGCCCTCGGATTCGACGAACCACTGCATCTCGGCTTCGAGGCGGGCCAGTTCCCGGCTGCGCTCGCGGAAGGCGTCCGACCCGGGCTTGAGCTCTTCCTGCAAGGATCGTCGCAGCGTCTCGATTCGGCTGCGCAGGTCCTCGCGCTGTTGCGTGAGCCTCTGCCGGAGCTGCTCGAACTGGGCCTCGAGATCCGAGGTCTTCTGGTAGCGCTCGGAAACGACCGGGATGTGCACGACGGCCACGCGGGTCGGGTCCCAGCCCGACTGGCCGAGAACGCTCGTCAGCGTCAACGAGAGAGTGAGTAGGTTCATGAGGGCTCCCAGTTAAGGATCATGTACGTCGAGCCAAGGTGCCTGTCGCAGAGCGAGTCACGCGCTGACCGCTCGAACCTGTCGGTGGGTGGCATCATCCCGCCCGAAGCGACGCGCCAGCAGGGGCAAGTCCACGGCCCCGCTTCGCGAGCGTGTGCCATCCGGAATCCCGGATCAATATGAGCGAAAACGGCCCGCTACGCAACGTCGCGCATGCGGCCGCCGCCGCGCTCGAGGCGTAGCAGCCGCGACTTGAGTTGGAGGCCGCGTGGAGAGGAAAAGCCGCCGAGCGAGCCGTCGGCGCTGACGATGCGGTGACAGGGAATGACCAGCGGCATAGGGTTGCGGGCCATGGCCTGGCCCACGGCGCGGGCGGCGTTGGGGCTGCCGGCGGCGCGGGCGAGGTCGAGGTACGACGCGGTCTTGCCATAAGGCACCTTGCGACAGGCCTCGTAGACCGCTCGGAAGAACGGCGGCTGTTTCGACAGATCGATCGACACGGTGAAGCGCACGGTGCGCCCCGCGAAGTAGTCGTTAAGCTCCCTGCGAAACCGCGGGAGCAGGTCGGCGGTTTCGACCGCCTCGGGCCAGTCGCGCTGGATGCATCGTAGCAGATCGCGCTTGCCGCGGGGAAGATAAGTCGAAAGCAGCCGAGCGGAGGTCCCGACGAAGCCGAAATGACCTAACTCGGTCCGTAGCGTCGAAAATCGCATCGCTCGCACTCTTACATGCTCAGGGTTTCGAATCACACCGGCGACCCACGAGGTCGCCAACACTCATTGGTCGCATTTCAGTGCTCTCTTGAGCTTCTCGTAGCCATCAGGTTCCCAAAGACGGCCCCATTGAATGTCTCGGAACTCGCGCGGTGGATCGCATCGTTCCAGCAGCACGGGTACGATGTACCTCGTTCCGCCTGGACGAAGCTCGCGCTGACTTAGCGCGTACTTCAGTTCTCGCTGGAATTCACCGGCCTTGTCGCACGCTTGCTTTGACAAGCACACCACCACGTAGTCGGCTCCCTCGATTGCGTCGTCGATGCGCGCGTGCCAATCGTCGCCTGGGAGCAGGTCCCGTGTGTCGATCCAAACCAGGAACCCATCGTTCCAGAGTTGATCCGCGAGCTTATCGACTAGGCCGCGATCCTCGCGAGCGTACGACAGGAAAACGAGCGGCACCGGGAGCGTCGCAATGCCGTCTTCGATGCGGATGTCGCCGAGCTGGGACCATTTCGTGGCCCCTGGCAACTTGATTTCGACAGCGATGGAGCGCGGCGCGCGCCCAACTGTTATGCGACTCAGTGTCCGGCCGGGGAGCTCATGGCCACCGGCGGTGCGCATTGTATGTAGCTCGACATTGTTGGCTGCGGCTACCTGGACTTGCGTCGCATGCGGCGCGTGGCATTCCTCCCAGTCGTAACTCTTGATTCGGCGAACCACATCTTCGTCACGATTCTCATCAATAACGCAGGTGTTGTTGAATGCTAGTCCGAGCAGGATTCCTTCCCTCTGCCAATATTCGAACGCAGAGACGATATCGGCGCTTTCGTACAAACGCGTGATTAGGGAGGACTCGTGAACGACGCTTGGCGCGAGCTCTAGGTTGCTGGCCGGCGCGTCCAGGCGTTGGGCGACGACTCGAAGTACGTCATAACGAGAACGGCGCCGGAAAAAGCCCATACTCGCCCTCTGCGGGTCCAAGAGCTCAGGGCCTCGCGGTGAAATCTGAATGAAACGGTCGTCCGTGGCATGCCGACCACAAAGCACGCTCAACAGCGTTACGAATGCCGCTTTCGGTAGCCAATTCAGCAGACCGTGCTGCTCGTTCGGTGTCGCTCCCGGAGGAAGCGGCTCGACTCCGACCTTGAGAAAGTCCCTGGGACCTCCGCGGATCTTGAATTCTGTGGCGAAGCCCACCCACGTTCCGCCAGCGACCGTGAAGTTCTGAAGCTCGTCGAATCGGTAGACCTCCACGGTTAGCCACTCGCCGTTCACGAGGACAGAGCGCGTCGCCATCAACTCTCGAAATGTCATGTCGGCAGTTTAGGGCGTTCGGCGCGCAGGGTCTAGTCTTGGCTGAATGGGACGGCCCAGGTCGATGAACCCTCCGACATCCGGGCGCACCATAACAGACTCGTCGCTGAGACAGCCGGGCGGGGCTCGTGGCCATCCCGGCCGTTACGCAGTGTCGGCACCTCATCAACGTGCTGCTGCTTCTGATCGGTGCGAAGGTCCGCTTCGGGCGGCGGTGGGCGGTTTCGGTCCCGTAACCGGCCTTAAGGCGCCCGGCGCCACGGCTCGGCCCGAGCTTTCGTGTCGTAGCCGCAAGCGTCGCTCCACAGTTCCACTTGTGTTCCTCAGCCCCTTCCGGTACGCTTGAGTGCTCGCAGCGCTACCGAGCTTTCGAAAGGAAGACCGTTGCGCACGCAGAGATGGCATGCCGTGGCCGCCCTTCTGGCCTGCACGCCAGGCGCAGGCGGGCAGCTCTATAGCGGCCCGATCGTCGAGTCCACCGGGTTCGAGGCATCGGACGGGTGGGAGGTCGGATTCGTTTGTGGCGAGGAGTTCTTCGACTGCGCCGCCCCGGCTGGCCGCCTTTGCCCCGACCCCGGCGGCAACTGCTGCGTGGACGACCCCAACCCGGACAACGGCTGGCACGTGGCCATCGACTCGCAACATTGTCTCGAGCCGCATATCGATACCGCCAATCCCTTCGAGGGCAGCCAGCACCTGCGGCTCGTCCGAGATCCGGATGTCGGGTGGCAAGCCGACGTCAGCGCGGCTTCGCCGTACGTCGGGCCGCAACCGGCCGCTCCCACAACGATCTCGCTTGAGGCTGCCGCAACCGCAAACCACTCGTGGTACGACGAACTGCGTTTCAGCGCCAATGCCGAGTCCGATCCCGTCGCGACCACCGCCATTACGATCACTATGGGGGGACCGATCAGAGTAGACGGCCGATGGACAGGCGTCTACGTCGCGCGCGACGGCACATACCGGAACGTGACCATCGCCCTCGATCCATGTTCAGGCGTTCGGCGAGTGTACTACGCCGGGGACCTGATCCACGAGGGCAGCATGGCCGCGCACGCTGCGCGGGTCGAGCGTACCGAGTTCGCGACGACGGGCCGCTACAACCGGTGGGACGTTGACAACTTCTCGATTGTGCGTGGCAGCCCGTGCGTCACCACTTGTGGCGACGGCGTGCTGGAGCGGGGTGAGCAATGTGAACCCGCGCTCGATGCCTGGTGTCCCGGCAGGTGCGTTCCGCCGGGGCAACCTGGCGAGTGTACCTGCTTCATCCCAAGCGCCACCTGCGAAGGTGCGCAGGAGATCGCGCCGGGGACGACGGACGAACGCTCGCACGGGGGATGGTTCACGTTCGTCGCCGAGACTGTCGCGTACGCCATCGACACGTGCGGCGCGAAGGACACCGAGATCAGGTTCTGGACCGGCGGCTGCGACAACCTTGAGCTCCTCGGGGGCAACGACGATTGCACCGACGAGCCCACTGGGGTGGGCGCGGATCCGTTCTCCGTCTGCTACGACTCGACCGTCGTGTCATCGCGCGCGTCCTGTACCTGCGTGGCAACGAATCCCGGCCAGCGCTACTGGGTACAGGAGATCAAACAAACCGGCTCGCGCAACGTCAGTCACATCGAGCGCATCACGATCGAGCCGCTCAACTCGTGCGGGAACTGGGGGGCCTGTTGCGATCCGGCAAGCGGGGGTTGTGAGGACAACATCGCGATGGACTGCCGGCTCGAATACAAGGGCTGGCATCGCAGTGAAGCCTGTGACGACATCGACTGCCGCACCGGGGGAACGGCCGTTATCCGCTTTCTCTGGCTCGAACCGCAGGGCTTGGCGGCGGACCCGTACCCGCCGGGGACGACCGGAGTGGGGACACGGCACTTGAAGCTCGGTGCGGTCCCCTCGCCGCTTCAGCCGCTCTGGCTCGGCATGTTCATCTCCAACTGGGGGCGGCAGGGTGACCTTCTGGGCTGGCAGGGTTCGATGAACTCCTCGATGCTCGGCACCGGGCTCTACGTGTATCGACCGGATTGTACGCCCGACAACGATGAACTCTGCGTCGATCTGGTCGGTCCCGGCTCCGCATGTAACGTGGGACCCATAGGGGGGCCTTGCGCTCCCGCGTTTCAGCAGCGCGAACGCCCTGCATTCGAACGGTTTGAGCTGTCAGGCTGCCACACCGCGACAGACGACCTCTCCTGTTTCGGTGCCATCGGGCAGTCGGAGCCGCCACACCCTGACCCGGGAGCGGAGCGGTACGGAGGAACGATCGTTCTGGCCGCGGGGACTCCGTTCGCTGTCGACACACCGCACACGGTTGACTTCCACTGGCCCGAAGGGACGGGAATGGTGACCGAGCGGGGCGAGCGCATGCTCGTCAGCGCGGAGTCTGCAGCAATCACGATTCCGCTGGGGAGCTGTTGCTATAACATCGGATTGGCATCCAAGGCGCAGTGCGCTTTGCAAGTCACCCCGGCCGAATGCGAAGCGCTGAACACCGGGCCCTTCCCGCCGGTCTTTCGCGAGGGCGAATCGTGTCCCACCGACGGGGGCCCGCCCTGTCCGTCCACCTCGGGGGCCTGCTGCGACGCCGACGCCGGGCCGCTGGCCGAGGACGGGCGCTGCGAGAACGGATCGCCGTATTTCGCGTGCCAGTGCCCTAGTTGTTTCTGGTTCGATGGCCGGTCGTGCGGTGACGTGATCGCGAGCGGCGCTTGCGAGGCAGACTTTGTGGCCATTCCGGCCGTGTCGGATTGGGGCCTTGTGGTCACGGCGCTGCTGCTTCTGATCGGTGCGAAGGTCCGCTTCGGGCGGCGGTGGGCGGCTTCGGTCCCGTAACCGGCCTTAAGGCGGCCGGCGGCGGGGCCGGCGCGCGGTTGGGGCGACAAATCGGGGGCGGCCGATTATAAATAATGCAAGAGCTTCTACGGGCAGTGCGGCGTAAGACGGCTACGATGGCCTGGAGCACGGCGCACGCCGGACGGTGTGGGTCGTGTGGCTGCGGGCGGGGCCGGCGCGCGGAAGATCGGGCTTTTCGGCACCCATGGCGGCTCGGTGCAGGAGCAAGCGACTATGTTCTACCTCGATCCGATGTATTTCGTCATCGTCGGGCCGGCGATTCTGATTGCGGTGTGGGCCCAGGCGAAGGTCAAGTCGGCGTATCATAAGGCGTCGCAGTTCCGGGCCCGAAGCGGCCTGAGCGGCGCGGAGACGGCGCAGCGCATCCTCAACGCGTTCGGCATCAGCGACGTGGCCATCGAGCCGGCGCGGACGTTCCTGGGGGATCATTATGACCCGAAGAACAAGGTGCTGCGGCTGAGCCCCGAAGTGTACCACGGGCGGTCGCTGGCCTCCTTGGGAATCGCGGCGCACGAGGTCGGCCACGCCATTCAGGACGAAGTGGGTTATGCGCCGCTGGCGATCCGCAACGGGCTCGTTCCCATGGCGTCGATCGGGAGCAACCTCTCCGTGGCGCTCGTAATCGGCGGCCTGATCATGTCGGCGATGGCCATCGCGTTCGGCAAGATGGTGGCGATCGCCGGTCTGGGGCTCTTCGGCGTAGTGGTGCTCTCTCAGCTCGTGAACCTGCCGGTGGAGTTCAATGCCTCGGCGCGGGCGCGGGCGATCCTGCTCGACCAAGGCATGGTCACCACGGACGAGGACCGCGTGGTGGGTAAGGTGCTCTCCGCCGCCGCCATGACCTATGTGGCCGCGACCATCACGGCCATCGCGACGATGCTCTACTACGCCATGATCGTCTTCGGCCGGCGGGATTAGAACTGCTTCGTCGTTGGCGCATCGGGGCCGGCGGGCAAACGCAGGTGCTCCGTGCGCGACGCGCGTCTGCAAAGGGAAACGAATCCGCCCGCCGCGCACGCTACAGGAGCAGCGGCTGGTCGAAGCGCAGACCGACACCGAGGTGGGGGGCATCGGACGGGACGGCCTCGGTCCGGATGACCGTGGCGTAGACGGGCACCCCGGCCCAGGCGGTCAGCTCGGGAATGCGCCCCGCTTCGGCGAGGACCAGTTCACACCGGTTTCCAACCGCCAGCGCCCGGCCCGGCGGCATATACATGAACAGGCCGCCCTCGCTGAGATCGCGCGCGGTGCAGTGCACATCTTCCGGGCATCCTGTCCCGCGAACGGTCACAGGAACGTCACAATCGAGGCGGGTCGTGTCGCGCCGCTCTTCCAAGACCGCCATCGACGAGGAACGCTCGGGTGACTTGAGCTGCGAAACAGCCAACATGCGGCACCTCCCCCTTTCGGGAATCGGCAGGTCAGAGAGCAGAATGCACTTTACCCCGGTTCACGACTTCGTCAAGCGCCGGATTCCGGCACCGGCCTGTGATTTGTCTGAAACCGTCGAAAGCCCGCTAAGCGCGGCCGTCAGGGATGTTTTTGCACCGTCACATGGGTTCCACGAACCGTTCCTACCGGGCGGCCGATCAGTCGCCAACCGGCGAACGGCGTGTTGCGGCTCTTGGAAAGCAACCTCTCGGGATTCACCTCCCAGGCGTCGGAAGCGGCGATCAGGGTCAGGTTTGCGCTCTGTCCGATCGCGGTTGTCGGTCGATCTCGTTTCAAGACGCCCGCGGGCCCGGCGCTGAACCAGCGGATCAGGTCCGGCCAGTCGGCAATTCCCGGCTCGATCATGCCCCGGGCGACGAGGCCGATGGCCGTTTCGAGCCCAATGATGCCCGGGGGCGCTTGAACGAACCCTCTTGCCTTTTCTTCGGCGGCATGCGGGGCGTGGTCGGTCGCGATGCAGTCGATCGTGCCGTCGACGAGCCCGCGCCGGCAGGCGTCGACGTCGTCGTTCGTCCGCAGCGGCGGATGCATTTTCGTGTTCGGGTCGCGGGTTTCGCAGGCCTCGTGGGTGAGCAGGAGATGGTGCGGTGTGACTTCGGCCGTCACTGGAACGCCGTCGGCTTTCGCGCGGCGCACCATCTCCACGGCCCGCGCCGTCGAAATGTGCGCGACGTGATAGCGCCCGCGCGTCCGGCGGCACAGGCCGATGTCACGATCGATCATTGCCTCCTCCGACCTCGGGTCGAGCCCGGGCAGGCCCAGGCGATGCGAAACGTCACCCAGATGCATGACCCCGCCCGCCGAAAGGCGCCTGTATTCGCAATGTTGAATGAGAACGACGTCGAGATCACGGGCCCGTATAAAGGCGGCGCGCATCACGGCGTCATCCTCGACGCCGGTGCCGTCGTCGCTGAACGCAGCCGCACCGGCGTCGCGCAAGGCCTCAAAGTCCGACAGCGCGCTGCCCTGACGCGCCTTCGTGACAGCGGCGATCGGCCAGACTTCACATTGGCCCGCGCTCCGCGCCTGTTCGATCACGAAACGAACCGCTTCCGGCGAGTCGAGCGGCGGCGTGGTGTTGGGCATGCAGGCGACGGCGGTGAAGCCGCCAGCGGCGGCGGCGGCGGTTCCGGTGGCGATGGTCTCCTTGTGCGTCTGGCCGGGCTCACGGAGGTGGACGTGCATGTCGATCAGGCCCGGCGAGATGATCCAGCCCGACGCGTCGAGTTCCTCCGCGCCGGCGGGCGGGTCCGCGACGATGACGCCGTCCGCCAACGCGAGGTCGGCGACGCCGTCGCGGTTCAAGAAGGGGTCGATGATCCGACCACTGCGTATCACCAGCGCCCGATGATCGCGGGTTTCAAACATGCCGTCCTGATGGGAGGGCCCGAGCCTGCGGGAACTCATCCTCGCAGCCTTCAACGTGACCGCAGGCGTCGCGGATCAGCTTGCAATGCCGCTCGATCAGGGTCGTGGAACCGCACTGCGGACCGCAGGATTCACCAACCGACATCGTGTCCTTCGTTTCGTTTCCGAACGGCCTGGTAACGCGCGCACCTCCTTGCGCGTCGGACAGTTCAAAACCTCCCTCGCGGCGGATACTATACGCGCGGTGATGCCTAGTCGTCCACACACGGAGCAACTTCTACCCAGCGGAGGGAAACCGGCCATGGAGCGTTGGATCATGCGAGGGTCGCGAACGGCGCGGGTTCTGTCGCGCGTAATCCCCGCCTGGGGTTTGCTGGCGGGCCTGGGCGGGTCCGGATGTTCGTTGCAACGCGGCGCACCTTGTCCGGTGCGGGCTCACCCGAGCGGGCCCGATCTGGTGATCATCAACGGCCTGGTTTGGACGGGTGCCGAGCGCGCGTCCCACGCCGCGATGCCCGAGCCGACGGCCGTCGCCGTCCGCGACGGCCGCATCACGGACGTCGGGAGCGACCTCTCGATCTGGCGGCACGTCGACCCCCGAACGACGATCATCGACGCGGGCGGGCGGCGGATCATCCCCGGCATCACCGACTCGCACACCCACGTGATCAGCGGCGGGTACCAACTCGTGCGGCTGAACCTCCGCGACCTGAAAAACCGCGAGGAGTTCGTTCGGGCGATTGCGGACGAGGCCAAGACGAAGCGCCCCGGCGAGTGGGTGCTCGGCGGACGCTGGACGGTCGAAAGCTGGGAGCACCCCGAGTCACCCAACAAGGCCTGGATCGATCTCGTCACCGGCGACGTGCCGGTGTTCCTCAATCGGATGGACGGGCATTCGGCGCTGGTCAACTCGGCGGCGCTGAAGCTCGCGGGCATCGACGCCTCCGGCCCGCCTGACCCGACTGGGGGGGAGATCGAGCGCGACCCGCAGACCGGCGAACCGACCGGTATTCTGAAGGAATCGGCAATGAACCTGGTCGGGCGGCATGTTGCCGCGGCGGAGCCGGCCGAGCGATACGCGGAGGGAATCGATGCCCCGACGGCCGACTACGACGCGCTCAAGCGGGCCATGCGGCACGCGAACTCCTTGGGCGTGACGTCCGTGCACGACATGTGCTCGCCCGAACACCTCGACGCGTTCCGGCGCGCGGAAAAGGAAGGCGTCATCACACTGCGCGTTACCGCGTACCTGAGCACGAGCGACTGGCCCGCCTTTGTCGGACGCCTTGCGGACTACGGGCCCGACACCGACTGGGTGCGGCTTGCGGGGTTCAAGGGCTACATGGATGGATCGCTGGGCAGCCGCACGGCGTACATGCGCGAGCCGTTCACCGACGCGACGCCGGACATGCCCTACCCGCGTGGTCAGCTCACTGCCTTCGCCGACCCGATCGAGAGGTTTCAGGCGATGGTCGCCATGGTGGACGCTCACGGCCGGCAGATGGCCGTGCACGCCATCGGCGACATGGGCAATCACCTGCTGCTGAACGCCTACGAGCACGCCATGGCGGCCAACGGCCGGCACGACGCGCGGCACCGCGATGAACATACGCAGCATCTGCTCGTTTCCGATATCCCGCGAATCGCGAAGCTCGGGGTGGTCGCGTCCATGCAGCCGTACCACAAGGCCGACGACGGGCGCTACGCCGAAAAGGCGCTGGGCAGCGAACGGTTGAAGGGCTCCTACGCCTTTCGCCAGTTGCTGGACGCCGGGGCGCTGCTCGTCTTCGGCAGCGACTGGCCCGTGGTGTCCATGAACCCGTTTCTCGGGATCGACTCGGCGGTGAACGCCCGCACGCTCGATGGAAGCGTCTGGCTCCCGTCGCATTCGCTCACCGTCGAGGAGGCCTTGCGGGCCTACACCGTTTCGCCGCCGAAGGCGATCCACCGGGAGGACCGGCTGGGCACGATCGAGCCGGGCAGGCTCGCCGACTTGGTAATCCTCGACGAGGACCCGCTGACGATCCCGAAGGAGCGGCTCGGCGAGGTGACGGTGTGGAAGACGCTGGTCGGCGGGCGCGTAGTCTATCCCTGACGCCCCATGGCCGCCGTAAGGGCGGCCATGCCACCCGCAGGGCCATGCCACCCGCAGGGCCATGCCACCCGCAGGGCCATGCCACCCGCAGGGCCATGCCACTCGCAGGGCCATGCTACCCAGGGCGGGGTTAGTTCTTGCCCATCGAGCGCTGGGCGCTGAAGAACGCGCGGAGCAGATCGCCGCACTCATTTGGCAGCACCGGCCCGGCAACTTCAACGCGGTGGTTGAGTCGCGCGTCGGTCGGAATCTGATAGAGCGAGACGCAGGCCCCGGCCTTCGGGTCGACGGCCCCATACACCAGTCGCGGAAGCCGGGCCAGCACCAGGGCCCCGGCGCACATGGCGCACGGCTCGAGCGTGACGTACAGCGTGCACCCCTCGAGCCGCCAGCTTCCCACCTCGGCGGCCGCGGCGGTCAGGGCGATCATCTCCGCGTGCGCCGTCGGGTCGCCGAGAACCTCCCGCTGGTTGTGTCCGCGGGCGATGATCCGCCGGTCAGAGACGACCACGGCGCCGACGGGCACGTCGCCCTGCTCCAGCGCGGCCTCCGCCTCCCGCAGCGCCGCACGCATGAACGTCTCATCCTGAACGGGATCGCAGAACATCTTGGGGCTCAGATCTCGCCGAGGAAGTCGAGGCGGCTCTTGACCGCGTCCGGGCCGGCGTCGAAGTCGACCTGAAGCAGGCCCGCGATTTTGACCCGCAGCCGCTCCGCCACGCGCAGGGCGAACGCGATCCGCTCCTCGTCGGTCCCCGAATGGTAGGCGGGGTCGGGCAGAGACCAATGGGCGGTGACCGGGTCGCCGGGCCAGGCCGGGCAAGCTTCCTGCGCGGCGGCATCGCAGAGCGTGATGACGGCGTCGAACTCGTCCCCGGCGAATTCATGCCACCCCTTGGACGATTGCCCTTCCATCGATACGCCCATGCTCTGCATGGCCTCGACGGCAAGCTGGTGAATGAATCCGGCCGGGTGGGACCCGGCACTGGCCGCCTCGAACGCCTCACCGCCGTCATGGCGGAGCAGCGCCTCGGCCATTTGTGAACGGCACGAGTTGCCCGTGCACAGGAAGAGTATCTTGCGTTTCGGCGTCACGGCCATACATGCCGGCCCGAAGGCGCTACGCAACGACGTCCTTTCGCCGTTGTCCCGACCCGCCGAGCGCGGCAGCGGCTAGCGGATCCGATTCCATTCGAACGGGTCGAACTCATCGGGCTGCACCGGAACGGTGTCGCAACCGAAGCCTGGTTCGCACGTCGTGCGCGTTCCGGTGACCTCGTTCCAGGTAATCGTGAAGCCGTCGGGGGAGACCGACCCGGCGACCGTAACGTCGAGGGCAAGCAGCGCCGTGCCGCTACCGACAACGAGCCCGGTGATCTCGTCGGAAACGCCGTACTTCAGGGTCATCGTGGCGTTGACGCCGTCGACCTCGTAGAAAAGCGACTCGATCGTGATCGTCTGGAGCAGCGTCCCTCCCGCGGGCGGCGCGGTGTCGCTGAAATACCCGTCGATCCGATACATATCGGTGGGGATGCCCAACTCGACCTCCGTCGCCAGAACCGTGACGGTGCCCCCCCCGCTGTTTACTTCAATCTGACCGGTGTTGGGTGATAGCGTGGCCACGGTCAACACCCCGTCGTCGTCGAACGAGTACTCGTCCGGCGGCGTGTAGCGTCGCGCATCGAGGCTCAGGTCCGACGCCCACGTGGATGCCAGGGTCGGGCAGCCGTCCTCGCGGACGTTGATGCCGGGCGGCGTGCCGGGGCAGTCGTCGAGATCTCCGCAGACGCCGTCGCCGTCCTCGTCGTTGTCGGGGTCGTTGGGGCAATCGTCGCAGTCGTCGGGGATGCCGTCGGAATCGGCGTCCTGGTTGTCGTCGAACCCGGGGCAGGCGTCCACGTCGCCGCAGACACCGTCGCCATCGGCGTCGTTGTCGAAATCGTTCGGGCACGGGTCGCAGGCGTCGCCGAAGTCGTCGCCGTCGGTGTTCTCCTGCCCCGCGTTGGACACCTGCGGACAGTTGTCGCAGGCGTCGCCCAGTTCGTCGGCATCGGAGTCGGCCTGATCGGCGTTCGGCAGCCCCAGGCAGTTGTCACACGCGTCGCCCGCCCCGTCCGAGTCGCCGTCTACCTGTCCGGCGTTCGACACCGTCGGACAGTTATCCTCGTCGGCGCACAGCCCGTCGCCGTCGCCGTCATCGTCCGGATCGTTCGCACACGGGTCGCAACCGTCGGGCTGACCGTCGTCGTCGGCGTCGAGGCGGTCATCGAATCCGGGGCAGGCGTCGCACGCGTCACCAACGCCGTCGCCGTCGGCATCCTCCTGATTCGGATTGAAGTCGTTCGGGCAGTTGTCCTCCATGCTCGGAATACCGTCCCCGTCGGGGTCTCGCTGATCCTCGCTGCACCCGGCTTCGTCAACCTCCACGCCCGGTCGGGTCCCGGGACATTCGTCGACGTCGCCGCACACCCCGTCGGCGTCCTCGTCGTTCACCGCGTCGAACGGGCAGACATCGCAGGCGTCGCCGGCCCCATCCCCGTCGGTGTCGGCCTGATCGGGGTTGGACACGGCCGGACAGTTGTCGCAGGCGTCGCCGACGAAATCCTCGTCCTCGTCGGCCTGATCGCCGTTGCCGACCGTCAGGCAGTTGTCGCAGACGTCGCCGACGCCGTCGGTGTCCCGATCGGCCTGGTTCGGATTCGCCACCGCCGGGCAGTTGTCCTGGTCGAGGCACAGGCCGTCGAAGTCGCCGTCGTTGTCTGCATCCAGCGGGCATGGATCGCAGAAGTCGCCGCCACCGTCGCCGTCCGCATCCTTCTGCAACGGGTTGTAGTCGAAGGGGCAGTTGTCGTCCGCGGAACAGATCTCATCCTCGTCCGGATCGTTGAGCGAATCGCCGGGGCAAGGATCGCAGGCATCGCCGATGTCGTCCGCGTCGTCATCCAACTGGTCGGCATTGGCCGTCGCCGGGCAGTTGTCCTGATCGGCGCATAGGCCGTCGTCATCGGCATCGTCGTCCGCGTCCAGCGGACATTCGTCGCAGCCGTCCGGCACGCCGTCGCGGTCCGAATCGACCCGGTCGTCAAAGCCCGGACAGAGATCGACGTTTCCGCAGACCCCGTCCTGATCCTCATCGTTGTCCGGATCGTTCGGGCAGGCATCACAGACATCGCCGATGCCGTCGCCGTCGGCGTCCCGCTGTTCCGGGTTCGCCACCTCGGGACAGTTGTCCTGCGTCGCGCAGAGGCCGTCGACGTCGACGTCGTTGTCGGCATCCTCGGGACAGGCGTCGCAGGAATCACCGATCCCATCGCCGTCGGAGTCCAGTTGCCGCACGTTCACGTCGACCGGGCAATTATCGCAAGCGTCGCCTACGCCGTCGTCGTCCTCGTCTGTCTCGACCGGGTTGGCCACCGTGACGCAGTTGTCCAGCTCGTCGGGAACGCCGTCGCTGTCGCGGTCGCCCTGGCAGGCGTCGCCGACCCCGTCGCCGTCGGCATCCGCCTGGTCGGGGTTGCTGACATAGGGACAGTTGTCGCAGAGGTCGCCCGTCAAGTCTGTATCGCGGTCCGCCTGGTCGACGTTGAACGCGACCGGGCAGTTGTCGCAGGCGTCGCCGAAGCCGTCGCTATCCGAATCCTCCTGGGCGAGGCTGCACGCTCCGAAGCGGCAATCGGCATCGCTAAGGCAGGCGTTGGGCGCAGCGAAGGCCGCGTCGACCTGAATGCGCTTCTGCGCCGGAACCCCACCGCATCGCCCGGTGACGGTCGTGCCGGTGGTCTGGAACGCACGGAGGATGTCAGACACGCGGGAGGCCGGGGCCACCTGCTTCAGGACCGCCCATGCACCGGCCACGTGCGGGGCCGCCATCGACGTGCCTTGGAAGTCCTCATAGTCGGCGTCGCCGCTGGCCACGGCCGATCGAATACTGACGCCGGGGGCATAAAGGTCCAAAAGGGAGTCGAAGTAGTTGCTGAAACCCGCTTCGGCATCGAAGTCGTCAACGGCGCCCACGGCGATCGCGGAGGAGATGCAGGCCGGAGCGGCGACCCCGTCGCAGAAGCCCTCGTTTCCGGCCGCGATCACCGTGGCGATGTTCGCGCTGCGGAGGTTGTCGATGGCGAATCTTGTCGCCGCGTTGCTGAAGTCGCACGCGGCCTGGTCCGCGAAATGACCGCCGCCGAGGCTCATGTTGGCCGAGGCGACGGACCGCTGCGTGCGGGTCATGAACAGCCAGTCCAGGGCTGCGGCCTGGTCGGACGACCAACTCCGTACGCAGCCAGCCGCCCCGCCGCACGCCGGTCCCGTCACTTGATGGAAGACCTGGATGGCGACCAGATCGGCATCGCGTGCCACCCCGTACAGGCCCGCGCTGGCCGACTTTCCAACCGCGATGCCGGCCACGTGGGTGCCGTGGTCGTAGCCGTCAAACTCGCTTGGATAGGGCCGCGCCGCGTTGAAGCTCGTGGTGTCCGTGTTGGTGCCGTTGGGACAATCGCCGCCCGAACCGCTAGCCGATCTGGCGAAGCACGCCTGGACGATGCGCTTTCCGGCGAACATCTGGTGAGACGCCCGCACACCCGAATCGAGGACCGCCACGAACTGCCCGGCGCCGGCGAAGCCGATGTCCCACACGACATCGGCGCCGATCTGCTGCGTCGACTCGGCCAGCAGCGGTCGAGCCGGGCGGTCTTCCGCGATGCCCACCACGCCCGCGGACCGTTCCAGAGCATCCAGCGCCTCGACCGACACCTCCAGCGCGACGAACGGAATGCTCATGAACTTACGGTTCACGGCGTACGCCGTGCCGGCCAGTCGCCCCGTCTCTCGTTGCACGGTCCCGGCAATCGCCCTGGACAACTCCGCATCCGCCTGCGCTGCGGTCGCAGAGGCCGTGGCCGAGACCGCGGCACGGGTCAGCGCGTCAACATTGGGCACATCCACCTCGACGATGACGTGCGCCGTCCCACTCTGCCGGGCCGCGTCGCGCAGGCGACGAAACTCCCTGGTCCGGTGGATTGGATCCGTCCGCACGCGGGTCCGCGCCGGAAGCGTCGCGGCTGCGCGCCCCATCGTATCTTCGGGCCCCGAGTTCAGGTCCTCGGCGGACGCGCTGGTTTCCAGAGCCTGGGATCCAAGGGCCGCGACGAACCCGCCGAGGTTGCCGACGCAGGTGCCGAGCGCCGGGCCGTTAGGCAGAATCGGGCAGTTGTCGCACGCGTCGCCGATGCCGTCGGAGTCGCCGTCCAGTTGGCCGACGTTGGGAAACGGCGGCGGGTTCACGTCCGATGGGCAACTGTCGAGCAGACCGCAAATGCCGTCGCCGTCGGCATCGTTGGTCGCATCGTTTCCGCAAACGTCGCACAAGTCACCCAGCCCGTCGCCGTCCCCGTCGGTTTGTTCAGGGTTCGCCACCTCGGGGCAGTTGTCGACGTCTCCGCACACCCCGTCCTCGTCGATGTCGTTTGCAGGATCTGACCGACACGAGTCACAGGCATCGCCAACCCCGTCACCGTCGGAATCCAACTGGTTCGGGTTGGCGACCGACGGGCAGTTGTCGACCGTGCCGCAGATCAGGTCGTTGTCCACGTCGTTCAACGGGTCCGTGACGCACCGGTCACAGGCGTCACCACGCCCGTCGCCGTCCGTGTCGATCTGGACCGCGTTGGCAACCGCCGGGCAGGTGTCGCACAGATCGCCCACGCCGTCGCCGTCGGCGTCCGCCTGGTCGGCGTTGGGCGTGTCGATGCAGTTGTCGATGCCGCCGCAGATGCCGTCGCCGTCGGCATCGTTTGCCGGGTCGTTCGGGCAGGGGTCCACATCGGCGCACATGCCGTCGCGGTCCGCGTCGTTCGCCGGATCGGTCGGGCAGGGGTCGTCAGCCCCGCAGATCCCGTCATCGTCCACGTCGTTCGTCGCGTCCGATGGACAGGGGTCGCAAAGATTGGGCAGCCCGTCCCCGTCGCTGTCGATCGAATCGTCGAAGCCGGGGCATTGATCGGCGGCATCCGGAACGCCGTCCCCGTCGCTGTCGCCCTGTCCGGCTGGACAATCGTTGTCGGCGTCAGCTGGACACGCGTCACACGCGTCACCAATCCCGTCACCATCCGCGTCAGTTTGAGTGGCGTTCGCAGTGTCCGGGCAGTTATCGCACGGGTTGCCGAGGCCGTCCTCGTCGTCGTCCGTCTGAAGCGGGTTCTGAACCGTGAGGCAGTTATCCGCAACGTCCAAAACGCCGTCGCCGTCGCGGTCCGTGTTCGTCGCGGGGCAGCCGGACGCATCGACCTGTGTGCCGGCGGGTGTGTTCGGGCAGGTATCAGCGGCGTCGTTCACGCCGTCGTTGTCCGAGTCCCGTTGGGTCGCGGCGCACCCATCGGCATCGACCGTCGCGCCGGCGGCCGTTCCCGGGCAGTCATCCTGGGAGTTGGGCACGCCGTCTCCGTCCGCATCCGCCTGGGCCGGTGGACACCCGTTGGCTTCGACCGCCTGGCCGGCGGGCGTGTTGGGGCAACTGTCGATGTCGCCGCAGACGCCGTCCCCGTCGGCGTCGTTCGCGGCGTCGTTGCGGCACGGGTCACAGGTGTCGCCGATGCCGTCGCCGTCGCTGTCACCCTGGAACGGGTTCAAGACGGCGGGGCAGTTGTCGACATCGCCGCAGAACCCGTCGGCGTCGCCGTCATCGTCGGCGTCGTTCGGGCAGACGTCGCAGCCGTCGGGGACCCCGTCGTCGTCGGCGTCGAGCCGGTCGTCGAAGCCGGGGCAACGGTCGTCGTCGTTCAGCACGCCGTCTCCATCCGCGTCCGAAGATCCGATCTCGGCGAACCGCGCGCCGAGTTGCGTCTCATCCGTGGGGAAAACGGTCAACGGATTGGTGCGCGTCGTCGAGGTGCCGAACCAGCTCACGAATGTCCAGCCTTCGGCGGCGGTGGCCGTCAGAGTGACGGTCTGCCCGTCGGACGCCTGATCGACGGCCCCCGACCCCTCGATCGCCACGTCGAGTTCGATCGGGACTGGCTGGCCGGACCCGTTGTCGCCGTCATCAGGGGGGGTTGGCTCGATGTTGCAGCCGCACGCGAGAACGCCGACTATTACCGGGCCCAAGACCGCGTTGAAGAGCCACGATCGGCCCCTTCCGTCGTTCCGCATTGTCATGACTCCGCTGCGTGGCGCTTTTGACGCCCGTTTGGCGCCCCATCGCAAAGGCGTATGGCTGGCTTGTAGCCCATTATCGCGAAACGCCGTCCGGATGCAAGGCCGGGCGCGGTCCTGTTGGCCCCCCGCCAGGCAACGGACCCTTCACGACGCAAGCCCACAGACCCAGGTCTGCGGGCTTGGAATCCGTCGTCGGCTACCGTTCCATCACCTCACCGCACGATCGTGTCACGGCGTGACACTTCCTCTTTCGCGTGCCGGCTTACGGCGCGGTGCAAAGCGATCGAGCCATGTCGGCACATGCCGGATCCCAATCCACCTGGCAGCAGTACGGATCCCGCGGACAGACGTTGGCGCAGCAATCCTCGAGCTCGCATCCAGCCGTGCCGTTGCCGATGCAGGTCCCGCCGCCGGCACAATCGTCGTCGGTTTCGCAGGCGTTGCCCGCGCCCGTGCCGCCGCTGCATACCTTGGCGAAACAATCGCCCCGCCGCGGACCGCACGTGCTGCGACAGATCGCAGCCTCCGCTTCCGCGCAAAGCTCGTCCCAGATCCCTTCCTCTCCACCCACACCGCAGCAGAACGGGTCGGCCCGGCACACGGCGTTGCAGCAGTCCACATCCTCGCACCCCGGCGTTCCATTCTCCGGATCCGTGCAGGCGCCCGCGCCCGCGCCGCACGCGCCAAAGCCGGCCCCACAGAAGCCGTCCGCCTCGTCGGCGCACACCGCGTCCCATTCCGTGTCGCAGCAGAACGGGTCGATCGCGCACACCCGCTCGCAGCAATCCTCGCTATCGCAGCCCGGCGAAGCATGAGCCGCGAAGCAGTCGCCCTCGCCCTGCTCGCAAGCATCGAGCCCGCACGTAATCTGCACCGACCCGGCCCCGCCCGCTTCGTCGGGGAAGGTCCCCAACCGCAGCAGGTAGTTCTGGCCGGCGACCGCTTCGAATGTCACCACGGACTGCGTGTCGCAGACGTCATCGTTGCATGACAGCAACCTCGCGTCCGTCACCGGACAGTCGCACCCCTCATACACGGCGATCTTCGTATCGACCGCCGTGTTGCCGTCGCACGTCGATATGAAAACCGTTCCGCTGCACGGTGCGGTCCAGCAGGACCACACGTCGTGATCGATCTGATCCTCGCCGAAAAACACGCAGCCCGTATGAGGCGGGCCGTCCGCCGTCGCCGCGGTATTGTCGAACGCGAAGCTCCCTTCGTCGTCGCAGAGCGTCGTGGCGTCACCGCAGTTGTCGGATGTGAACTCGCCGCCGGAGACGTTCTGGCAGCTCGCGGTGCAGCACCGCGAGCCAGGCGGCTCGCATTGCTCGCCCGCTTCCACGACGCCGTTTCCGCAAACCGGCGTCCCCCCGCCGCCCGTCGTCGGGCAGCCCTGACTGTTGACCGTCGTGCCGGCCGGCGTCCCCGGGCAACGGTCGGCGTCGTCGTTGACGCCGTCGCTGTCGCTGTCACGCTGGTTCGACGCGCAGCCCGAGGCATCGACGTTGCTGCCTTGCGTGTTGGGGCACTCGTCGACATCGTCCGTGACGCCGTCGCCGTCGGCATCCACCTGGCTCTCGGCACATCCGGTATCGTCCACGATGGCCCCGGCGGGCGTGCCCGGACAGTCATCCGCGTCATCCCGCACGCCGTCATCGTCGGCGTCGGGCACCCCGGTCTGCCCCTCGGCGCAGCCGAACGCATCGACTGTGGCGCCCGGGGTAGTGTTGGCGCATTGATCGATATTGTCGCTGACGCCGTCACCGTCGGTGTCCCGCTGGCTCGCGGCACATCCGCGCTGATCGACCGTCGAACCGGGCGGCGTGTTGGGACAGTTGTCGCCTCCGTTCCCGATCCCGTCGCCGTCGTCGTCCAGAACCACCGGCGGGATCGTACAGCCCACGCCATCCACCTCATCACCCTCCGGCGTGTCGGCGCAGGCGTCCACGGCGTCCGAAACGCCGTCACCGTCCGTATCCCGCTGGCTCGAGGCGCAGCCGTCGTCATCGACCACGGCGCCGGCCGGAGTGTCGTCACAGATATCGTCGTCGTCCGCCACGCCGTCCTCGTCGGTGTCTACCGGCCGCCCCGGATCCGGGTCGCCGTCCGGCATGGATGGGCACCCGACGACGGCCGCAGCCAGCAATGCGAGGGTGAGCAGACGCCCCAGGCGGAAGATCCTGTCTATGGCCGAATCATGCACGGTATTTTTCTCCCCCAGTTCACCAGGTGGGCGTGAGGTTCCAAAAACCCGCGGCCGGTCGCCGGCGCGGACCGCCGCGCGGCACGGGGCGCGCGGCTCGCAGAGGACGCCCATGTGTCGCCAACTCTATGCCCACACCAAGGTATAAGGCAAGGGACGTTGCCGCGAAAGGAAGCGTTATCGGCGTCGAAAGGCCCTGATCCGGGGGTTGAACGGCTCGCCTGATGCCCCTACGCTACGCGGCTTGCGGACCTCGCCGCGGCGCAGCGGGGAGGCGTCTGAGTTCGACGTGGAAGCGAGGGCCAGGTGCCAGCGGCGAATCGGGTCGGGATCGGCTACGACATCCATCGCCTGGTCGACGGCCGCCGGCTGGTTATCGGCGGAGTCGACATCCCGCACGCCAAGGGACTCTTCGGACATAGTGACGCCGACGTCGTCCTGCATGCCGTGACCGACGCATTGCTGGGCGCCGCCGGATTGCCCGATATCGGCGATCTGTTCCCCGACACGGACCCCAAGTACGAGAATGCCGACAGCAGGGACTTGCTGCACGACGTCATGCGACGCCTGGCCGAACGAGGCTTGGCGCCGGCCAACGTGGATGTCATCATCCACGCCGAAGCGCCCCGACTCACGCCCTATAAGCGGCCGATCGCCGAGTCGATCGCGGGCCTGATCGGGATCCCGCCCGACCGCGTGAGCGTCAAGGCGAAGACGAACGAAGGTTTGGGTGCGCTCGGCGTGGCGGATGCCATCGCGTGCACCGCCGTCGCCCTGCTGGTAGAGAAGACCTGACGAACCGGGCCCGCAGCCGATCGGGCCGCCTGCAAGGCTCCGATGCCGATAACCGTCTATAACTCGTTGACGCGAAAGAAGGAACCGCTGGAACCGGTCCATCCCGGCAAAGTCGGGATCTACCTCTGCGGCCCGACCGTCTACAAGCCGAGCCACATCGGACACGCCGTCGGGCCGATCATCTTCGACGCCGTCAAGCGCTACCTGGTCCACCGCGGGTACGAGGTGACCTGGGTGGTCAACATCACCGACGTGGATGACAAGCTGATCGTCGAGGCCGAAAGCCAGGGGGTGACCACCTTCGAGCTTGCGGAACGCATTACCGGAGACTACTTCGCGGCGATGGACGCGCTTCACGTCGACACCATCGACATCATGCCCAAGGCGTCCGAACACATCGGCGACATCATAGCGATCATTCAGAAGCTGATCGACAAGGAAATCGCCTACGCGTCCAACGGCGACGTCTACTTCGACGTCACCAAGGACCCCGACTACGGAAAACTGTCCAACCGCCGGGCCGAGGAACAGGAAACCGGGCGGCGGGACTTGAAAAGCGGCGAAAAACGCAATCCCGGCGACTTCGCCCTGTGGAAAGCTGCCAAACCCCAGGAGCCCGATGAGGTCAAGTTCGACTCACCCTGGGGCAGGGGCCGGCCCGGCTGGCACATCGAATGCTCCGCGATGTCGAGCCGCTATCTGGGCGACACCTTCGACATCCACGGCGGCGGCCTGGACCTGATCTTCCCCCATCACGAGAACGAGATTGCCCAATCCGAGTGTGCGAGCGGCAAGACGTTCGCGAAGGTGTGGATGCACAACGGGCTCACGCGGGTCAACACCAAGAAGATCTCGAAATCAGACGCGAGCCCGGAGATGCAGCAGGCGCTGGCCAGAATGACGCTGCACAACCTGTTGAACGAATACCCGGGCGAACTCGTGCGCTTCTTTGTGCTCAGTACCCACTACCGCCGCCCGATCGAATACTCGCCGGAGGAGTTCGAGAGCAAGCGAAAAGGGCTGGACACGTTCTACCGCCTGTTCGAACGCGTCGAACGGATCTCCGGCGACTCGCCCTTTGTGAACGTTCCCGACCTTGACGGCGCGAGCAGGCCGGACCGCGGATCGGAAGCGCTCGATAAGGCGCTCTGCGAAGCCAACGACGCGTTCCACCGCTCGATGGACGACGACTTCAACACCGCCGGCGCGATCGCGTCACTGTTCGACTACGCCGCGGCGGTCAACCGCTTCGTCGAAACCGAGAAGCTCGAGGCCAGCCCGACGGACAAGGGCAAGGCGAGTCTGCTCCAAGCCACTCGCCGCTTGATCGCCTTCGGCCGCCTCATCGGCCTCTTCCTCGAACCGCAAGAAAGGAAAACCGCGGGCGGCGACAAATTGACCGACACGGTCATGCAGATCCTGATCGAGGTGCGCCAGCACGCCCGCAAGAACAAACACTTCGATATCGCAGACCTGATCCGCGACTCACTCAAAACGGCCGGAATCACCCTCGAAGACCGCCCCGACGGAACCGTCTGGCGCGCCGAGTAGAGTGGCGCCAACGCCCAACATGCGGATTAGTCCGTATCGGCATAGAGAAACGGCCAATCCGGCGGTACGAGCTGGAGTTTCCGCCAGAACATCTGATGCACGACCAATTCCGGGCTGAGTATTGGATCAGATGTATCGTCGTGGAAGGAGAAGACCGCGCGCTTCTTGGTATACGTGACGTTCCCTGGCATCGGCACGAGTAAAACGCGCCCGAGTACGCCGATTTCGTAGAGCGCGTCGAGCCACGCCTGTGCGTCCATCTTGCCTTGCCGAAGCCGGGACACGCGGTGCAGGGCCTCGTCGCGTTGAATGGACGCCGACCCCGACGCGAAGCACTGGATGACGGAATCCAATCCGGGGAAGCGGGCGTTGTATTCCGCGATAACCGTTTCCGCGAGCCGGACGCTTGCAGCCGGCAGAAATTGGAAGATATCGGCCTCCGTCAAGGCCTGGGCCCGTTCCTCCTCGGACGTTTTGAGAGCGATCAACTCCCGCACAAGAAACAGAACGTCCCTTGGGCGCGCTTGCGTGAAATGAAACATCCATGCGAACGCATCGTTGAACCCGGGCGGACCGGTGAAGGTAGTTGGGAAGATTTTTCCGAGCACGGCGTTGGCGGCGTCGAGGGACTCGACATTCCGCGGCACTCCCCCATGCGTGTTACGAATGGTACGGTGGATCCGCTTTGCGAGCATAACGCGAAGCTCGTTTGCGCTCCATTCCACCGTTTCCACGAGAATCTTGTCCATGTCGCGGTACTGCTGCGGAGTCACCGCGTCTTTAGGAACGAACGCCTTGATCTGAAAGACGGCGGCATTGGCGTACACGTCCCGTAGTTGCCGGACTGCGGACAATAGGCCGTGTATGTGGGGCTGAACGACATCGTGGAACCGCTCGTAGGCCTTGTCAAAATCGTCCACGGTAACCAGGATCGACGCGTCATCACCAAGACACTCCATAAAGGCACGCTCCACGCCCACGAAGCGGGGCGTCAATGGGAAGGTCGCCTTTGCATCCGGGTCGTAGTCGCCGGTCAGAACCGGCTCGATGCTCTTGGTTGCGTTGATGAACGTGTTGTACAGCGAGAACCGTCGCGTCCTTCGGCTCAGGCAATTGGGAAGGTCGCCCGGCTCGTGAATGAGCTGCGCGCATGCGTCGAGCTGGTCGCGCGAACGGCCCCTCGCGAAATCGAGGAAGGCCACGATCGCGCTTGTAACGAGCGCGTACCGCCAAACCGAACGCAGGAAGAGCTTGCGGCTGAACCCGGATTTCAGTTCCAGCTCGTCAAGGGCATTTCCGAACACATCGATCGCGAACTCATCGAAGCTCAATTCGACGGTGAGGCGACGCCGAGCCTCCCCATAGTGAAGAAGCGCCAGCCGCAGCGCCGTCTTTCCCGCCCCTTTTCGTCCAAGGAAGAACGCCTTCTGCGGGTCGCGGCTGAGTGGCCCCCAGATACCCGTTCGATGAAAGACCTGAGCATCATAGAGGAACGTCGTATCCAGCTCCGCAGCCAAATGACCAACCTCAAGATCCCGAAGCGGCAACATGGGATTCTCCCAAGCACGGATCGGACGTGTGCCCTTTCAATGGATGATCAGTATTGTTCCACACCTGACTTCTACTCCGGCTCGGCGGTGTCGTCAACCGCACTGAAGGGCCGCTCACGCGCATTCCTCGCATGGCGGGTCGGGCGTCAGACGTGGCCGGGATTCTCCATGGACGTGCCGCGGCTGTATTCCCATTACCGTCTCGCTGGGTCGCGGGAGTGGCTCGGCTCTCCAGCCGCCTGCGCCCGCGGACGACGGGCGCGCATCGCGCTCGCGACGCCGGAGGCGTGGCGAGGGCCGTGCGTGTTCAACGGTGGCCATCGGCACGCCCCCGTCCGACACGTCCAGGCCCGTCACGCGGGCACTTCGCAGGCCGGATTTCGAATCGCCGGCGGCGCGGCAAAAGACACCGCCGAGGCCTGCCCACCCGAGTCACCAGGCCCTCGGTGACCATGCCGCCGCAAATTCGGCGGCGCGGCGCGGCGATCCAACGCCGTGGTTTGAGGCCTACCGCCCGACCGCTATACTCTGGGTGATGAGAGTCGACGAAATTCGCCACTATCACGCCGTGCGACCTTTCCGGCCGTTTACGCTGCGCGTTGCTGACGGCCGCGAATATGTCGTCCGACACCCCGAGTTTCTGTCCATTTCCATGACGGGACGCACGGTTGTCGTTTCCACGCCTGACGATCACCATGAAGTCATCGACATGCTCATGATCACCTCCGTCCACCTCGGAAACGGAAGGAAGTCGAAACGCAATCGGAAGTCCCCGTGACGCTGCTGCCCCCGAAGGTCGCCTTCAACCGCGCCTGCCCGCCGACCCCCGCCGCGCGACTTGGTCCCCGGATGAGTGGGCGCAATGCGTGAACGGTCCCAAACGGTGGAGCACGTGTCCGGCGGACGCGGGGCTCACGCCGCCGGCCGTTCCGCGGGCGCGTGTGCCGCGATCTGGGCCATCTTCCTTCCCGGAACAGTGGTCTGCGCCGTCGCCCTGGGCCACAGGGCACGGGCCGCGGACACGATAACCCTGCCCAACTTGCTCATCTGGCTGGCGGGCCTATTACTGGTCCTGCTCCAGGTGTTGCTGCTCGTCGGCGTTACCTGCCGATATGTCCGAGGGCGTCGAAGCCCTGGTAAGAAGGAGGGCGTGGAGGGCCTCGTACAGGAGGGGTCGGGATCCGCCTGATCAAGACACCTCCGCGCCTGCCCAAGCCGGCACAGGTCGGGCCGGCAATCAGCACCACTAACGGAGTCGTGAGGAAACAGGGGTGGCGGCAATCAGGACGGCCGTAATCGGCCTTGGCGAACGGACCCGGCCTTACATCGAGAGTATCCGCCGGAATGAACTCTTCGACCTCGTCGCCTTTGGCGACCCGGACCCCGCCCTGGCGCGCGCACAAGCCGACGCGTGCGGCGTACGCGGATACGAGGATTGTCGCTCGCTGATCGTGGAAACCGCTCGCCAAGGGTTGGGCCTGCTCCTGGTCTGCCTCGACCCACCGAAGTCCAAGGACCTGTTGCGTTTGGCCATCGAGCGGGACCTTACGGTCCTGACGTGCAATCCGTTCGTTCGTTGTGTCGCCGAGGGCCTGGAGCTGATCGGGGCCGAGGACGGGAAACACCTTCCGCTTGTCGTCTCGCAGACCTGGCGCTACGACCCGCGGCTCGTCCGTCTCGGCGAGCTGACCGGCGCCGCAGCCGCGCCGTGGCTGGCTGACGTCGCGATTCGGGGCGATGGTCGTCCGGCCGCCGGCTGGGGCGATCGCGATGCCTGCGGCGGAGGCGTCCTTCTCTATGCCGGGTTGCCCTGGATCGAGTGGCTGACCCGGCTTTTCGGAATCCCCAAGCGTGTGTACGCCGAATGCGCGGTCGCGCCTCCGCCGGGCCAGCCGCGGAACTACGACACCGAAGACGTGGCTGCGGTGTCGCTCCGGTTCGCCCGGGATTCCATCGCCACGCTGACACTTCGACGGGGGGCGCCGCCCGCGGCGCCGCGGGTCGCCCTCACCGGCGTCGACCGCAACATCGAGCTCCTCGCAGATCGGATCGTGACCACCCGGGCCGACGGTAACCACGAGGTCTGGCCCGTCGAGCCCGCGCAGCCCGGCAGCGACGAGATCGCCGCAGTCGGAAAGTGCATTCACGAAGGCCGGCTCGATACGATCACCAACGCGCTCGAGCACCTGGCCGCACTGAGCATCGTCGAGGCCGCCTACCTCTCGGCCCGCACCGGATCACCCGAATCGCCGAGCGAGTTCATGTCGTAGGGCAGCGTCGCAAGAACGGCCCGCTTGTCCTTTCCCGACCGCCACCGACTTGCCCTTCCAGCGCCGCGCCCCTCGGCAAGCGGTTCTCCACCTTGCTTCATGGTGTTCGACACGCGCCGGCGGACGCGTTGGCCTCCACCCGTTATCCAACGAGGTCGATCTGGCTGCCCGCAGGCGCCCCCCCGGGCTGCGCCATGAGCGGCGCCGAGCCGGTTCCCGTGGCCATGTATACGGAGGTTTGTTCAATCGAGATGCTCGTGGTCATGGCGGACATCATCACGTACGAGCCTTCGCTGCTCGTCTGCGGAAGCTGAGCCGCCTGCCCACCCGACCTCTCCCCCGCACCGTTCATCTGCTCCAGAAGCGCCAGCAGGATCAACAGCGCGACCATCATCTGGAGCAGTTTGTCGGTCCCCTGGTTGCCGGCGCCGCCCAGAAGCTGGCCGAGGGCGTTCTGCACATCGCGGAGCAGCGCCCCGGAAGTTGCGCTCGGGGCCGCGGGCGAGGAGTGCGAGGCCCGCCCGAGATCCGACGCCAGATCCAGCGGGGTCCGTGCGATCGTCGCGGCCGGGCCGGCCGAAAACCCCGGTCCAGAAACAGCGCTCGAGGTCGGAAGAATCGGTTGCATGTCGCTCTCTCCCCTCACCCGGATGCCGGCGCCCGTTCGCGAGCGCACCTGTCCCGTCCTCAAAAACCGACATAGCGGACGCCGCAAGGGCGGTGACGGTCCTCGTGCGACGTAAGTCGCCCAGGGCCAAGGGTTTATGACACGAGGTGGTGTCGTGCCGAATGTACGAGTCGCACGGATATGTCCGCCGGCGGCAACGCGAGAGTGTACCGGTGATGCACGAAACGCGCATCGCGCGGCGTGTGTGCCGTTCAACCGGCGGCCCGGTGCCGCGGACTCACGGTCCGCCACGTTGCAGTCTTGCTGCTAGAAATGCTTGACAAAGCGTTCATTCCCCCTTAGATTATCGCCCCTATGAGTCGGATCGGCGGGGCTGCGGCCCCGTTCGGTCTCAAGACCGCCCTTTCTGGTTCGTTGGGTGGGGCGCTACAGACAACTGGGTACTGGTAACACGGGACACTCCATCCGTCGCATGACCGCAGGCGTCACTGAACTGACCCGCACCGCAACAACCGCCCGCACCCTCGCGCCGGCCAAGCTCAACCTGACGCTCGAGATCGTCGGCCGACGACGCGACGGCTTCCATGACCTCCGATCGCTCGTGATCGGCGTGGGCCTGTGCGACGACCTGCGCATGGCCATCGTGCCACACGATGGCATAACAATCGACTGTGACCAGCCCGCCCTGGCGAACCGAGAGAACCTGGCGGTCCGCGCCGCCGAAGCGGTCGCCAGCCGAACCTCCCACCGCGGCGGTTTCCATCTGCGCCTGGCGAAGCGCATCCCGGTCGCGGCCGGGCTCGGCGGAGGCAGCAGCGATGCCGCCGCCGCGTTGCGGCTGGCCGACGGACTTCTCGGGGCCGACCTGGGCGGTGGCGAACTCACCCGTCTCGCAGCGCAGCTCGGCTCCGACGTGCCGCTCTTTTTTCACCTGCCCGGCGCGATCATGACCGGTCGCGGCGAGCGCGTGGAGCCGGTCATGCCGGCGTGGTCGGGTTGGGTGATGCTTGCCGTGGCGGACATTCCCGTCTCCACCCGCGCCGTGTACGAGGCCCGCCGCCCGTCGGATTCCCGCGGACACGCCTGCCCTTCCCCGGACGCGATTCTGCGGACGGCTCAGGCCGAAGAACTCTCGCCACTTCTGTTCAACGATCTGGAGCCCGCGGTCTTCCGCGTGTGCCCGAAGATCGGCGAACTGTCCGGCACCCTGCATGCCCTGAACCCGGGTCCGTTCCGCGTCTGCGGTGCGGGCTCGACCTTCTTTCGATTGTTTGACGACCGGGACGAGGCCCGGCGCACGGCGCGAATCATCGAAGAACGGATCCCGCAGCTTCGCTGCCTCGTCGCGGCCGGCCCGGTCAACGTTGGAAACATCACCTTTGAGGAGCATTGAATGGACATCTCAGATGTGCGCGTAAAGCTCGTCCGTGACCCAGGCGAGCGGCTCAAGGCGGTCTGCACGGTAACCTTCGACGACGTCTTCGTCGTCCGCGACGTGAAGGTCGTCGACGGCGCCAACGGCCTCTTCGTGGCCATGCCGTCGCAAAAGCTCTCCGTGCATTGTCCCAAGTGTCGCCAGAAGAACCACCTGCGGGCCAGGTTCTGCAACGAATGCGGAGCCAAGCTCCCCCCGAGCAGCGCCCAACCCGACTCCAACGGACGGTCGCGGCTCCATCGCGACATCGCCCATCCCATCAAGGCGGCCTTTCGCCAGGCCATGCAGGAGCGCGTCATCGACGCCTTCAACGAGGAACTGACCCGCGCCGAGTCCCCGGACTACAGGCCCGACGATCTCGAACTCGAACCGCCTGACGACGACGTCGAAGACCGCGAGACGCCCGAGGGCGAAGACCGCGAGCCGCTCGAGGAGGATGATCGCGACGCGCTCGAGGTCGAGGCCCACGACGACATGGACGACGGCGACGATCGCGGTCGTCACGACCGTGGCGGTTCCGACTACGACGACATCATCGCCGAGCTGCGGGGCCGGTCGGGCGGATATGCCGAACCGAAACGACATGAGCCCCCGCCGCGGCGAGAAGCGCCCGCCGAGCAGCGTACGCAACGCGAGGAATCCTCCGAGCAGCGGCCGCCCGATCGCGGGCCGCGCCGCCGCCGCGGCCGAGGCGGACACCAGCGCGACGAGCGACAGTCCCAGTCCTCGCCGCCCAAGCCCGCACCGCCGGCGACGCGCAGCGAAACGCACGACGCTCCCAAAGCGCCCAAGCCGGCGCCGCCGGCGACGCGCAGCGAATCGCACAACGCTCCCAAAGAGCCCAAGCCGGCCCCGGCCCCGGCCCCGGCCCCGCGCCGTGAACCGCCACCGCCCAAGCCCCAAAAACCGGCCGAAAAAAAGGACGCCGCCGACACCGTACCCTTCGGCCACGGGATCCTCTGATTGCCCATCCCAGACACGTGCCTCGGGACGTCCGCGCGGGTCGAAGCCCGCGACTCGCTCCGAGATCGGGGTAGGCTGTAAGAGCGTGTCTCAAAAGGCGTGCGCCTGAACAGAGCCGCGCCGGTGAGGAAGCGGTTTTTCCGGACAAACGGTCCGCTTCCCTACCGGCGCGGCTCGGAGAAGGCAGTTACGAAACAGGATCTATGAACGTGCTCCTCGGGTTCGTTGGGGCCTCGCGTCAGATCGCCGCACCGTCTTGACCTTCGGGCCCTTCGGCGGCCAAGTCCGTGCGCGCTTCCCGCCGGTGGCGTTTTCCCGATAATCCTCGCTGACGACCCAAGACCGCACCCAGCCCCCGGCCGACTACACCCACTGGGCCGGCCGGCACGTCACCGGCGACGAAAAACGCCAGGCGCAAATCTACCTCGACCGCCTCGTCCAGGCCCTGGGCCACAGAGGCTTCCTCGACGTCGGCGGGACCCCCGAGTTCCGCGTCCGCAACGGCCGCGAGCCCGGCGCCGCAGTCGCCTTCGCCGACTACGTCTGGAAGCCGTTCGTCCTCATCGAGATGAAAAAACGCGGCATCTAACGGCGGAATTGCCTCAATCGGAGGCGCCCAGCAACTCGCGCAGTTCATCGGCCCAATCCCGCCCGTGGGCCTGGGCCTCGTCGAGAATCTGGAAACGAAAGATGTGATCCTTGAAGTCCTCGCCCAACTTTTGCCATGAGACGCGCCGGCCGGCCTTGGAAAAGTAGCCCGCCACGTTGCGCTTGTAGGTGGTGTCGGGATTGCCCTCGAGGTGCGCCCGTTTGCTTTCAATGACCAGGACGCTGTGAAACTTGCAGCCGTTGCCATTCTGTTGCACGACAAAGTCCGGGTACATCTTGTGACGCTTGTATCCCCTGGACAGCGAAGTGCTCGGGGCCGACGCGATTGCGGAACCACCACAGAACGTCTGCGTGCTTGTCGAGGCAAAGGGCGACCTTGCGCTCGTATTCGTTGAAGCCAGACTGGGTCATCGAACAGAGAGTTGCGGATCGGTTGAAAATGGCTCAAAATGCAGGCGATGCCTCGCGCTTTAAGAGACGTTCGACACAAAGTGGGGTACCAGTGTCTCCGAATCGCAACTCAGGAAGATATCGCTGCGAATCTGATCGACCAGAGCGACTACCTGACGACCGAGCGGTGGACGGAGACGCCCTTGCGTGAGGTGCTGGTCGACCTGGTCGAGCCGTTCAAGGTCACGATTTCCGAGAGTCCTCTTGGCCTGATACTCAAGCAAGTCGCCACGCGGGATCTTTCCGATTTGGCGGTGAAGAAATTACAGGAGCGGTTGGCTATTGTCGGCGATCTCGACCCGGTCCTCGTAGACGGCGAGAGGTTCATCGATGGCCGACATCGGGTGGAGGCCTACGCTCGCGCGGGACGGAAGACAATTCCGACGGTAGACATCGGGCCTTTGGTGAGGATCGATTGGGAAGAGTGGATGAACGGCTGACGACGCTCCCTTTTCGGGGCACCGGGTCGGGCCAGGCTCAACGGACTGACCTCGGCTTGTGCTGGAAGCCAAGCTGACTGCTTCGCAGGCCGAAAACCCGCGTGTCGAACGTTGCGTCACGCGTTCTCGTCTTCCGCGATGAGCCCGCGTTTGACGCCGCGGGGTAGCGATGCGGCGTGCCTTCGTCTGCCGCGTCGGTTCAGCGCAGCGAGAACACGCCTAACGCAGCCGTCCGGATTCTGAGCAATCTCGTGCTCCCAAATTCGTATCACCGTCCAACCGGCCTCCGCGAGGATCTTGGACTTCCGTCGGTCCCGAGCGACGTTGTCACTGATCTTCTCTTGCCACCACACCGCGTTACGCTTGGGGCAAGAGAAATGCGTTGGGCAGCCGTGCCAGAAACAGCCGTCCACGAAGAGACAAACACGGAAGCGCCGGAAGACGAGGTCGGCCTTGCACCGGCATGTCGGTTCAGGTCGCACGTCGATGCGAAACCGCAAGCCGCGATTGTGCAAGTGGGCACGAAAGAGTCTCTCCGGTATGGTGTCACGCCCACGGTTTGCCTGCATGACTCGCCGAACGAGGCGCGACGATGAGGAAGGGGCACGCGATCGGATGGAAGACTTCATCCCGGAACCTCATCACCCACGTCCTCAGGAAGCGCCTCCGGTTCGCCATCGGGCGACTGGGGACGCCGGGAGATGTGCAGCAGTTCCTGGCCAATAGTGATGCTGATGTCCGTACCCGCCATTTTCGCCAGCAGCTCAGGAAGTGCCGGCGTCGCTTGGTCGAGCAACTGTCTGATCGGATCGCGCACGTACTTGGCGAGGAACCGCGCCATGGTGGGACCAGCGAGGGACTCGAGGTGGTTCCAGGCATCATTGCCAACGTAGACCTCACCACGGCGCGCTTTGAATGCGCGTGAGAGTTCGTCGAGTTTCGGGTTGGGAGTGCTATCGAGAACCAGTAGGACCGGGATGTATCCACTCTTCTTGCAGTCGATCGGATAATCCAATTCTTCGCGCCACCGACCCTGGCCGGACGCAGCAATGGTCAGCCGAATCTTGAATTCATATGCTCTCTTTCCGAGCAAGCAATCGATTTGCCGACGCTTTCGAGCATCACGGTGCCGCTTTACCGGGCTCTTCTTCGCGGGGACCGGCAGTCCGCCGACGGCGTATGCGATTACGGGCTCGAATAGATATCCCGTCTCCTGCCCCGCACGATTGTCGATGTCAAAGAACCACTTCCTCCAGAAGAGGAACCCTGCAAGGCCTGCGGGGCTGAGCTTCCCGAACTGCAACAGTCCACGAGGTCCCACCTGTTCCAGTGTCGGAAGCGGTTGCGTTTTCAGAATGCTCTCGTACTTGAGGCGAGCCTTGTGAAGCGCCGCGAGGCATGCGTAGTAAGTGTCAGCGTCTGAGTCTGCCTTCAGCAGACGCTCAAAGAGTGCTTGTGCGTCTACGCCCGGGAGCACAAGGGCGTCCAGATCTCCCACGTCGAAGAACGGCGGCAACGGGTCGGGAACTTCCGGAAACTTCTCCTCAAGTCCCAGGTCAAGCACGATTCTTCCGACGAGGTAGGCACAGACCGCATCGGTGAGCTGTACAGCCTGTTCACCCGCCCCGAGCAGCCTTGACTTCTCCCAAATCGTCTGTTGTGTTCTTGTCAGACCCATTGAAGTCTCATCTGACCGGTGCAATCTTGAGGGTGAAAGGCGGCATGCACCTTGTGAGTGACCTCCCTTAGAATGGGGCTGGATCCCAGCGAAAGCGTGGGAACGAACGAAAGTAAGGCTCCGGGTTGAGAATCTGGGCGTGCGCCTCGCAGGTCCTTCGCAAGTTGTTCCGCAAAGATTCTAGCGAGTAGCGGCGGTACGGCATTGCCGATGAGTTGGATTGCGTCTCTCTTCGAAGCCGGGAGGCGAAACGAGTCTGGGAATGTTTGGAGTCTGGCACATTCGCGAATCGTCAAGGGACGGTGCTCAGTGGCGTGCAGGAACTCGTTCAATGCTCCGCCTGTGATGGCCTTCGATGGCTCGTCCCCCCGTAGTCGTCTGAGACCGGCGGGGGGTCCGCCCCTTCTCTCGGCAGGCGTTCCATCCATGACCCTCCGAAAGGCTCTTCGACGGTAGCTTTCGTGCCACAACCGTTCGGGAAGGTCGCGCATGCTTTGCCCCGGTTTCAAGAGTTTGGCGCGTGCGAGGTCGTCGTCGCTAAGGGCGGTGAAGGTGTGGTCTGTTTCTGGTGCAGTCCCGTCTGGCAGGGGGGGCGGCAGTGTGCCGATTGCCCAAGTCAAGCACGGTGTTCGCGGTAGGCGACGGGAAACGAGTTGAGCGCCCGGAGCACCGTATGCGGAGTGTGTCGGCGCCGGGAATGTCGGATCCCATCCCAGGCCTCCGATGGCGACGACTCGCTTTCGATGCTGGGGTATGCCGTAGTTAGCGGCGTTGATCTTGCGAAGATGAACGCGATAGCCGACATCGATGAGAGGAGCTAACAATTCGACCACAAACCGTCCGCGCGCACCGGTCAAGAACCCTTCGACATTCTCGAACATGAACGCAAGCGGTCTTGCACGAGCAACGATCTGAGCGAAGACGGCGATGAGCGTATTCCGGTCATCGTGTTCACGTCGCATGCCGGCGGATGAGAAGCCTTGGCACGGCGGCCCACCGATGATCACCGTGGCATCGGGCGGTTGAAGGTACTCGGTAATCTGCCCGTGAAACACATCGTGCGAGAAGTTGATGCGATACGTATCGACGGCGACCTGCCAAGCGTCATAGGCCGCGAGGATCGAAAAACCGGCTTGTTCAAAGCCGAGTGACAAGCCGCCGGCGCCACAAAAGAGGTCCACCGTGGTCAACTTCGGACCGACAGCGTTGCGATGGCAGGCGCGGAGTGCGCGATCATTTGCGTCCATGCATAGATGCCTTTCCCCAGCTCTGTCGCGTTCGACGTTTGTCCTGGCGGGTGGCGTCTTCGGCTTTTTTGCCGACGGTTTGGCCGATCCACTCTTTGAACTGGGGCTGGGTGAGGTTGTCGTTGTACACCCATCCCTCGTTGCCCGTGTTGTAGGGTGGGTCGATGTAGATGCACTTGACCTTCCCCGCGTGCGTCGGCAAAAGCGCCTTTAGCGCCAGAAGGTTGTCCCCCTCGATGATCAGGTTCCCCTCCAGCGACGGCCGCTCGCCCTTCCCCAGCACCGAGAGCTTTGCGTCGAACTCCAGCCGGTGATGCGGGACGGTGTAGTGGTACGTCTCCACCGCCGTCTTGCCCTTGAATTGAAGTACCGGCACCTCGCCTCCTCCATGATCGACCGCGCGTCCACCCTACCCTACCGAATCCCGCACCGAGCGGCAACACGCCCCACCGCGCACCTCGCACGGGCAGCGACTCATCCTCGCACAAATGACAGCCCGAGCCCACCCCGTCACCGCCCCCGGCGTTCCGCCTGAACACGCCGACACCGCCGGCCTCATCACCCAAGACCGCATCCGCCCCTGACCGGCCGGGCCGCCATGCACGCGAAGCACCTGCCTGCGCCCGCCCGGCCCCGCCCCCAAGAAAACGCGCCGCCATAACCTCCTGCCCGACAATGACTTACAACGATCCGTCTCGTTTCAACCGCTCCAGAACGTTACCCCTCCCGACGTTATTACGACGGAAGGCCCGCAACATGAACCACTCGTCCATCTTGACGTTTCGACGTTCCGACGTTGGCCCCTCCTCGATCCCTCGATCCCTCGATCCCTCGATCCCTCGATCCCTGGATCCCTCGATCCCTCGATCCCTGCCTCCGTCCCTCTGTGCCTTCGTGCCTTCGTGCCTCCGTGCCTTCGTGCCTTCGTGCCTCCTCCCATCCTCCTTGCCTCGTTGCCTCGTTGCCTTTTTTTCTACAGAACGAACCCAAAAAACGCCCCTGGCGCTATCAGCAACGCCGATTTAAAGTCAAAACAAAGCCAATCGAAGCCACTGAACGACGGTTCTACCGCTTTGCGACAGCGACGACGGCGCAACCTCGCGTGCGGCGCGGTTCACGCTCGGGTACCAGGGCGGTTTTGCGGGGCGGGCGCGGCCGGGGTACGATCGCGGGGCGACCGGGCTGGGGCCGGGGCGATCGTCGAGGACCCTGAAAAAGGAGGTGCTGCTGTGAGTTCGTTGAGCCGCCGTGAGATGCTGGGATCGTTGGGGACGCTGGCCGCGGCCGGCGGCTGGATCGGGTTGACGGCCGACGAGACCGTGGCACAGGGGATGGGCGGGTCGGGCGGGCCGCGTGAATACGCCCTCCAACCGCTGCCCTACGGCTACGACGCTCTGGAGCCCCACATCGACGCGCAGACCATGAAGTTGCACCACGACATGCATCACGCCGGGTACGTGCAAGGGCTGAACGGGGCGATCAAGGCCCTGGAGGAGGTCCGCAAGGACGGCTCCGCCGAGGCCCTGGCCAAGGTCCGCGAGCTGACCGACCTGTTGGCCTTCAACGGCTCGGGGCACACGCTGCACACCGTGTTCTGGAACAACATGGGCAGCGGCGGCGGGGGCACGCCCAAGAACGCGCTCGCCAAGGACATCGACCGCGACTTCGGCAGCTTCGACGGGTTCCAGAAGCAGTTCTCGAAGGCGGCGGCTTCGGTCCAGGGCAGCGGGTGGGGCATCCTCGCGTGGGAGCCGCTGAGCGGGCGGATGCTCGTGCTGGCGGCGGAGAAGCACCAGAACTGGACCATGTGGGGGGCCGTCCCGCTGCTGGTCATCGACGTGTGGGAGCACGCCTACTACCTCAAGTACCAGAACAAACGCGGGGAGTACGTCAGCGCGTTCTGGAACGTGGTCAACTGGGACAACGTGGCCCGCCGCCTCGATATGGCCCGCAAGATCGGGGCGTAGCCCCATCGTGCCACAGTGTGTCACCAGCGCCAGGCGAAGCCGGCGCCGGCGAAGAAGTCGTCGGCCTCCTCGTTGAGCCCGGCGCCGACCCGCAGGTCGACCTGGAGGTTGTCGCTGATCAGGTAGGTCAGCCCGCCGTTGACGCTGTGGGCGCAGTCGCTGCCGTCGGCGTTCGGGTAGATGCCGAAGTATTCGGCGTACGACCCCCACCGCTCGCTCAGCGCGTACGCGAGGCTGACCGAGCTCGTCGCCTGGGCGAAGCGGTTGCTCTCGCCGCGCACCGCGCCCACGCCGACGTTGCCCGCCAGGGCCCAGCGCTCGTCGAGGTCGTAGGCCCAGCAGAGGATCGCGGCCGGTTCCACGTCACCGGCGCTGAATTCCGGAGTTCCGGATGGCATCGACAGCTCGGCAATCACGCCAAGTTGGGGCCGGGCGCCCTCCTGCTCGAAGAACTTGTACTTCAAGCCGATCGACACGTCATTGCTGCCCTGGATGTGATCCTCGACCGACAGACGAAATCCGCTGTCCCGCTGGACATCAAAGAGCTGGTCCTGCCAGGAGTAGCCGTCCCAGCCGAGGCGCAGCTCGAAGTCGTCGACGAGCCCGATCCGAAGCAGCAGCTCGGGCGCGGTGTGGTCACGGGTTCGCTCCCGCCCCTCGCGGTCGTGGGTGAAGGTGTAGCCCATTTCGAGCTGGATATGCCCGCGAGGCACGGCGTCGGCGCTCTCGGTGAAGTCGGGCCTGTCGGTCACCAGCGGCTCTGTCAGAGGCGCCGGCTCGAGCCCGAACCAACGGAAGCCGGCGGGCGTCGCGGCCTGTGGCGCGTCGGAACCGTCGGCTGCCGCGGGCGGCACGGCGACGCACGCGAGCAGCGCAGCGGCGGCCCGGGCCTGGAGAATCCTCTGCGTGCGGTCCGATCTGGCGCGGACCGCCCGCCGGTTGAGCCCTCTTGTGGACACGCTCGTTTCCTCCGTCCCAGGTTAGCGAAGTAGCCTCGGCCAATAACTGTAGCCTAGGCTACATCTTGATTCAGCCCACGTCAAGGTCCTCCCGCGAAAGATGTCCGGGGGTGAACCGCACAGTGCAGGGGCGGTGGATGATTGCGGGCCGCGAATGGCGGCGATAGGCTCGCGGGGCGAGATGATCGCGGGGCGGGAACCCGTATGGCCGACGAATGGTGGAAGGACTTCTTTCGAGGCACTCCGGTCGAGCTGTGGCTGAAGATGTGCCGGCCCGAGGTGGACCGGGCGGAGGCCGCGTTCCTGGAGGAGGCGTTGCGGCTTCCGGCCGGTGGCCGGGTGCTGGATGTGCCGTGCGGCGCGGGGCGGCATTCGATCGTGCTTGCGGAGCGCGGCTTTCAGGTCACCGGGGTGGACCTGTCGTCGGAGTTTCTTGCGGCGGCGATGTCGGCGGCGGCCGATCGGCGGGTCGACGTTCGGTGGGAGCAGCGCGAGATGCGCGATCTGCCTTGGCCCGGCGCCTTCGACGCAGCCTTCTGTTTCGGGAACAGCTTCGCCTATCTGGATCACGGAGGGAACGTCGCGTTTCTGCGGGCGGCGGCGGAGGCGCTGCGCCCCGGCGGCCGGTTTGCGATCGACACGGGGGTGATCGCGGAGAGCCTTCCGGCGAATGACGAGCCTCGGCGCTGGTTCGAGGTGGGCGAGATCATCATGCTGATCGAGAACCGATACGACTGCGCAAGAGGCCGGCTCGATACCGACTACTATTTCATCCGCGGCGCCGAGATCGACAAACGTGCCGGCTCACACATCGTCTACAGGTACGGCGAGTTAGTTGGGATTTTGAGCGACGCCGGGTTCGGGGAGTTCGAGGCGTATTCATCTGTCGATCGAACGCCGTTTGCGCTCGGCTCTCAGCGGCTCCTGTTGGTCTGTACGCGCGGCTGATTCCGGATCCAGGGCGTTCTCGGGCACGCCGGTGTTCACGTCCTGCGCGCGGCGCGGACGGCGGTGAAGGACTCAAGACGGACGCGCGGCGTCAGGTAATGCTCGAGAACCGGCTGCTCGTGACCGAGATCCGTCGAGCGGTACTTCTTGTTGGAGTCGGGCAGGACGGTGACAACCGTGGCGTCGTCACCGAGCGCCTCGACGAGGTGCATGGCCCCGAGCACGTTGGCTCCGGAGGAAATGCCGACGGCCAGGCCGAGCGTGCTGCACAGGGCCTGGGCCATGAGGATGGCGTCGCCGGGGCATAGGCGACCGGACTCGCAGGCCCCGCGGATCTGGTCATGCATCCTCTTCTTCCAGAGCGAACGCCTCCGGGTGGATGCGTTCGTACGCTTCCTCCTCGACGCGTTGGGCCTGTCGATCGGCCCGGCGCTTCAGGAGCCGGCGGACGCAGAGGTTGGCCACGAGGCAGAGGCCCATTCCCACGATCCCGAGATGCAGAACGACCGTCGCGACGAGGAAGGCGGCGGCGGCGGCGATGAACGCGGAGATGCCCCAACTGGAGACAACCCAGATGGCACGGGCCAGTTTCAGCTCGGCGTCGCCGCGCTGGAAGATCCGATCGGCCATTCCGGTGGCCACGACTGCGGCGAAGGCCACGTAGGTGGTGGACACCGGGAGTCCCAGGCTGCTTGCGGTGGCGATGACGCTGGCGGAGACGGACATGATAACACTGGCGCGGAGCGTGTCGAAGTGGATGGTCTTGCCCGCAGTGGTGATGCCGGCCCGTGGGGCCAAAGCCCGTTCTCGGCCACGGCTGCGAAGCAGTCGGGTTGCCAGGATCACACACCACCGAGGCGCCCACAGGGCGACGTGATCGCCCATGCTGCCGGTGGAGATCGCGGCCTTGGTGACTCGTTGTGCGTTTTGGGTGGTCATGCCCAGTGCCATGAGCAGGCCGCAGCCGAGCAGCATCCACCCCGCGATGGGGACCTTGGTGCCGATCTCGAGGCTCTGCTCGCGCAGGAGCGTGACGACGGCCAGCCCGGGCGAGGCACAGTTGGCCAGGTCGTTCTGGCCGAAGGCGAAGGCCATCGCGCACATGCCGAGCACGCACAGAATCGGGAAGAGCATGCGCGCGGCCCTTTTGCGGTAGATGATCAAGAGCGTGTGGATCACAATCGCGAAGAATCCCCAGAGCAGAAAGACGGCGGCCAAGCCGCCCACGCCGCCGTACTCCGCGTTGTTGAACTCGTGCAGCGAGGCGTTGAGCTGTTTGATCCAGGCGACGTTCTTCATTCCCTTGAGGAGCATGAAGTAGCAAAGGCCGGCGGCCATCCCACCGCCGACCCAGCCGCCATGGAGCAACAGCGTCGCGAGGTGAGTTGTTCGGTCGCGGATCGCGCCGCGCACGGCGCGCTGGATGAGGAAGGCGGCCACGCCGCTCAGGACGATCGAGCAGACGATACCGGCCATGACGATTCCGGACGATGCCCAGCGAACGGCGGCGACGTTGACGGCCAAAGCGGCGCCGAGCAGCTCGAAGACCAGGCAGGCGGTGGTGCTTACGGGCATGCCGAAGGCGGAGTACCCGTAGAGCAGGACGGTGTCGACGATGTAGACGGAAATGTAGACGGCGAGTGCGGTGCGGAGGGCGCCGAGCGCGGGCGGCGCGAAGATACCCTTCCGGGCCGTGTCGATGACGTCGGAGCTCAGCACGGCGCCGAGAACCACGGCAGCGCCGGCGACGAGAAGGGCCGTGCGTCGGGACAGGACGCGGGCGCCGAGTACGGCGTTGACCAGGTTGGCGGCGTCGTTCCGGCCGACCTCGATCGTGTCCCACAGCAGGAGCACAAGGGCGAGGACGAGGCAGACGACTTGGAAGGCATCCTGCGGTTGGGGCAAGTTGACGACCGCCATCGGGAACAAGGGGCGCTCATTGGGAGCGGGTGCAGACAGACCGCGCTGGAGTCCGCCCCGGTCCGAAACCAGTGAACCTCAGGTGGAAAGCATGCGGCGGACGCGATCGCCGCTCTTTTCGGCGAAATTGGCGAGTTGCCCCAATTCGCCGTAGACCCGGGACCAGAGGAAGATGTCCGTCGCCTTCATTTCGTCCTCCAGCGTGAAGAGCTTCTGGGAAAGCGTGTACTGGAGGCAGTCGGCCTCCCACTCCGCCTGCTCGACCTTGGCGACCATGCGCAGGGCCTGTTCGGCTTCTTCCCCGGAGAGGTCGCCCTCCACCAGCGTGGGAAGGTAATCCGCGATCGCCTGGGTCTGTCCGCACACGTCGAGCACCTTGGCGAGATACTCGAACGTGGGCCCGACAAGCGGGTCGCGGAGCTCGAGCTTCTTGAGCGTGAGCAGAACGGCGAGATCCTCGACGGCGTCGGCCATGTCGTCCTGGAGCTTCAGGTAGCCGAGCAGGTCGCCGCGGTAGATGGGGAGGAAGAAGCGTTTCGGAATGCTCTGGCGGATCTCGTCCTTGATGATGTCGGCCTTGTGCTCGGCCTTGAAGACCTTGCGGGCCAACTCCTGAAGCTCGTCGTATTTCTTGTCCCGAACCGCCACGAACATCGGGCCCACGAGCGCGACCGTGTCCATCACCGCCTTCATGTGATGGCGAAGCGGCTCGAACGGCGACTCGCGGAATAAGTCGGCTACCGAGGAAACGCGTGTACCTCCACCCATCCGAGGCGCCAGCCAGCGCCTCGGCGCTCACGCGTGCGCGGTGCGTCCGCGACACGAGACTCCGGCTGCAAGGTACCCGACGGACACGCACGGTCAAGGTCCCGGCGAGCGATTGGAGCAAGTCACAGACTGAGGGTGAACATACGGCCGGTCGGGCTGCGGGTGACCGGATGGGTGGTGGCAACGGGCGTGACGTGCACGTCGCCGTCCTCGGCTCGGGCCAAGTCGGCGAATCGGGCGGCTCCGCTCCGGTTGGGGTCGACGATGAGGGCGCGGCCTGTCGGAGCCAGGAGTCCCCTGACACATGCCAGAATCGGGGCGTGGTCAACGAGCTGATAGAGCGCGTCGGCGGCGAGGACCAGGTCGAACTTGCGGCCCGTTGGTGGCTCGCGCCAGTCCAGCCGCTCGAACGCCGGCACATCGATGCCGTTGGCCCGCGCGTTGTACTCGGCGAATCGAAAGGCGGAGTCTTCGTGGTCGGTGGCAACGACGTTCCTTCCATGCATCGTGGCGGCCATGGCAACGAGACCGAGGCCGCAACCTAGCTCCATAGCGCGGCGACCCCGGCCCGGCTCGGCGGCGAGGACGCGCTCGGCGAGCATGATCGATGCGGGCCAGAGTTCGAGGCCGTACGGGGCCCGATCCTCCTCGATGAACTTCCTGGCGTAGTCGTCCTGGTCGAGGAGGTCGGCGGCGTCGGCAAGCGAAGCCAGGGCGTGGGGCCGGGCCGCAAGCGTGAGGGTGTGAATCCGGATGCCGGGGCCGCGGTAGCGCGGTGAGCCGTTGACGGTCTCGACGAGGGGCTCGGGGAGTCGGGGTGCGATGTGCGTTCGCCCCGCCATAGGTTGTGCCGCGAATTCGGGGTCCGTGCTCTGCCCCTTCTGGGCGGGATCACGTAATTGGACGGCTTCCGTGGGTTCCGCTGAAGTCCGCCCCTGGGCGGACTTCGCTCCACCCGTGTCTGCGCTCTGAGGCCCCTCCGGGGCTAAAGGGATTTCGACGTCGGTCCCGCGACTGCAATCAGCCTGACGATCAGTTGAAACGCATCAACCGGCGAGCCCGTCATTGTCCCGCCGGCCACGTCTAATACAATCAGCAGCAATGCCTGGGAAGCGTGAGAAAGTCGTCGTCGCGATGAGCGGTGGCGTGGATTCGAGCGTGGCGGCCTGCCTGCTGGTGGAGCAGGGGTACGAGGTCGTGGGGCTCTTCATGCGCACGGGCGTCAAGGAGCCCGAGCCCGTAGCAGCGTGCAGCCTCCCCCTTTTACAACGGGGGACTAAGGGGGGTTCATCCGGAACCGCCGGGCTACGGCAACCGGCGTCGCCCGCGGCCCCGGGATCAGCCCGTGAGCACAAGGGCTGCTGTAGCGCCTCGGACGCTTCGGACGCCCGGTTAGTGGCGGGGATGCTTGGCATCCCGTTTTACCCGCTGAACTTCGAGCGGGAGTTCGACTCACTGATCGACTATTTCACCGCCGAGTACGCCCGCGGCCGGACGCCGAACCCCTGCGTCGTGTGCAACGACAAGCTCAAGTTCGGCCGCCTGATCGCATACGCCGACGCCGTCGGAGCGGACTTCATCGCCACCGGCCACTATGCGCGGGTCCAGGCCTCCCGCCTGCTTCGCGCCGTCGACCGGCACAAGGACCAGTCTTATGTGCTGTTCGGCATCGAGCGCGCGATCCTCGACCGGCTGGTGTTTCCGATCGGCGAGCTGACGAAGCCCCAGGTTCGCGCGATCGCCAAGCGGTACGACCTGCCGAACCGCGAGAAGCCCGACTCGGTCGAGATTTGTTTCGTCCCCGACCGCGACTACGCCCGCGTCGTGCGCGAGCGCCGCCCGGAGGTCTTTGCCGAAGGGGACGTCGTGAACCGGTCCGGCGAAGTGCTCGGCCGGCACAACGGTCTGGCAAACTACACGATCGGCCAGCGGCGCGGTCTGGGCATCGCGGTGGGTCGGCCGGTCTATGTCACGCATCTCGATGTGGAAAGCAACACGGTTACATTGGGTGATGCAGACGACCTGCTCGAGCGGGAGCTCATCGCGGATCGGGTCAACTATCTGGTCGATGCCCCGACCGGCGCGTTCCGTGCGGAAGCGAAGATTCGCTACCTGCATTCCGCCGCGCCGGCATGGGTGTATCCCCTGCCGGGCTGTGCGGCGCGTATCGCATTCGATCAGCCGCAGCGGGCAGTCACGCCGGGTCAGGCCGTGGTTCTGTATGACGATGACGTTGTCCTCGGCGGCGGCTGGATCAGATGACCGGTACGTCCCAAGCGACATGCCGCAACGGCGCTGCGTGCTTGTCGCCGTCCGTCCTACGGCTGCGGTGACGACGGGACACCGACCGAGTCCTTGCGTTTCACGCGAAGCGTCACACGCTCCGACACGCCGCCGCCCGACGGCGGATTCCGAACGGCAAGTTCGACGTCCCCCTCGGCCACCGAGTCCTCCGGCAGCAGCAGCACGCGCAGCTCCGTGGGGCTGACGAACTCGGTCGCCCTGGCCGAGCCCTGCACCAGGACCTCGGACCCGTCCACGAAGCCACGACCAATCACCGACACGGTCCGCGCTCCGCGCCACGGCTCGATCTCCGCGGGGTTGACGCAAATGTCGCTCGGCCGCGGATTCAGACGCGTTTCCCCAAGCGGATCCTGAAGCGGCGTCGGGTTGCGAACCGTGAACAGCGTCTCGAATACCTCGCGGAGCTTCTCCGTGGCGGGCTTGGCGAACATGCCGACCAACGCGGAGATGGCCGCGATGCCGTAAGGATTGACCTTGCCGTCGTTCCCCCCGGGCATGAACCCGGCCTGCACGACGAAACACGTGATGGCGGCCAGGATCATCCCGATGAACGGCCAGAGCAGGTACCACCAGAACCAGCGTGCGGTGAGTTGCCCGTTCCCCACGAACACCACGAATGACCGGGCCACGTGGAGATAGCTCCCCAGACCGCCGAGTGCCATGGCGAGGGCGATGATCTGCACGGAACCGGCCAGGGGAACCGTAAAGACGGTCACCTGGACGCTCGTCCCATCCGTGGTCTGCGTCTCATCCGCCACGTGAGGCCACAGCAGGAAGAGCGCGTACGTCAGCGCCACGGCGACGGCGATCAGGTAGATGCCCAGGAACCACGAGACGGGATGCGCCAGTCCGATCGCGGCGACGGGCGGGCCCGTCGGCCGCGGAACGTTCCCCTTGCCTTCCATCTCCCTTCCTCCTCACGTACCGGACAGGGGTCAAGCGCGGCGCTCGAACGTCGGCGCCAGCCGGCCCAGTTCCAGGAACAGCTCGACTTCGTCGTCGGTCATGTCGATGTTGCGTCGGACCATCATCGCGGTAGCCGCGTCGAGGAGCCGGGACGGGTCGCCGGGTGATACGCGATCCTCAGTGACCCAACTGAAGGACGGAATCCACTTCGGCAGCAGCCGTGAGGCCGCAATCGACGCGGCAAACCCGACGACGGCGCCGGTCGGCATCGTCGCGTTGATCCCTACCTTGGCAAAGTCCCCGATCACGGCGCCGAAGAACTGCGTACGGGAATCGACCTCCGTGCCGTTGACCGGGACCCGCACCGGCCCATAGGTGTTCTTCAGGTCGGAGTTCGTCGACCCCGCCCCGAGGTTCACCCAACTACCGACGTACGAATGTCCCAGGAACCCCGCATGCTGCTTGTTGGTGTAGCCGTCGATGACACACCCATCGACCTCGCCCCCAATCTTGCAGATCGGACCGATCGCGTTGCCGCCGTGGAGCCAGGCGTGCGGGTTGAGGTGCGTGCCCGCCCCGAGGTAGGCCGGGCCCTGGATCACGGCATGGGCGCCGATTCGCACGTCGTGGCTGATGTGGACCGGGCCGGGGTCCGCGTCGATGACCGCCGTGGAGTGCACGTGCGTTCCTTGCCCGATCTGAATGCGCTCCGGGCATTGCAGTGAGGTGCGCGGATCGAGTTCCGGTTCGATGAAGGCCTTGGATTCCGCCAGGTCGCGGCGGAGGAGATCGCCGAGTCCGGCCACGATCTGCCATGGGTAGCGGACGATGCGGCCCGGTGCGGTGATCCGCTCGAGGCCCGAAAGGGCTTCGTCGCGGCGATGCGGGTCGAGGAAGTCACGCGGCCGAAGGCGCTCCCTGTGCCGCGGGCCGGAGACGACAAAGACGACCGTGTCCTCGACCATGCCGACGCAGGGTGAGGCCGGTAGCTGCACGCCGTCGTCGACGAGCCAACGGCCGTTGACGAGGATCGCCCCATCGCGGAGCGGCTGGTTGGCCGGCGCGCTGCATCTCTGTGCCGCCACCGGGGCTATCCAGTCGCGGGTCCACACACCGGCAATAGTCGTTGCCAGCCGCTGGGCGATCCGATCGAGGAGGATCTGCCGGCCGACCCGTAACTCGAACACCGTGCGCCAGAAGGTCAGCGGCAGCAGGTCGACGAAGCCCTCGTCTTCGAACAGGACGACCGGTTGCATGGGGGAGAGTATATCCCTGCTGCGGCGGATTGCACGCGGAATCGGTCGTGTGACGGATCGAGGCAGCGCCGGCGGATGCGCTCAAAATGCGAAGGCCTGCGCTCGTGGCGCAGGCCTCAGCGACGAGTCTGGCCGACACAACCGCCGCAATGCCGGTGGGAGCACATTGCAGAACCCTGAAAACAAGGTGGTGGCCGGACCGGGCCTCGGACCGCCGACCTCGATCGGGGTCGGTACGTCGTTCGGCTCACACGTCCGTGCCTCCTCAGGGCTCAGATACCGGTTCAGCGAATGACTGCTCCCTGCCATGCATGGAAGTCGCGTCGAGCAGATGCTCGGTCAACGCCCGCTTATACCAACATCCGCCGCGGAAAGGAAGGGCCGCCGTCATGGTGCCGCTCCTGACACGTGACGTACCAAAGCCGCACGATTCGTCCGGCTGCTGACCGATCGTCACCGCCGCACCGGAAAGACATGACGGCGACTCGATCGATATGGGTCGCGCCGCGCATGGTGGCTGCGCTCGAGGTAGAGCGGCGTGTACGAGGCTTGCAAACGCCCGTCGGGCGATATAATGACTGTCGCTGTAAACGGGCGGCCGGCGCGGTGCTCCCGGATACAGGCATCGCAACCTCTGCTCGTCGGGGGTGCCTATTCCGGCCGCAATGCGCGGCCGGTGAAAAGGAGCAGTTCATGGCACGGGAGTTGCAAGCGGAACGCAGCGGTTGGATCGAGGCGCTCGGCCTGCCTCAAATCGCCCGTACGCCCGGCATCGCCCTGCGTCCCGGCAAACTGGGCGTCGCCTTCGTCGGCATCATGCTGACGCTTTCCTGGGGATGGGTGCTGGATTTCGCCTGGACCCGTGTCGGCGGGATCGGCGAGGACGCAATCGGGCGGTACATCGCGTCGGCGCAAACGGGGATGTTGTACGACGAGCCGGCCGGTCAATCCGGGATCTTCGCGGTGTACCGGGATCAGGTTGCCGGCGGTGTGGTGGGGTTCTTCCGCAGCACGCTCTCGGCCGACCCTTCGTCGCCGGGCGTCGGGCGCAGCCTGATCGGGCTTGTCGGCGGCACGACGTGGCTCCTGCGGGAGCATTTCGTGTTCTTTCTGTTGTTCGCCGCGGGCGCGCTGTTCATCTGGTCGGTCGGCGGCGGCACGATCTGCCGCATGTGCGCGCTCGAGGTCGCGCGTGACGAGCGCCCCGGCATTCGCGATGCGTTCGGGTTTGCACGGGAACATTTTTTCGGCGGCTACTTTCTCGCGCCGTGCGTTCCCATCGTGTTTGCCCTTTTCTGGGTGATCGTACTGGTGGTTTTCGGGATGGTGCTTCGCGTGCCGATCCTCGGTGATTTCCTGGCCGGTGTGCTGTTCTGCGTCGCGATCATCCTCGGATTCGTGGTTGCCGTTCTTTTTGTCGGGTTGATCGTCGGCGGCAGCCTGTTCTGGCCGACGGTGGCCGCCGAGGGGTCCGACGCGTTCGACGCCTTCCATCGCGGATTGTCCTACACGCTGTCGAAGCCGTGGAAGACGGTGATCTACGGCGCCCTCATGATCGCCTTCACTGCGATCTGCTGGCTCGTCGCACGGGCGTTCACGTACGCGGCGCTGATGGTCACGCGCACTGTGGTCGGATTCGGAACGTCCCCGTTCGGCTGGTGGGCGCGCGGCCCGGACGAGGCAGCCGTCAGCAAGCTCGAGCTGCTCTGGCCCCTCCCGTCGGCGGGTGCCTGGTACACCGCACCGAACTGGGCACAGCTCGGTTGGTACGAGCACGTGTCCGCATTCCTGATCTGGGTGTACGTACTCATCGTTATCGGGGTTCTTTGGGCGTTCTTGTGTTCGTTCTACTTCTCGGGGAGCACGGTCCTCTACTTTCTGCTTCGGCGCGACGTGGACGGTGTGGAGTTGGAGGACGTTTACATCGAGGAGCCGTTCGAGCCCACGCGGCCCGCCGAGGCGCCGGGTGCGAAGTCCGCCACGTCGTCGTCATCGCCGACAGATGCCTCCGATTCGAGCCGCGAAACGGGCTACAAGCCGCCATCGGATGCGGCGTCCCAGAATGACGATTGATGTTCGGGCGGGCGCTGCGAAGCACTTCATCGGCCGCGCCGCACTTGCCGATCTTGACACGGCCGCCCGGAACATGGTAGAAGGGGATCATGCCCAGGGAGTCGAGTGGACTCCGCGCGTTGCAAGCCTGTTCTGGAGGGAGTGACCAAGCGATGATGTACCGATTGACGACGACAGTTGTTCCGCGCGCGTGCGTGCTCGCCGCCTGCACCATGGCCGTCCTGTTGTCCGTTGGCGTGGCACGGGCGCAGCTTCGGCGAGGCAGCGCTCACGATGTGATGCCGGTGGACGATGCCGGCGTTGTGGTGTCGGACGTGGCGGTTTCACGGGAGGCGTTCGCCGATATGCCGGACTTGCCCGCCGAGCTTCTGGACATGCTCCCCGAACGAGGCCGCGAGGCGATCACGGCCTTGCTCGATTACTTCGACACCATGGCGGGTCACGACGATAACATGGACCTGTCGATCCGCGGCAACCTGTTCGGCTCGTCGCCGAGTGCCGCTGAGATCGGGCAAGCCGTGGCGACGCCGATCGGGAAGGAGGCGGCCCGGCTCCGGCTTCAGCAGTTCCGCCGGCTCCAGGGGAAGGCCCGCGCCGAGGGCCCGATCCGCGTCATCGCTGAATTCGACGTGCCGAACATCCGAGTGCTGACCCAGGCTGCGATCGCAGCACGCGCGGGCAACGTCGCCGCGGCGGCGGATGTTCAGCTCAGGCAAGCCATCCAGACGATCGTGCAGCAGGAAGTCGGGCGGCTCGCCGGCACAGCGCATCGGGTCCTTCGCACGTACGACTCGATCCCGTTTGTGGCGTTGGAGGCGTCCGACGCGGCGCTGGTAACCTTGGAACGGTCACCGGCCGTTCTCGGCATTACGGAGGATCACCTCTCGCCGCCCATGCTGAACAACTCGACGGGGCAGATCGGCGCCGACGAGGCTTGGGACATGGGTTTCGAGGGAACCGGGCAGGCCGTTGCCATCCTCGACTCCGGAGTACGCACGTCGCATCAGATGTTCGCCGGCAAAACGATTATCCAAGCCTGTTTCGCGACGGCGGCATCGGGCACCGGCGGGGATTGTCCCAACGGGCTGGCCTCGGACACGACCAGCGGCGATGCGGCCCGCCCGTATCCGAACAACTTCGCCGGGTACGACCACGGAACGCACGTCGCGGGGATCGCCTGCGGCAGCGCCCCCGACCCGGGTCTGAACCTGCGGGGCCGGGACCTGTGGAAGGCTCAGGGGCTGTTCGGCGTGGCCCGCGACGCAGATCTGGTTGCGGTGCAGGTTTTCCACAAGAGGGAGAACTCGACGAGCTGTGGGACGCCGCTTCCGTCGGACTGCGTGCTGAGCTTTTCGTCGGACCAGGCCGCGGCGCTAGACTTCCTGTTTTCGATCCGCAACAACATCAACATTGCGGCGGCCAACATGAGCCTGGGCGGCGGGAAGTACTCCGACCAGACGGCGTGCGACAACGACAACTCGGCCGTCAAGACCGCGATCGATAACCTGCGGGGCGTCGGGACGGCAACGGTGATCGCGTCCGGGAACGACGGCTTCTGCGACGGAGTCTCCTCGCCGGGGTGCATTTCATCGGCGGTGGCGGTCGGCGCGGTTGACGGCTCCGACGGCGAGGCCAGCTTCAGCAACTTCCTCGGCAGCCTGCTGGAACTCTACGCACCCGGTTCGCAGATCCGGTCGGCGGTGGCCAGCGGCGACAGCGACTATGGAAAGAAATCGGGAACCTCGATGGCAACGCCGCATGTTTGCGGGGCGTGGGCGGTCATGAAGGAGTCGTCGCCGGGGGCGTCGGTCGATGCGGTGTTGCAGGCCCTTCAGAATACCGGGGCCTCGATCAGCGGAAGGTGCACCGGCACCCCGAGTCAGAAGCGGATCCAGTTGGACGCCGCGGTGTTCATGCACAACGGGCGGCTGAGCTCGAACGGCTCCGGCGAGGTGGAGGCCGATTTGTTCTGGACCAGCGTGCCGGGCGGTTTCTTCTCGACGCGGCAGTTCCTCGATGTCGCGCCCCATACGGTCCGGGACTTCTATCCCCGGTTCGTCGACATTCCCGTCCTGACGATCGAGCTGGCGATCCGCAACGAGACCGGCGCAGCCTGGTCGGGCTATCAGATCGATCTGCTCGGCTCGGATTTCGTCGGCCTCAACCGCGGGAGCTTCCGCGGGCCGGCGGCGCGCGACATCGACCCGGTGGTCGAGAACCTCGGGTTCTCCGACGGTGACATCCTGTTTCTCGATGATCGGGGCGAGGCGGGTGAGATTTCGCTGGCCGGCTCGTCCATCGAGCGGCATGGCGAGAACGCGACGCTGACGATCCGGTTCGACGATCCGGTCGATCCCGGCGAAGCGTTCCTTCTGGCCTATTTCGTCCGCGACGTGGGCTACCGGGACGTCTACTTCACGCTGATTTCGACACCGATCGAGTAGTTGAACCATCGAACCAAGGTTCGCGAAAGGCCCTCGTGCTGCCGCGCGGCGGTCTCGCCTTCAGGCATGTGCTGAACGGCGCCCCGGCCCCCGGCCGATAAAGGTACAGGACCTTCCGGCGGAGGTTCCGAATAGGCGTGCGCGCCTGAGCTTCCGGCGACGGACCTCTATACATGAACCTCGGTGTCTTCGAGCACGGTTGGTGGAGCGCGGCGTGCCACGCGCTGGGTGCCCGATACCGTGCACTCCCCATCGCCCGTCATTCAAGCGGTAACGTCTACGCAGCGGACCTCAGTGCCCGAGCGGCCAACGGGCGGCGCGTGGTCGAGGCTCTGGCCGGCTGCGACGCCCGACTGTTGGTGGACCTCGGGGGTGTGGGTCTCAATCTCGTTCCCGACTCCACGGCCGACCAACAGTTCAAGCTCGCCCACGAATGCGCCGGCCGAACCCTCTTCTCGCACTTCATCGACCCGATCAGCACCTCGTTTCAGGGATTGCCCTGGGAGGTGGTATGGCCCTGCCTGAAGAGCGGCACGTGGATCAAGGGTGTGTGGGATCGGGCCCAGGCCGTGGAACTTCAGCGATTCGGCGTCCCCAATGTGGTCCACCTGCCGATGGCGGCGCCGGACCGCGCGTACGACGCTGCGCCGGTCGATCCGGGCGCGTGCCGCCCGGTGATTTCGTTCGTCGGGGGACAGAACACCAGCTATTTTCGTTCGAATGCCGGCGTGGCGACCGGATCGCTGCTGGCCGGCACGCTCGCCCAGGCCGTTCGCAGCGACATGCCCGGGGCCCAGTTCCTCGATGCCTACTATGACCTGTTCGGCCTGGATCAGTCATTTGACCCGAGCGCGCCGTTGGGCGTGCAAGCCCGACAGACTGCGGCGTACTTCAACGCCAAGCTCTACCACCATGCGGCTTTGTGCATCCGGAACCGCGACCGGTTCGTTTTGTTCCTGAAGCGGAAACTGGGCGACGCGTTCCGTCTGTACGGGCCCGGCTGGGATGCTGCCTACGGCATCTCCGCGGAGCCGCCGCTGCCCACATTCGCCGAGTACCTCGACCACTTCCGGCACACGGCGATCAATCTGAACCTGGTCAACGGGAACGCCGAGACCGGGCTCAACATGCGTCATTTCGAGATCACTGCCGCCGGGGGGTTCCTGCTCTGTATGGACCAGCCCGAACTGAAGGGATGCTTCGAGCCGGGAAAGGAGTGCGCCGTGTTCCAGAACGAGCAGGACCTGATCGAGAAGGTTCGGTACTACCTGGGTCGTCCCGACGAGCGAGCGGCGATCGCCCAGGCCGGGCAACGCCGCACGCTCTCGGAGCATCTGTACAGTCATCGCCTCGCGGCGCTGCTCCGCGCTGTCGGCCTGCCGCCGCAGGTGCCCGTGGCCAGCGGGACGCGCCGGAGTTTGGTGACATCGACGCTTCCCTGAGCGCGTACGGATTCGGTGCCATGCAGTGGATCCGTCGTATCAGCCGCACGACCGCGCACAGGCGCTTTACGTACGGCGACAAGGAGGTGCGTCGTGACCGGACGACGGTTTCGCGCGGCGACGAGGGTCGGCCCCCGACGATCGCCCGGTGAGGCGGAGTCGGACGTGCCTCGGTGCCCCGGCTTGACCTGCCGCAGATCGGGCCTTGCCGCTACCGCTGGCCAAAGGTGGGGTACGCCTGCTCTTCCTGCTCGCTCTGGATCAGGATCTTCGGCTTGATGAGGATGAGCAGAGTTTGTTCGTCCTTGACCATTGACCGGGACGAGTAGGCCCGTTTCAGGATCGGGATCTTCGAGAGGATCGGGACACCGGCTTCGACGTCGGTCTCGCTCGCCAGCTTCTGGCCTCCGATCAGGAGGGTTCCGCCGTCGGGGACGGACACGGTGGTCTGCACGCGCTGGGTCGAGAGCGTGGGAAGCTGGATGAACGCCTGAAGGGCGGGTCCGCCGCCGAAGCCCCCGCCGGCGCCGCCGCCGCTGAAGGGTATGGTCTGAAGGTCAAGCAGTCGCGTCACGCCGGGCCGCAGCGTCAGGGTAACGTAGCGCTTGTCGGCCGTCACGGTGGCCTGAACATCGAGCACGGCGCCGGAGTTGATGACGTCGGTCTGGGGCGCCTGAGCGACGGCCCCGGTGGCGACGACGGGGTTCAACTGGCTGACGAAGGACTGCTGGATCGTGACGGCGACCCACGAGCGCTGCCCGTTGAAAAGCACCAGGCGGGGGGCGGTCAGGACGGTGGTGCGCGAATCGGCCTGGGTGGCGCGGATGAGGAAATCGACCTGTATGTTGTCCAGGAAGCTGCCGAAGAGGCTCAGCGCCGGTCCGATCGTCTGGCCCGCGAAGCTGCCCGGAACGTCGCTACCCAGGTTGGCAGGATCGGTGAAGCTGATGACCCGGTTGATGACGGGCACCGGAGTCGTCTGGCTGCCGCCGCCGCCGCCTGGGGCGGGCACGAGCACGGGCTGGCCGTACGGCTGCGACACCGTGCCAACCGGCAGCGCGGATGGCAGCGCAGCCCCCAACGCGGGCGTGTTCGGTGTGAAGCCGAGCCGGGAAAAGGTGCGTGGGAGCAGGAGCGGTGACCCGAGCACGGGGTCGGTCGCCGGCCCGCCGACGCCAGGGAGGTAGTCGAAGCCCGCGTTCCCGGCGTTCAGCACGATGTCGAGGTCGATGCCCAGTTCCTCGAGGTAGTGGCTGGAGACGGTAATGAACCGGGCCTCGACCGCTATCTGTATCGCCCGTTGTTCACGGAGCTTCCCGAGCAGATCGCCGACCTGCCGCTGCCCCGACGAGTTCTGGGTGATTACGAGCTGGCCGTTGATCTCCTGGATCGTGCCCACGCTGCCGCCGTGTTCGCTCCAGGAATCGGGCTCGACCGTATCCCGGATCAGTTGGATGATCTTGGCGACGCGCGCGGCGCGCTGGGGATCCGAGTCCGGAGCGCGTTGTTCCTGCGCGTCGCCGCCTTGCGAGGTCCACGGGGTTTGGTCTGCGGCCGGCCGATCCGTGGTCCTGCGCGCCGTCGCCTTGGTCAGATCGGTCATAGGCGCGTCGTTGAAGTTCGGAACTTCCATCAGCAGGTCGTTGATGTCGTAGACGGCGGTGTACGTCTCGCGGTCCAACGTGTTCCGGGTCGCGATCTTGATCGCGCCGCCACCGACGGTGTAACCCAACTCGACCCGTGAACCGCCGGCCTGCTCCAGGACCTCGGTCAACGCCTTCTTGAGCGTGATCTCATTGGGCAGCGTCAGCTCGATCGGGACTGTGCGGTCCACGCCGGCCTGCTCGAGGTCGCGCCAGTTCACGATGACGTTGAGCCGTTGGGCATCGGCCAGACGCTCGATGACCGTGTCGAACGGGTCACCATCGAAGTCGACGGGGATTTGTCGATCCAGCGCTCCGAACAGCAGTCGGTCGGGACCCGTTTCACCCGTGCGGGTGCGTTCGGGCCGGGTCACGAGCTCCGCCCAGTTGTCCGGATAGCGGAGTTCCATGTGCCAGGGAATCTTCGCCTCTTCGACGTCCTGGAGGGCGCGCTGGCTTTGATCGGCGAAGTCGGACCGAATCTCGCGGCCGCGGCGATACTGACGCAGGTCCTCGAGCTCATCCAGCATCCAGCGGGCGGTCTCGTTCTTGGGATCGATCACCGTAACCTGCCGGAGTACGGTGATGGCCCCGTCGAGATCGCCGTCCTTGCGGTGCTGCATGGCCTGTTTCATCAGGGCGTCGACCTGCCGCCGGCGGTTCTCCTCGTCCTCGCGCAGTCGGGCGGCACGTTCGTCTTCGATCTGCCGCCGGATCTCGGCCACCTTGTGTTCGTTGTACAGCCGCTCTTGCGTGGCGACGAATTCGGCCAGGGCGTCCGCCTCACTTCGCAGGCTGTCGTATTTGGCGACCGGGTCCGCAAACTGCTTGCCGGCCTCGACGATCTGCCTGCCCCGGACGAGTAGTTGCCTGGCCTCCTCGAACCGTTCGGCCACGACATGTTCGCGGATCACGCGCTCGACGTCGCGATACTCGGCGACGGTGCGCTGCCAGTTGATCCGGTCCTGCGTGCGAATCCGCTCGAGCAACGTCTCGCCGGCCTTCCCTTCGATCGTCGTCTCGTGTTCCGCGATACGTCGTAGTCCGTCCACGGCTTCCGGGTAGCCGGGAACGACGTCGAGCGCCTCCTCGAACCGCATGCGGGCCTGCTCGTATCGGCCGGCCTGGAGCATCTCGTTGCCCTCGTCGACGAGGGCTCGCGCTCGACCACCGTTGGGAGACGGCTGGGGCGTGGCGGGCTCGGCCGGTTCCGGGTCGTCCACCTGGGCCATCGCGGGCGCCACGGGTACGGGTGGGTCCGCCGGCCCGCGCATGCCGCGCAGTTTGGCTTCGGCGTCGCGCTGCACCCTCTCGTTCGCATACTCGTTGGCCAGGACGGTCTCCAGCAGGCGCACCGCCCGTTCGTTCTCGCCGGCGGTCGCCGCCGAATCAGCCGCTTCCAGATCGCGCTCGGCTTTCTCCGACATGGTGATGGCCACCATGGTGCGGTCCAGGTAGTCGTCCCGCAGGGCCTGTTGGTCCGGTGTCAGCCTGTCCCGGTCCAGGCCGACAAGCGCTTCCTGAGCCGCGAGGTAATCACCTTGCTCGAAGAGGTCGATTCCGAGCTGCAAGTCGTCCGCAGTATCCGCTCGACCGGGTGCCGGGAGGACGATCCAAGTCACCAACGCCGCAACGAGAAGCGTGCGGGCCAAGTTCTTCAGGTTATCCAACGAAAGCCCTCCCAATCCGGTGACCATGCTCTTTTGGGCAAAACGACTTCCCACCGGCCGAGTTCGGCCCACTCCGCGGCATCTGTGAGCTTCATGGCCTAGCCTGCGCGGTTTAGACCTCAGGATGGATCAAGCGCGGCGCTCGGACCGGTTAGCGACAACCGGACGCCAAGCGGACCGATTCTAGGCTCGACCACCGGGCGCTGCAACCGGCCCGCGGGGCGGCCCGCAGCGCTCCTTTCCCAATGACCTCGCGCCCACCCGCGACCGAAGCCGAAGCGGTGGCAAAACGCTCGCGGGCCCCTATTTCCGGGGTTTCTTCCACGCACGCTCGGACGCCGCCCGCCGCCCAGGGTGCGATTTCTCCATGGGAAGGAAGCGTTCCTCGATGCTCCCGTCCGGGCGGATGAAGGCAACACTGGTCGCGTCGGCGTCCGGTCCGACCTTGAAGCCGTCGCGCCCGGACCCGCGCCGACGCTCCCGGTAGGCCCGATCGAAGTCGATGTCCATGATGACATCGTGCGTGTCGAACCTGACCAGCGCGTTATCGACCGCGTCCGGGTTACGAAACGCGGGGATTTCGTATCGGTAATCTCCCGCGATGACGTCGCCGACCTTGTACTTGAGCCGGCCGCGGGGCTTGGTCCACACTCCCTCGACCCATTGCGCCACCTCGATGCCGATCTCCTTGTCGCGGGCGTCATCGCTGCTGAAGTACACTTCGGTGGCCAGGGGGATGACCACCGGGTCTGTAGGCTCGGACCAGTCACCGGCGATCAGCACGACCTGCGCGTCGTGCGGGTCGGCGAAACGCGCCGGCTGCCCGCCCAACGGGTTTACGATGTTCGCCCGCATTCGATACTGGTAGGAACGCCCGGGCGTGATGCTCTGTGGGCGCGCGTCATGGGCCCAGACCGTCTGGATGGGCAGTGGCTCGCGCGCTGGTTTTTCCGGGTCCGGCGCCTGGCCCACGCTCTTCGGCCTCACACCACCGATCCGGATCATCCGCTCGATATCCCGCTCCGCCTGTTCCGCCCTGGCCCGGAGCTTCTCGGCCTCGGCATGTTGCGACGCGGCCTCCTTGCTGAGGATGACGTCGGCCGCGCGGTTGAAGGCTTGTCGTGCCAGGTCCGGGTTGTTCGTCTTGTAGGCCTCGTCCAAGAGCCGGTTTCCCTCGCGGAGCGACTGTTCGGCCTGCTTGACCGGGTCAAGCGCGGCCGCTTGTTCGCGCCGCGACGTCTGCTTGAAGCCGTACCTGTCGTCGGGGTTCTGGGCCGGCGCCTCGCCAGGGAACCTGATCTCGTCGTCCTGCATCAGCACGTCACGGTAGGGGACCAGCTCGGGAAACCTCCAGGGCGTGCCGTTGACTTCTTCCGGCACCAGAGGACGTAGTGTGCTAAGCCGCAGCTCGATCTCACTTACCTTCCCCCGGTAGTCGTCCATGGCCCGGCGATCCTCCGGAGGCACGTCGAACCGGCCCTCGTCATCCTGGTCAAGGCGGATCGCCGGGACCTTTGGGAGTGGTGCCTTCGGCCAGGTCTCGATGGGCTGCCAGTCTTCGTCCGACCAGCTTCCGTCGGGCCGCTGCGCCCGTCGCTGGAGCTCGATCGGCCCGACAACGACGGTGCCGAACGCCGGCCCGTATTGCAGCCGCTGCCGCTCGGACTGTTCCTTGACCTTGACATTGCTCGCGACCGTCACCCAGTCGACCGGCAGGTAGACCGGATTGCCGTCGGACCCGTAGGTGGCGAAGGTTGTCCGGCCGCGTGTGGTTGCCGGCTTGTCCAGGGGCACGACTTCGACCAGCTCGGCTCGCCCGATGGTCATCTGGGCGACGTCGACGAGCGGGACCTCCGGCGCCAAGGCCAGGGCGAACTCGAGGGTTGTGGGCTGCAACGGGGCCACCGCGGTGCTGAACCTGCCCGCCAGCGGCTCGGGCGTCTCGACGGCCGGCGTCGCATCACGGATGCGTTGCCGCACGGCGTCCGCCTTGTTCGCGAGCTTGGCGTCGACCGTGGGCGGGGCGACCGTTTCGCCGCCGAGCTCGATCTGATTCGGCGAGGTGGCGAGGTACCGTGCGATGGCGCCGACGAGGATCAGCCCTGCCACCGCCAGCACGCCTTTTTCCAGGTGCCGTTCTACCGGGTTTGCAAACTGTTTCGCCATCGTCGTTCGGTCCTGATCAGCCGATACGTCGGGAGCCTTCCGTCACGGTTCGGGCTGACATTCGTCGACATCACGGCATTGCACGCCGTAGGTGTCGCGGGTGAACTGGGGCATCAGGCGGCGGAACACCTCGCCCAGCAGAATCGTCTCGAAGTCCATTACCACGTTGACCGCCGGCTCCGAACCGTAGACCTTGCCGCTGAATTTCCGGTTCTCGGGGACGGCGTCGTAAGCGACGCGAAGGAGCGTGTGGAACCGGTTGTTGCAGATCCGCTCCACGAGCAGTGGAATGTCCCGCTGGTCCATCACGAGCTTCACGCTGAACTGCACGACTTCGTAGAACGGGCCGGAACCGTGCCGGGTGAAGGCGGTGGCGGGTGTGCCCGGCGGCAGCGCCTGCTCGTACCCACCCGGTGCGGCGCCGACAAAGATGTCGCCATCGGGCGGCACGACACCGAGCGAGAGCCGCACCGAAATGATCTCCTTGACCGGCATAGTGCCGACCCAGGCCGATCGGCCCGCATCCTGGGCCCGCTTCGCCGCCTCGGCGTTGACCGCCACGATCGCCTCGACCACGTCCTTCTGAATCCAGTAGCCGATCTGTGCGTTCCACACGTCGGCCGGGAAGGGCGGAACGGCCGACGTGGTGTCCGCCATGATCGGGTCGAAGTCGAGGCTCGGATCCTGCCCCCCCGGCTTCTTCGGAGTGAAGTCCGTGACATAGCAGTAAACCCGCTGGGCGGCGGCCAGATGTGCACGAGCCTGTGGATCCTGCTTCACTCCGGCTGCGGTCAGAACGCCCGCGGCGGTCATGAGCGGTTCCGCGGCGCCGACGGGCCCGCCCGCGGTGCGGGCAAGCTGCTCCTCATCGATCCGCTTCCGCCACTGGTCCACCTCGGCGGCCGAAGCCGGCGCGCCGCCGGTTGTCGACGCCAGCAGCTCGCGCATCGCCTCGCCGTACTTATCGCGGAACCGCAGTCGATCGACCGGTGTGCCGTAGGGGAGCACGTTCGGGATGAGTTGTTCGTAGTTATAGAGCTGCCGGGCACGTTCCATCACCCGGCGATGGTCCGTCAGGATCGTCTCGATGCGGCGTTGCTCCGCTTCGATCCGTTCGCGGTTGACCGGATTGGACTGGAGGGACTCGATGCTTCGGTACGTCGCCGATCGCTCCTCGAGCTTCTTCTGCACCGCGGGCATGGCCCGCATGCCGGTCAGGGCCAGCGCCATGCCGCCGATGCCGGCTACGCCGCAGATGATGAGAAACAGGTGCCGCCGCAACAGGTCCATCGTGTTACCTCGAACAAATCGCACAAGCGGCACGCCGGGCTGGGGCGCGCCGGTCGGCTAGTCACCCTCCTCGCCCTGGGCTTCGTCGGCTTCCGGGTAATCCTGGAGTATGACCGACACCCACACGACGAACTCCCAGTCGTTCACGGTCGGCTCGAGCGTGACCGGGTCGACCGCGCCGGCGGGTTGAGCGCCTGTTCCGGCCCCGCCCGCTCCCGGAAGGCCCAAACTGCCGGGGCGCCTTTGTGACGGGTCGATCTTCTCTCCGGAGATCAACGACACCTGGTCGAAGTAGAACCCGGTGCCCGCCTTTCGCCCCGCCTCGCGCAGGGGGGTCATGAAGGAATCACGCACGAACTGCGCCCCACCCTGGTTCGGCGTGCGAAGCGTGAGTCGCAGGCGAAGCCCCGGGAGCTCCCCGGCCGCGTCCACGTTATAGTCGTTCAGCGGGTCGGGGACGTTGACCAGACTGCGCCAATCGAAGAGCTTCAGGTCGGGCTCGAAGTCCATCAGCATCGTGCTCAGGGTGACCTGCTCGCGCTTGCCGCGCGGCGGGACCCCGCCCCGTGCGATGATCTCGAGAATCTGCTCCTGCGTCTTGTCGCCGCGGAACGCTTCCGGCAACCCGGGGAGCGCTTCGTGCACCACGCTGGTGACTGCCGGGATCAGAGTCTTGTTGCCGACGAGCTCGATCAGCTCCTCCGTCTGATCGCGCTCGAGTTGACCCTGCCCACCGAGTTTGGCGAACTCGGCCTTGAGCGCGTTACCGGCCGCCAGAACCTTCATGGCCCGGATGCCCTCCAGGTCCGACAGGGGCGGCCCGTTGTTGATGATGGCGTCCGGGTTCGACACGGTCACAGTCCCGCTGTCCGAGGCCAGGGCGCGTGTGTCGGACACCTGGCGGAACCAGACAGACGCCCCGGCCAGGACCAGACAGGCGGCGGCGGCCGCGAACGCGGGGCGCTTCTTCCGCCAGAGAACCTGCTTGGCGATTTCCGCTGGGAGCAGGTTGCTGGTGACCTTGGCCTGCTCCAGGCCCTGGAGCGCCAGCCCCAGCGCGCCGTAGAAGCTCAGATGCTGTCCCTGGAGCACATCCTTTCCGCCTGGCGACGCCACGGCGGCATTGCGGAAGCTCTCCGGCTTCTCGATCTTGAGCCCGAGGTTCTGTTGAAGGTACTTCTGCAATCCGGGCAGCAGGAAGGCGTTCCCGACCCCGACGACCTTCTCGATCGAAGCGTCGCGGTGTGTCGACGAGTAGAACCCGATCGAGCGCTGGAGTTCCTGCACCAGGTCCGCGAACACCGGCCGCATCGCCTGGAAAATCTGTCGGGCATACTTGCTCGTCGCCGCCGTCCGCTTGAGCCCCTCGGCCTTGGCGAAGGAGAGTTTGAACGACTTGACCAGGGCCTCGGTGAAGGCGTTCCCGCCGATCGGAATCGTGCGCGTCCACAGCCCGTGCGGCGTCCCCACCACGAGGTCCGTGTTCTCGGCCCCGATGTCGAGGACGATCGTGGTTTCCTTGCTGAGTAAGCCCTCGAATTGCACCGCGTTGTAGACCGCCAGCGGCCCGGACTGCACGATGATCGGCTCGATCGCCGCCTGCTCGAAGTGCAGCAGGTGCTCGCGAATCAGCTCCCGCTTCATCGCGAAGATGCCGACCTCGATGTCCGGCATTCCCTCCTGCTGGAAGGTCTGGTAGTCCCAGATCACCTCGTCCATGTCGAACGGGATCTGCTGGTCGGCCTCGTAACGAACGATGTCCGGGATGCGCTTCGAGGCGACCGGCGGGAGCTTGGTGAAACGGGCCAGCGTGTGCTGACCCGGCACGCCGACGACCACCTGATCCTTCGAGAGGTCGTTCCGTGAGAGCAGCTTTTCCAGCGCCGCGCCGATCAGCTCGTGACGGTCCGCGTCCGGCTGTGACAGGATCTTGGCGTGCTCGACGAAATCCTGACCGGCGATCTCGACCTTCCCCTCGGCGGTCAGCCGCAGCTTCACCGCCTTCAACGCACACCGCCCGACGTCGATGCCCCAAACGGGTTGGTTACTCGGCATAAAGGCCTTCCCCGAACACCACCTTCACGATACCTTCTGCGCCTGTATGGGCGGCAAGTATCGGCTGACAACCCTGGGATGTAAAGTCAATCAGTACGAGTCGCAGCATATCCGCGAGGTCCTCCAGTCCCACGGGCTCACCCCGGCGGGGCCCGACGAGCCCGTCGATGTTGCGGTCATCAACACCTGTGCGGTGACCACCGAAGCCGCCCGCAAGAACCGCCAGGCTATCCGTTCGGCGGCGCGGGTGTCCGCCCGGGAAATCGTCGTGGTTGGATGCGGCGCCGCGGCCGACCGCGAGCGCCTCGAGACCATCGACGGTGTCACCGCCGTCTTCGGCCACGACGTCGACGTCGGCATTGAACTCCGTGCGCTGTTACGCGACCGGCTCGGCATCAGGCAACCCAACCACGCAACGGAGCGCTACCGCAGGAGCAATGGGTATGAAGTATCGATGAATCCGCCCGGCCCGCACGAGGCCGCGCGGCCCGCGAGCGTTCCGGTATTAACCTCGTCACGTGAGACTATTCCCCTCGGATCCGGCGATGTCAAGCCCGGCGTTGAAATGCTGGCCCGGATCGAGGCGTTCGCCGGCCATCAGCGCGCGTTTCTCAAAGTCCAGGACGGCTGCGACGCATCCTGCACCTATTGCATCATCCCGCGGCTGCGCCCCCGGCTTCGCTGGAAGCCGGTCGAGACGGCGGTTGCCGAGGCCCGGCAACTCGTCGGAAGCGGTCACAAGGAGATCGTCCTCACCGGCATCTTCCTCGGAGCCTACGGGCGCGGAACGGCGATTCGGAGGCGGTTCCGACCGGGGCGCCAGCCGCTTGCGGGTTTGGTCGCCGCGCTCGCCAGGGTTGACGGGCTCGTCCGCCTGCGGCTTTCGAGCCTCGAGCCGGGCGACGTGAACGACGACCTTCTGGACGTTCTGGCGACCGCGGGCCCCTGCGTGCCCCACCTTCACCTGCCGCTCCAGTCGGGCAGTCCGGAGGTTCTGCGGCGAATGAACCGGCAGTACTCGGTGGACGCCTTCGTGGAGATGATCGATCGAGTCCGGACGGCGTTGAACCGCCCGGCGCTCACCACCGACCTGATCGTCGGTTTCCCCGGCGAGACGGAAGCGGACTTCGAGGCCTCACTTGCGATGTGCCGCGACGCGGGGTTCTGCAAGATCCATACGTTCCCCTTCAGTGCCCGACCGGGCACCGCCGCGGCGCGCTGGGGCAGAGACTTCGTTCCCGCGTCGATCGTTCGAGACCGCGTGCGGCGACTGGGCGAGCTCGAACGGCGGCTCTCTTATTCGTTCCGCCGCCAGTTCGTGGGATGTACCGAACGCGTGATCGTCGAGTCTCGGAAGACGAGGGCAGAAGGGCCGGAGGCGGTCTGGAACGGCCGTTGCGACCGATACTTCGAAGTGCACTTCAGCGCAGCCGCCCCGGTCGCCCCGGGCGATCACGTCGAGGTGTCGATCGAGCGGGTGACCGCCACGCGGACGCATGGGGCCATCCGCTCGGAGCCCAGCCGACGCACGATTCCGCTGGCGGTCCTCGCGACTTGAGGGCCGACCTACGCGGTTGAGCTTTCCCTGTCGGCCATGGCGCGCGGCCGCTCCCGCGCCATTCGAACCAGTTCCGCCAGCGAGGTAGCCTCCATCTTCTTCATCACGTTCGCTCGGTGGATCTCGATCGTCTTCGGGCTGCGCCCGAGGAGCGACGCGATAAGCTTGTTCGGCTTCCCGGAGACGACGTGGGCCATGACCTCTCGTTCCCGCGGCGTCAGGCGGGCCATCCGCCGCTCGATTTCCGCCCATCGCGCCTGGGCACACCGTTGCTCCGCATCCACATGAAACGCGTGGCGAATGCGCTCGAGGAGCACGCCCTCCTCGAACGGCTTCTCGATGAAGTCGATCGCCCCGCCCTTCATGGCCCGGACCGCCGCTGCGACGTTCCCGTGCCCGGTGACGATGATGACCGGGATCATGATGCGCTGGGACGCCAGTTGCTCCTGAAGCTCGAGCCCGCTCATACCGGGCATTCGGATGTCAATGACCAGGCAGCCGGGCCTCGTGGGCGAACAGGCCGCGAGAAACTGATCCGCTGTCGCGAACGTCTCCACGGCAAGCCCGGCGGACCGCGCCATCCACGCGACGGACTCCCGCATCGCCAGGTCGTCATCCACAACGAACACGGTCGGCCTGTCACTCATAAACCGTTGCTCCATCGGCAGGTGGAAGTCTAAAATGGAAGGCGCATCCGCCGCCCGCACGCGAGGTCGCCCAGAGTCGGCCGTCATGGGCGTCGACGATGGCCCGGCAGATCGCAAGGCCCAGCCCGAGGCCCTCCGATTTCGTGCTCGAGAACGGCGCGAAGACGGCGTCCAGACGTTCGGGGGCCAGTCCCGGCCCGTTGTCCTCGACCACGACTTCGATGGCCTCGTTCTCGCTGCGGAAGGTCCGGACGGCGACCTCGCCGCCATCCGTGCCGGCCGCCTGCATCGCCTCGATCGCATTGTGCACGAGGTTGACGATGACCTGCTGAAGCTGCACGGCGTCCGCCCGCACCGGCAGGGGGCTGGTGCACAGTTGCCGCCGAAGGGCGATACCGTGGAAACGGGCGTCCGCGTGGAGCAGCCTCGCGAGTTCCAGGATCACCGCGTTGATGTCCTCGGTGGCCCGCTTCGCATCACCCGGGCGCATGAAATGTCGCAAGTGCTTGATGATCGCGCCGGCCCGCCCCGCCTGATCGGCGATGCCGTCGATCGCCTCCCTCAAGTCACCACCGCAGTCGGCGCGTTCCAGCCGCCGCCGACACCCGGCGGCGTAGTTGGCGATGGCCGCCAGCGGCTGGCTCAGTTCATGTGCCAACGCCGACGACATCTGCCCCAGCGTGTCCAGGCGCGCGGCGTGGGCCAGTTCCCGCAAGCGCCGACTCGCCAGCGCCTCGCCGCGCTTGCGGTCCGTAATGTCCTCGTGCGACACGACGAACCGCGCGGGCCCGGCGCCGGCGAACGGCGTCACTCGAACCATGAACCACTTGGTGCACGTCGGCGTGCCGCATTCATACTCGTGACACAGCTCCGTCATCTCGCCCCGGCGCAGCAGATCGATTCCCTCGACCACCGCCCGTGCGTCGTCGTCGTTGTCGAGAACCACGGCCCGGCAGGCGTCAAAGTAATTGTTGCTGGCGCCGACGCCCGGGAGTGACGACACGTTCGTCTCCCCGAACCGCCGCCAGGCCGCGTTCACTTCGAGGATCGCGCCGGTTTCACTGAGGATCGCGACGTGGGCCGAGAGCGAATCAAGTGTGGAGCGGAGCAAGCGGTTCGTCGCCTCCTGGGCCTCCTCGTAGTGTTTGCGGGTCGTGACATCCGTGGCGATGCCCAGTACCCGGCACACGCGGCCGTTCTCGCTGATGGGAACGAATCGGTTCGCGTACGCGCGTCCGTACACGTCGCGGCCCTCCCACTCGCGCGGTTCACCGTCGTCGAAGACCCCGGCCAGGCATCGCCTGAGCTCGTCGCGGAGCTCCGGCGCGGTCAGTTCGACCACCGGCCTGCCGATCAGTTCCTCGCGATCCCACCCGTCCGCCGCGTGATTGATGTACTCAATCGTCCCGCACCGGTCGATCGTGGCGATGTGGTCGGGGACGTTCTGGACAAGCATGCGGTAGCGTTCTTCAGATTCCCGCAGCGCTTCTGCGGCAGCCTTCTGCTCGGTGATGTCCAGGATCACCCCGGCCATTCGAACCGCCGCTCCGGATGCGTCGCGCTCGACTCGGCCCCGCTCCGCCACCCACCTGACCGAGCCGTCCGGGCGGATGATCCGGAACTCGGGGCTGTACGGGGAATCGTTTTCGACCGCCGCGCGGACCGCGCTATCCACCGCGTCCCGGTCGTCCGGATGAACGATCGCCAGGAACTGCTCGTAATTCTCGATCGCATCAAGGGACGGAAGGCCGCAGATCACCGCGACGAGCGTGCAACGCCTGGTCCGGTTCGCCCGGATGTCCCAATCCCACCAGCCCATCCGCGCCGCAGCGAGCGCGAAGAGTTGACGCTCCTCACTCTCGCGAAGCGCTTCGACACGGGCCCTGTGATCGGTCACGTCTTCCGCGATGCCCGCATAGCGATACACGGCGCCTTTTTCGTCACGGACCGGAAAGGAGCGGTCACGGATCCAGCGGATCGTTCCGTCCGGGCGCACGATCCGGTACTCGAGGTCGCACGCTTCATCCGCCGGCGCAGCGTCGTGCGTCGCCTCTACCGCCTCGCGATCCTCGGGGTGAATCGCCGCGCGCCACGCACGGGGGTCGCTGTAGAGCACTTCGCGCGGCCACCCCCAGATCCGCTCGAATGCGGGGCTGACGTACAGATGCCGCTTCTCGTCCGGTGACAGCAGCCAGAACACTTCGTTGATGTTCTCGGCCATTTGGCGAAAGCGGGTTTCACTTTCCGCCAGGCTGCGGCGGGCCGCTTTCTGGCGAGCGACCAGGATCGCGCCGGCCCAGATCACCATGATCGCCAGACCTCTGTTGGGAATGACGGTCCAGGCCGCCGAGTGCGCGGGCGCGATCGCGATCTCACACAAGGCGAGGAGGGTGGCCGCGGCCGCCACGGAGTAGGTCGTCGATCGCGAGCCATGCCCCAACGACAGGAGCACTGCGAAGACGTAGAGCATCCCCGCCGCCACGCCCGGCGGCGTCAAGACGTCCACAACGAACCCTGTGGTCAGAACCAACAACGACGCGACAACGCAGAACCATCGCGCCATCTTTGATTGCGGATCCACGATCCTGCGTCCTCCACGCTCCACCCCGACCGGAGCTTCCTTGCAGGAGCACAGTGACCGTCAAATTCGTCTGCCAGCCTACGTGACCCGGCACGCCCCGACGACTATACCACAGGTCGAGCGCAGATTGAAGACAAAACTGCCCTGACCGTGACCACGGAATGCACGCGACAAGGTCTTCTCGCCAACGCATGCGTGACAATGCGCGGCAAATGAGGAAGACAAGCGACAGTCGTCGGCCAAAGATGAACCACCCCAACGCGCGACAACCGGTGCCACCCACGTTCCCCTGAACGCGACGATCGAGGTAAGGGACTATACCTAGAGGACCGGGTTGAATGGGGCCGACTTCGACGTTTTCGCATCCGAACGCCGGACGCCAGGACTGAATCCCGGCCTTTTACGGCGTCCCGCTTCGCGGAGCCTGCGTCGAGCCGCGGGCTTGGACAGCTTACCTCTGGCGTCGTCCCTGCCGATAGTTCGGTGCGGGAACAGTAATATGGGAAATCTGCGCGCATCGATTCTGACACGGCGCCTGGTTGTGACCTTGGCAATCCTCGGCGCGCCGCGCGCCGCGCCGGGTGGAGACGGCGCCCACATGCCGTCAACTGGCGACCCAACCCGGATCGTCCATCGGTTCGACTTCGACGAGCGGGCCGCGGGGAACCTCGAGACCCTTCCCAAGTACTGGTCCATGCTCCGACCCCGAGGCTTCCCGCATTTCGCCGAGGGCTCCTTCGACTACGGGACCGGTCGAGCTGCGCCCCCGTCGTTTCATCTCGACGGGAAAGGACGAAGCGTGGCGTACCTTTACGCCGGGCCCGAGACACGAGTACGTGCGCACAGCGATTACAGGATCGAGGGTTACATTCGGCCCGACGGCCTCTCCCATGCCCGCGCTTGCCTCAGTGCCCACTTCCTCGACAAACAGGGTCATCCGCTCTCCGACACACTCGTCCGTTCCCGGTATGTGGGCGGCCCCGACGCGCCCGACGGCTGGGTCGCGGTCGAGCTGTATCTTGCCGCCGCGCCTGCGGAGGCCTATTCGGTCGGCTTGGTCGCCTGGGTGCTGCAAGAGTCGGGCTGGCGCACCGATCCACCGTTGCCGTGGCATGTGCCGCGGGTCGATGTGGCCGGGGCAGCGTGGTTCGACGATATTACGATCTACCGGCTTCCCCGCGCCGAGATTCGGTGCATGGCCCCTGGCAACGTCATCGGACCGGGTGACGCCGGGTCGATCGAGGTGCTCCTCGCCGACCACGACGACGCGGCGCTGCGCGGCCGCCTCTCGATCGTGGATGCCGACGGCGCCACGATCGAAACGCGTGCGCTTACCGTCGATGTCGCCCGAGAGGTGCGGCCTGGCGCGATCGATGTATCCTACTTGGCGCCCGGACTCTATCGCGCGCGCCTCGAGGTCTTCTCCGATCGGACCATGATCCTCGAGCGCAGCCTCACCTTCGCCCGCCTCGCAGAAACGACCTCGGCCGCGACACCCGCGTCGCGGTCCTTCGGAGTCGTCCTGGCGCCCGCCGGCCGCCCAGATCCCGACGTGGAGCTCGCTCTGCTCGACCGGCAGCGGGCGCAATCGGCCAAGATCCCGGTTTGGGGAATCGACGTCAACGCTCCGGACCGTCGGGCCGAACGGCACCGTACTCACCGCTTCCTTCAACAACTTGTCAATCGGGGTTTCATTCTGACAGGTGTCTTCGGCGCACCACCGGCCGCGTTGGGCCGCGACCGCATCCCCGACGAACGCCGGCTTGTCGAGCTGTTGAACGACGATCCGAGCCATTGGCAGCAATACGTCGCGAGCGTCGTGGCGCCCTATGCCAGCGCGTTTCGGTGGTGGCAACTCGGCCGCGACGGGGTCGCGTTCCCGCCCGCCCTCGACACGCTCGTCACGTCGGGGCTCGAACGGCTCCGCGAGGTCATGACGCCCTACCTCAACGCGCCGCTCCTGACCGTTCCGCTGCTCACCGGTACGGTAGCCGGCGGCTCCAACCTGGCCGCAGAGCAAGTGTGCGTGACGATCGGCCAGGACGTGCCCGTGAGTGCATTTCCCGAGCTCATACGGCGGATGAAGCAGTCGGGCGGGCGGCGCGTTTCCGTCTACATCGAGCCGCTTGACGCCGCGACTTATGAACGCGAATCGCGCCTGGCACATTGGGCGAGGCGGCTCATCGCCGCTCGCCACGCGGGCGCCGATACCGTCTTCGTGCCTCAGACTTGGCGCGTGCGGCGGACGCCGCACGGCGTGATCACCGAGCCGGACGAGACGTACATCCTCATGCGGACACTGGCGAGTATGATCGCCGACGCGGAGCCGGTGCCGCCGATCGAACTGGCCGGCGGCGTGCGTGCATTTCCGTTTCGCACGGGTGACACCGCAGTCCTGGCCGTCTGGGATGAGAGCGCGGGGCAGACCGGGTCACCGGGACGGGCGCCGCACGACCGGCACCCGGTTCAACTCGGACGCGCCGCCGTCCAGGTGGATCTCTGGGGGAGGGCCACCGAATTACCCACCGACGAGCACGGACGACAGGTGTTGACGCTCTCGCGAATGCCGGTCCTCGTTCCGGGCGTGCCGGCCTGGCTGTTGGACCTGCGCCGGGGCCTGTCCATCGCCCCTGCGCGAATCCAATCGGGACGCGAATCCGAGGAGTTCACGGTGGAACTGGCCTACCGCGGGACGGTGCCACTGAGTGGCACGATCTTCCTCGACGGACCGGACGGATGGAGCTTCTCCCCGCGCAGCCAGGGCTTCAGCGTGCTGCCTCAGCGCACCGAGCGGCTCGTGTTTCGCGCTCGGATCCCGCACAGCGCCCCGGCCGGAAGAAAACCGATTACGGCCCGGATCGGCCTCACCGATGGCGGGCACCAGCTCGACATCCCGTTGACGCTGGAGGTCGGGCTTGCCGATGTCGAGGTTTCCGGACTGGCCGTCCTGGAGGGGAACGTCCTGCACCTGCGCCATGTCATCACCAATCGCTCCGACGAAGCACTCAGCTTCCGGGTGGCCGCCACCGTTCCGGGCCGGGAGCGCCAGTACCGTCCCGTTCCGAACCTCATGCCGGGTGAAACCCAGGCCGTGACCTATCGAATCCCCGACGCCGCCGGCTTCGTGGGCCGCAACATCCGCCTGGGCCTCTACGAACTCGGCGACGGCCCGCGCGTGCACACCCTCGAGCTCACCGTCCCGTGAGCGGCGTGGCATGGCCGCCCCGCGGCCGCCACGAGCCGGCCTATGGTCGCGCGTATTGCAGGTCCGGCTTCGCCTTCCGCCCGAAGATGAAGAGGAACAACGTGAGCGCCGTGGCACCGGCCAGCAGTCCCACGTACCACGGTAGACGATAGCCGCTGCATAGTACGTCGCCCAGGCCCATCGCCGCGATGGCCGTGACCAGCGCATACGGAATCTGCGTCCAGACATGCTCCTCATGCGGGCAATCCGACGCGATCGACGACAGCACCGTCGTGTCGCTGATCGGCGAGCAGTGATCGCCGAACACAGCCCCGGCCAGGACGCTGCCGACGGCGGCGTAAAACAGGCTGAGCCCCTCGGCCGGGTCCAGCGACACCGTCAGCCCCGCAGCGATCGTCACCGTGATCGGGCAGAGAATGCCCAACGTGCCCCACGACGTTCCGGTCGCGAACGAGATGACCGCCGCGCTGATGAAGATGGACAGGGGAAGCCACTGAATGGGGAACTGCCATGCCTGAAGCTGGAGCCTGGCGACTTCGCCGAGCCGGAGATCCTGCAACAGCGACGACAGCGCCCAGGCCAGAATCAGGATGACGATGGCCGTGAACATGCGTGTCATGCCGTCCAGTCCCGCGTCGATCGCCTTCCGCGTCGGGCAAGACTTGGCCAGGATCGTCAGGCTGACCGCCACGATCGCCGCCAGGACGGCGCCGTAGAAGATCGACAAGTACGCGTCGGCGTTGCTCATGATGATCGACGCCTTCTCCCAGGCCGGCGTGGCGGCCCAACTCAGCTCGTTCGCGGTATCCAGGCGCATCTTCTCGAGCGTCTTTTCGCTCCGCAGGCCGCTGCTGATCAACACCCCCACCGTCGTGCCGACCAGCACCAGCACCGGGACAAACCCGAGCCACCAGCGCGGGTGAGGCATCTGTTCCGCGTCTCCGTCCGCGTCGCCCCCGGGCTTCGGGTCGCGATGCACCCGGCTCAGCGCTCGACTCTCGCTGCGTCGCATGGGTCCGAAGTCGCGGCCGGTCAACGAAACCAAGAACACCAGGAAAATCGCCAGGAGCGGGTAGAAGCGATACGCGATGCTGTTGATGAAGACCTGCATCCCGCTGAGCTCATTTCCCTGTGCATCCAGCAGCGGCGCGCCTCGCTGGGCCACCTCCGTCAGCCCCTGCTGGATGAAGTTGATCTCGAAGCCGACCCACGTGCCCACGATCGCGATCGACGCCACCGGCGCCGCCGTGGAATCGACGATGTACGCCAGCTTCGCCCGCGAAAGCTTGAGCTTGTCGAACACCGACCGCATCGTCGGCCCGACGATCATCGTGTTCGCGTAATCGTCGAAGAACACCACCATGCCCGCCAGCCAGGCCGTCAGCGCCCCGCGGCGAGGAGACTGCGTCCTCCCCGCGACCAGTTGCACCATCCCCGCGGTGCCGCCGTTGCGGCCCATCACCCCGACCAGAAAACCGATCAGCATCGTGAACATCATGATCGTCGCATGGGCGTAGTTTTCGCCGGGGTCGATGACCGCTCCGAGGATGTACCGCTCCGCCGCCAGCCGGAAACCCGCGACCAGCGTGCTGTGTGGCGCGTACGGATCCGTCGGACCGAGGCAGGGAACCAGCATGAAGGCCCCGACGAAGATGCCAACGACCAGCGCCGGGATAACTTGTCGGGCAACGACGGCCAGCAGGATGGCGACGGCCGCCGGAATCAGCGTCCAGGGCCCGTAGCTTGTCGGGTCCTTCGCTGAGGCCAAATCGGCAGAAGTCCGGATGTCCGCGTCAGTCGACGGGGTCGGGGCCGGGTTCGCCGGAGCCGCCGCAGGCGCCGACGTGCCCGCGGGTCTGGGCGGAACTGCGGGTTGGGTCGAAGGCTCAGCGGACTTGTCCGCCGACGCCTGGTCCTGGGTCTGCGATCGTACCAGTCCCGGGGCGACGACCCAGGCCGCCAGAGTCGTAAGCCCGAAAAGACACAGGATCGTTCGCAGCCGGTGGGGGCCCCTCGATGAAAGCGTGCTCACGGATTCGCTCCTCTGTACGTCCGCAGGCCTTTTCGGCCGCGGGCCCCGCATGAAACGCAAGGGCCCCGGACCCGAAAGCCAAAGCTCGCCCTCAAGTCTACGGAGTCTATCGGTCACTGCCACCGCGAACGTTGATGCCCGCGGTCGGCTCGCCCCGGACCGTGATTCGGGGCGCCACGACGCTATATTTCAACGCGGCTTGCAAAAAGAGGCCGGAGACCTTCGCGGGGGCACGGATGAGGGGCGCCGTTTCCGTCCCGGGATGGAAGCGAGCCGCCGGGCCGGGCCCCGCGAGGACACTCGATGTCATGCACGGCCCTAACTCGATATGCCGAGGTCCGCCTTCGTAAACAGCGACTCGAAACGAAACCCGGCCTGCTCGATGTTCTCCCGCGCGCCCTCCTGCCGGTCGATCACCGCCACGATCCGCTCGACCGTCGCGCCGAGGTCCCGTATGAGCTGTGCCGCTTCGAGAACTTGCCCGCCTGTCGTGGCGATATCCTCGACCAGCAGCACGCCGTCGCCCTCGGCCAGCTTTCCCTCATAGGGCTTACCGGTCCCGTAGTCCTTCCTCCGATTACGAATGATGACGAACGGCTTGCCGCTGGCCAGCGACGTCGCCGCCGCCAGGGCGATCCCGCCCAACTCGGCCCCGGCGATCAACGTGGTCGAGTCCGCGACACGTTCCGCGAACATCGCGCCCAGCGCATGAAGAATGTCCGGCTGCGTCTCGAACAGATATTTGTCCAGGTAATACTTGCTCTTGCGCCCCGAGCGCAGCGTAAAGTCGCCCTCGAGATAGGCCGCATCACGGATTCGTTTCGCTAACTCCGTCCGATTCACCCGTCCTCCCCTTGCAACGCCGAACACCATGGAGCCTTAGGGCGCCCTCGTGGTCGACGCATCCACCCGCGGCGGATGCGGCGTGCCCTTCGGATAGAGGATCACCCGCTGCACATCGTCCTCCATCACGACCAGAACGCCGCCAGTGTAGCGGATGGTCTTTCCGGTCTGCGTGGCGCCGGGCCGCGGAATGGCGTTTCCCGGCGACCTCCCATCCACAGGAAAAACACGCCTGATCTCGTAGACGTAGTCCTCCCCTTCGCGGCGCAGAAAACGCCATGTGACAAGGCTCGGCGCGTCGCCCGGGCCGCACATCAACTCACCGGTAGGTGCGACGCCATCGCTGTAACAACCATGGCCCGCGCCGATCCGGTAGTTATGCACGAAAAGAACGATATCCGCAACCTGGGCCTCACCCAGCGACGCGGCGACTTCATGTTTGTCGAGCTCGCCCCCGGATTCCGCCGTCGGCTCACAACCCGCGATCGTCACCGCGAGCGGCGCTTGCAGCGCAACGCCGATCCAAACTGCACGCTGGGGCCTATCCATTCAACTCCGCGCTCCGTTGCGCGCCTTCCGTGGACCACCGCTCTGTGAGCACTGCACGGTTGTCTTCGTGCCACTTCACCGTGAGCCGTGCATCCCTCCCTAAACGTCGAGCTCCGCGCTCTGTTGAGCCGCCTGCCGATACCGCCGCCGGATCGGCACAACGAACTCCTTGAGGAACTCGTCCACCTGCTGCGGCGCCCGGCCGATGAAGTTCCGAGCATCCGTGACGTCGCCCCAATCCAGTTTCGCCAGCGCCGGCTCGGCCCGCAACCGCTCGATCAGGTCGTTCGCCCGCCCGTGCATCTTCACCTGCTCACCTGCCGCCTGCGCGTGCCGCCGGATGATCTCGTGCACTTCCTGCCGGTCGGCCCCGGCCGCCGTCGCCAGGGTCAGGATCCGCTCCGTCGCCATGAACGGTAGCTCTGCCGACAACCGCGCCGCGATCACCTTCGGAAACACCACCAGCCCCCGGGCCACGTTGGCGCAGATCCGCAACATGCCGTCCGTCGCGAGGAACGCCTCGGGAACCGCGAGCCGCTTATTGGCCGAGTCGTCCAGCGTTCGCTCGAACCACTGTTCGGCCGCCGTTTGAAGCGGCGAGCTCACCAGCGATATCACGAACCGGGCCAGCGATGTCGCCCGCTCGCTCCGCATCGGGTTCCGCTTGTACGCCATCACGCTCGACCCGACCTGTCCCTCCTCGAACGGTTCCTCGATCTCCTTGAGGTTCTGAAGGAGCCGAAGGTCGTTGGCGAACTTGTGGACGCTGGCCGCGATGCCGCCCAGGGCACAAACCACCTGCACGTCCACCTTCCGCGACGAGGTCTGACCCGTGACCGGCTCGACACGGTCGAAGCCGAACTGTTTCGCCACGTCACGCTCCAGCCGAAGCACCTTAGCGTGGTCGCCGTTGAACAGGTCGAGGAAGCTCGCCTGCGTTCCGGTCGCCCCCTTCACCCCCCGAAACCGCAGCGTCGCGATCCGCAGCTCGATCTCCTCCAGATCGCGGACAAAGTCGTAACACCACAACGCCGCCCGCTTGCCCACCGTCGTCGGCTGGGCCGGTTGAAAATGCGTGTACCCCAGCGTCGGCAGGCCCCGGTGCCGCTTTGCGAAATCCGCCAGCGCCGCGATGACCGCCGCCAGCGATGCCGCAACCAGCCTCATCGCCTCCCGCATGAGGATCAGATCCGCGTTGTCCACCACGTATGCGCTGGTGGCCCCGAGATGGAGGATCCCACGGGCCAGCGGCGCCACGTCACCCCAGGCGTGCACGTGGGCCATCACGTCGTGGCGGAGCCGCTTCTCATGCCGGGCCGCGGCCTTGAAATCGATGTCCTCGATGGTGCGTTTGAGCTCGGCGATCTGTGCCGCGGTGATCGGCAGCCCGGCGCGCCTCTGCACCTCGGCCAGGGCCAGCCACAGCCGCCGCCACGTCAGAATCCGCCGCCGCGCTCCAAACAGCTCCGCCACCACCCCCGATGCATACCGCGCCACCAGCGGCGATTCGTAGACATCGGCGTTTCCCATATGAGCGAACCCGGAAAGAAAGCACGACCAGCCGGCCAACCGTGCCGTCGGCCACGCAACGCGCTCGATTCTAACTCCTCAATCGGTGCCAGTCACTCCGACGAACGCCCAGGCTACCGGGCGCGAGCCCGATGACGTGGGCATGTGATCCGCACCGGGTGCCCCACCCCATCCTGGAGTGGGGGCCCGACGAGCGTCGAGCCGCACACAATACCGCCCCCCGACACCGCAGAACCTGTGCGACGCCCACCCCACTTGTCGATACAATCCGGTGGAACGAACGATCCGAGCTACCGGGCCTCGCCGATCAAGACGGAGTGATCCGAGCAGCCTGCTGCGAACACGAGACAACGAACATGATTTACGAAAACCCGACCGCCGCCCTTTCCGATCTTTCCGACCGGATCATCGCCATCCGGGACTCTCTTTGACCTCCCCACCAAGCAGGCCAGTATGGCGGACGTCGAGCGGGAGATGTCCGCCCCCAGCTTCTGGGAAAACCAGGAGGCCGCCAAGCAGACCGTCCAGCGGCTCAAGGCCCTCAAGGCCATCGTCGAGCCCGTGCGCGGCGTGCTCACTCACTCCGCTGACCTCCGGGCTATGGCTGAACTGCTGGACGAGGCCGACGACGCCGACGTCCGCGCAGAATTCGAGGCCGGCCTCGGCAGGCTCTCCAAGGAAGTGGAACGGATCGAGCTCTTCACCCTCCTCTCGGGCCCCAACGACCATCGAAGCTGCTATTTCAACATCCAGGCCGGCACCGGCGGCGACGACGCCTGCGATTGGGCCGAAATGCTCTTCCGCATGTACCTACGCTACTTCGAGAATGAGGGCTACGAGGCCGAGGAGCTCTCGATGCGCTTCGGCGAGAACGCCGGCATCCAGTCATGCAGCCTGCTCATCAAGGGACCGTACGCCTACGGCTACCTTTCATGCGAAACGGGCGTGCACCGCCTCGTCCGCATCTCGCCCTTCAGCGCCCAGGGCAAGCGCGAGACCAGCTTCGCCTCCGTCGACGTCCAGCCCGAGATCGACGACATCACCATCGAGATCGACTGGGACAAGGACGTACGCGAGGACACCTACCGGGCCAGCGGCAAAGGCGGCCAGCACGTCAACAAGACGTCCTCCGCCGTCCGCCTGACGCACTTGGCGAGTGGGCTGGTCGCCCAGTGCCAGAGCGAGCGCTCCCAGCACAAGAACCGATCCACGGCCCAGAAAATGCTCAGCGCCCGGCTTTACCAGATGGAGCAGGCCAAACGTGACAGCGAGTTGGCCAAGATCTACGGCGACAAAGGCCAGATCGGCTGGGGCAACGCCATCCGCAGCTACTTCCTCTACCCCGAGCAACGGGTCAAGGACGCCCGCACCGGCGCCGTTACCCACAACACCCAGGCAGTCTTGGACGGCGACATCCAGCTCTTCATCGACGCCGAGCTCCGACGCCGAGCCGCTGCCCGGCACAAATAATCGATCAACGCGCACGACGACCGCAGCTCGTCATGTCTGCGTGGACGACTGACTATGCGCTTCGGCGCAGGGAGACGATCGTGACGTCATCCGTGATGGAACCGGCGTCCTGGAGGGCCGAGACCCGGTCTTCGAGCGCTCGTCCGTCGAGGCAGGGGGCTTCGGTGAGGTCGCCCAGCGAGTCCGTGCCGTCGGTGTGGAGGATGATCCGGTCGCCGGGGTGGAGCTGAAGCTCGACAACCTCGAACTGCGGGTCGTCGCAGGCGCCGACGAGCGGGCCGGCGCTGGTAATCCGCTGCGGCTCGGCTCCGCGACGGCTCAGGATCGGATACGGCGCACCACCGCGCGCCCAGCGCAGCCGGCCGCTCGTCTCGTCGTAGACCGCGTACAGTGCCGCGACGAACTGGCAGTCGATCAGTTCCGCTTCGCAGAGTTCACGGTTGACGCGCCGCAGCACCTCGTCGGGCCGCAGTCGCCGTGGCCCGCCAGCGGTCGATTCCACGCCGCGAAACGCCCGTTTGACAAACGCGGACAGAAACGCCGCCGGCAGGCCGTGACCCGTCGCGTCCGCAACGGTGAACGCGACGTGCGAATCGTCGAGCCGAACTACGTCGTACAGGTCGCCGCTGACCACCGCGGCGGGCCGGTAGAGGACGCCGACTTCCAGCCCCTGTACTTCGGGGAGCCGCCCGGGCAGCAGGTTCCGCTGCACCGACGCGGTCAGGTCGAGCTGCTCGCGCATCAGGCGGATCGTCTCGAGGTGGGCCTGCTCGCGCTGGTGGAGCCGGCCCAGCTCCTCGCCGAACTGGCGGACGCCCGCGGCAAGGGTCTCGAGAACGTTCCAGAGGATCGCCGGGTTCAGCGCCGCGGCCGCGGTGAGGTTCAAGCTGTCGTCGAGGCGAAGGTCGGGCTTCGCGTTGAGTCGTGGTGGTGGGATGAGGCTGGGCCGTCGCGCCGGAGTGCTCAGTCGTGCAGCGACGTTTTCGGTCATGCCCGATCGGCCCCGAACCTCAATCACCCGTGCGCCGGATCGGGCGGCCCCGACAGCCGCCTTTGTCGTCCGTGGCACAGTGATGTTTCGGCCCGGTCGAAACGCGGCTTAAGTAACATCTCGGACCGGAGGCTCATCACGCGGTGTGAACCCTCGACGAGGCACCGGGGCATTCCCGCGCCGTCGCCGCCGTGTGGCGCGGCTCATCCATGCACGAGTCGCACCGCGTGGTTCCAGTCGTCACCGGGCGGGAGCATACGCATGTCGGACACAGCCCGGGCGTAAACGTCCACCGCGCGATCCTGCGGTCGCAGACCGCGGCATTCGTAAAGCGCCTCCTCACAGGCGTCCCACTCACACGCCTGATAATGCGCTACGGCCCGCGCAAACGAGGCCATGTACTGCCGAGCCGACCCATCCAACTCGCCCGCCGCTCCTACGAGTTCGTAGGTGGCCACGGGCACGATCCGCCCTTCGACCTCGATCAGCCCCAGGTAGCGATACCCGAAGCGGTCGCCCCCCAGGCGGCGCGTACGCTCGTCGACCAGGATCGTCGTGGCAAGGGCCTTGTTGGCCTGCTCCAGCCGCGACGCGACATTGACCGTATCGCCGATGCACGTGTAGTCGAGCTTGGCGTCGCTGCCATAGTCGCCAACGAAGACCTCACCCGTGGCCAGTCCCACGCGCATCGTCAGCGGGCGGTCATCGTCGAGCGCACCGAGCTCCCGGTTCAACGCCCGCAATGCTGATACGGCGTCGACCGCGCTGTGACAGCCGGCTTCGGCGTGGTTCGCGCACGGCCAGATCGGTGTGTTGAAGAACGCGAAGACGCCGTCGCCCATGAACTTGTTGACGATGGCCCCCTGTGCCACGAGCAGATCGCTGACCGCGCCCAGATAGGGGTTGAGCACCTCCCGCGTCCGTTGCGGTCCGAGCCGCTCGCTCAGCGGAGTAAACCCGGCCAGGTCGCAGAAGAAGCAGGTCGCCTGAGTCATGGTCGGACCCAGGTCATCCGGGCCGATTCGCTCGACGATCCGCGATGCCACCGCCGGAGAAGTGTAGCGGGCGAGGGCCTGTTGAAGCTGCCGCCGGGCGCGCTCCTCGGTGAGCTGGCGGTACACGGTGACGCCCGCCCACGCCACCGTCATTACCAGCATTGCGGGCAGCGCGGGCAGGTGCATGGTGCGGTAGTGGAACACGCCGGCGCCAACCGCGAAAAGCGTGACGGCGATGAGCCCGAGCGCCACAAGGCTGAAGCGCGGGCCGCGAATCGACGTGATGCCGGCAATGCCCAGGCCGCCGAGGAGTACCATGAGGAGGTTTACGCCGATCGGCGCTCTCTCCGGCACGTCGCCCTGTAGAAGCATGTTGACAACGTTGGCGTGAACCATGACGCCGGGAAGCGCGCTGTGGATCGGAGTCGCCACCAGGTCCGCCACCCCGGTGGCCGTCGCCCCTACAAGGCAGATTCGCCCAGCGATGATCGGCCCGAGATCCTCGATCAATACCGCGATGCGGGCCTCCAACGCGGCGTCGGCGCGCGCGATTTCCGCGGGCAGTTCTCCCTTGATCATCTCGGCATGCAAACGGTCGATCTCATCCTGTGCCTTACGTTCGTCTTCATTCCGCGGCTCCTCATCCCGCCAGAGTTGATGCACACGCTCGAGCCAGAGCCTGGCGTCCTGCTCGATTGTGTCGATGGCCGCGCCCATGGCTTCTGTGGAAGCCGCATCCGCCACACGCCGACGCCCGATCAGTTCCGCGTAACGCACAAACTCGCCGGGCGTCTCCTCGTGTCGCAGGCGTACGAGCTCTGCGACTCTGATGGCAAGCCGTCGGGCGTTTTCCTCGACGGCCCGCCGGTTGTCGGCGATCTCCAGCAGCCGCCCCGCCGGAACATGCACGAAGCTGTCCTGCCAGCGGGTGCGGTCTTGGGGCACGTGCCAGTTGATCAACGTCAGTCCCTGGCGGTCCATCGGAATGCGAAGCTCCTGCGCGTCGCGCACCACGAGCAGATCGCCCTCGTCATCGAAGGTGTCGCGCCAGTCGATCCCGAGGCCGTCGCACCCCACCAGAAACCCCAATTGCGGCAAGACCTGGCCCGACGCCTCGACCAGCATCGGGAGGGAGCGAAGCACCGCCCCGGCCCGCGTACGTTCATACGCCACCATCCCAACACCACCGGCGACGCGGGCGAACTTCTCCAATGGCCACGACTCGTCGTAGGCGTGCACCAGGTGTGGCGTCAGCGATGCATCCCAGGGTGCCGCCTTCCTGAGCACGGCGCGACGCGCGGCCTCCTCGCGGTATGCCGACACGAGCAGTGATCGCTCCGGACTGACCACGTGAACGTTCGGCTCCGGCAGATTAAGGCCGAGGAACTCGGCCAGGCTTCCGTTGGGATGATCCCCAAAGAACCCTTGCGCCGCGTCGCGCACCGCCTGCCGCGTCGCGTCCCGGCGCGGTTGCGGCTCATCGCGCGGGGGCGTCAGCGGAGCGAACATGGCCAGATAGACGTTGCCCGCCGCGGCGATCGCGCCGCGAAGCTCATCGTCGTCGAGGACGGTCGCATCGTCGCGCGGATCGCCCAGAATCGGCAGCCCATCGTCGATGTCGTAGCCCGGACGAAGCGTCGCCCCGGCCCGCCGCGGCGCGTGCGGCTCGATGAACAGAATGTCCAGCGCGGTGGCCCGCGCCCCCAGCTCGTGTAGCGTGCTGACCAGCTCCGCGAATCGCCGCCTCGGCCAGGGCCACGGCTCGTTGCGGAGGGCCCCGTCATCGATATCGATCAGCACGAGCCGAGGGTCGGCCTCGACCCGTCCAAAGTGCCGGAAATGAAGGTCCAACCCGACATGATCGAGTGAGTGCAGCAACCCGGCCGCAAACGCCGCGCACCCGAGCGCGACGATCAACCCGCCGAGCCCGAAGCCGCGGAGACGCGCCGATACCGCTCTCGTGCCCGTCGAGACCATGTTCCCGGGTCCTGCCGAATCGAAGGCTCTTCTGCCCGCGTCGATTCGCCGCGCCGCTTCATGCCGCACGCCGGACGCGGCGTGATGGAGTCTACCCGGTTTTGGCTTGCGCGGCGCTGTCCTGCGCGGCCGTCAGCTTTTCCATGGCCTTCCGAGCCGCTTCCTGTTCGGCGTGCTTTTTGTTCGGACCCCACGCGCTCGGGAATCGCCGTCCGTTGATGACGACGCAGACCTCGAAGCATTTGCTGTGGTCGGGCCCCTGTTCGTCCAGCGTGAGGTAGTGAGGCGTGGCGGACATCCAACGCTGCGTATATTGCTGTAGGGCCGACTTGTAATTGTCATGGCTTTCGCCGGCCACGCACTTCTCGATCGGACCGGCCATGCTTCGCAGGATGAACTGCCGGGCCGGTTCGAGCCCGCCGTCGACGTAAACCGCCCCGACCACCGACTCGAGCACCGCCGCCCGCACAGACACCGGTAGGCGGCTGCCCGCCTCGATGCCGTTGCCGAGGATCAACAGGCTGGTCAGGCCCGTCGCATCCGACACCTGGGCACACACCCGGCGGGAGACCAGCGTTGACTTCACCCTGGTCAGATCGCCCTCCAGCCATTCCGCGAAGCGCCGGAACAGTTCGTCGCAGATCACCATGCCCAACACCGCGTCGCCCAGGAGCTCCAGCCGTTCGTTGCTTTCCAGGCGGGTGTTGGCCACGGAGGAATGGGTCAGCGACGTCGTCAGGAGGGTCGGGTCACGGAACTCGTATCCGAGGATCTGCTGCGCAAGTTGTAGGCCGTCGGCCTCGCTCACGGTAGAGTCCCGTACAGGCCGATGGCGGAATTCACGTGCTCAGCGCCACGAGGCGGGCAGGTGCCCTTCGCGATTGGCCAGTAACAGACAATGGGCCGCAGACGGCTTCCGGGGCCGCTCTTCACCGGGTACACCCATCAGCGTCTAACCCAGTTTAACATCGGCAACGCAGGCGGTCAAATGCAAATCCCGTCCGGAGTGGCCCCGCTGCCGCCAAAACCACCGGCGGTTCGCGAGGTCGGGGGGGGTTGCCGAACCAGGCGCGGCATGCTAGACTCGCGGATTCGGGCTCGCCCGCAAGCCGGGGGCAGCGTGCCATTCGGGGCCCGCAACAGGACACCCAGAGCAAGGGATACCGCCGATGCACTACCCACGGCGAATCAGCAAGGTCAAGCGTGCACGGAAGCAGGGATTTCGGGCCCGGATGCGTACGCATAACGGAAGGAAGATCATCAGCCGGAAGCGGCGCCGCGGCAACCACAAAGTCAGCGTATGTTGACCGGCTCGATCGCACTCCCGCCCGACGCCAACCTCCCGTGTCCCTACAAATGGATAAGTCGCGCGAATCGCACCCGGTTCGCCATGAGAGTATAGTACGGTGCTGCGCTCGGCGTGCGCGTATCAGGTGGCGGATGTCCGACATCCGCGCCGCCGGCGAAGGGACTTTTCTGAAGGGTGCCCGGTTCCCGCTTGCCGGCCCGTGTGTCTCGGCTACAGCGAACCGGCGCAGAAACGACAACCGATGGTAGATTTCAATCTGATCGATGAGCTGGACCGCTCCGGGCCGGGGATCGACGAAGAGGTGTCCACGTTGCTGGCGGGCGCCGCGACCGACGAGCACGTAGGTACGATGCTCGAGGACCGCGAGCAGGACTTCAGCCCGGGGACGATTCTCACCGGGCGCATCGTGGGCCGCGCCGGCGACGACGTGGTCGTCGACGTCGGGCTCAAGAGCGAGGGCCTGATCCCCGCGGAGGAATGGGACGACAGCAGCTCGCTGGACATCGGTGACGAGGTCCAGGTCTGGCTGGAGACCGTCGAATCGGACAGCGGCCACATCGTCGTCTCCAAGCGAAAAGCGGACCGGATCCTCAACTGGCAGCGGATCGTCGACACCAAGAACGAAGGCGACACCGTCGACGGACGCGTCATGCGCAAGATCAAGGGCGGGTTGCTCGTCGATATCGGATACCCCGTGTTCCTGCCCGCCTCGCAGGTCGACATCCGCCGCCCCGGGGACATCAGCGAGATGATCGGCCAGACGATCCGGGCGAAGATTCTGAAGATCGACGTCGAGCGCCGCAACATCGTCATCTCCCGCCGGCGGCTCATCGAGGAGGAGCGCTTCGCCGCCAAGGAGGCACTGCTGGCCGAGCTCGCGGAGGGTCAGGTCCGCAAGGGACAGGTCAAGAACATCGCCGACTTCGGCGCCTTCGTCGACCTCGGCGGGCTCGACGGACTCCTGCACATCACCGACATGAGTTGGGACCGGATCGCGCACCCGTCCGAAGTGCTCCGCATCGACGAAGTGATCGAGGTCAAGATCCTCAACATCGACCGGGAGAAGGAGAAGGTCGCCCTCGGCCTCAAACAGCTCAAGGTCAATCCGTGGGATGAGATCGAGCAGCGCTACCCCGTCGGCTCGCGCCTTCAGGGTGAGGTCGTCAACATCGTCAACTACGGCGCGTTCGTGAAGCTCGAGCCCGGCGTCGAGGGCCTCGTGCACATCAGCGAGATGAGCTGGACCCGCCGCATCAACCACCCCTCCGAAATGCTCTCTGTCGGCGATATGGCCGACGTCATCGTCCTGGACATCAACAAGGACAAACACGAGATCTCCCTCGGCATCAAGCAGACCCAGGAGAATCCCTGGACCCACGTCGCCGAGAAATATCCGCCCAACACCAAGATCAAGGGCAAGGTCCGAAACCTCACCAATTATGGGGCCTTCGTCGAGATCGAGGAGGGCATCGACGGACTGCTGCACGTGTCCGATATGAGCTGGACCAAGAAGGTCAACCACCCCTCCGAGATGGTCAAGAAGGGTGAGGACATCGAGTGCGTCGTCCTCAAGGTCGAGGAGGACAAACAGCGGATCGCACTCGGCCTCAAGCAGCTTCAGGAAGACCCGTGGGCTCGGGCCGTGCCCGAAAACTACATCCCCGGCCAGATCGTCGAAGGCACCGTCACCAAGATCACCAACTTCGGCGTCTTCGTCGAGCTCGAAGAGGATCTGGAAGGTCTGTTGCACGTGAGCGAATTGGCCGATCATAAGGTGGACGACCCGCACTCGGAGGTGCAGATCGGGGACAAGCTCCTGGTCAAGATCCTCCGCGTCGATTCCGTCGAGCGCAAGATCGGGCTGTCCAAGAAGCGCGCCGAGTGGTCCGCCGAGCAGGCCGCCGAGTCCGGCATGCCGGCCGCACCGCCCAAGGCCCGGCGCGGCGGGCTCGAAGGAGCCGGCGCCGAATCGTCCGGCTACATTGCGCCGCCGACGCCGCGGGAGGCGCCGTCAGCGGCGGAATCGGCCCGAGAGCCCGCGGACGACGAGACCGAAGCCTCGGAGGAGCCCGAAGGGGCGGGCTCCGAGGAACAGAAGCCGGCCGCCGACGCCTGAGCGGGACGGTCGGGGGGTCGGGCACGGGAACGTGCACGAGAGAGTTCGTGCGTCTTTCGGCGATCACCGCGCTACGATTTCCCATGACGAACGATCTCGCGGGCGATTCCGCGGGCTCGATCATGGCGGAGGAAGATACCATCGCAGTCGACACCGGCCTACAAGTTTACCTCCGGCAGATCAACGAGGCCCCACTCCTGACCGCCGACGAGGAGAAGGAGCTCGCCGCGAAGGTCCGCAACGGCCAGAACCTCGCTCAGCGGTTTGCCTCCGGCGAAGTCGGCATCAAGGAACGCGAGCGGCTGGAAGTCGAGGCCTCCGAGTCCCGCGAGCGGATGGTCAAATCGAACCTCCGCCTCGTGGTCAACATCGCCAAGAAGTACGCCCGCCGTGGCGTGCCGCTCAACGACCTGATCAACGAGGGCAACCTCGGGCTGATGCGGGCGGTCGAAGGTTTCGACCCCGACCAGAATACGCGTTTCAGCACCTACGCCTCCTGGTGGATCAAGCAGGCCATCAAGCGCAGCCTGATCAACAGCGGCAAGCCGATCCACATTCCGGCCTACATGGTCGAGATGATCTCCCGCTTCCGCGAGGCCCACGAGCAGTTCATCGAGGCCGAGAGCCGCCCGCCGACCAGCTTCGAGCTCGCCGAGCGGCTCGAGCTCAGCGCGTCCAAGGTGGACCACATTCGCAGCGCGGTGCGGGCCGTCTCCGCTCCCACCCACGACAGCGACGGGGGCGACGGGATCGGGCTGACCGAGGGCATCCCCGACTCGCGGACGCCGGCCCCGGAGGCGGCCCTGGCCACCGCGTCGGAGCTGACCAAGATCGCCGAGTTGCTCGAGGCTCTCGACGAGCGGGAGTCGATCATCCTCCGGCTGCGTTACGGGCTGGACGGTCAGGAGCCGATGACGCTGAAGCAGATCGGGGCCAAGATCGGCCTGACCCGCGAGCGCGTCCGCCAGCTTGAGTGCGAGGCCCTGGTCAAGATCAAAGAGCACATCCTGGACTGACGGTTCCGGCGGTCGCATTTGGTTCATTACCTGTGGTTTCGCTGCGCCCGGCGTCCGCGAGCCATGCGGCTTCGGCCGGCCCGCGCGCACGCTCTTGCGGGTGTGAACGGCGCGGATCGTTTGGGTTCGATTCGGTTCGATTGGGTTCGTTTTTCGGGGCGAAACCGCGTTTTCGATAGCGCCAGGGCGGAAAATTGGGTTCGATTCGCGTTCTTCTTTTTTGAGAAGGCAACGATGCCTCCAGGCAATGAGGCAATGAGGCAATGAGGCAACGAGGCAACGAGGCAACGAGGCCTCCAGGTGACCAGGTAACCAGCGCGGCCCGCTCCATACCTGTCGCGGTTCTGAACACAGTGCGAACGTTCCTCCTTTGCGGCCCGGCCGGGCGTTCGCGCGGCCGGGCCGGCGCACGCCCCGCCCGTATACCTAACATATACCGTACCAGCGGGTTCGTCAAGAAGAATGTTCCGAATTTCGATTGTCGATCGGTGCGGGTGCCGGCGGGCGTGCGGCGGCCTGGTCTCCCGGGACGGCCGCTTCAGAAGGCTTGATCGGACGGCGAGCGCGCGCCGGTCTCGCCGTTGGGTCCTGGCGCGCCTGGTTCGCCAAAACGTGACGTTCGTCGCAGGCGCGCTTCGCCCACGCTTGCAGGTGTGCAGGTGCCAGT